>Ga0164242_10008729_pt1 | contig 10985 bp, 8 predicted proteins | sample OricomgcompostMG_FD_108783 | JGI IMG/M metagenome (GOLD analysis project Ga0164242, IMG submission 108783) | Miracle-Growth compost microbial communities from Emeryville, California, USA - Original compost - Miracle growth compost (MG) ...
CGTGGCCAGCAGCTTGCTGTCGTCCCACGGCTTGGACAGGTAATCGGCGGCGCCGGCCTTGACCAGCTCCACCGCGGTTTCCAGGTGCGTCCACGCGGTCAGCAGGATCACCGGCAGGTCGGGGTATTGCTCGCGGATCGCGCGGAACAGTTCCACGCCCTCCTCGCCCGAGGTGGTGTCGGCGGTGAAGTTCATGTCCTGGATCACCACGTCCACCCGCTCGCGTGCCAGCGTCGCCATCCCCTCGTCGGGGTTCAGCGCCACCAGCGGGCGGATGTCGTGCAGCGAAAGCAGCAGCGACAGCGCCTCGCCCACGCCCGGGTTGTCGTCGATGATGAGTACGCTTCTCATGATTTTCCTGCACATGCCGGGATGGATGCGTCCCGGGCCCAAAAGGTTGCCATGACTTCCGGCGGATACAAGCACGCGATCACTTCGCCGCGCCCGCGGCGGGAGGCGGCATGGCACCGTCGAACCATTGCACCCTGATGCCCTCGACCGGCCCGATGCTGGCCCGGCGACTGACCATCAGCGTACCGCCACGTCGGGCCACGATGCGACCGCCGACCACCACGCCGGGACCGATGACCACCACCGGCAGGCGCTTCTGGTCGGCATCGTCCGCCCTGGGGTTCGGCATCGAGAGCACGATGCCCTGGTCGACGTGCGTCTTGCCGCTCAGGCGGATACGACCGGATATCGTTTCCAGCCGCCCCTCCACTAGCGCATCACGAACCTCGACGTCACCCGTCAGCGAGCCGACGTTTCCGCCGACCCGCACGCCGTCGCCCAGGTCGATCCGGCCATCCACGCTGTGCACGTCACCGCTGCACGACGCGCCGCCCGCCATGACGATGGCACCGTCCACCGATCGCAACGCGCTCGCCTGCGCCCAGCGATCCAGCGTGATGTCTCCATCCACCGTATGCACCTTGCGCGCCCGCGCCTGCGCGTCCATCCGTACCGCACCATCGACCAGGTAGATCGAACGGGCCGCGTCGCCCCGCCGCACCACCACCGGCTTGTCCAGGTGCATCGTGCAGGCCGCCATGGCGCACATTGCCCCGACCGTCACCAGTCGCCATCCCATCCCGCGCATATCCTTCTCCCGTTCCCGATTCGCCATCGACCATGGCATGCAAGCCCAACCTATGGAAGGTCTGATTTTGCTCGTCATCCCAGCGAGGCGCTTTTCAACAGCCGCAGGAATGACGGGCAAAAAGCTGGTTGATCAGACCTTCACTGTCGCCTCACGCCGACCGCGTCGCCACCACCGGCGGCACTTCCGCGGCGCGCAAGGCCGGGCCGAGCACGGCAAGCTGGCCGAGCAGCAACATGATGACCGCACCCAGCGGCAGATAGCTCCACGGCAGGCGCGGCAGTTCGTAATAGCGCATCAGCAGGTGGTTGCCCAGATAGGCCAGCAGCATGCCGAGCAGGATACCGATACCGACGATCAGCGCGTTCTCGGCGAGAAAATAGCGCAGGATGTCTGCGCGCCGCGCACCCAGCGCGCGACGGATTCCGATCTGCCGCGTACGCTTCTGTACCCAGAATCCGGTGAGCCCCATGATGCCGATCACGGTGACGGCCACCACCGTCAGCGCTACGCCGGCGAACAGCCACAGCGCGGCGCGGCGGCTCTTGAAGGCCGCGCTGCTGCGCGTGTCGTAGAAGCTGGCGCACGCATGCGTCCCCGCCGACAGCCGTGCGCCAAACCGGCGCTGGATAGCCTTGCGCACGCCGCGCAGAGCCGCCTCGCGCATGGCCGGGTCGACCCGCACGGCATAGAAAAGCGGCATGGGCGTGCCCCCCATGCACTGCGGCATCAGCATGGTGTCGTCGGCACGGCCTTGCGTCGCCATGTCGAGCTGGTTGCGCAGCAGGTGGCGCACGATGCCGACCACCCGATAGCCAGCACCTGCCGGCTGTTCAGGGTCGGCCACCCGCTGCCCCATCGCATCGGCCTTGCCAAACAACTTGCGTGCCAGTGCCTGCGTGATGATGACCGGTCGGACCACGCTTCCGTAGCCACCTGCGCCGCAATACTCGCCGGGCAGGAAATCGCGTCCCGCCACCAGCGGAATGCCCAGCGCGTTCACCAGCCCCTCGCCGGCATACACGTTGACGCCCACCTTGACCCCGGTAGGCCCCTGCATGCCAAACGCGTAAATCATGCCGAACACCATCGGCAGGCTGTTGGCGGCGCCGACGGCGCGCACGCCGGGTACCTCACGCAGCGCCTGCACGCCCGCACGCACCTCCGCGGCCCGCCATCGCCCGCCGGAAGCATCCAGCCGATCGACCAGGATCAGGTTGGACGAATCCACCCCGCTGGGCGCCAGCATCGGCTTCAATTGCTGCCAGGTGAGGAACAGCACGTTGCACAGGATGGCGCAGGCCAGCGCCACCTGCATCAGCACCAGCAAGGGCATCAGGCTCTGCCTGCGCAGGATGGAAACATGGATGCGAAGCGACATGGCCGGATACCTCATTCGCTCTTGATGCACAAACCCGGATCGACCCTCGCGACCCGCCACGCCGGCAGCAGGCCCACGAGCAACCCCGCCGCCAAGGCCAGCGCAAACAATGCGCCGAACATCGCCGGATCAAGCTGCGCAAGCCCCGAGAACGCATTGCCCTGCTGGCGCAATATCCATAGCCCGAGCAAGGTAACCGGCAACGCCAACGCACCGCCGATCAGGCAGACCAGTCCCGACTCCAGCACGTGCCGCAAGAACACCGCGCGTCGCGGCGCACCCAACGCGCGGCGGATGCCCACCTCGCCACTGCGGTGCAGGAAGCGCGCCGACAGCAAGCCCGCCACGTTGAGCATGCATAACAACAGGAGCGATCCCGCCAGCCACACGTTCAAGCGCACGCTGTCCGGCACCACGTCGTTCTGCTTCAGCCAGTCGTCCACGCCGGTCAGCTCCGAATGCGGTTTCTTGCCGAAACCGGCCAGGGCCATCTGCTGTTCCACGTAGCCCTGCAGGAAGCTGCGGTAGGCCGACACCTGCTGCAGCGTATCGAGCTGCACCCACAAGCCCAGCGAAGCGCAGCGCGCGGGATCGACGGGCGTGTAGACGAGGCTCTTGAACGAAGCGTCGCAACCATCCGAATAGGCCGGCACCAGGCCGGCATCCAGCGCGGCGGCATAGGGCACGTAGAGGTTTTCCCCGCCGTCACTGCTGTAAGCGCCCATGTCCAGGGTGTAGAACCGCGGCTGTGTCGCAAAGGGCTGGATCACGCCCACCACATGGAACAGGGTGTTCCTGAGTCGCACGCTGCGACCCACCGCATTGGCCGTACCGAACAGCTTCTGCGCCAGGCCGGTGTCGATCACCACCACCGGCGTGCGGGCGGCATCCTCGGCGGACGTCCAGTCCCGGCCGTAGCGCAGGCTCACGCCGAACATCGGAATGAATTCCGAGGTCGTCGCCAGAATGAGTTGCTGGCTCTGCGCATGCTTGCCATCGCCCGACACTTCATCGGCAACCATGTCGGCCACCACCGTTTGCCGCACCGCGCGATGCGCCGTCAGCAACGCCTGCGCATCGGCCAGTTTGATGCGGTGGTAATTGCTACGCTTGATGCCGTTGAGGCTCGCGTCTTCCAAGCCACCCGCCGGCTTCGCCAGCACCGTATCCACCCACGCCAGATACAAGTGCTGGCTGCGCCCCGGCAAGGGGTCGGCCGACAACACGTGCAGCAGCGTCAACGCGGTCATGCTCGCCGCCAGGCCCAGCGCCACCGTCAGCACCACCAGCACGGTACTTTTCTGAAAGCGCCGCAAGCCGTGCACGGCCAGTTCGAAGCTGTAGCGAAGCATGCCATCCCTCACCGGTTCCGACGCGCCTCCACCCAGCGCCAGTCAAATATATTACATGTGTAATTTAATTGTCCTCCTTCGTTTTCAACAAAGATCCGGGGCTGGGTTCACACGCTCCGCGTCGCCACCACCGGCGGCACGCGCGAGGCGCGCAGCGCTGGCACGTAGGCCGCAACCTGCCCCAGCAGCAACATCACAGCCATGCCAACCAGCACATAAGCCATGGGCAGCCGCTTCAATGCATAGTGGTGCATCAGCCAGAGGTTGAGGCCGATCGCCAGCAGCAGCCCCAGCGTCGACCCCATGCCCGCGACGAACAGATTCTCGAACTGGAAATACCGCAGGATGTCGGCCCTGCGCGCACCCAGTGCGCGGCGTACGCCGATCTGCTTGCGCCGCTGTCCCACCCAGAAGCTGGTGAGGCCGACGATGCCGGCAGCGGTGACGCACAGCAGGATCAGGCTGATCGCGCCCATCAGCAGCGCCATGCCGCGGTCGGCGCGGTAGACCTTGGCGCGGATTTCGGAGAACGGCTGGATGCCCCAGCTGTCCGGCATCAGGCGCACCGGATCGACCGCCAGCAGCGCCTTGCGCGCCTCGCGCATCGCGGCCTGCTCGCGGCCCGGCCTGGCGCGCACCGCGTAGCTGGCCGTGTCGCCATCGAGGCGTACGGGCTCCAGCACCGAGTTGTACGACCAGCCACTGCCCCACGCCGACAGCGTTGGCGTCTGCAGCCGCTCGACGATGCCCACGATGGTCGCGGGCTTGCCGTCCTGGTAGATCGTCTTGCCCAGCGCATGGCCCTGCGGGAACAGTGCGTCGGCCAATGCCTGGCTTACGATCACCACCGGCGAAACGGCCGTGCTGCGGATGGCGTGGTGCAGGATTTCACCTGCGGTGAAGTCGCGCCCCGCGACCAGGCGCAGGCCCAGCGTGCTGCGCAGGCGCTCGTCGCCGTAGTAATAGGCGGCCTGCACGCTTGGGGCCGACGATGCCGGCGTGCGCGTGAGGTAGCCGCTCCAGATCATGCCCTGCAGCGGCATGCTGGTGGAGGCGGCCACCTCCTGGACGTCCGGCAAGCCGCGCAACACGGCGAGGTCGGTGCGCTGCATGGCATCCAGCTGTTCGACGGCGGCGGCATCGTCGCCGGTCGGCGCATCCAGCCATTGCTGCGAAATGCGGATCAGGCCGGGCTCGACCACGCCGGTCGGGCGATCCATCCGCGCGATGCGCTGGCCGATGATGAAGACCGCATTGCTGACGATCGCCAGCGTCAGCGCGATCTGCAGCGCGATCAGCACGACGCCGGTCTTGTGCCGCCGCAGCGCGGCGAGTATCGGGTGGAGCCTCATCGCGTTCCCCTCATTGCGTCTTCAGCTGCCATGCCGGCTGCACGCGCGAGGCCCGCAGCGCCGGATACAGGCCGGCGAGCACGGTCGCCAGCACCGCCACCAGCACGGTGAGCAGCAACAGGCGTGCGTCCACGTGCGCCAGGCCGGCCAGATACACGGGCAGCACCAGGCCGGCGCCCAGCACGCCCACGCCGGTCAGCAGCAGGCCGAGCACGCCGCCCGCCGCGCCGATCACCGCCGACTCGGCCAGGAACTGCAGGCAGATCGCGCTACGCGACGCGCCCATCGCGCGGCGCACGCCGATCTCGCCGCTGCGCCGCAGGAACCGCGCCAGCAACAGGCCGACCGTGTTGAGCAGGCACACCAGCAGCAGGCCCAGCGCCACCAGCATCGACACCCGGGTGTCGTCGGGCACGACGTGTTCGTGGTCCAGCCAGGTGCGCAGGTCCCGCAGGCGGTTGTCCGGTGGCCAGCCGAAGCGGCCCAGCCGCTGCTGTTCGCGCGCATAGTCGTCGAGGTACTGCCGGTAGCGCCGCACCGCCACGGCATCGTCCAGCTCGACCATGTAGGCGATCCACGTGCAGGACGATGCCTGCAGGCCGGCGAAGCCCGGCGCGCTCGGCATCCGCCCCTTCGGGCAGTGGGTGCTGCCGGCGTTCTCCATGTCCGCCGCAATGGCCGTCCGGAACGGCAGGAACAGGTCGGGCCCGTCGCCGCCGAAGCCGCCGGTATCCACCACGTCGAAAAAGATCGGCTGCGGGTTCCAGGGCTTCATCACGCCGACCACGCGGTAGTCGCGGCCGGCAATGCTCACCATCCTGCCCACACTGTCGGCGCCGCCGAACAGCCGGCGGTTGATCGCGGCGCCGATCACCACCACGGGCGTGCCACGCTCGTCGTCGCCCGCGCTCCAGCCACCGCCGTACTCGAAGTGTACGTCCAGCATCGGGAAAAACTCGCCGTACACCGCAAACCCGCCGAGAGGGATCGGCGTGCGGCTGGCATCCGTGGGCAACACCGATGGCGCGACGGCGTAGATCGCCGACTGCCGCGCGGCGCGGTGATAGCGCATCAGGGCCATCGCATCGGTGTAATCCAGTGCATCCTGCGGCTCGCCGTCATCGGCGCGTGCCACAGGTCCCCACGCGTCGATCTGCGGCACGAACAGGTTGGACGACTTCCATGGAATCGGGTCCCCCGACACCGCGCGGAACACCGCATAAGCCGTCATCGACGCCCCCACGCCAAAACCGATGGCAAGCACCATCAGCAAGGTGAGACCCGTGTTGCGGCGCAGGCTGCGCACGGCGATTTCAAGGTAGTAACCAAACATTCGCCTTCCCCCGTGTTTCGGGTGTTCCTGCGGAACCGTTTTTCATACCGACCGCGTCGCCACCACCGGCGGCACCGCCGCCGCGCGCAGCGCGGGCGAAAGCACGGCGAGCTGGCCCAGCGCCAGCATCAATACCGCGCCCAGTGGCAGGTACTGCCACGGCAGCCGCGACAATTCGTAGTGGCGCATCAGCCACAGGTTGACCGCGTAGGCCAGCGCCATACCTAACAGGATGCCGGAGCCCACCACCAGGAGGTTTTCCACCTGGATCTCGTGCAGGATGTCGCTGCGCTTCGCGCCCAGCGCACGGCGGATGCCGATCTGCCGCGTGCGTTGCTGCACCCAGTAGCCAGTCATGCCCATGATGCCGACCAGGGCGACCAGCAGCACGACCAGGCTGACGCCGGACAGCAGCCACACGGCGGCCTTGGGCTGGGCCAGCATGCGTTTGCGCATGTCGCCATAGGTTTCGTAGGCCGGATCGATGCCCTGGATCATGTTCGGGCCAAGCTCGCGCTGGACCGTGGCCTTGACCGCCTTGAGCACGCCAGCCACCTCCGCGACCGCGCGCACCCGCACGCCGAACATCGGCACCGGCCAGTTCGACGGCGCCCCCGGGAACAGCATGCTGTAGTCGATGTCGGCGCGGTTGTCCTGGCCGAACTTGTTGCGCATCAGGTGTGCGACCACGCCGACCACGGTACGCCGTGCGGCATCGGCCTCGTCGCCGATGCGTATCACTTTGCCCAGCGCATGGCCATCGGGGAACAGGTGTTTCGCCAGCGCCCGGGTGATGATCGTCGGCCCGTCGGTATCGATGCCCATGCCCTTGAGGACCACGCCATCCTCAGTGGGGCTGAAATCACGCCCGTCTACCAGCTTCAGGTCCAGCGTGTCACGCAGGTGGTCGCCAATGTAGATCACCGCACTGGCCTTGGCGCTCTTGCCGTCCGCGACGACGGTGCCGGTCATCTGCGCCATGGTTTCCATCGGCCAAGAACCGGCCAGGCTTGCCGCCGTCACGCCGGGAATGGCGCGCAGTTCCGAGACCGTCTGGCGCAGCGTGCCCACCGGCCACGGCTTGCCGCGCGGCACGATGTTCCACGCCACGATCAACTGCTGCGGCTGCCCCACGCCATCCGGCGTGAGAATGGGCACCAGCTTTTGCTGCAACAGGAACAGCGCATTGCAGGCGATGGCGCAGGCCAGCGCCACCTGCAACAGCACCAGCAGCGGCATCATGCGGTGGCGCAGCAAGGGTTTGACGATGTGTCGCATGAATAGCTCCTCAGCCCAGCTTGATCTGCAACGCCGGCGGCAACCGACACACGCGCCACTCCGGCAGGATGCCGACCAGCAGGCCCACGGCCAGCGAAAGCACGAACAGCGCGCCGAACACGCCGGGGCTGAACTTTGCCGCGGCGGCATAGCTCACCGGCTGCATGCGCACGATCCACAGCCCCAGCCAGTTCAGCGGCAACGCCAGCACGCCGCCGATCAGGCCGAGCACACCTGTCTCCACCAGGTGCTGCAGGAACACGGCGCGCTTCGACGCACCCAGCGCGCGGCGGATCGCCACGTCGCCCTGCCGGCGCAGGAAACGCGCCGCCAGCAGCCCGGCCACGTTGACCAGGCACAGCAGCAGGAAGCCGCCGGCCAGCATCAGGTTGAGGTGCACGTCGTCCGGCACCACGTGGTTCAGCGTCAACCACGCCTGCGTGCCAACCAACTTCGCCTGCGGCGCATAGACGAAGCGGCCGGCGTCATGCTGGACATTCGCATAGCCATCCAGGAACCGGTCGTAAGCCGCCACGGCTACCGGCGTGTCCAGCCGCACCCAGGTCTCGATCCAGCGGCACTGCGCCACCGCCGCGGACTGGAAACTGGCTACCGGCGCATCCTTGCCGCATTCGCCCGCGAGCAGCGGCCCCACGCCCGCGTCCAGTGCCGCCTGCGCCGGTACGAAAAACATCTCCTTCTCGCCCAGTACCGCTCCCTGGTTCTTCTGCACATCGAACATTCGCACGCGCGTGCTCCATGGCACGCTCACGCCGATCACTCGGAAGCTGCGCCGCCCCAGCGTCACGCTTCGACCTACCGCGTTATCGGTGCCGAACAGCTTCTCCGCCACCTCGGTGTCGATCACCACCACCGGCGCATCGGCCGCCTGCTCGGCCTCGGTCCACGGCCGCCCGTAGCGCAGCGACACGCCGAGCGTCTGCAGCACCGGGCCATAAGCCATCAGGCCATACGCCTGCTCCGACTGCTTGCCGTCCGGCCGGCCGAACTGCGTCAGACTCACCGCCACCGCGACCTGCTGCATCGCATGGCGGGCGTCCACCAGCGCCTTGGCATCGGAGAATTTCAGCAGGCTGTCCGGCTGCCCGTAGTCCGGATCGTCCTTGTCCAGCGCCTCGCGCGCGTCCATCGTCGCCACGTAGAGATGGGGGCTGATACCCTGCAGCGGCGCGCCGGCGAGCGCACCGAAGATCGTCATCGCCGTCATCGTCGATGCGATGCCGATCGCCATGGTCAACACCAGCAACGCCACCATCAGCACGTTCTGCCGGCAGCGGCGCAGGGCCAGGCGGAGGTAGTACTTGAACATCCCAACTCTCCTCGTGAGTCTTCTCGCCCTGCGTACATGGAACCTTCTTGCGCCTCCCCCTGCCTGCCCCAAAGGGACTTCCTCCGGTCGCAGGAGAGGGAGTGACCCCCTCACACGCTGCGCGTCGCCACCACCGGCGGCACCGCCGCCGCGCGCAGCGCGGGCGAAAGCACGGCGAGCTGGCCCAGCGCCCACAGCACCAGCGCGCCCACCGGCAGGTACCACAGCGGCAGCCGCGGCAGCTCGTAGTGCCGCATCAACGCCAGGTTCAACCCGACCGCCAGCAGCACGCCCAGCACGATGCCGGCGCTGACGATCAGGAAATTCTCGGTCTGGAAATAGCGCAGGATGTCGACGCGCGTGGCACCTATCGCGCGGCGGATGCCGATGCTGCGCGTGCGCTGCTGCACCCAGAAATTCGCCAGCCCGGCGATGCCCAGCGCAGTGACGAACAACAGGCCGAGCGCCGAGGCGATCAGCAAGCCGATCATGGTGGTGTCGCGCTGGAAGTAGGCGCGGCGAATCCGGGTGTAGGTCTGCATTTGCCTGGGATCGACAATGCGGCTGGAGCTCACCTTGAGCAGTGCGGCTTCGGCAGCCTTGAGCACGCGCTGGCGATCCCGTGGCGCGCTGCGCAACACATAGGTCACCCCAGCACCGTCGGGCCGCTGCGGCCAGATCATGCTGTCGCCGTCGACGCCCGGCTTGCGCAAGGCCGGCCGCAGCAGGGTAGCCACGATGCCGACGACGCGGAAGAAGTTGTCGCCGTCGTACATGCTCTGTCCCAGTGCCGCTTGCCCCGGATACATTTTCTGCGCCAATGCGCGCGTGATGATCGCGACCGCGGGCTTGCCCTTGTTCACGTACTCGTTCGGCAGGAAGTCGCGCCCCGCAACGAGACGCAGGCCCAGGGTGGCAATCAAGCCCGGCGTACCGTCGTATACGGCGGGGTCCATGCAACCGCTGCCTTCGATCGAATTGCGCTGCATCGACCGGTCCAGCGCCTGCTTGCTGGGACACATGCCGCGGGATGACTCGCTCTGGTCCAGCGGCAGCGAATAACTGACCGCCACGGCGGAACGCACCCCGGGAATCGCGCGCAAGGCGGCCAGGTCGGTCGCATGCCGCGCCTGCACGTTCTCGCCTTTTTCGATGCCGCGGCTGTGGATCACCGACAGCTCGTTCTCGGCAATGCCGGTGGGTACGCTGATGCGTTGCACGCGCTGGGCCACCATGAACACCACGTTGCAGACGATGGCGCAGGTGAAGGCCACCTGCAGGGTCAGCAGGATGGCGGTGAGCTTGTGGTGGCGCAGGGTGGAAAGGATCGGTCGGATCTGCATGGGTCAACCCCCTTTGAGTTGCAGCGCGGGCGGCACGCGGCAAGCACGCCACGCCGGCAGCAGGCCGGCCAGCACGCTGGCGAGCACCGCGAGCGCCAATGTTCCGAGCAGCATCGGCATATCCATCTGCGCCAGCTTGGCGTAGTCATCCGGGCGCTGGCGAATGCTCCACAGGCCGAGTTGCGCGATGGCCAGGCCCAGCACGCCGCCGGCCACGCCGATCAGGGCCGACTCGATGCCGAGTTGCACGAAGATGTCGCGCCTCCTCGCACCCAGCGCGCGGCGCACGCTGATCTCGCCGCCGCGGCGCAGGAACTTGGCCAGCAGCAGCGCCACGATGTTGACCATGCACACGAACAGGAAACCCAGCGCCAGCCACAGTTGCAGGTCCACGTCGCTGGGCACCAGGTTTTCGTGCGCCAGCCAGCCCATCAGGCCGTACAGCTTCGCGTTGGTGGGCGGACGCTGGAAACGGCCCAGCGCTTTTTGCTGCGCGGAGTAGTCGATCAGGTATTGC
>Ga0164242_10008730_pt1 | contig 10985 bp, 10 predicted proteins | sample OricomgcompostMG_FD_108783 | JGI IMG/M metagenome (GOLD analysis project Ga0164242, IMG submission 108783) | Miracle-Growth compost microbial communities from Emeryville, California, USA - Original compost - Miracle growth compost (MG) ...
CCCCCTAGTAACAATATCGAGGTAAAATAATACACATCGACGAAGTCACACACAGCCGACTCCTCGTATTTATATGCCCCCCGCTAAGCATCCATACCCCCTACTCTCCCTCCTTCACTCCCTCGCCACCAGGCTTCAGGGTCGGTCCAGTCCACCCCGTGCCTCTAACAAAAGGTAACTGCCCCTTCGGGAACCGACCCCACAACCTCTCCATCACCCCTCCGAGCCCCGTATCCCCGACGCTCCACGGCTGCTCCTCACTGCTCCCACCCGGCGGGGGTCGGCGCCGCCCCGCAATCTGCGAAGCGACGTCGCGCCCGGCTCGCAGACCGGGGAGGACGCCCGGCGGAGAGTACGACGCCCCCGCGACGGCGAGGCGTCCGCCGAAGGAGGACTGCAGGTCCTTGTGCGCGGTGACCAGGCGGTCCAAGTGGCCCACCACGTGCTGCGGGATGCAGGCGCGGCAGAGCTTGGCGGAGGAGGCACCGACTAGCGACGGCGGGATGCCGAGATGGCGGGACACGACGGACTGCGCGGCCGCGATGGCGGAGGCGGTGTCCGGGAGGAATTCGTCCGGTAGGCCGTTCCAGTGGTGTCCGCCGAGCATGACGGTGAACTTCGTCCCCGGTGGGTGCGGGTGGTGCTTGGAGTTGGAATCCGGATCGAGGCTCATCTGGGCAGCTTCGCGGTCCGAGTCGAAGATCACGCCGAGCGCGGCCTCGGGGTTGTTGGCCGCGGGGACGGTCTGGGGGAGGAGGTAGCCGAAGCCGTGGTAAGGGGCGTTAAGGTTGGGTGTTGGGTACCAGAGGTTGACGACGGAGATGGTGACGGCTTCGGTTTCGGATAGGCTGGGGAGGAGGTTGTCGGTTAGGGAGGCGAGGGTTTTGCTGAAGATGGTTGAGACTACTTTGTCGTAGTAGACTGGTTCCTGGTTCTTGCTTGTGGTGATCTATGTTGTGTGTGTTAGAGGCTTTCTTTTTCTGCAATGTCGACCTGAGTGATGGAACACATACCTCTATCTTCTGAGACTGGTGGTCTCTCACATGCTCTACCGGCTCATTCAGTAGGATAGTAACATTAGGGTTCTTCTCCAAATCTGCCGCCATCGCGTCCAGCAGGGTACTGAACCCCCCCTCAAACGATATATACCCCCAGTTCGCACTCTCTGCAGCTAGCTCACGCACTGCCTCGTTGTTCTTGGCTATGTCGTCAAGCAGTTGCACATCGTCGAGAAGAGCCAGCACTTTCCCTGGCGTCCTCCCAATGGCGTCCTGCTCACCGAGCCGCTGGAACATACTCGACATTATGCTGAGCTTCCACACGTCTCCACCCTGCGTACCGTGGACTACTGCCGATAGTATATTATCGATCACTTCGCGGCGGCCAAACTTTTCTAGAAAGAAATCTCCGATCGACACGTCCGACCGCCCAACTATCGGGACGTCCCCCGGCTTTTCCTGGTAAGACACCTGGGGGTTAGTCTTGTTGAAACTGGCGTGGAAAATGGAGGGCAGGAAGCCCTTGTACATTGGCTCGGTCAGGAAGTTTTTGAGGTAGTATAGGAGGGACCCGAGGGTGCCGAGCGGGTCGCGGATGGGTTCGATGTAGGGTCCTGTTACGTCGACGAGGTGGTCTGGGTAGTAGATGTAGCGCGGTATTCTTAGTTCCTTGGGTGTAACCAAAAGTTGCGACCTCAGGTCGAGAGCATCGACCTGTTCTCCGAATGTTAGAACAGCAAGTGACGGACAGATGGCTAACTTACAAGCTCGTACAGAACCAGATCGTCCCACTTGTACTGTGAGTGCTGCGCCAGCACCGACCTAGCCCCACGCTCGAACAGCACCGTCCCCTTCTCTCCGTCGGCGGTGCGCACTTCGACCTTCTCGGTGTCGATCCACCCGCCCAGCCGGCCACTGGCCTCGTACAGCGTGATCTTGGCCTCGGGGACGAACTTGGTCAGGTAGTATGCCGTGGTAAGCCCGGTCATCCCGCCGCCCAGCACGGCAATGTTTCGAGGAGGTGCGGTCGCATAACTTCGTCTGCAGTCTCTGCCGCCTGCGACTGCCAGTGATCGGTTCGCGTGGGGTCTTAAAAGGCCCTGTCGCGAGGTGTGGGTAGCTCCGAGGGAGCTCGCGTGTCGAACATGCGATCGCCTTGATCCCTGGTTACGGCAGGATCTGGCCAGATATTTGCACTCGGGACCTAAACCGCAAGATATCGGCAAAGCTCTGAGAGCTCTTGCCTCAAGTTTTGCTGCCATCGCAGATGCGCAATGGCTCTTAGATGCGATGCGGTGATGTTTGGTCACGGTGGTCGGCAACTACGACCACCGATGATCGGATCACTCAGCAAAATTCAAGAGTGGATAAGCCCCACCGCAGCAACAGAGCAAGCAATTCATACTACTACGTACGGCATACCGAGCGAGCACTCCGTATGCTTCTTGTAAATATTTCACCATGGGAAAGAAAGGGGGCCAAGATTCTTTTGTGTGAAGAGGCGACAGGCATTCTCTCTATTACGTCGCCGGCCTTTTTTGACAGGCCATTGGCCATGAAATACAATCCATCCCTCCCTCTAGCATAGAAAACGCCAAGTCTGGTCGTATGCTAACCCCAGCAACGCCTTGAATGAGTATTGCCCAGACCCTATGCTTGGGTGTCTCTTCCCACATATTCATACAAATGGTAACCATCATGGGCAAAAAAAAAAAATAAGACCCTTCCGTTTCCGATTCATGAACACAACCCTTATACATCCAGGGCTGCCTAGTTCTTCTTTCCTGGGACATTAGGGGAAGCATCCCCGTTCCCCGAGCTCACGAGGCTCTCCAGAGAACAGTCAGCAGTGATCACCACTGAGGCTCTTCTTGTCATATCCTAAGTGACAACCTCCGGCGAGACACCCTGCTCTGCATTCATCTCGCTGTCGGCGCCGGGCAACACCAGGTCCTCCGGTGCCTTCTCGTCCACAAACTTCCGCTCGCTAACATGCTCCTTCGACTCGTCGGCGACCCAGACCTTGTCGTGGAAGGTCCCCCGCTGGCCCTCCTCGTGCGAGAAGGGGCAGAACCGGTTCGTGCACGGGTTGAACTTGCAGGCGATCTTGAGGTGGGTGAACTTGCAGTTCGGGGTCTTGCACTCGCCGCCATTCCGACACGGGGGCATGGACGGGTGCCGGAAGACGCAGCGCGGATTCTGGCAGTGGGGGAAGAACTTGCAGTCCTGCTCGCTCTGGTGGGCGACTTTGGTCGCGGGCGAAGGGTGTCGGCCAACGCATTTGCGGTTTTTACACGCTACGCCAAAGGTGCAGACATCGTTGGGGTCGATGGTTGTGCCCGCGGGTGCGGCCGGAGATTGGTGGGCAAACTTGCACTCTTTGTTGGTGCAGTTGAGGTTGTATTTGCAGACCATTTCCTCGGGGTTCGTCGGTTCTCGCTGAGTTTGGGACATGTCCACATCCTCACTGATGATATGGCCCCCAGCCTCGGCTGCGTCTGACGGCTGGTTAGGTTGGTGTCCGTTGTGTTGCTGATGCCCGCCTCCCCTTCGGAAGTTGTTTTGAGGTCTCTGCACTCGATCGAATAGGGACTTGCCGCGACCGCGCTGGTGCCCACCACCTCGTTGCTGCTGCTGTTGTTGCTGCTGCTGCTGCATCATCATCTGCTGGAGCATGAGTTGCTGCTGTTCCAGCATAGAAAAGATCTCCATCGGCGGGGGCTGTTGCCCTTGCATCATCCAGTTGTTGTTCATGGCGCCTACCGCCTGGGGGCCAGGTGGGATACCTCCCATGCCCGTAGCCATTCCGTGGGCGATAGTTGCGGCGCGGTTATTTGGCACACGGGGCTGCCGACCAACACCCATTCTCGGGCCGGTCGGGGGGCCTCTGCCGATTCGTTCGTTGCCCTGGCCGCGAACTCGATGGAGAACGGCATCGGCGTTTCGGTCTAACACGCGGTTGATCTGGCCCACCATGCGCTTTTCGCGTCCACCTCGGAAGTTACCATTTCGCATGGACTTGGGGCCAGTTGGGGGGCTAGGAAGAGAGTTAGTGGCAGGTCCAAGAAGAGAAAGACCAGAGAAAGCGGAGACGTACGTGTTGAGTTCGATTGCATCATCTGCATTCATGTCGGTATCCATGCCACCGTCCATGGCCGAGTCAGTTTGCGCAGCGGCTGCCATGCCGTCACCTGTGGCCGCTGCCAATGCCCCGGCAGCATTCTCCACGCTCTGTTGTTGGGAGCTCAGCAAGTCGATTTGATCGAAGAGCCATTTCGCAAAATCTTTCGCGCTGGGATCATCGGGGCTCAGGTTGAGGAAGTCGCCTGATAGCTCAGCGGCGATTTCGTCTTGAGATTTCTCGTTGACAAGCATGAGCACGATGTACTCGGCCAAGGCAGAATCGTCGGCGCCACCAGAGCCCCAGCCTAACTCGTTCAGCTTGGGCTGGATAGCGGCATTCAGTGCCTGCGCCAGCGGCGTGCTAAGAAGAACCTGGGCCGGCATCTTTCCGACGACTTGTAGGGATTATTCGGGGGAATATCTTGTCGAGAGCCTCGTCGTAGGGATATGGTGGGGCGGGATTGAGGGAGCAAGGTGAAAGGGAATGTGGCGACTGCCGAGGCCAAACTGTAAATGTCTGGACCAACGAAAGGCGCGTAGCGACCCGCGACGATGCTGCCGACGGACGGGGAGGGAGGAGGGGTATTCAAAGGGATATTGTTCGAATAAGGATTTACTCCAGTTCAAGTGAATCGCGGAAAGGAATGACTTGAAGTTGGAAGGTGGAGGTGGAGATTCAGCGTGGGAGAAGGTGAGGGAATGTTGATCAAGTACGGATTATGGTAGGCAGAGCCTTGCGGTTCAAATAACAGGTGAGATCACGTGCGAAGTCGCGGAGTCGCGGAGAAGTGAATGACACACCCAGATTTAAATAAGCAGAGGGAAAGCAAGACAATGGGGCTAAATTTAGCCTACGGTTCTTGTGAGTTGGCTATGCGTAGATACCCATGGCCAGATCATTGAGCCACTGCGAATTGTTAGAGCTTTGTTAGGAAGCTTTTGATAAAGAGGAACAATAGGGATCTCGGGGAGGTTTCGTCACATCTCAAACGCCTTTGTTTGCCACACCCGATGCTGATTGTGTAATCATTCCAGAGGAACTTTTGAGCCTCAAAGTCTCCAAAAAAAAAAAATGCTGACGTAAGGACAGTACATGTTCGGATACATCTTGACATTATGACCCCAGTGCATAACCACACTCCTTGACATGCCCAACCAGCAGTCAGTACTGGATCTGATCACAGTCTGACTTTCCCTTTCCATCTTCTAGGTAACGAGGCTCCGAGAGTTCGCCTAGAAGATGTTTAGATATCAAAAAGTTTATATCTGAGTTCTCGATAACCGATGTGGCTTTCCAGGGATGCCTATGTCTCACAGTAAATAGAACCGCTGCAGATAGGTGTCCACGAAAAGACCCAACCCCAACCATGGAACTGGGATGTGCAGGTACCGAACATGTTGGAGATTATTTATTAAAAGCTGTAAAATCCAATGACCCGGATCGCACCGTTCCCCCGGTAGAAACGCCAAAGAATACCTCCCTAAATAATTGTCGCTAGATACCTATCTAATGTTTACCCCTTTTGCTCAGCGCCATCGATAAACACTTTGATGAAGAACTCCCTTAGTTTCTTGCACTCTTCTACGAGAGATGCCTGGCAGATCGCCCTAAGGACCTCCTTCCACATGGCCCTCTCAACGTCATATCCTGCCGTTCTGGCGAGTCCTTTTTGCCTCCCCCATAACCTTGTGTACTGCCCTTGCTCGTCCTTGTGCATGACGGTCCCTAGGGTGCCAGCGATACGCCGAATATCGATCTTCACCTGGTTGTGGTGGATGAAGAGGCATCTGGCATGGATCTTCCCCTTGTTCCCACCTCCCCCGGCTAGCATGGGAAACCAGCCGTGGTTCTCCCTAGCCTTGGTCAGCTCCCAGTCGTGGGCTGGATCGGCTTGCTTCAGGGCACTCGAACGGGGAGTCCCATTGAATCGCCGCCCTACGGCGCCGACGTTCGTTTTGACGGAGTAGGCGGGTTTCCCTAGGACGAGAGCACTCTGGAGGAACGTCTCCTTGTCCCCCTCGCCGTCTGCCCCCTGTGAGAGCAGCGGGTAGTAGTGCCGCGGTCCGTAGTAGTTGTAGTACGCTGCCAACAAGAGACTATCGGCGTGTTTCGCCTTGTTATATAGGAGGATGCCGGATTCGGAGCTCCGACTGCTGCTATTTAGCACCGGCACGGGCGTGTCGGTGATTTCGTAGAAGGTCGGCGAAACGGTCGGCAGCCAGAAATCCGGCCAGGTGACGAGACCGTGAGAAGTGAACGGCTCCCTCTCGAAGAGGGCTTCTGGGTCGTGGACGGGGAAGGCATCTACGTCGAGGAAGAGGATATCTTGGAAGGAAGAGAAGAGAAGGGAGAAGACCTTAAACTGGAACATGCTGATCCTCGGCATATTGGGTGTCGTGGAAAAGATTGCCTCGAAGCTCAGACACTCCACGTCCAGGTTCCCTAGGATCCCCTCGCAGACATGGCGAGTATTCTCGGTGTGGTCTTCCAAGAACAGCTGAACGGGTAGGCTGCAGCCTGTCTGACGCAGCATGAGGAGCGAAGTGATCGCTATCCCGAGGTGCGACTCGCCCGTGGTCATCACCACCCCCCTCGACCTCCTTTTGAACGGCAGCCTAGCCGACATGTCCCTGACTCTTGAAATAAACCCATTGTGTGATTTCTTCATTGAGTCTCGGTCCTCGTCCCTAAGATGGATGAGATTTGGTGGCTGGTAGACATGGTCTGGAGCTTGTAACTTGGGATCGAAATGGGATTTCTTTGCACGCTGAGGTGTTGTTATCTGCGGCGAGGTCGGCCCGTTCTTCAGCAGTCCATCGAGGAGCTCCTGCCAGAATTTGACGGTCTCTAAACCAGGGAAGGGTTCTTTCGCTTGCAGAGCCGAGGTGTTTTCATACTGGATTCCTGCCAGCTGGTCTCCCTGACCCGCCGTTGGTTGGGACAAGAAATAGAAGATGCACAGTGTAGGTATTATAACCACAACCAACCGAATACTATGGCCGGCCCGCCGAGATGGTATTAACATGGTGGCAGAGCCCCAAGTGTCCTTCCATGGCCGACGGCGGCGTGGTGGTTCTGCTTGTCTGTTGTAGGAACCATCGATCTGTTGTTAAATTGATGAAGGAAGGATGGAGTTCACTAGGTGAACGGCACAGCATGATGCATGTCTCTCCGCGGCAAGAGCCAACTTTTGAGCTTGGTAGAGTGGGATGGCCAACGTTTGCGTAATGCGGCACGGGGGATGTTTGATGGCTAAAATAGGAGCCCAATATAATTCAGGCCACCTTAACTTGGTTTTAACACCTGGGATTTAGCGGAGGCAATGAAGGCCGTCATGCGCGGCGTTCTAGAACACACGATTATCCATTGCCGGCGAGGGATGTCTGGGAAAGATTATTTGATGCGCACTCCCCGTCAGCACAAGTTGGAACGGAGCAGATCATCCTTTGTCTGCGAGCATAATTATCTGAGCATCGGATCACCGCCGTGACGGAGTACACGAGCGTCAAATGCTTGGTCTTGCTGGAATGTTTCAACATAGAGCACATACTGCTATTCGAGCCTCAAATTAACTTGAAAGAATCAAGATCGTGCCCCTCGTCGACCATGCTTTTGGAGTCTTCTATCAATCAGCCTCGTCTCGCGGCGAGCTCTTGGTGTTGCTGAAGCATTGGTTTGGGAGTGGGACGAGTTCAAACGAGGTGCGGTTTTTGGAAACACACTGTGGTGTCGCACGTTACTACCCGCTCGGTGTCACGGGGCACAGACCACGGGACTCATCAGGTGATTTCGCGGTTTTGGCCAGGGGGTGTGTCTGCCCCGCGCCAGGTGGGTATGCGTTGTTTATTGCACGTCGCGTCGTTTTGTTTACTTTTCCGACAACTTCCCGGCTTCGCCCCATCTCACTTCATCCTTCTTCTTCATGCTCCCCCCCGCACTCTGACCGCTAAACCGCTGCAGCATCTCAAACGAGCTCATGCAGGGCTGATCACGCTCCTCCTCCATGGCACCGAACTTGGCATTATGGATTGATTTATGGGTATTCATTCTCCGAAGAGCACTAGTGTTGCTCTTCTCAGCTCAGCCCGGACCGAAGTTCAGAGATTTGCTGGTCCGTTTTAGGACCTAAAAAGCTTTTGCCCCATCCCCCCGCTCCTGTCCATCTCCATCGGTTTGGCTTTGGCTTTGAATGTGACCCTCCCTTTCACACCCCCCTCCCCCCCTCCCCTCGCGTGCTAGGGCACTCGCTCAACCCGCGCAGGCCCATTGGACATGGGACTGGAGATGACATTACCACACTTTGCCAGCTCGCTACCCCCCAACGCGTGCATCGTGCTATGGCTTCATGCAGGCCATGATCGTCATGGCGGTCGGGGGGATTGGGGTGTTAAGATTGCTCGCATCGACGTGTACCTACCTATTCGAACCGTAGTGTACGCTTCGGTCCCATCCTAGTTCGCGCTAGATATTGAAACAAACAAGGTTGGAAAATGTCGGATGGGTTTGCTGCTTTCTTCTGTGTGCAATTGTCAGATCGGATCACTCTCTCAAGTCTCCACTGATCCCATGCCAGGGGATCCTTTGCCGGCCGGGCTTGCCCAGGGAGGAATCGTTCGTGCACTTCATTACTACATGTAGTAATATAAGACATTGCACGTGTACCGAAGTACCTTCGAAGCCTCTTCAAAGATCTTGATCTGCGTCGCTCTGTCGCATTCCTCTTCGTCGCAGCCGCCGTAATATCGCCATCCCGGCAATCGGCCAATGGGGCGGCGAGCACGTCGCCACTGGCAAACTCCAAGGGCGGCTCGGGAAGTTTGCTTTGAGTCAAATCGTCCAGGGGTCCTTTGGTCTTGGCTCGCTGGGCATGGTGGGCTTGCGGCCAGACGTTCCAGCTGCCTCCAGGGCGCGTCGAGGCGAACGAATGAAGGGAGCGGATGCTGTCAATCACTTGTTGAATCGAAATTGCCTGCGGTTAGTAGGCGAGCGCCATGCCTGCCTGTCAGCGGTTGGGGGGGTTGTTCGACCAACAGGATGGGAAGCCTAGAAGAAAAACATGAGGCTTCGGCGTTGCGCGTAATATTCTACTTGAGCTCGACTGTTCAAGGACCAGGCCCAGGACTGGCGAGCTTGTAGGCCGGAAAGGGAGAGCGACTAGGTGCACATTCGCTAAACAGGATAATAACTCCGAAACAATCGGAGGATTCCCCTGTTGCTATGCCCTGTCTTTGCCAGGCATCGGCCGGTAGACCCTTGCTGGCTCAGGTCTGGGCGGCCAGTTGTCTCGCCTACTGCGCTATGCAGACGGAACTCCATGTGGTTTCCTTCCCGTCCGTCTGTGCCCCCGCGGAAACAACACGGGCCGGGCGCGCGTAGGTAGCTTCGGTCCCACGGTGACTCCCACCAAGCAGCCCCGGTCGGTACGGGTTTGGATAAAACTATACATCGTAGGTCCTGGATGTGGAAAGCAGGGTCTCGGGCACAACATTACCCCAGCCCACTTCGAGTTGTTGGAAGGCTCCCGAGACGTGCTGTCCGCTGTACAGTACAATAGCAACCGGTAATTACGGTGGGCAAATGAGATTGCCGCTGCTAAATTTGCCGGCTCTTCTTTCTTGTTTCTGCTTCCCTCCCTGGGAAACAAACTTGGGAAGGCCGATGATGATGATGCAACTTCCTGCTCTTAGCGCAGCCTTCCAAGGACGACAGCGCTTAAGCTTGGGCCACTCGTAGCAGCTGGTGGGCAGCTGTGGGAGGCTCCACCTAGGCCAACCCCTGCCAAACCGGCAGAAACCTGACTGAAAAAATACATTTTCCAGGCTTGACAGGGAACAGGGCAGCACAGCTCCGGCGTCTCAGCGCATCCACAGCCTCTGGAAACCCACCCTACCAAACCCCAAACGGCCAAGGGATCGATGCGTTGGTACGTTGGAGCCATGTCCAGATATGTTTCCCCCCAATCATCCATTCGCCAATTCGCGAATGATGCATGGACGCTGCAACCAATCGCCCCTGACAACCAGAATAATCCTATCTAGGTGCGGGACCGAGTAATACACACAGTTCCTTGTCAAGGTCACGTCGGATTTTCTTTCTTCTTTGTTGGCGAGAAAGCAGAAGCAGAGACAGAGAGAGAGTGTGTGAGAAAAAGAGGACCCTCCAGAGCACGTCGTGCGCAGCCAAACCCTGGCAAAGTTGATGTCCCCTCCTTTCACGCACCTCCAACGCCCCTCCGTCGGTGAACTCCTCCGTTCGACACTGCCCACTACTAGTGACATCGTTGCCCTGCTTGGTTTGACTTAATATCCCCGCCCTCGTCCACCAGCACCTAACTCCCTTCCCTGTTCCCCTCTCTCACCAGCCTGGCCGTCGACCCCCGCCCACCGACTTTCGACTCGGATCGGAATACCTGCCGCTTTCTTGGGCCAGAGTTCCAGGGAGAGACTTTCCAGACGCGCGCCATTCATCCGCATCTGCACGGTTCCTGCACGGCACCAGGCACTAGGCACAACGGATACTTGTCGTAGTGTGGTTTTCTGCGCTGCTGCACCAAAACTGCACGCCATTTGAAAGCACCCTGGAAGACCCAGTCCACACGCCAGGAAAGCGGCACGACGCCCGAAGAAACCAGTCTATCCTCTCCCTCCTCCCCTCCCCCTCCTTTTCTCCTCAAAGGCAGAGCGCGTGAGAAGAGCGCGTGAAAGAGAGAAAGAGGGGAGGCAAAGCACCGAAAGGGACCAAAAGTCAAGCAACCCTGGCCCCGAGTATCCCATCAGGAACATATCTTTTTTTTTGTGCAAATGCGGTTCCCGTCTCACCTTTAAGTCACCCCAGGCCCGTGCCGTCTCGGTTCCTGACTCGAC
>Ga0164242_10008731_pt1 | contig 10985 bp, 10 predicted proteins | sample OricomgcompostMG_FD_108783 | JGI IMG/M metagenome (GOLD analysis project Ga0164242, IMG submission 108783) | Miracle-Growth compost microbial communities from Emeryville, California, USA - Original compost - Miracle growth compost (MG) ...
CCGTGACCGCCATGTTCGGCGCGCTGGCGCCCGCCGCCGCCCACGCCGAGCGCGTGCGCGATCTCGGCACCTATCAGGGCGTGCGGTCGAACCAGCTCACCGGCTACGGCATCGTCGTCGGCCTCGGGGGCACGGGCGACGACAACCTCGAATACCTGACCCAGGCGATGCGCGGCGTATCAGGCCGCATGGGGCTGCAGCTGCCGCCGGGCGTCTCGCCGGGCCTGAAGAACGCGGCCGCGGTGATGATCACCGCCGACCTGCCCGCCTTCGCCAAGCCGGGCCAGCGCATCGACGTGACCGTCTCGACCATCGGCAAGGCCAAGTCGCTGCGCGGCGGCGCGCTGATCATGTCGCCGCTCTACGGCGCCGACGGCCAGATCTATGCCATGGCGCAGGGCAACCTGGCGATCAGCGGCCTGGGCGTGTCGGCCAAGGACGGCTCGCAGCTCACCGTCAACGTGCCCACGGTGGGACGCATCGCCGATGGCGCCAGCGTCGAACGCGCAGTCGACACCGGGTTCGAGAACTCGCCCATCCTGCGCTACAACCTGTTCGACGCCGACTTCCTCACCGCGACGCGCGTGCGCGACGCGATCAACCGCTTCATGCCCGGCATCGCCTCGATCGAGGACGGCGTCACCATCGCGCTGAAGCTGCCGATGGAAGCCAACGCGCGCGCCAGCGCCATGGCCGCGATCGGGATGATCGAGGTGAACCCGGCCGAAACCTCGGCGAAGGTGATCGTCAACAGCCGCACCGGCACCGTCGTCATCAACAGCGCCGTGCGCCTGACCGCCGCGGCGATCAGCCAGGGCAAGCTCACCGTGCGGGTCGACGAGAACCCGACGATCAGCCAGCCCGCGCCGTTCAGCCAGGGCAAGACCATGGTGCAGCAGAACAGCGACATCTCGGCGAAGGAGGAAGGCGGGCACGTCATGATGCTCAAGCCCGGCGCCTCGCTGGCCAAGATCGTCGATGCGCTGAACCTGCTGGGCGTCACCGCATCCGACCTCGTCTCCATCCTTGAGGCGCTGAAGGAAGCCGGCTCGCTGAAAGCCGAGATGGTCGTGATATGACGGCGGCATCCACGACCTCGCTCGGCAGCGCCCCGCTGCTGGCTTCGACCACGCCGCCGGCCGCTCCGGCGGCGGGGGCGAGCGAATCCGACAAGCTGGCGGGCGTGGCCAAGCAGTTCGAGGCGATCTTCCTGCGCCAGATGCTCGCGGCCGCGCGCAAGACCGATTTCGGCGACACCACGTTCTCGGGTCAGGGCATGGACACCTTTCGCCAGATGCAGGACGAGCGGTTTGCCGACATCGCCTCCGACACCGGCGCGTTCGGCCTGGCCAAGATGATCGAAACCCACCTGGCGCGCTTCGTCCACCCGGACGCCGCCGCCGACACGGCGACCCCGGCCTCCGCGACCGCGCCCTCCGCGACCGTGAAGGCCGGCGCCGCCACCACCAGCAAGGAGGACGCCGGCGATGGCATCTGACCTTCTCTCCATCGGCAAGAGCGGCGCCATGGCGGCGCGCACCGCGCTCGACGTCACGGCCCAGAACATCACCAACGCATCGACCGACGGCTATGTCCGGCGCAGCGTGCAGCTGGCCGAGCTGTCCTCGTCGGGCGGCATCGGCCGCATCGGCGACGTGTCGCTCTCGGGCGTCCGGGTCGACCAGGTGGTGCGCAACGCCGACATGTTCCGCCAGTCGGAAGTGCGCCGCACCGGCGCCGACGCGGCGCGCGCGGATGCCGAAGTGACCGGCCTGCAGAACACCGAGGACGCGCTGGAGCAGTCCGGCGCCTATGACGCGGTGGTCGCGTTCGAGGCTTCGCTCCAGCAGCTCGCCTCCGACCCGACCGACACCTCGCTGCGCGCCTCGGTCGTCGAGAGCGCCCGGACGATGACGCGGACGATGAACATCGCCTCGCAAGGTCTGGATCAGGTGGGCCAGGGCCTGCAGTTCGAGGCGACCGACGGGGTCAACCAGGTCAACATCCTCTCGGGCGAGCTGGCCAGGGTCAACCTGCGCCTGTCGCGCGCGGCCGACGCCAGCAGCGACCAGACCACCTTGCTCGACCAGCGCGACCATCTGCTCGAGCAGCTCAGCCAATATGTCGACGTGACGACCACGTTCGCCCCAGACCAGACCGTCACCGTGCAGCTTGCCGGCGCGTCGGGGCCAACCATCGTCAGCGGCGGCACCGCCAACACCTTCGCGATGACGACCGCCACCGACGGCACGATCTCGTTCACGCTGTCGGGCAATCCGGTGGTGCCGGTGGCCGGGTCGCTGACCGGCAAGGCGCAGGCGCTCGGCAAGCTCAAGGAGATCCGCGGCGGGCTGGACACGATCGCCAAGAGCGTGATCGACACGATCAACACCGCCCAGGCGAACGGTGTCGCGCTCGACGGCACGACCGGGACGGCGATGTTCAGCGGCTCCAGCGCCGCCGACATGAGCCTGGTGATGAACGACGGCTCGATGCTCGCCACCGCGCCCGCCGGCCCCGCGGCCGACAGCCGCGACCAGACCAACCTCGCCGCGATGCAGTCCGCGCTCGACACGCCCGACCCCGCCGGAGCGACCGATTCGCTGATCTTCAACATCTCCAGCGCCGTGCAGGGCCGCTCCGTCACCCGCGACGCGCTGGACAGCATCGCCAGCGCCGCCAAGGTCACGCTGTCCGCCCAGGCCGGCGTGAGCCTCGACAACGAAGCGGCGAACCTCGTGCGCTACCAGCAGGCGTTCTCCGCCTCGGGCCGCGTGATGCAGGTCGCCTCGGACATCTTCAACTCCGTGTTGGCCATCAAGTGAGGCGCCCATGACTCTGATCAGCACGAGCACCGCCGCGTTCTACGACCGGGCGAAGAACGACATGGCAACCTTGCAGAAGCGCGCCGAGTCGCTGCAGCAGCAGCTGAGCGGCGGCGACAAGCTGGAACGGTCGTCCGACGATCCGGTGGCCGCATCGCGCCTGCGCGTCCTCTCGCGATCCGACACGCTGTCGAACATCGACACCTCCAACGCCGACCGCGCCAACGCCGACCTGTCGCTGGCCGATTCCGCGCTATCGACCTTCGCGGACTATGTGCAGCAGGCGCAGGAGCTGGCGAACTCGGCGGCGACGGGCACGCTGACCGACGACCAGCGCGCGAGCATCGGCTACCAGGTGCAGCAGATCTACGGCAACCTGGTATCGCTGGCCAATTCGCGCGATTCCAACGGGCACTCGCTGTTCGGCGGCGAGTCGGCCGGCGATGCCTACACGCTCGACGGATCGGGCAACGCCACGTACGTCGGCACCGCCAGCGCGGGCGATCTCCCGCTCGGCGACGGCCAGTCGATCAGCCGCGGGCTGACCGGGCCGGATTTCCTCAACTTCAGCGTCAACGGCACCCCGACCAACCTGCTCGCGGTGGTCAAGGGGCTGGCGGACGACCTCCAGGGCGGCTCGTCCGATCCGCAGACCGCCGCCCGCGACGGGATGACCGCGCTCAGCGCCGGGCTGAACGCCGTCACCACCGGGCAAACGCTGGTCGGCTCGCGCCTCAACTGGATCGAACTGACCGGCACGCGCCGCACCAACCTGGGCGAGCTGCGCGCCACCGAGGAAAACACCATCGGCGCGACCGACCTGCCGAGCACGATCGCCGACCTGCAGCAGACGATGACCGTGCTGCAGGCCAGCCAGGCGAGCTTCGCCAAGCTTTCCAGCCTCAGCCTGTTCAACGTGCTGAGCTGACGCATACGATATTTCAAGGGGCCTAGACAATGTTTGCAGCTATCGGTGTCGTCATCCTGCTCATCATGGTGTTCGGCGGCTTCGCCATCACCGGCGGTGCGCTGGGGCCGGTCATGGAAGCGATCCCGCACGAAATGCTGATCATCGGCGGCGCCGCGGTCGGCGCCATCGTGACCGGCAACTCGATGCATGAGCTGAAGGCGCTGGGCGGCGGCTTCGCGCGGGTGTTCAAAGGCCCCAAGCACAACCGGCAGGACCATATCGACGCGATCATCCTGACCACACGGCTGATGAAGCTGCTGCGCTCGGAAGGCCCGGTCGCGCTCGAAAGCCACGTGCAGGAGCCCAAAAGCTCGCCGATCTTCGCCGAATTCCCGCGGCTGCTGGCCAATCACGCGCTGGTCGACCTGATCTCCGACACGCTGACGCTGATCGTCGTGTCATCGGGCACCCTGGAAGTCCACGCGGTCGAAGAGGTCATGGACAATGCGATGAAGACGCATTTCCACGAACTGCACGAGCCGCAGCACGCCATGACCACCCTGGCGGATTCGCTGCCCGCGCTGGGCATCGTCGCGGCCGTTCTCGGCATCGTCAAGACCATGGGCTCGATCGACAAGCCGCCGAGCATCCTGGGCGGCATGATCGGCTCGGCGCTGGTCGGCACGTTCATGGGCGTGCTGCTGGCTTACGGCGTCGTCGCCCCCATGGCCGGGCGGCTGAAGCAGGTGAACGAGCAGGACGAGATGATCTTCCACGCGGTCAAGCAGGTGGTCATCGCCTCGCTGCACGGCTGGCCGCAGCCGCTGGTGGTCGAAAGCGCCCGCTCGGGCCTGGGCCATGCCTTCCGGCCGGGGCTTTCCGAGCTGCTCGACGCGATGCGGGGGCGCTAGGCCATGGCTGCCAAGAAACCCGGCAAGAACGAGTTGCCGGCACCCGTCATCGTCAAGAAGATCACCGTCGTCGCGGGCGGCCATCACGGCGGCGCCTGGAAGGTGGCCTATGCCGACTTCGTGACCGCGATGATGGCCTTCTTCCTGCTGCTCTGGCTGCTCGGCGCGACGACCGAGAAGCAGCGCAAGGGCATCGCCGACTATTTCACCCCCACGCTGGTCAAGCTGCGCGAGAACAGCGCCGGATCCTCGGCCGGGCTGCTCGGCGGCTCGTCGATAACCGACGTCGACAACTATCCGCACCGCGCCGGCCAGACCGGCACCCAGGCCCTGACCATTCCGCGCGACGCCACCGGCGGCCCGAAGGAAGGCGGCGGTCACTCCGCGCGGGCGATGAAGATGTCGCAGCAGCTGAAGCAGAAGCTGGAGGCCAGCGCGATGCTGCGGCGGATCGCCAGCCAGGTGCGCATGGTCGACACCACCGAGGGCATCCGCATCGACCTGGTCGACAACGCCGACTTCTCGATGTTCATGCTCGGCACGACCGTGCTGACGCCCCAGGCCGTGCAGCTACTCAAGGCGATCGGCGACACCATCGGGCCGGAGAGCGGCGGCATCTCGATCCGCGGCCATACCGATTCGCTGCCGTGGCGGCCGGGCGTCGAGGAGAACAACTGGTCGCTTTCCGCCGGCCGCGCCGAGGCCACGCGCCAGGCGCTGATGCGCGCCGGGGTGGCCAAGGACCGCTTCCGCCGGATCGAGGGCGTCGCCGACCGCGAGCTGTTGATCAAGGACCACCCCGAAGACCCCCGCAACCGCCGCATCTCGATCCTGCTGATGAACTGATTCCCCCTCCTCCCCGAGGCCAAACCTCGGGGAGGATACCCTCTGGGAATCCGGCCGCGCGGGCCGCAAACGGCCGGTTTGAAAATGGTTCCCGCCAAAATCCGACGAGCCGAGCGATTTTTCGACCAGAAGAGTTAACGGCGCGGAACCATGTTGGAATATGGGGTGTTGGATGGTCGGCGTTGCCTGTGCCGCGCCGGACCATTTTTTCGTGTCCACATCCAAGGGGAATTCCCAATGCGTCCGACCACAGCGATTGCGGCCGTCGCCGCTTTTTCTGCCTTCGCCAGCCTTCCCGCACATGCGGCGGTCCTGCTGACGGATAACTTCGACGCCGAAAACGGCGGCGTCAGCGCGCTCAACTATACCGGCTTCGCCAACTTCACGTCCGAAGGGACCGGCGGCGTCGATCTGGTCAAGAGCGGCGACTATTCGATCACCTGCTCCGGCATGTGCGTCGATCTCGACGGCACGCCCGGACCGGGCAGCATCGTGTCCAACGCCTTCGCCTTCACCGCCGGCCAGACGCTCGACCTGCTGTTCGACATCGGCGGCAGCCAGCGCAACGGCGGAACCAACGATTATACCGCCACGCTTTACGATGCGGCGAACAACGTCCTGGCCACGCTGACCGGCACGGTCGATGCCACCGACGCCTTCGCGACGAAGACGCTGAGCTATGTCGCCACCACGGGCGGCCTGGCCCACTTCTCGTTTTCCTCGACCAGCGCCGACAACGTCGGGCCGCTGCTCGACAACGTGAGCTTTTCCGCCGGCGCCGTGCCCGAGCCGGCCACCTGGGCGCTGATGCTGCTGGGCGTCGGCGCGATCGGCGCCGGATTGCGCCGGCAGCAGCGCCGCAAGCTCCGCTATGATTTCGCCTGAAAAGGCGCGTTCGGCGCAGCAGGGGGCCTCCCCCTGCTGCCCGACACTCCTTTGATCATGGCCGACACTCCTTTGATCATGGATTGCCGATGCATTTTATCCTGATGATCGTCGGGATCGCCTGGCTGTTCCAGCTTGCGGTGTTCATGCTGGTGGGGGGCGCCTACCTGCTGCGCCCGCTGCTGCGCCGGAACATCGCCGCGCATACCGACGCCAAGGCCGACGCCGCCTTGCCAAGAGGATCGCGCCGCTAGCCTTTCTGCGCTTCACCTCGGCGGCCGCGCTCCGTCACGCGGCGCGGTTGCCGACCTGGCGGTCCTGCCATTCGATCACCGCCAGGTAATTGCGCAGGCGGTTGACCTCCAGCGAGGCGATCAGCTCGTTCTGGTGATAGGGCAGCACCATCGCCGCGACGTCCTCGGCCCACTCGGCGCTCGCGTCGAACAGGATGCCCAGGCCGAACACGGCGGGAATGTGCGCATAGAGCAGATGGCGCGGCTCGTCCCCGCCGTCAGTCGGTCCCTGGGCCTGCTCGATGAAGTCCTCGATCGCGGTCAGCACGCCGTTCTTCGGCCCGCCGGCGCGCAGCGCCCAGGCGAAGTGCCCCATGCCGCGCATCCCGCGGCCGCGCAGGCAGCCGTCGTTGCCCAGAGTGACCCCGGCATCGTAGCTGTGCGGGTGGCGATGCTCGGCCGGGATCGTTTCGGGGGCATAGTACATGTCGCGCCGGGCGCAGGGCCAGTCGGTATCGTGCAGCACCGCCAGCAGCGGCTTGCCGTCGCGCCGCGATGCGGCATCGGCCAGCTTCAGCTCGTTGAACACGGTGTAATAGTTGTGATCGCCGTCAATCATCCAGGCATCGACGTCGCTGAGGCCGGGCATCGCCGCCAGGCTGGTCGCGGCCATGTGGCGGACATGCGGGCACCCGTCCGCCCAGGCGACGAATTCCGCCTTGGGCGCCGGATCGATGCTGGTCAGCGTGCCGCCGGCGCCGGCGCAGTGATCGGCGAGCCGCTGCGACATGCCGCCGAACTCGGCCCCGATCTCGACGATGCGGCGCGCGCCGGCCCGCTCGACGCAGCCCAGGATCAGGCTGGAGAATTCGGTCATCGAATGAATCAGCAGGTCGGTCATGCGGCAACTCCCAGCGGCCGGGCGGCGGCGGCCTTGCGCGGCCAGGCGGCGATCGGGCGGAACACGACCGCCGCCATCATCGGCGTGTCGTCCACGCGCTCGGGCGGGTGGATCATGAGGAAGCCGCTTTCGTCCGTGCAGCGATAGAGGTCGACCGAAAGCTGCTGCATCGCCTCGACGACGGTGCCGAGCGGGACTTGCGCGGCGTTGTCGCGCACCACGTCACCCAGGAAGCTGTCCACCGGCATCGCGTTGACGCTGTCGACCTGGACGTATTCGAACTCGGCGCCGAACTGCAGCGCCACGGAAAACCGGCAATCGCCGATGGGAACCGCGGCCAGATAGTACCCGTCGTGCGTCGCGCGGGCCTCGATCACGCGCTGGCTGACCTGCTCGTCCGCCGCATAGATGACCGGCAGCGAGATCGCGTCGTCGGTGAAATCGGCGAAGGCGAACGGCAGGCCGAAGCGGCGATTGGCCAGCAGCGTCAGCTTGGGCGCAAGGCCGTGGCCCTGAAGCTCGGCGGGCAGGTACATGCGGTCGGTGCCGTTGAGATAGAACAGCCCGCGCTGGCGCAGCCCGGCTTCGGCGACGCGCGGATCGAACAGCGCGACGACGCGCTCGGTGCCGAGGTTGACGTCGTGATGGAACCGCTCGACCACGGCCAGCTCCGGCGCGAAGGGCAGGTACATGATCCGGCCGAGCACCGCGACGGCGGCCTTGCGCCAGCACGACAGCGCGTCCGCCGCATCGGCGCGGATCACCGCTTCGCGCTGCGCCTGAGCAAAGCGCAGGCAGCCCGCCTGGATCCGCGTCCGCGTCTCGCTCTGGCTGCCCTTGATGTCGCTCGCCTTGCGGATCGGCGAGCCGTCCTGCCGGTAATCGATCACCGATCCCATGTCGGTGGTGCAGAGCTGCTCGATCAGCGCGACGTTGGCGCAGATCGCCTCGACCGCGAAGGCATCGTAATGATCGCCCGCGATGAAGCCGCGCTTATCGTGGCCGCGCAGATCCTTTTCGCGCAGCACCAGATAGCGGCCGGCGACGTGGACGCCCAGTTCCTCGCGCAGCAGATCGTCGACGCAGTTCTGGACCGAGCCGTTGTAGCCCAGGTCGACGAGCATCAGCGTGTCGCCCGGCGCCGGATCGACCGCGGCGCGGACATGCTGGACGAGCCGCTGGCCGAACGCGCGCGAGGCGGCGACGACGGCCCGGCGCCGCGGCTCCTTGCGCATGTCCGCCAGCAGCGCGAGGCTGGCGTCGGACGGGGACTTGCCCCGCATCAGCCGGGCGATGTCGGCATCGGACAGCAGCAGCTGGCGCGCCAGCGTTTCGGGCCGGATGCCCAGCTCCAGCTCGAGATAGCGCAGCGGATCGGCATCGTCGCGGAACGAGGCCGCGGTCGAGGTGAAGCGGCTGATCTCGATGGCATGGCCGCGACTTTGGCTTTCGGCGCCGGCGGCCTCGTGGACCTTCATCGGCAGATAGCCGTCGCGCATCAGGAACAGCCAGTGCACCGTGCCGCCGCGCGCCGCGCGCAGGGCCTCGGCCTCCGCTTCCAGCCAGCGCTGATAGCCGTAGAGCGCGGGGCCGAGCACCGTCAGGCCGAACGCTTCGGCGGGATCGGCGGTGAGCGGCTCGGCCAGCGCCAGCGCGGCGCGGTGCGGCAATTGCGCGGTCGCGTCCTTTTCCGGGCGCTGGTGGAACAGCGCGCTGATCGACGCCTCGTGACGGAAGCGCTGGCTGGCGAAATCGGAAAACTGATCGAGGTGCAGCGTGCGCACACCGAACGCCGCGACGCCCTCGACGTCGGCACGGTGGTTGTCGCCGATGTGCAGGATGTCCTCGGGCCGGGCCGCAAGCTCGCGCAGCACCTCGCCATAGAGGCCCAGCGCCTTGGGCTTGCCGTAGGTGCTGGAACAGTAAATCCGGTCGATCAGCCCGGCAACCTCGCCGCCGGCCGCGCGGGCGATGAGGTCGCGCAGCTGCGCCGGGTCGAAATAGGTGTCCGACACGACGATGACCTGCATGCCCTGCGCCCTGGCGCGCTGCATGAGCCGGACCGCCGGGGCGAAGGCATAGCAGTGCCGCGCCTCGGCCGCGATCTCGGCGGCGATGGCGGCTTCGCGGGCGGCCGGCGCGGCATCGGGCATGAGCAGCGCATAGATCTCGGCGATGGTCACGTCCTGGGCATTGCGGCCGAAGCCGGCGACCTGGCGCGCGCGCTCCTCGGCCCAGACGCGCTGCTGCGCGGTCATGCCGGGCAGCCGGGCGAAAATGTCGACCGGCGCATGGCTGTCGCGCCACAGCAGCGTGTCGAAACAATCGAGCGACAGGATGCGCGCGCCGGGATGCGCGTCGAGCGCCGATGGCAGGGCATGAGGCTGGATCGCGTCGGTCATCATCGGTTCCTGGCCGGGACCGGGCCGCGCCGGGCGCAGCCACAGTCGATTGGACGATGGCCGAGGCCTACGCGGATCGTGGTTAATCCGGCTTGCCGCGCTGACTAGGTATTGTTCCGTAGTCCCGCGCCCGCTTGCTCGCGCGCGGGATTCTCCTAGGGTGGCGGAAACCTGTGCGAAGACGACAAGGAGGAGGGATCGCCATGACCAATTCAGGCCCGCTGGAAGACCGGATGCTGATCCGCGAGCTGTATGGCCTCTATGGCGATGCCAGCTGCCGTGGCGACCGCGAGGCGTGGCTGGCCTGCTTTACCCCGGACGGGCAGTGGAACTCGCACATCTTCGAATGTTCGGGCGCCGCCGAGCTGCGCGCCGAATGGGACAAGCTCTGGGCCGATTGGGACGAGGTCGCCTTCTGGGGCGAGATCGGCTGGATCCAGGTGTCGGGCGACCGGGCGATCGCCCGCTCCTATGCGCGCGAGATCGTCAAGCTTTCGGCCGGCGGGCTGTTCAAGCTGTTCGGCCGCTATGACGACGAGCTGGAACGCCGGGACGGACGCTGGCTGTTCAAGCAGCGCAATTATGCACCGATGATCCTGGAAGCGCCCGAATAGATTCGTTCGCGGACGGCACCGGCCCGCTCCCCCACCCGGCCACCCAGAGCATACAATCTCGTTGGGTGGCCGGGTGGGGGAGCGGGCCGGTGCCGAAACTTCAACCATCAGCACAAAAATAAGCCCGGTGGTCATGGCGGCCACCGGGCTTCAGCGCCTGGAAGGGACAGGCAATGGTCCATCTGGCCGGCTGCCTCCGACGGCGGACGCGGGAACTGATCGCGTCTTGCCGAAGGAGAAGGAAAAGCCCGGCGGATCATGGCTGTGACGCCGGGCTCTCTTTACGCCTGGAAGGGACAGGCGGCAGTCGGTCAATCGGTTATGTTCATCGTTGTCTCAGGTATTTCCGATATTCAGGCCGCTTAGCGCAGCAGCGACAGGACGTTCTGCTGGCTCTGGTTGGCCTGCGAAAGCATCGCCGTCGACGCCTGGCTGACGATCTGGGCCTTGGCCAGCGC
>Ga0164242_10008732_pt1 | contig 10984 bp, 11 predicted proteins | sample OricomgcompostMG_FD_108783 | JGI IMG/M metagenome (GOLD analysis project Ga0164242, IMG submission 108783) | Miracle-Growth compost microbial communities from Emeryville, California, USA - Original compost - Miracle growth compost (MG) ...
CCCTTGCCTTTCACCTTCACCGGAACGCGGCCGCGCCCCGATGCATCGCCGGACCGGGATTTCATGCCTGCTCCTGCCACAATTGCCGCAACATGCCTTCGCGCAGGCCACGGTCGGCGACGCACAGCATCGGGCTGGGCCAGACCCGGCAGATCGCCGCGAACAGGGCGCAGCCCGGCAGCATCAGGTCGGCACGGTCGGGGCCGATGCAGCCGATGTGGGCCAGCGCCGCCGTATCCTTGCCGGCCAGGCGGTCGGCGACGGCGAGCAATGTTTCGGTCCGGTGCCAGCTTGCATCGACGCGGGCCCGGATATAGCGGGGCAGTTCCAGGGCGATCGCCGCCAGAGTGGTGACGGTGCCGGACGTGCCCAGCAGATGCTCGGTGGCCGGATCGAAATCCGGCATGGCCTCCGCCAGGGTGGCGAAGCGCGCGGTCAGTTCGGCGCAAAGGCGATCATAATCCGCCCGCTGCCGCAGTGGCGAACGCTCGGCCAGGGTCACGACCCCCACCGGCATCGAAGCCGCGAATTGTTTTTCCACCCGGCCCTGGCGCCGGACAAGCCGGATGATTTCGGTGGAGCCGCCGCCGATGTCGAAGACAAGGGCGCCCCTGGCGTCTCCCCCCAGCAGCGGCGCGCAGCCCTGCGCCACCAGGTCGGCTTCCTGTTCGGGGGAGATCACTTCCAGCGCCAGGCCGGCTTCGGCCCGCACCCGGGCCACCAGCATGTCGGCATTGCGGGCCTGCCGCGCCGCCTGGGTGGCGATGCACCGGATCTGGCCGGCATGGGCCCGCCGGATGCGGTCGGCGCATATTTTCAGGGCGGCGACGGTGCGGTCCATGGCGGCTTCCGACAGGGCGCCCGACGCGGCCACCCCCTCCCCCAGCCGCACGATGCGGGAAAAAGAATCCATCACCCGCAAAGTGCCGTGCGCATCGATGGTGGCGATCAGCAGGCGGCAATTGTTGGTGCCGAGATCGAGCACCGCCATCGGCGCCCTTCCCGCCCGCTCCTTCCTCTGCCGTGCCGCCGCGTCCACGAAACCTCACCTGTCGCCCGCAAGCTACCATGGTTCCCGCGAGACGGAATGCCGCCATGGCCGGGGGATTCCCGCCGCGGCGGGAGAAGGGTTGAAAGCGCAGGGCGGCTGGTCTAAAGGGACGCCTCCGTTGGGGGATCGTCTAACGGTAGGACTGCAGACTCTGACTCTGCCTGTCTAGGTTCGAATCCTAGTCCCCCAGCCACCGCTGTCCCGGGATTTCCGCCACCTGGCGCCGGACGATGCGGGAGAGCGGAATTCCCAAAAGAGAGTACCGGCGTCGCGGCCGGCTGCTTTGGCGGCGCGAGTACGGCCCGGCCATCCAGCACGCGGCAAGGCGTACGAATTTAAAATCCGTTCTGCGCATTGATAGGCCGGCGGGCATGGACAGCGACCGCCCTTACCAGATCGCCTCTTCGACCAGCGCGGATTCGCGATCCTCATCGCGAATATCCCTTGATGAACACGCGCTGACGCGGATGAAAGCTGTCGAAACGCCTCGAAAGCGGCATGAAAACGGATTTTCGAGTCCGTTCCGTTTATGTTTTTCGTGGGTTTACACCACGGCTCCATTTTCCTAGGAGGGTCTGTCACGAAAAACGGGAGTCGAACGAAAATGGCGGCGAAAAAGAAAGTCCGGAAAATTCAGCGCAAGCCCTATACGAAGGAAGAGGTAAAAATCCTCAGGGCCCATTCAAAGGCGCGCACGCCGGTTGCGAAAATCGCCCGCGCCATGAAGCGCACGGTCGCGTCGTTGCGGAATAAAGCCGTGACGCTCGGTATCGGCCTCGGGCATCGCCGCTAGCGCTCCCGGGGAATTACCGAAATCCATCAGGCAACGGCCGGCCGGCAGCGGCCGGAGCGTTTCCGCTGCGCCGCGGACCATCCAGCACGGCACCCCACCCATGAGGCCCTGACCACCACGGCCGGCCCCGGAAGGAGAACAACGAACGATGCAGGCATGGCTCAGCCGAACGACATTCCTCGGAAACTCCACGCTTTTATGGATCATCGCCGGCGCGTGCGCGGTGCTGGGATATTTCCTGGTCTATGGCATTGTGCGCGTGCTGGCCGCACGGCTGCAGACGCTGGCGGACCATCGGCCCAACCCCTTCACAAAAATCGCCGCCGCCGTGGCGAAGGCGACGCGCGGCTGGCTTCTGTTCCTTCTTGCCGTCTGCGTTGCCGCCAGCTTCCTGGATTTCGGACCGTCCATTGGGCGGCATCTTGGCCAGATCCTATATGCCCTCATGGGTTTGCAATTGGCGTTCTGGCTCACGCGGCTGCTCGTCATCTGGCTCGAACTGGCCACCAGCCTGCACGGCGAGCCCGACAACCCGATCATCTTCGGCATCTTCCGCTGGACGATGCAGCTATTCGTCTGGACTCTGGTGCTGCTGGCGGTGCTCGACAATGCCGGTGTCAACGTCAATGCCTTTGTCGCCAGCCTCGGCGTCGGCGGCATAGCCGTCGCATTGGCCGCGCAAACGGTTCTGGGCGACCTGCTCTCGTCCATCAGCATCGGTCTCGACAAGCCGTTCGAGGTGGGAGAATTCATCGCCTTCGGCTCCAATCTCGGCACCATAAAGCGCGTCGGAATCAAGAGCACCCGCATCGGCTCCTTGTCGGGCGAAGAACTCGCGATATCGAATTCGGACCTGCTCAAGGAGCTGGTGCACAATTACAGCCGCATGCGCGAGCGGCGCATCGTGTTCGGCTTTTCCGTCCCTCTCGGCACACCGCGAACGCAGGTCGAGAAGATTGTCGAAAGAGTACGCGACCTCATAGAGAAGATGGATAATGTACGCCTTGACCGCGGCCATTTCGCCGCCATCGGAGACTATGCCCTGACCTTCGAGTTCGTCTATTACGTCCTCGATCCAAGCTATAATGTGTATATGGACACGCAGCAGCACATAAATCTTCGCATCATGGATATCCTGGACGAATTGAATGTCATGTTCGCCGTGCCGGTGCGCGTGGTGCGCCACCAGACCGAGCCGGGGCGGCCGGGATTGTTTCCGGCGGCGTTCGCGCCAGGCCAGGGATAAGGCATCGCCGAGGCGCGGCTTCACCTTGGCGCGGTCCGGCCCTTCCTATCCGCGTCATGCGGGAGGCGGCTGAAAGCGCGCCGCGGCGATGAATGGCGCGTGAACGGCGCTCTCAGCCCGCATTCAGCCCCGGGCCGCCATGCTGGCGCCAACGGTGGAGGACGCCATGCGCTACTATTTCGACATCCTGAGCGAACGGCAGAACAGCGTCGACGAAAAGGGCTGTGAATTGGCGGACGAGCAGCAGATGCGCCGTGAAACCGCCCGCCTGCTGGCCGAGATCGCCTTCGACGAACTGCCCTATGCGCGGGACCCGGCCCTTTGCGCCCGCGTGCGCGACGCGACCGGCCGCACGGTCTATTGCGCCACCCTGCGCCTCGACAGCGCCACGCTGCAATAATCAGGGACCGGTCCGGCCAGCGAGGCGGGCGCGCATGACGATGTGCGGCCAGACCTGTTCCATGGAAAGGCCGCGGCCCTCGATCATCTCCTCCACGGCGCGGGTGGCGCCGGGACAGGTGGGTTCGGTGGCGTCGTCGTAAACCAGATAGCCGCCCGGCGCCATCACCTCCCAGACGCTGTCCTGGGCATATTTCACCGCCGAATGCAGCACCACGTCGATATGGGCCAGGCCGAAGCCGCCGGCCTGGGCATAGACATCGCGGGCCGTATCCTGGATCAGCCCCTTGACGAAGGTGACATTGTCCAGACCCAGTTGCTCGGCGGTGAAGCGGATGGCGTCGAGACTGGTGTCGGCGAAATCGTCGGGCGGCGGCAGATCGACATTGGCGTTGACCTGCGGCATGCCCTCGAACGTGTCCAGCGCCCAGACCTTCGCGCCCGGATACAGGTCTTTCAGCAGCGTCGCCAGGAACAGGGCGCCGCCGCCGCGATAGGTGCCGTATTCGATCACGTTCCGCGAGGCGAGGTCCTTGAGGAAGAATTTGGTCAGCAGGAACAGGTTCATCAGCCGCGGCTCGGTGCACATGGTGCGCACCTGGGGCAGCCGGGCGGCGGCCAGCGCCTTGCGGAACAAGGGGTCGTTCCACACCTGCCCGGCCAGCGCGCCATGCGCCAGGGCCGAACCGCGCTGATAGCCGTCATAGGCGCAGCGGCCGCGCTCGACGACGCGCGCCATGTCCAGCGCCGGCAGGGCCGTTACCGGCTGGATGGGCGGAATGAGATTGCGTTTGAGGTGATGAACGACACGCTTGGCGAGGCGGCCCATGCTTGCGAGGTCCCGTGGTGACTGACCGCCGGCCGGGATACCAAAAAAACCTTGCCATTCCGTGTATTAATCCCCCTTCCGGGCCGTTCCGGGAACTTTTTACCCCCTGCTTCGTTAAGGCGGCAGGCCCGAATCCGGGCTGAGGAAGGGTTCGGGTATTGGGGGATGGGTCTGCCGGTCTCCGACATCGTCATGCTGCGGCAATCCCTGCCGGCAGGCGCGTGAGCATGCCGGGCCGACTCGCCGCCTTCATCATGCTGGCCGGACTGTGCGGGACAGCGCAGGCACAATCCTCGCTGGAATACACGGTGAAGGCCGCTTACCTGGCCAGGTTCGCGCCTTTCATCAACTGGCCGGCCGACGCCTTCGCCGGTCCGAACGCGCCGTTGAATATCTGCGTCCTGGGTCCCGATCCCTTCGGGGCCGATCTCGACAAGGCGGTGGCGGGGCAAAAGGACGGCGACCATCCCCTGGCCGTGCGGCGGATGGAGACCCTCCTGCCCGAGACCATCTGCCAGATTCTTTTCATCCATGACGCCATTCTAGCGGACGAGGCGCTCGAGGCGCTGGGGAGCCGGCCCGTGATGACCGTGACCGATTCGGGCATGCGCGCGCACGGCATCATCAGCTTCATCGTCATCGACAATCATGTCCGTTTCGATATCGACGACGATGCGGCGCGCAGGGTCGGGCTGAGCATCAGTTCGAAGCTTCTCACCCTGGCGCATGCCGTGCGCCACCGGGGTGGCCGATGAACGAGCGGCGCTTCAGTCTTCCGATCCTGGCGGCGCTGGCGGCAGCCTGCCTCCTGCTGGCGACGGGCATCCTGATGGCCCGTTACGAAGACCGGCTTTATGCCGACCAGCAGGTCAAGAACATCAACGAGCAGGCGCATATCCTGGCGGCCAGCGTCGCGGGTGCCGTGGCATTCGACGATCTCCGCGCGGCGCAGGAATATGTCAACGCCCTGAAGGTCAATCCCGAACTGCTGGTGGCGGGCGTTTACAATGGCCGGGACCGCCGTATCGCGGGCTTCAGCCGGGGCGGCCGCGCCATTCCGGCGCGGCCCGGCATCACCGCGTCCGGGCACGGGCATATCGACGTCGCCGTACCGGTGACACAGAATGGCGCGCGGCTGGGCGCCGTCTTCCTGAGCGCCGCCGCCGAGCCGGCGCAACGGCGCATCGCCCGCTATATCGGCCTGGTGCTGCTGGTCACCATGGGGGCGCTGGTCATCGCGGTGCTGGCCTTCAGCCAAAGCGCCCTGTCGCGGCGCGCCGATCAATTGTCGCGCGTGAACCTGCGGCTCCAGGCCGAGATGGGCGAACGCGCCCGCACGGAGGAAGCGCTGCGCCAGGCGCACAAGATGGAGGCGGTGGGGCAATTGTCCGGCGGCATCGCGCATGATTTCAACAATCTGATCATGATCGCGAAAGGCAATTTGCGGCTTCTGCGCAAGCGTCTCGATCCGGCGGCCGGGCAGCAATTCCAATATGTCGCGGCGACGGAGGAAGCGCTCGACCGCGCGGCCCATCTGACGCAACGCATCCTCGCCTTTTCTCGGCGCCAGCCGCTGATGCCGGAACCCGTGCGCCTCAGCGGCCTGGTGTCCGACATCGGCGCCCTGCTGCGTCATTCCGTCGGCGAGACGGTGGAACTGGAGACGCGCCTCGATGCCCAATGGTGGACGCGCTGCGACATCAACCAGATGGAGAATGTGATCCTCAATCTGGCGATCAACGCCCGCGACGCGATGCCGGACGGCGGCCGCCTGACCATCGCCACGCGCGACCTGCGCCTGAACGATGCGCCGGCCGGTCTCGCCGAATTCAGCCCCGGCGATTATGTGGCGCTGTCGCTGCGCGACACCGGCGTCGGCATGAGCGAAGAGGTGCGCAGCCGCGCCGTCGATCCTTTCTTCACCACCAAGCCCCTAGGCAAGGGCACCGGCCTTGGCCTTTCCATGACCTTCGGCTTCGTCCGCCAGTCCGGCGGGTATCTCGTCATCGAGAGCGCGCCCGGAAAAGGCAGCGAAATCACAATCTATATGCCGCGCACGGAGGAACCCGCGTGATGGGTCGGATACTGGTCGCCGAGGATGAAGTCATGTTGCGGATCATCGCCGTCGAGATGCTGGAGGATGCCGGCTTCACGGTCTTCCAGGCCGGCGACGGGGAAGAGGCGCTGGCCGTGCTCAAGGCCAACCCGGGCATCGACCTGCTGGTGTCGGACGTCAAGATGCCGCGCATGGACGGCTACGCGCTGGTGCAGGCGGGGCGCGATTTCAACCCCAACCTGAAAGTGCTGCTGATGACCGGCTATGCCCAGGAGCCTCCCGCCGGCATCACCGCGCTGAAAGGCGTCATGACGCTGCACAAGCCTTTCAACCTGGACCGGCTCTGCGAACTGGCGGGGCAGATCATCGCAGCAGCCTAGGCGGGCACCCGCTCAGGACGAGCAGCTCACTTCCAGGTCGCACATCCCCGGCGGCGGCGGCGCGGCGAAGGCGTCATCGCCCGCATGGTCATCGAATGGCGTCCGCAGCAGGCGGAAGATGCGGTCCAGCGTGGCGAGATCGCCCCGGTCCTCGACGGCGCGGATCGCCGTTTCCGCCACCCAGTTGCGCAGGACATATTTCGGGTTGACCCGGTCGAGCCCGGACAGATCCTCATGGGCGGTGCGCGCGCGCCAGCGTTCCAGCCAGCCCCTCGCGTCCGCGCGCATCGCGCCGAACCGCGCCAGCCACGCCTCGCCGGCACGGGGCCCCACTTCCGACGACAGGCCGCGGAAGGTGAGCGTATAGTCCGCCCGGCTCCGGGCCATGAGCGCCAGCAAGTCGCCGGCCAGCCGGTCGTCTCCCTCTTCGTCGCGGCCGAGGCCCAGCTTGGCCCGCATCAGGCCGCGATAGCGCGCGGCGAAGTGGCGCTCGAAGCCGTCCAGCGCCTCCACCAGCGTCTGCGCCGGCACGATGCGCGACAGCGCCACCGCCAGCGCGCGCAGATTCCAGTGGGCGATGCCGGGCTGGTTGATGACGCTGTAGCGGCCGCTTTCGTCGGTGTGGTTGCAGATGAAATCCGGATCGTAGCCGTCCATGAAGCCGAAGGGCCCATAGTCCAGGGTCAATCCCAGGATCGACATGTTATCGGTATTCATCACGCCATGGGCGAACCCGGCGGCCTGCCACTGCGCCACCAGGATGGCGGTGCGCCGCACCACTTCGGCATAGAAGCCGGCATGGTCCAGGCCGGGGAAATGCTCGGCGATGACGTGATCCGCCAGCGACCGCACCGCCTCGGTGTTGCCGGCATAATGGAAATGCTCGAAGTGACCGAAGCGGACATGGCTTTGCGCCAGCCGCGCGACCACGGCGCCGGGCTCGGGCTTTTCCCGCATGACGGTTTCGCCGGTGGCGACCAGTGCCAGGGCGCGGCTGGTGGGAATGGACAGCCCCGCCATCGCTTCGCTACAGAGATATTCGCGAATGGAGGAACGCAAGACCGCGCGCCCGTCGGCGAAGCGGGAATAAGGTGTCTTGCCCGCGCCCTTGAGCTGGATGTCCCACAATTCGCCTTTGCCGTTGCGCACCTGCCCGATCAGCAGCGCCCGGCCGTCGCCCAATTGTCCGGCCCAGATGCCGAATTGATGGCCGGAATAGACCTGGGCCAGGGAATCGAACCCTTCCAGCGGCAGGTGGCCCGCCATGGCGGCGGTGAAGCGCGGATCGGCGAACGCGGCGGGGTCGAGGTCGATCAGCGCAGCCGCCGCCGGATTGGCATGCAGCAGCAGGGGCCGCGCGCCCACCTTCTCCGCCGGCAGGACCGTGAAAAAGCCTTCGCCCAGGCGGGCGAAGTGGTTCTCCAGGCGTCCGGCAACGGGCAGTCGGTAGGCATCGGCCATGCCGGACTATACGCCTTAAGCGGCGTTTCCGCCGCTCCGCTTCTTGTCGCCGCCGCGCTTCCAGTGCGGGCGCGAACCATTGCGTTTTGCCGGCGCATGGGCGCCGGCGGGCGCCGGGCCGCCATGACGATGGCCGCCGCCCTTGTGCCCCGGCTTGCCATGGCGATGGCCATGCGCGGGACGCGGTTCATTCTGCGCCTTGAGCTGCTCCGGCGTCAGATCGGGCAGGTCATGCGCCACCGGCTCGATCTTCATGCGGATGATGCGCTCGATGTCGCGCAGATAGGCCCGCTCGGACGCATCGCAGAAGCTGATGGCGATGCCGGTACCGCCGGCCCGCGCCGTGCGGCCGATGCGGTGGACATAGCTTTCCGGCTCGTTGGGCAGCTCGAAATTGATCACATGGGTGATGTGGTCGATGTCGATGCCGCGGGCGGCGATGTCGGTCGCCACCAGAACCCGCGCCTTGCCGGTCTTGAATTGTTCGAGCGCCCGCTGGCGGGCGTTCTGGGACTTGTTGCCATGGATGGCTTCGGCGGCGACGCCGGTCCTGGACAGATGCTCGGCGACGCGGTTGGCGCCGTGCTTGGTGCGGGTGAAGACGATGACGCGGTTGAACGAGACATCCTTCATCAATTCGCTGAGCAACTGGCGCTTCTGCTGCATCGGCACATAATAGAGCTTCTGCTCGACCCGGTCGGCGGTCTTGCTCTGCGGCGCCACTTCGATGCGCTCCGGCGCCTTCAGCACGTCGCCCACCAGCTTGACCACATCGTCGGGCATGGTGGCGGAGAACAGCATCGACTGCCGGTCTTTCGGCAGATGGCTGACGATCTTGCGCACGTCACGGATGAAGCCCATGTCGAACATGCGGTCGGCTTCGTCGATGATCAGCACCTGAACGGCGTCGAGGCGGATCTGCCGCTGCTGCACCAGGTCGAGCAGCCGGCCCGGGGTGGCGACCACGATATCGACGCCGTTCTTCATGGCGTTGATCTGGGAATTCTGGCTGACGCCGCCCAGGATCACGGCGCGCTTCAGGTTGAGGAAGCGGCCATAGGTCCGCAGGCTCTGGTCGATCTGCACCGCCAGTTCGCGCGTGGGGGCCAGGATCAGGGCCCTGGTTTCCTTCGGCCGGGGCGGGACGTGCCCCACCGAAAGCCGTTGCAGCAGGGGCAGGCCGAAGGCCGCCGTCTTGCCGGTGCCGGTCTGGGCGATACCCAGCAGGTCGCGGCCGGCCAGCAGGGCGGGAATCGCCCGGGCCTGGATGGGGGTGGGGGTGGTGTAATTTTCCTGGGCAAGCGCGCGCAGGATAGGCTCGGCCACGCCGAGCCCGGCGAAATTCACGTCAGTCACTGATGATAATCCTTCAAACCGGGCGCGCGCCGAAAAGGCGAACGGAAACGGCTGGTTGCCGTCTTCCACGCACGCTGGAAGGAAACGGGAAATGATCGGGGCCGGGCGATGGAGCGGCCTGACGGGCAGGCGCGCCGTGTGCGGTCGCGGGCGGCTGAGGCGGTGTATCGGCTGCTTTGCCGGGTAAGTCAACCTTCCTGTTGCGGCGCAACATTGCCGGATGCTGTCCCGCCCCCGCTTGCGAGTCCACGGTTTCTGTAGTCATCATTCGCGGAGTGTGCCCGCGCAGCCGGCCTGGCGCACTGTATCGGGGGACATCCGGCTGGGAATGTAATGTCAGTCGCATGGCACAGTTCGGCAATGAGGGCTCCAAATCCATCGCGCAGGCTTCCGCGAAGGGTAAGGTAAAGTGGTTCAACGGCACCAAGGGATACGGCTTCGTCACCCTGGAGGATGGCGGCGACGCCTTCTGCCACGCCTCGGCGTTGCAGGCGGCGGGCCATGCGGAATTGCCGCCGGGCGCGACCATCGTTTGCGATCTGGCGGACTCGCCGCGCGGCCTGCAGGTCGTCGCCGTGCATGAAGTCGATATCTCCACCGCCGAAGCGCCTTCGCGCGGCCCGCGCCGCGATTTCGGCGGCGGTGGCGGCGGCGGCCGCTTCGGCGACCGCGGCGGTTACGGCGGCGGCTATCGCGACAGCGCCCCGTCCGGCCCGATGGTCGAGGGCAAGGTCAAGTTCTTCAACGACCAGAAGGGCTTCGGCTTCGTCATGCCCGACAGCGGCTCGGGCGACATTTATCTCCATGCCAGCGCCCTCAGGCGCTCGGGCATTGCGGCGGTGGAGCCCGACCAGCGCATCCGCTATTCGACGCGCCAGGGCAACAAGGGCGTCGAAGTGGACCGGGTCGAGCTGATCTAGTTGCTTGAACTTCGTCCGAATTGCGAATGTTGCAACAGGGACCTTCCGCCCGACGTGCCGGACGCGATGATCTGCACCTTCGAGTGCACCTTTTGTCGCGACTGCGCCGAGATGCGCCTGGGCGGCACATGCCCCAATTGCGGCGGCAACCTGCAGCCCCGTCCGATAAGACCGGCGAACAAGCTGGCGGCCAATCCGCCTTCAACAAAACGGGTCTTCAATCCGGATTGCAGGAAGGATAGCACGGCCTAGCAGCCGTCAAACCGGCTCGGCTTTCGCCACGCCCCGGCCAGCGCCCGCCTGCGGCCATTACACAATGGTTGCGCGGGCTGCGCCCGGCGCAACATCGGGATCGTTTTCCACTTCCCGGAGTTTTTCGCGGGCGGCGGCGGCTTCGCGCTGCTTGTTCCACATCGCCGCGTAATGGCCGCCCAGCGCCAGCAAGTCGGAATGGCGGCCGCGCTCGATGATCCGGCCATGGTCCAGCACCAGA
>Ga0164242_10008733_pt1 | contig 10981 bp, 5 predicted proteins | sample OricomgcompostMG_FD_108783 | JGI IMG/M metagenome (GOLD analysis project Ga0164242, IMG submission 108783) | Miracle-Growth compost microbial communities from Emeryville, California, USA - Original compost - Miracle growth compost (MG) ...
CTGGGCCTCTGCGAAGCGCCCTGCTTTCCCGCCAACAGCCGCGTCCTGGCGCACTGGTTCCCGCAAGCCGAACGGGCCCGCGCCAACGCCATCTACTCCATCGGCATGTATGGCGGCATCGCCTTCCTGGCCGCGCCCCTGGCCTGGCTCATCCAGGCCTATGGCTGGCGCACCATGTTCGTGCTCACCGGGCTGGCCGGCATCGCGTTCGGCGCGGTCTGGTATCTGATCTATCGCGAGCCGCATGAAAGCCGGCTGGTCAACCAGGCGGAACTGGACCATATCGCGGCGGGCGGCGCGCTGAAGAGCGGCGCGGCGCAGAAGCCTTTCCGCTGGAACTATCTGTTGCAGCTTTTGACCTTCCGCCAGATCGTCTGCGCCTCCATTGCGCAGTTCGGCGGCAATGCGGTGCTCACCTTCTTCCTGCTGGATTTCGTCAACTACCTGGTGACGCAGCGCCATTTCGGCTTCCTGCATGCCGGCATCTTCGCGTCCATTCCCTATATGGCGGCCGCGGTGGGCGGGTTGGCCGGCGGCCAGGTTTCCGACCTGCTGCTCACGAAGACCGGCAACGCCAACCTGGCGCGCAAGCTGCCCATCGTCACCGGTCTGATCCTGGCCTCGCTGCTGCCGCTGGCCATCCTGATTCCCGAAGGCCAGGACGGGCTGATCATCGCCGCCATGTCGCTGGTTTTCTTCGGCCAGGGCATCACCAACCAGGGCTGGACGGTGATCTCCGACATCGCGCCGGCCAGCCTGCTTGGCGTGACCGGCGGCCTTTTCAACCTGGTCACCAACCTGTCCGGCATCCTGATCCCGGTCATCATCGGCTTTGTCGTGGAATATACCGGCTCCTACAACAACGCGCTGATTTTCACCGGAGCGCTGCCGCTGCTGGGCGCCTTCCTCTATGTCTTCGTGATGGGCGACATCAAGCGGCTCGAAATCGCCGCCTGAAGCGCTACGAAGCGGCCTTGACCGTGCGCGTCTTGCGCAGCGGCAGGCTGGAAAAACGGGCGGGTTCCTCGAAACCGGCCAGGAGATGATTGAGCATTATCTCCTGCGGGTCGGCATCGACCCGGCCCAGCAACACATCCACCAGTTCGCGATGATGGCCGACGCGCCAGACGCGCACCTCTTCGCGCGCCTGCGGCGGCGCCGTGCGGGCAAAAATGCGGTGTTCGAGACCCTTGTGCGCGAAGAGTTGCGGCACCAGGCTGTCCAGCGCCTTGACCAGGAAAGGATTGCCGCTGGCGTTCCAGACGGCGCGGTGGAATTCCAGGTCCAGGGTCGTGGAATCGAGAAGCGGATTTTCCATCGTGTCCATGCGATGGACGATGTCCTCGAGTTGGGCGGCGATGGCGGGGGTCATGTGTTCCCGCGCCAGCCAGATCGCCTCGGTTTCCAGCACCAGCCGGACGCTGTTGATGCGCTGGATGTCATCCTCGCTGAGCTTGGTGACGCTCATGCCGCGCCGCTCATGGTTCATCACCAGGCCGGATTGCTGGAGCTGGATCAGGGCCTCGCGGATCGGGATGCGGCTGGTGCGGAATTCATGCGCCAGCCTGGCCTCGTTCAGCCTTTCGCCGGGGGCATAATCCCCCGCCAGAATGGCATCGCGCAGCTTCACCACGACCCGCGACTTCAAGGTCGTGTTGACGGCTTCAACAGGCATATCGAACATGGCACCCATTTAATAAACACGTCCCCGGCGGCCCGCTTCTGCGGCGGGCTCGCGCAATGATATAGCATCTTGTAAAGCGCGCGAAGAAAGCTTTCCTTTTTTAAATCAATGGTTTGTGGCTTTGCAAGTCGCGCCCCGCGGGGCCGGTCCGACCTTCACGCCCCAAGGCCGTCCCCCCGACGGGATGCGGCCGACCACCTGCATGTCGCCGCTGGCAACGACGGCCAGGTCGTTGGATTGCCCATTGGCCGTGTAAACCAGCGCGCCATCGGGGGAGAGGGCGATGCCCCAGGGACGGGCCCCCACCGGCACCGCCTTCTGGCTGCCGTCCTGGCCGACGCGCACAAGGGTGCCGCCCCGGCCAGTGGAAACGAAAACGGCCCTGCCGTCCGGGGTGACGGCCAGCCCCATGGGTTTGGGGTTCGCACCAGCGATGCGGGTCTTTGCGACCATGCTGCGGGTGGCGGTATCGATGGCGATCAATTGGCCGCCCAGTTCGCTGGAGACATAGGCGTGGCTGCCGTCGGCCGAAAAAGTGACGCTGCGCGGGCGATCGCCGGCGGAGAAGCTTTTGACGATTTTCTGCGAGGCGGTGTCGATGACCGTCACTGTTCCGCCCCCCTCGGACGTCACATAAAGCTGCTTGCCGTCCGGACTGACGGCGACGCCCTCGGGCTCCGGCGCCACCTTCACGGCGCCATGGTCGGTGCCGTCCGTGCCGATGAAATGCACCACAGCGGCATCCTCGTCCGGGGAATAGACCATGCTGCCGTCGGGCGATATCGCAAGCTGTTCTGGGTTGGAGACGCCGTGCAGCACCTTGACGATCTTCATCCGCGCGGTGTCGAAGACGCCGATACCATCCGCCGATTTGTCCGGCGGCGGCAGCGTGTCTTCGTCCGTGGCAGGGCCGGCGATCGGCCAGCCCGACAGTGCGATGTAAAGCATGCCGCCCGATATCGCCATGCCGCGAGGACGCTTGCCGACTTTCACCGTGGCGACCACCTTGTGGGAAGGTTCGTCGATCACCGTGATGTCGTCGGACAGTTCGTTGGCGGCATAGAGGCGCCAGCAGCCCGCCGCCGCCTGTTTCGGTGCCGCCGGTTTGTGCTGGTCGCAGCCGAACAGAAAAGGAACCGCCAATAGCGCGGTCCATAGCCTGGCGATCTTCATTGTGTGTCCCCGTTTGCGTATCCCATGACGCTATCATGGAGGAACGCGCCGACGGAACGTTTCATTCGGTATACAAACCGCGATACCGGGAAACCGGACTGCGATGCGCACGCTGCCTAGAGCTGGAAGCGCAGGCCGGCGCTGACATAACGCCCGACGACATCATAAAGCACTTGGTTAGTGGGATAGAATTCGTAAGGCTCGCTGGCGTTCGGGACGAAGACGAAGGTGTTGAAGAGGTTGGCGATGGCGCCATAGGCCGTGAAGGAGGTGCCGTCGATCTCGAAGTCGTAGGAAAGATTGAGGTCCAGATAGGCCTGGGCCTGCGCCTGCAGTCCGCCGTTATAGGCGTAATGGACCGCGGGATCGTGCGAGTAACGGACCGGGCCGATAAATCGCAGCCGCGCTCCCAGCGTCAGGGGGCCGTCCATGTAGTTCGCGTTCAGATTGAATTTCAGCTTGGGAATATTGCCGGCGCCGGCGCCCTGCAGCACGCGCCCGCCGAGCCCGGTATAGTTGAGCAGGCTGGGGATATAGACACCGATGAAGCGGAATTCCGCGATGGCGGCGCTGCCGTCGAAAAGGCGGCCCATATCCAAAACATAGCTCATGTCGAGGTCGAAGCCGGCCTGCGACACCGAAGCCTGGTTGTAGGGCACGGTGGTGATATTGAAGGGGAAGCTCGCGGCGGTGCGGTCGGTGAAGGAGGTCGGCCGCACGATGAAGGCGCAAAGCGGATCGGTGCCGCCGCTGGCTTCGCAGACCTGGTTTTCCGTGGCGCCCGTGACCCGCGATATCTGGTTGGTGATGCGGATGGTGTAATAGTCCAGCGAGGCCGAGAAGCCGTCGGTGAAGGAGGGCGTCCACACCAGCCCCACGGTGGAAGTATTGCCGATTTCCGGCTTCAGGCCGGGATTGCCGCCAGACAGGTTGATGAGATGCGACATCACACCGGAATGGATGGTGTCGTTGAACTGAACGAAGGTGGCGGACTGGCCCGCGAAAAGCTCGTACAGGGTGGGGGCCCGGAAATCGCGCGACATGGTGGCCCGCACCCGCAACTGCTCCAGCGGCCGCCAATTGACTCCCAGCTTCCAGATCTCGGCGCTGCCGGACGAGCTGTATTGGGCCAGGCGGAAGGCGAAATCGCCGTCCAGCGTGCCGACCAGCGGCGCATCCTTCACGACCGGGATCGCGGCCTCGGCGAAAATCTCCACGATGGTCTGCTTGCCGGAAGAGGGGCCGACATTGGAAGTGCTGAAGGTCAGCAGCGAGGGGGACACGGCGCTGCTGACGATGCCGGGGCTCAGGGCGAAGCCATTGCAGTCCGCCGGCGTGACGGGAACCCCGGTGGGGACGCCGCCGGCATCGACCCGGTGGCAGAAGCCGGTCTGATCGACGAATTTCGAGGGATCGTTGTTGGAGGTCTGCTCCAGCGTCTGGTCGCGATATTCGAAGCCCGTGGTCACATTGACCGGCCCCGCGGGCAAGGCGAAGGGGCGGCCGGCAATCTGCGCCGACAGGTCGTTTTGCGTGTTGCGCACCACGAAGCGCAATGTGCCGTTGATATAGTCGTAGGCGGCGGCGGAGGGCGAGCCTTCGCCGAAGGGATTCCAGGGCACGCAGCCGGGCTTGAGGCCGGGGTTGGTCAGGGCGACGCGGCAGACGATTTCTCCCGTGGCCGGATCGTGCACCGCATCCAGGGCCGGATACCAGTTGGCATAGCGAAAATTGCCCGCCTGGTTGGTGCTGAGGCGGGCGCGGCTGTTGCTATAGTCGATGTTCCAGTGCCATTCCTGCCAGACACCCTCGATGCCGGCACGGGCGATCCAGGCGCCGGTGACGGTATCGACCTGCTTCGGCGGCTGGTCGGCTTCAAAACGGCTGCCGGTGAAATAAGCGATATTCTGCGCCCGCATCTGCGCCGCCACGGCCGGCGGCAGAAAGGCATTGTCCTGGAAAATATGAAAGGCATTGACCTGCGAGCCGTCAGCCACGGTGACATAGCTGTTCACGGCCTCGGAATAGATCAGCGAGGCGAAGATGTGGGTGTCCGGCGTCAGGTCATAATCGCCCCGCGCATAGCCCTGGTCCGTGCGGGCGCTGGCGGTCAGCGAGGTGCCGAACGTGACGGCGCCGTCGCCATTGGTGCTATAGCTGGGCGTGCCGGTCGGCGTTCCCGGATTGAAGGCGCCGACGCTGCCGCCCGGAAGGAACTGGTAGCCGGTATAGGCGAAAGGCGCAGCCTCGCCCGCGGCATTCGATGCCGATGTGATCAGGGTGCCGTATGTGCCGTTGTTGAAAGCCACGTTCCGGCTGAGGACATAGGCGCTGGCGGAACTGACACCGGTGCCGGTGAGGCCGTAGCCGAAAGCGTTGGGCCGGTCGCAATCGCCCGCGACGCGGCGGCGGCAGGCGATGCCCGGCTGCTCGAAATGATCATAGCTGGCCTCGACATGGCCGCGGCCGCCCCAAAGGCCGGTGCCGCCGGCCAGGCTGAACTTGAACTGCGCATCGTCGCCATAGGCCGAGACGCCGCTCTGGACGCTGCCTTTCAAGCCGTTGAACTTGCGGTCGGTGACGAAGTTGATGACGCCGGTGACGGCGTCCGAGCCGTAATTGGCGGAAGCGCCGCCGGTCACCACATCGACGCGCTGGATGAAGGCCTGGGGCACGATATTCGCATCGACGGTGCCGGAATAGCTGGTGGCGGGCAGGCGGCGGCCATCCATCAGCACCAGGGTTTCGATCGCGCCCAGCCCCCGAAGGTTGAGATAGTTTCCGGCCGTGGGGTTGCCGGCCTGGGAATTGGCCACATTGGCGCCGGCCGTCATGGTGAATTGCGGCAATTGCTCCAAGGCGGCGGGAATGCTTTCCGGCGTATTGCGGCGCAGATTTTCCGCGTCCAGCGTGGTCACCGGCGTGGGCGCCTGATAGCCGTTGGCGAGGATGCGCGTGCCGGTGACGATGATGCTTTCCAACACCCAGGACGGCGGCAAGGAGTCCGCGGGCGGCGGGCGGGCGGACGCGGCGGTCTGGCGCCTTATCATGGCGGCGCCGAGAGCGGAACGCTCCACCACCAGGCCCGAACCGGCCAGCAGGACGGCGAGAGCGGTCTTCGCGTCATAGACGCCGCGCAGGGCGTCCGCGGTCTTTCCGGCAACCAGGTCCTCGGTGAAGATGATCTGCTGGTTGGAAATGCGGGCATATTCCCGCAGCGATCGCGAAAGCGACTGGCTGGGAATGTCGAAGGCGATGGCGGGGGCTTGCGCCGCCGCTCCACCGGTCCATTGGGCGAGGCAGACGGCGCCGGCCAGTATCGCGACATGGGCGCGTTGGCGCCGCAACTTCCCCAACATCGAAAACCACCGCTTTGAACATTTCCGGCGGCGTCTGATGCGCCGCGCGGCCTTTCCGAACCTGAAACGCCGTTCGCTCAGTTCGCTGTTCCCATCCTCCGTTTTCTTTCAAGAACCACCGCACCGTTGGTGCTGTCCACCGCCGTCACCGGCAGGTAATGCGTGATGATGTCGAGCACGCCGGTCAGATCGCCGGTGTTGAAGACGCCGCTGATGCGCATGGCGGCGACTTTCGGATCGCGAATCTCGATCGGCGTGGCGGTGTAGCGGTTGACCTTCTGCACGACGTCCGACAGCGTTTCGTTTTCGAAGACCAGTTGGCCGTTCATCCAGGCGGTGATGCGCTGGATGTTGGCGGGCGTGATGTCCGGCGCCTTGTTGGGGCGCAAGGTGAGAAGCTGGCCCGCCGTCAGCTCCAGCGCCTTGGGCCGGGCCGCCAGCGGCAGGTCGGTTTGCGCCCGCGATTTTTCGTCCACCACCACCACATGGCCTTCGATCAGTGTGACAAGGACCCTGCGGCCGGTGAGGTCGATATTGAAGACGGTGCCGGTGGCGATGACTTTCTGGCCGCCCGCCAGCACCGAGAAAGGCCGTTCGACATCATGGGCGACGTCGAAACGCGCCTGGCCGCGCAACAGGGCCAGTTGGCGCGCGCTGCCGGTATAGCGCACCGTGACCTCTGTGCTGGAATCCAGCGACACGCGCGAGCCGTCCGCCAGGGTGATGATGCGCCGCTCACCCCGGGCGGTGGCATAATCCTGCGTCGCGGCGCGCCACTGGAGCGCGCCCCAGCCGGCGACGGCCAGCAACAGCGCCGCGGCGATGCCGAAGCCGAGCCGGCGGCGCGACCGTGCGGGCCCGGCGGCGGCGTCTCGCGCATCCTGCAACGCCGCGCGCCGCGCGGCGGCCGCTTCGGGCGCGCCGCGATGCTCGCCCAGGAAATCCCAGGGCGCCGAAACCTGCTCCCAGGCTTCCCGGTTCATCGGCTCGCGCATCCAGGCCTCGAATTCCGGCGTGGTGTCGGCGCCAAGCTCGCTCAGACGGTTGCGCCAGTGCGCCGCCTGCATCAACCGCTGGTCGTGCAAATCGGAACTCATGGCCGGTACGATCCGAATCTTTTCGCGAGGTGCACCGTGGCGGCCATGACGTGCTTCTCGACCGTCGACAGGCCCATGCCGTAGAGCGCCGCGATGTCCTTCTGTTTCATGCCTTCGAGCCGGAAAAGCACGAAGATGCTTTTGGTGCGCGCACCAAGTTCATCCAGCGACCCGAGAACTTCGCTCAGCCTTTCCCGGCCTATTAAGACGCGTTCGGGCTCGCGATCCTCCACGATTTCATCCGGAAGGGCGGAATCGGCGATGGCGAGCGGCTGATTTCTCCAGCGGGCGCGGCTTCTGTGGCAATCGCGCCACAGATTGGTGGCGACGCGGAAGACATACGCGTTGGCCTGCTCGGCCTGGACGAATGAGTGCGCGCCGATCAGGCGGACGAAGGTTTCCTGCGTCAGGTCTTCCGCTTCGCTGCGGCTCGCGGTCCGGCGCAGGAAATACGCCATCAGCGGCGCGCGAAACCGCGCGTCCAGATCCGCCAGCAATTGCTCGTTATTCTGCAATTGTCCGTCTGCGGACATTTCCCCATCCGACGCCGGCCGCCCGGCAAGCGTAACAGGCTTCGCTGCCGGACGGGAGATGCCGGTGACGATCCGGTGACGATTTTTTGGAGGGTTTGAGAACACCGGACGTTTTCTCCCACGAAGGCACAAGACCGCGCCCCTCCGCACCGGCCCTCCAAGGCTGGCGCGGATGCCGGGGAAGGCTTGTGCACATCGGGGAATATTCCGCGGCGGCGCCTGGCGCGCCGCGGCCTGTTGGGGGTGTTTATGAAGGCTTTCCGGCACGTACTGCTTTGCGGCGCATCGTCCTTGCTGTTGACCACGGCCGCCATGGCCCAGGACGGCACCGAAGTCGAGACCGTCACGACAACCGGAACGCGCATCATCGCCGACGGCTATGAGGCGCCGACGCCGGTCACCACCATCACCGTCACCGACCTGACCCGCAACAATCCGCAAAGCATTCCCGAAGGCTTGCAGGCGCTGCCGCAATTCGTCGCCACCACCGGCCCGCAACAGAGCCACGCCAGCGCGGGCTCGCCGCAGGCGGGCAATTATCTCAACCTGCGCGGCCTGGGCGCGATCGAGACGCTCACCATGGTCGATGGCGCGCGCCTGCCGGCCACCAGCTTCGACGGCACGGTGGACGCCAATATCATTCCCCAGGCCTTCGTCAGCCGCGTCGATGTGGTCACCGGCGGTGCCTCGGCCAGCTATGGCTCCGACGCCGTCACTGGCGTCATCAACTTCATCATCGACAAGAATTTCAATGGCGTGAAAGGCAGCATCGAAGGCGGCATTTCCACCTTCGGTGACCGCCCGGTCGGCAAGCTCAGCCTGGCCGGCGGCATGCCGGTGCTGGGCGGCAAGGGCCATATCGAAGGCAGCTTCGACCATTTGCAGGAACCGATCCTGGAATGTTCGCCGCGCTACATCACCGATTGCAACCGCCCGCGCGCCTGGGGCTATGGCCTGACCGGCTCCGGCCTCGCGAACAATCCGCGGGTGTTGAGCTATCCTATCTTCTTCAACAATGCGAGCTATGGCACCGTCATCACCTCGGCCTCCAATGCGGCCGGCGCCAAGGTCAACAACTTCGCCTACAACAACTATACCTTCGCGGTGGGCGGCCAGCCGGTGAAATTCAACGCCGGCACCCCGACGGGCAGTTCCAATTACAATGTCGGCGGCGACGGCGCCCTGACCTACGGCACCAGCCTGGCCTCGGGCGTGATCAGCGACCAGGGCTATGGCCGCTTCGATTATGAGGTTTCGTCCGATATCCAGGTCTATGCCGCGGTACTGGGTTCCCAGATCCGGAACAAATACGTCACGGTGGCGGACGGCTCGCAGGTCAATGCCTTCCAGATATTCCAGGACAATGCCTTCCTGCCGACCGCGGTGTCGGATGCCATGCGCGCGCAGCACGTGGCCTCTTTCGTCGGCAGCCGTTTCGAGGCCGACCAGCCGCCCAAGCTGGACACCACCATCACCACGGCCTGGGTGGCGCAAGCGGGCGCCCGCGGCAAGCTGGGGAGCTGGAACTGGCAGATCGACTACAATCATGGCGACTCGCACCTCACCACCACCCACGCGGGCAACTTCCAATATTCCAACTGGTATCCGGCCCTGGACGCGGTGCGCGATCCTTCCACGGGCAACATCGTCTGCCGCGTCACGCTGACCAATCCGGGCCTCAAGCCCGGTTGCGTGCCCTGGAATCCCTTCGGCGAGGGTTCGCCGTCCAAGGCCGCCTACGACTATATCAACGGCACGATGACCTTCGCGGTCAGCAACATCCAGGACGATGTCTCGGCCCAGCTTTCCGGCGCCCTGTTCGAACTGCCCGCCGGCATCGTGCGGATGGCGGGCGGCGCCGAATATCGCGCCCAGTCGTTGAACCAGACCTCCAACAACGATCCCTCGAAATTCGTCGATCAGACCGGCTTCTGCCACCGGGTCGATGCCAATGGCGCCCCCACCGGCGTTCCCGTCACGGCGTCGGACTGCAACGCCTTCACCCTGGCGCCCGGCATCGTGCGCAGCACCGTCTCGCCTTCGGTCCTGACGTTCAGCAGCACGAATGTCGGCGCTTCCAAGGGCAGCCAGAACGTCGCCGAGGGCTTTGCCGAACTCGCCGTTCCGCTCCTCAAGGATCTGCCCTTTATCGAGGCGTTCTCGGCCAATCTCGCCTACCGCTTCGCCCAGTACAGCACCTCCGGCAGCGCCAATACCTGGAAAGTCGGGCTGGACTATCAGCCGCTGGACGAATTGCGGGTGCGCGCCACCATGTCCCGCGACTTCCGGGCCCCGACGCTTTACGAGCTTTTCGCCGGTCAATCGGCTGGCTTCGCCCAGTTCGACGACGCCATCCATTCCGGCCAGCGCCTGTTCCTGATCACCTTGTCGGGCGGCAATCCCACGCTGAAGCCGGAAGTCGGCAATACCTCCACCGTCGGACTGGTGTGGACGCCGTCCTATCTGGAGGGCTTCACGGCGTCGCTGGATTATTACACCATCCGCATCACCAACCAGATCAGCAAGATCAGCAGCACGACGGAAAACCAGCTTTGCGAAAGCAGCGGCGGCACCGACCCGCTTTGCGCCTTCATCGTGCGGCCGACACCGTTCGCCGACCATACGGCCGCCAGCTTTCCCTTCAACATCACCACCGTGCCCTACAACCAGGCTTCGGTGTCGCAGACCGGTTTCGACCTGGACATGAGCTACCAGTTCGACATGAGCCGGGTGATCGACGATGCCACCTCATCGCTGAATTTCCGCTTCATCGGCAGCTATACGCCCAGTGTTCTCACCTTCACCGGCATCGGCGGCCGCGTGCTGCAGGGCGCCGGCGCGGGCAACATCCCCAAGGTCAAGTTCAATCTCGACATGGCCTATGTCGATGGTCCGCTGAGCCTGGGCGCCCGTGTCCGCTTTATCGGTCCGGTCGATTTCACGCACGATCCGACGGTGTTCTACGCCTATAATGGCGGCCTGCAATCGCATGAAGTCGCCTATCTCGACCTCAATGCCTCCTACGGCTTCCAGATCGACGGCGTGAAATTCGAGACCTTTGGCCGTATCGCCAACGTCTTCAACCGCTTCGTCTTCGTGCCGGGCACCGGCGAGCCGAACGAATATTATCCGACC
>Ga0164242_10008734_pt1 | contig 10981 bp, 8 predicted proteins | sample OricomgcompostMG_FD_108783 | JGI IMG/M metagenome (GOLD analysis project Ga0164242, IMG submission 108783) | Miracle-Growth compost microbial communities from Emeryville, California, USA - Original compost - Miracle growth compost (MG) ...
CAAGAACTCCGATGTGTATGTCGTGGCGTTCCTCGCCTGCTCGCGCGCCGGCCTGGTGCACGTGCCGATCAACTACAACCTGGTCGCGCGCGAACTCGACTACCTGCTCGCGCAGTCCGGCAGCTCCGTGGTCCTGGTCGACCCCGACCTGCGGGGGCGTCTGGCCGACGTCGAGCACGCACCCGAGCTGGCACTGTCGATCCGGGGTGGTAACGACTCACTGCTGCAGGTCGCGCAGTCCGGAGCAGCCGATCCGAAGACACCGCAGGTGTTTTCCGGATCGAGCGACGACACCGTCGTGCAACTCCTGTACACCTCCGGCACGACCTCGGCCCCCAAGGGCGCGGTGATGACCCACCGGGCGCTGGTCAGCGAGTACGTCAGCTGCGTGCATGCGCTCAACTTCGCCGAGGACGACGAGGCGCTGCACGTGATGCCGCTCTACCACTCGGCGCAGATGCACGTGTTCGTGCTGCCCGGGCTGATGGCCGGCAGCAGCAGCACCATCATCGAGCGACCCGACCCGGCCGACATCCTGCGCCGCCTGTCATCCGACGGGCACCGATCGTTCTTCGCCGCGCCCACACTGTGGGTGGCCCTCGCCAACCAGCCGGACTTCGACGCGCGTGGTCTGGGCGAGCTGCGACGGGCCTACTACGGTGCGTCAATCATGCCGGTGCCGGTGCTGCGCCGACTGCAGGACCGCTCCCCCGACCTGGGCTTCTACAACTGCTTCGGCCAGTCCGAGATCGCGCCGCTGGCGACGGTGCTGCGACCCGAGGAGCACGCCGACCGGCCGGACAGCGCAGGACGGCCGGTGCTGTTCGTCGAGGCGCGTGTGGTCGACGGCGACGGCAACGAGGTGCCGCCCGGGCAGCAGGGCGAGATCGTCTACCGCTCGCCGCAGCTCGCCGACGGCTACTGGGACAACCCGGAGGCGACGGCGGCGGCCTTCTCGGGCGGCTGGTTCCACTCCGGTGACCTGGTGCGGATGGACGAGCAGGGGTACGTCTTCGTCGTCGACCGCATCAAGGACGTCATCAACACCGGCGGTGTGCTGGTCGCGTCACGGGAGATCGAGGACGTGCTCTACACGCATCCCGCGGTCGCGGAAGTCGCCGTTGTCGGCATACCCGACGAGAAGTGGATCGAGGCGGTCGCGGCGTTCGTGGTGACCAAGGGCGAGGTCACCGCCGACGAACTCCTCGACCACGCGCGCTCCGGCCTGGCGCCGTTCAAGGTGCCCAAGCGCGTCGAGTTCGTCGACGACCTGCCACGCAATGCCTCCGGCAAGATCCTCAAGCGGGAGTTGCGCGCGGCCGCCCACTGACCCGGGACGTCACAAACTGGACCCATCTTGTTACCTGCATAGTCACCACGGCGCCACCAGATGGTGTCATCCTGAAATCTTGCGCGCGAGCCGGTCATCCGGTCAGTGACGTGAGTACCGGGAAGGCCACCAAGTCTCGTATGACCGTTGCCGCGCGTCGTCCCCGTCGGGCGATGCAGTCACCGATCGCTTACCTGTTCGTCCTGCCGGCGCTGGTGATCTTCTTCGTCTTCACCATCGGCCCGACGATCTACACCGCGTTCATCTCGCTGTTCAACTGGAACCCGCTGAACATCTCCCAGTCGACATACATCGGGCTGGACAACTACAAGAACGCCTTCACTTCCCAGGCCGAACCGTCGTTCTGGGAGACGGCGGGGGTCTCGGCGTACTTCGTCGTGGCCATGGTGGTGCTGGGGCCGCTCATCGCCCTGCTCATCGCGCTGTTGCTGCAGCGCGGTGGCCGGGTGATGACGGCCACCCGCACCGCGACCCTGCTGCCGCACGTGACGCCGCTCGTCGCGACCTCGCTGGTCTGGATGTGGATCTTCAACGACAAGTTCGGACTGGCCAACCAGGCGCTGCACGCCTTCGGGATAGGAGGCAAGGACTGGTTGCACAGCAACACCTGGGCGATGCCCGTGGTGATCTTCGTGTCGCTGTGGCACGAACTCGGCTTCATCTCGATCATCATCCTGGGCGGCCTGACCACCATGTCGAGCGAGCTGTCCGAGGCGGCCAAGGTCGACGGGTGCAACGCCTTCCAGGAATTCATCCACATCACGTTGCCGCAGTTGCGGCCGGTGATGTTCTTCGTGATCGTGATCAGCACGATCACCTCGCTGCAGGCATTCACGCAGTTCTTCACGATGACCGGCGGTGACTACGGCACCGGCACGCTGAGCTACGAGATCTATCAGCAGGCCTTCGTGGTCTTCCACACCGGGTATGCCGCCGCACTGGCCATCGTGCTCCTTGTCATCACCGCAGGGCTGTCCGTCCTCCAATTCCTCCTGAATCGCGCACGCGACTGACACCTCAATAGAAGGGGAAAGATCATGTCACACAACACAACTCACCGTCGTTCGGTGAAACTCCTGACTGCGGTTGCAGTCGTCGGGCTGGCCGGTGTCACCGCCGCGTGCGGTTCGACCGGCAGTGGGGGCTCCAGCGGCGGAGGCGGCACCGGTGGTGGCGGCGGTGGCGGCGGCAAGGTGACCGTCACCTTCATGGAGGCGATGTCGAGCGGCACCCTGAAGCCGGCGCTGCAGGCGCAGGCCGCGGCCTTCGAGAAGGCCAACCCGAACATCAAGATCGACCTGCAGCCCTACTCCGACTACGGAACCCTCGCCAACAAGCTCAAGGCCGCCACCTCTGCGGGCAACCCGCCGACGATCGCGCAGGTCTACCCGAACGACGCGGCGACGTATGCCGCCAGCAAGGTCATCATCCCCCTCGACTCCTTCAGCGGGGAGTCGCAGACCGTCAGCACCTTCTACAAGGGCATCCAGAACGACCTGAAGCTGTCCGACGGCAAGACGTGGATGTGGCCGTTCGCGAAGTCGACAGTGATCATGTACTACAACCCGGACATGCTCAAGGCCGCGGGCCAGCAGGTGCCCAAGACCTGGGCCCAGTTCGCGACGGTCGCCAAGGCCGTCTCCAAGAGCGGCGTCACCGCCTTGTCGATCGACCCCGGCAGCAGCAGCGCGCCGGCCGGTGGCACCGCGGTGTTCGAGATCCTGTGCCAGGCGTTCGGCACACCGGCCTGGACCAAGGACGGCAAGCCACAGTTCGACTCGCCCGCCGCCGTGAAGGCGCTGACGTACCTGACCGACCTGAAGAAGGCCGGTGCCCTCGCCATCGGCAGCAACTACCCGGGCCAGACCGCGCTGGGTGCCAAGAAGGGCACGTTCGACATCTCCAGCGTCGCGTCGTACTACTACAACAAGCAGGCGGTCGGGAAGAAGTTCACGATGCAGACCGCCGGGGTCCCGAAGGGACCGGCCGGCAACGCCAACCAACTCGCCGGTGGCAACGTGGTGATGTTCGGCAAGGCCAGCAAGGCACAACAGCAGGCGGCGTGGAAGTTCCTGCAGTTCCTGACCACCCCGCGCCAGCAGGCGATCTGGTCCCAGGCCAGCGGCTACCTGCCGGTCACGTCCAAGGCCCTGCCGCTGATGAAGGACTTCCTGAAGAAGAACCCCTACCAGAAGACGGCGGCGGAGGCGCTGCAGTGGGCGGTCGGCACCCCGCCGTACACCTCGGTCACCGAGACCCAGGGTGACCTCGCCGTCGGGCTGCAGGCAGCACTCGGCAGCGGCAAGGACCCGGCCGCCGCACTGAAGAGCGCACAGGCCAACGCCGAGAAGCACGTGAAAGCAGGACAGTGACCGACGCAGCCGTCGGCACCGCTCACGAACCCGGTGGCCGCGTGACGGGCCGGCGCACCTCGCGCCGGCCCGGCTCGCGGCGGCTGGGCGGGGTGGCCCGCGCCGTCGTCGCGGGCCTCGTCGGGCTGCTGTTCCTCGCACCGCTCTACTGGGTCTTCGTCACCTCGACGCTGAGCACGTCGGAGGCCTACAACTTCAGCTGGTCCTCCCTGGTGCCGCACTGGTCCTTCACCAACTACGACCGCGCCTGGCACGCTGCGCCGTGGGAGCGGTTCTTCACCAATACGATCTTCATCGCTGTCTGCACGGTCGCGCTCGCGATCTTCACGTCCCTGCTGGCGGGTTATGCCTTCTCGATGATGCGCTTCCGCGGCCGGAGTGCGCTTTTCGGCGCGGTGTTGTCGGTGATGATGGTCCCGCAGACCGTGCTGCTGATCCCCGATTACATCATCGCCCAGCACCTGCATCTGCTGGACACTTACTGGATCCAGATATTGCCTTTCGGCGCAAGCGTTTTCGGCATTTTCTTGGTGCGTCAGTTCTTCCTCAACGTGCCGACCGAGCTCTTCGAGGCGGCCGAGCTCGACGGTGCCGGTCCCATCCGGATGCTCTTCTCCATCGGCCTGCCGATGGTCCGTCCGGCCCTCCTGGTGCTCGGGTTGCAGGTGCTGATGGGTTCGTGGAACGCCTTCCTGTGGCCCTACGTGATGACCGACTCCAATGCGGTGCGTCCGATCGAGGTCGGCCTGTCGGTCTTCAGCGGCACCAACGGGACCGACTACACGGGGCTGTGCGCCGGCGTCACCTTCACCACCATCCCGGTGCTGGTGGTCTTCCTGCTGCTGCAGAAGCACTTCATCACCGGCGCCTTCTCCTCCGCGGGTGGTGTTCGTGGCTGAGTCCGTGCGACGTGTCCTCCTGCTCGACCTGGACGGGACACTGTGCCTGGGCGACGGGCCGGCGCTGCGGTACGCCGAGGGCGTCGACACACTGCTCGTGGCGCGCGGTAGGAAGCCGGACGTCTTCGAGCAGGTGCTGGAGTTCGTCTCCCTGCCCGCCTCCGAACACCTTGTCCGGTATGCCGATTCGCCGCTGCGCGAAGCGCAGGATCCCTGGGTCGCGACGTTGCTGCTGGCGCAGCGGCACGGCCTGACCCCGGCAGATCTCGAGCCCGCGTTCCTCGCGTCACGGGTCGCGCTGGAGCGCGACGAGTTCGATCTGCACGCCGACCCCGACCTGCTTGAGCTGTTGGGTCACCGGCCGCCCGACGTGCGCGTCGTGCTCGGTACCAACTCCCCCGATGTCGGCATGGCCCGACTGCTGACCAGGCTGGGGGTCAGTGGCCTGCTCGACGATGTGTGCACCTCCCAGTGCAAGCACACACCGGACGGCATGCCCAACCTCCTCGCGCACATTCAGCGTGAATACGACATCACCACAAGCCAATTGCTGTCCGTCGGCGACAACTGGCCCAATGACCTGGCACCCGTCGCCGCAGCAGGCGGCAGCACCGCGTATGTCGACCGGTTCGGGCACACCGAACTGCCCGCGGACCTGCGCAGCGACACCGTCGCCGGACTGGTGCCCGGCATCCGTCACTGGCTCGCGAGCGAGCCCGCATCCACCCCGTCAACCGTCAAGGAGAGTTCATGACCGTCATTCAGTTCTGGGGCGGTCTCGGCGTCATCGGATCGAGCAAACTCACGCTGACCGAGGGTGAACACCGGGTGATGCTCGACATCGGCCTCGACATCCCCAGCCACACCGACCTCTTCCGGTCACCGGTCCGCGAACGGCCCGGGCGTGAGCTCGCCGATCGGCTGCGCCTCGGTATGGCGCCGCGTGTCCCCGGACTGTGGGACCGACGCTGGCTGGCCGACGCGGATGCTGAGCTCGCCGAACCCACCGCGAAGACAGCTGTTTTCGCCAGCCACGCGCACATCGATCACACCGGTCTGGCCGGCTTCGTGCGTCCGGACATACCGATGCACGCACACGCCGACACCGTGCACGTGCTGGACGCGTTGGAGGCCTCCGGCGAGCGGTTGGCAGGCTGCGCCCCGGAGTGGATCCCGTTGCAGGACGGTGAGACCCGCGACTTCGGTCCTTTCACGGTGCAATGTCTCCGAGTCGACCACGACGTCCCGGGCGCCAGCGGCTACCTCGTGACCTGCCCGGACGGCCGGCTCGCGTTCACCGGCGACCTGCGGTTCCACGGCCGGCATCCGGAGCTCACCCGTGGCTTCGTCGAGCGGGTACGCGGCGTGGACGCCTTCGTCACCGAGGGCACGCTGATGAGTTTCGACCCACCCGAGGGTGTGGTGCGCGACGAGGACGACGTCAACGCGGATTTCGTGCAGACACTGGGCCATCCGGGCCTGGTGCTGATGTCGATCTATCCACGTGATGTGGAGCGGGCGGCCGAGTTCGTCGAACTCGCCGGGGAGCACGGTCGCACCGTCCTGTGGCCCGCCGGGATCGCGGACTTCCTGCAGCGCCTGGGTGTCGACGCGAGGCCGCTGACTCCGGAGAAGCTGGTGGACGTTCGGGCGCAGCCCGCGTCATACATCGTGCAGCTGGCGGTCGACGACCTGCCGAGTCTGCTGGACCTGCCCATCGAGCCGGGCACGCCGTTCTTCCATGCCAACGGCGCCCCGCTGGGCGAATTCGACCCGCAGTGGGCGGTTTTCGCCGACTGGGTGGAAGCACTCGGCATCGACCTGCTGCGCCGCGGGTCGTCAGGGCACGCGACCGCGGACGCGACGTTCAGCATGATCGAGACGATCCACCCCACGGTTGTCTTCCCGATCCACACCATGGCTCCGACCCGGTTCCTCGTGCCCGCCGGCGTGCGCCGCGTCATACCGCACTACGGCGAGCGCTTCGACCTGCGCGGAAACCAGCTCACCTGACTGCCGAGAGGACACGAAACACGCCGACAGGACACGCAAATCGGGGTCGCGGGGCCGGATTTTCGTGTCCGCTCGGTGCGCTTCGTGTCCTGTCGGCGAGAAGGGGGAGGGTGTGTCGGGTCGGCGAGAAGGAGGAGGGTGTGTCGGGTCAGCGCGAGTAGTTAGGGGCCTCCACGATGCCCTGCACGTCGTGGGGGTGGGACTCCTTCAGTCCGGCGGTGGTGATGCGCACGAACCGACCACGCTCCTGCAACTGCGGGATCGTGCTGGCACCGACGTAGAACATCGACTGGTGCAGGCCACCGACGAGTTGGTGCACGACGGTGCCGAGCGGGCCACGGTAGGGCACGCGACCCTCGATGCCTTCGGGCACGAGTTCGTCGTCACTGGCGACGTCGGCCTGGAAGTAGCGGTCCTTGGAGAACGACTTCTTGCCACGCGAAGCCATGGCACCCAGCGAACCCATGCCGCGGTAGGTCTTGAACTGCTTGCCGGCGACCAGCATCAGGTCGCCCGGGGACTCCTCGCAACCGGCAAGGAGCGAGCCGAGCATCACCGAGTCCGCCCCGGCCACCAGGGCCTTGGCGATGTCGCCGGAGAACTGCAGGCCGCCGTCACCGACGACCGGCACCCCCGCGGGCTTGCAGGCCAGCGATGCTTCGTAGATCGCGGTCACCTGCGGGACGCCGACGCCCGCGACGACGCGGGTGGTGCAGATCGAGCCCGGCCCGACGCCGACCTTGACACCGTCCACGCCGGCCTCGACTAGCGCGGCCGCTCCCTCACGGGTCGCGACGTTGCCGCCGAGGATCTGCACGTGCCGGGTCGCCGGGTCGGACTTCAGCTTGCGGATCATGTCGAGCATGAGCCGGGCATGGCCGTTGGCGACATCCGGCACGAGGATGTCGACGCCGGCCTCGACCAACCGGGTGGCCCGCTCCCAGGCATCCCCGAAGTAGCCGATCGCGGCGGCGACCAGCAACCGGCCGTCCCCGTCATACGAGGCGTAGGGGAACTGCTCGGACTTCACGAAGTCCTTGACCGTGATGAGACCGGCCAACCGGCCGCCGTCGTCGACCAGCGGCAACCGTTCGCGCTTGTGCTGACGCAGCAACGCCGTGGCGTCCTCGCGGCTGATGCCGACCGGTCCGGTGACCAGCGGCATCGAGGTCATCACCTCCGACACCTTGGTGGTCGCCCACTCGGCAACGGGGGTGAAGCGCAGGTCACGGTTGGTGATGATGCCGATCAGATGATTGTCGACGTCAACGACCGGTAGCCCCGACACCCGGTAGCGTCCACAGGTCTCGTCCAGCTCCTCGAGCGTCGCGTCCGGGCCGATGGTGACCGGGTTGGAGATGATGCCGGTCTGGGTCCGCTTGACCAGGTCGACCTGCTCGGCCTGGTCCTCGATCGACAGGTTGCGGTGCAGCACCCCGAGACCCCCCTGCCGTGCCATGGCGATCGCCATCCGGGCCTCGGTGACGGTGTCCATCGCTGCCGACACGAGCGGGACCCGGAGGCTGATCTCCCGGGTCAGCCTGCTGGTGGTGTCGACTTCGCTGGGAATGACGTCGGTTTCCCCCGGCAGCAGCAGCACGTCGTCATAGGTGAGACCCAGCTGGCCGAACTTGGCGGGAACGTCGAAGGAATGGGCGGGCGCGGAAGACTCCTCGAAGGCCATTGTCAAAGTGTAAGAGGCGAGGCTGGACCCGCCAGCAGAAGGTCAGTGCCCGTCGTCGGTGCTGGTCGACGTCGGCTCGGTCGACGTGCTGACCGACGACGAGTCGCTGCTGGACGACGAGGTGCTGGACGGTGAACTGACCGGCGACCAGATCGGCGTGCTGCTCCCGGTCGTTGCCGTCGGCGACGGTGACCGCGTCGGCTGCGGTGGGCGAGGTGGCCGCGTGGGCCGCGGTCCCTTCGTGCTCGAGCTCGACGACGTGCTCGAGCTCGACGAGGTCGAACTCGGCGAGGGCCTGGTGGGTGTCGCCGAACTCGTGCTGGACGACGTGCTCGTCGGTGCCGGCGGCGCCGAGGAGTGCGGCGGTCTCGCGGTGGGCGAGCCGGTGCTGGTCACCGGCGCCGGTGCGGCGCGGTGGTGCCGCAGCACCGCACCCGGCAACACGCGGGGAAACACGACAGGGTGGGACGACGGCGAATGGGACGACGGGGGTTGCCCGATGCCCGTCGAGGGCATCCGGGTGACCGGCTCCCGTGTCACCGCACCGCTGGTCCCACCGGGTACGCGATGCGTGGCTGTCGCAGCCCTGGTGCTGACCGGGCCGGCGGCGCCGTCGCCGAAGTCGGAGCTGCGGTGCACGAAACCCATCTGCTGAGCAACCCGGGTCAGGCCAGGCACTCCGCTGACTGCAGCGGCGACGCCGGACACCGACAGCGCTCCGAGCGTGATCGCAGCCACAATGCCGACGCGCGCTCGTGTGTGCCTGCTGCGTGCGTAGCGGCCGACCGGCCGCGGGCTGTCGGGCGCATCGATCTCGCGAACCCAGGCCCGCAGGGCCTCGCCCGCCCGATCGGTATGCCGCGACGGCCGACGGCCACCGATGGTGTCGAGCAACTCGTCGTCACGCCGGATGTCCTCGATGTTCGGCGTCACAACTCACGCTCCACATCATCGAGGAAGCCACGCAACCTGCCGAGCGCCCGGTGCTGCGCCACCCGCACTGCCCCCGCTGACATGCCGAGGGCGTCCGCCGTCTCCTCCGCGGAGAGGCCGACGGCGACCCGGAGCGTGAGGATCTCGCGATGCTGGGCGGACAGCCGGTCGAGCAGGGCCCACAGCTGCCCGGACCGCTCATCGGCCATCGCGCAGTCCTCGGGGCCCGGCGCGGCATCCGCCGAATCCGGGATCTCGTCGGTCGGCGTCGGGCGGCGGATCACCGCACGCTGCACGTCCGCGACCTTGTTGGCCGCGATGCGGTAGACGAAGGCCTCGAAGGGAGCACCGCGGTCGGCATAGCGCGGCAGCGCTGTGAGCACAGCCACGCACACCTCCTGCGCCGCGTCGGCCGCGGCATCGGCGGCAGCAGGAAAACGTCCCAGCTTGCCGCGTGCGTAGCGCACGGCCAGCTGATGGACGGCTGCCATGAGTTCATCGGTCGCGGCCGCATCACCGTCACGCGCAGCCGTGGCCAGATCACGCAGCGAAACCCGCGCGTCCGATCGTGACATCGGTCGAAGGGGCGAAAACGTTACGGGGGCAGGCTCCATCGCCTCAGCCAGGCCCTCCTGGCCGACCCTCGATCGTGAAATCCCCGAGCTCACGTTCTTCCTAGGTCCGGAAAATAGGTCGTACGTGCAAGTAGTCGCAAGGGCCAGAGTATGACGACAGGCGCGGCCGGTGCCAGCTCACCGGAGAACCCGATCCTGTTGCGATGCTGTCGCGGCGCGACCGCGCCACGGACTTGCACCCGGTGCGCGGACGCAAGACGGCCCCGCCATACCGACGTGCGGTATGACGGGGCCGTGTGACCGAGTCACGGATGAGATCAGTGACCGTGGCCGTGGCCGTGGCCCGCCTCGGCCTCCTCGTCTTCCTTCTTGTCGACGACGAGCGTGTCGGTGGTGAGCACCATCGACGCGATCGACGCGGCGTTGCGCAGCGCGGAGCGGGTGACCTTCACCGGGTCGATGACGCCCTGCTTGATCAGGTCGCCGTACTCGCCGGTCGCGGCGTTCAGGCCGCTGCCGACCGGCTCCTCCTTGACGCGGGAGACCGCGACGTAACCTTCGAGTCCGGCGTTCTCGGCGATCCAGCGCAGCGGCTCGACCGAGGCCTTGGCGATCAGCGCGGCGCCGGTGGCCTCGTCACCGGTCAGGTCGAGCTTGTCGACCACGGACGACGCGTGCACCAGTGCCGAGCCACCGCCGGCGACGATGCCCTCCTCGATGGCCGCACGGGTCGCCGAGATGGCGTCCTCGATGCGGTGCTTCTTCTCCTTCAGCTCCACCTCGGTGTGGGCGCCGACCTGGATGACGCACACGCCGCCGGCCAGCTTCGCCAGGCGCTCCTGCAGCTTCTCGCGGTCCCAGTCGGAGTCGGTGCGCTCGATCTCGGCCTTGAGCTCCTTGACCCGGCCACCGACGGCCTCGGCGTCACCCTGACCGTCGACGATCGTCGCGGTGTCCTTGGTGACGACGACGCGGCGGGCCTGACCCAGCATGTCCAGGTCGACCTGGTCGAGCTTGAGACCGACCTCTTCGGCGATGACCTGGCCACCGGTGAGGATCGCGATGTCCTGCAGCATCGCCTTGCGGCGGTCACCGAAGCCGGGCGCCTTGACCGCGACGACGTTGAAGGTGCCGCGGATCTTGTTGACCACCAG
>Ga0164242_10008735_pt1 | contig 10980 bp, 14 predicted proteins | sample OricomgcompostMG_FD_108783 | JGI IMG/M metagenome (GOLD analysis project Ga0164242, IMG submission 108783) | Miracle-Growth compost microbial communities from Emeryville, California, USA - Original compost - Miracle growth compost (MG) ...
CCTCGTAGCTCAGGGGATAGAGCACGGCTCTCCTAAAGCCGGTGTCGCAGGTTCGAATCCTGCCGGGGGCACTTTTGTTGTATGACGTCGGTTGATGCTTGTCGTTTCGCCTTCGGGTGATGCCTGACGGTGTTTCGGCTGATGCTTGACAGCTACTTCGGCTGATCCTTGACACTGAGTTGAGTGTGGCTGAGCAGCGGTATCAGGCCGTGATGGCGGTGATTGGTGACGGTTTAACGGTGTCCCAAGCCGCGGAAAAGACCGGGGTGGCGCGTCAGACGCTGCATCGGTGGCTGGCCCGTTATGAGGCCGAGGGCCTGGACGGGTTGGCGGACCGGTCGCATCGGCCGGCGGTTTGTCCGCATCAGATGCCGGCGGCTGTGGAGGCCGTCTTGTTGGAGTTGCGGCGGTCGCGTCCGTATTGGGGGCCGCGGCGGTTGGTGTTCGAGCTGGCCAAGCGCGATGTGTCGCCGGTGCCGTCGTCCTCGGCGGTGTATCGGGCGTTGGTGCGCGCCGGGCTGATCGACCCGAGTGTGCGGGATCGGCGTTCGCGCAAGTGGAAACGCTGGGAGCGTGGGGCGCCGATGGAGTTGTGGCAGATGGACATTGTGGGAGGGTTCCCGCTCGTCGATGGCACGTCGGCGAAGGCGTTGACGGGCATCGACGATCATTCACGGATGTGTGTCTGTGCGCGGTTGATGGCCCGGGAGCGCACGCGGGCGGTCTGTGATGGATTACGTGATGCGTTGGCCCGTTATGGGGCACCAGAACAGGTTTTGACCGACAACGGAAAGGTGTTCACCGGCCGGTTCTTTCATCCTCCCGTGGAGGTGCTCTTTGATGCGATCTGCCGGGAAAACGGCATTGAACACCTGCTGACCCAGCCCCGCTCGCCGATCACGACGGGAAAGATCGAGCGGTTCCACCGCAGTCTGCGTGCGGAATTCCTCAGCAGTGCGGCACCTTTCACGAATCTGAAGACAGCTCAGCGGGCCCTCGATGAGTGGGTGGATGACTACAACAACAATCGGCCGCACCAAGCGTTGAAGATGACGACCCCGGCGCAACGCTTCGGCGGCGGTGCCCCCGCCTCACGGCCGTCGACGTCGAAAAATCCGGGCAACGAGCGCGGCGAGATGACTGGGTCAGTCGCCGGGTCACCACCAACGGCGTGGTCTGTGTGTCCTGGCAACAAGTCAGCATCGGCCGCTACTACGCCGGTCAGCAGTGCGATGTCCATGTCGACGGCGAGCTGCTGCGGTTCTGGGTCGGGGAAAATCTCGTCAAATACCGCCGCCCGAACCAGCCGTGGCGAGGTACGAAACAAACGGGCCCTGCGCACCAGCGCCGGGACTTAAACCACACACAGAGTGTCAACGATCAACCGAAACAGAAACGTCACCCATCAACCGACTCTGAACAGGGGCACTGCGTGACCAGCGGAAACACATGTCCGTGCTAGATGCGTGAAATAACAGGCACAAGGCACCAGCCCCCGACCACAACTCCCCGTGCCCGACGGCCTCCGGCCTCCGGCATCGGTAACTCTGGGTCCTCAACCGGGGTCCGGCCAGCACACTGCCGGGACGTGACCCGGCAACACCGCATCTCACCTGTAACACCAAACCATTTTCAGCGCCGCAGTCGGCACGGGCCGGCGATGCGACCGTATAACCTCGATACTCGATTGGACCACGCCTTCGAGGTCGCGAAGAGGACGACAGGGGAGGAGCAACGATGCTGCGGTCGAATGCAAGGAGTCACGCACCGCTCCTTGAGCGGCGCCTGCCAGGCACCAGCGACGCCGAATGAGTGTGGCGGACGCCGCGCTTATCGCCGAAGCTTGCACGGCGTTGAGTGTGGTAGACAAAGGCCCGATCGGGGCGCCGGGTGGTCAGAAGGCCGTCCGCCTGGTTGACCGATCAGGGCAGCAATGTGTGCTGAAAGTCGTTGCGCTCACAGCGACTTCGCCGACAATTCTCACAAGAGCCGAACGCGAAGTCGAGCTCTTGAAGTCACTGAATAGCCCGCACGTCGTGAAGGTCGTATCTGATCTTGTTGCCCTGGGCAGTCCCGCGCACGGTGCAACGTGGCTAGAAGAGTTCCTCGACGGCGAGGACCTGAGCACGTTGCTTACCAGCAAGTGGTCATGGTCTGATGCGGCCCGACTCGGCTACGAGATGGCGCTCGGCTTGGCGCCGGCCCACGCCGAGGGTGTCATACATCGGGACCTTAGCCCCAACAACGTGCGGCGGCTATCGAGCGGCAGCCACAAGGTTATGGATTTCGGATTCGCCCGCCACACGCTCAGGACCGGCATAACAGCCACTGGACAACCAGGCACGTACGGCTACCTCACCCCGGAGCATTTGAACGCCTACTCGGGAGTTCCCATGCCGTCCTCCGACGTCTTCGGTGTCGGCATCCTGATGTATCAAGCTCTGACCGGAATGATCCCCATTCCTTATCACGGCGACGATGCGGACTACGCTCGCCGCTTGCAGCGCGCAGAGCTTGTGGCCGACCTTGCGACCGAGCGACCAGATCTAGGTGCTGACGAGAAAGGGATAGTGCTGCGAATGCTCCACGCTCAGCCTGCCCGGCGATTCCGCAACGGCGGCAAGCTCTCTGATGCATTGGAGCCATTCGTATGAGCGTTTGGATCGAGGACAGTCCGCGAAACTTGCCCCAATGGATTATCGAGTCCGTAAGCAGCGGCATTGCGAGCGGCGCCGTAATCACGCCATGGGCAACGCCATTCAATCAAGAGCCCGGATCAGGCAGGAAGCCGAGCGCAGCAAACCGCATCGCTGAGCTCCAAAATGCCAGTGTCAACGTGATGTTCGATCCCATGACGCACGTTCTGCAGATGAGTGGTGTTGGTGACCTTCGCTTCTACCAGGAGTACGACCTTTGGGCAGGGCCGCGTGGAGACCTGTCGGATCAGGCCCTCATAGAGGGCCACGTGGACAAGGTGTTCGGGATTCAAGATTCGCTAAACGTATCCCATTGCGCTCCAACAGTTCTCCTGCACTCTGGTTTAGAGATGTTCAGCGTCGTGGCTTTGAACGTTGCCCGAGAAGCGATACGCCGCGATCCTCAAGCAGTGCTGACAATTGCGGGGACACCGCCCTTCTGGGCCAGTGGGGCGGCGCTGGACGCACATATCGGCGCCCTGGCCTCCTTGGACCCGTCAGCATGGCTCCTAACCGTTGTGAGGACCGAGACTGAGCTTCCCCTTACGGTCCAAGCCGAGGAAGTACATGGACTCTGCCGGACAACGCGGGCACTGAGCGCGGATGCACCTGTCCACATCTCGCACGGAGATCTCGCGGGCTTGCCCGCCATAGCTGCCGGTGCTTCAACGTTGGGATCCGGGTGGGATCAACGACAGCGAGTTTGCGCGTACGGCCATTACGGCCCAAGGGATCCGGGAACCGACGGCGGAGGCGGCTGGTTCAAACGGCCTACCCTCCGGGGATTGCTCGGGGTGATCAAGTCGAACGAGGGGATAGTCTTGAACGCGCGTGACCCCGACCTGGTGGCCCGCCTTGGCGGTCTACCAGTTGACGCGCCTCGTGAGGCCTTTGACCACCACCTGGCAACGCTGACGGCGGTCGTTGATGCGATCAAATCCGAACAAGATTGGGAAGCAAAATATCGGCTTCTCGCAGCGTTGTACGACGCTGCAAGCGCCGATTGGCCCACCGTGCATCGAGAGGCCAACACCACTACGGACGCTCGCCACTGGATCGACGGCGTAGCAAGTGGTTTGGCGCGTTATGCGCGGACAGAGGGTTGGGTGTGAGTGCGGGTGGCTGCGAAAAAGTGCTCTGATGCTAAGAATCTGAGTGCACTTGAGCGCTTCGATATACAAGGCCGGACTATCCATTTCCCGGCGACCACCAAGCCCCCTTGGTCGGCGCGAACCGCGGAAGTCACTAGCTCAAGCGGCTTACGACCAAGCGGCCCCAACACCAACACGTAGCTGTCGGCCCAAGCCAAGTAAGCGCGCACTTGATTCGTTGCGGCGATGTGATCGCGAACTTTTGCTTCGATCGCATACACGCGCCCAGCGGGTTGCAACGCTTCGGGGCGTACGTATCGACTTTCTCTAACCTGTTGCAGAGCGCCACAATCCAGAAGTCCAGGCAAGCGACGAATTACAGTGTTAGTTGGCCAACCTAGTGATTGTGCAATGCCGTCAACTGTTTTCGGGACCCTTGCCGCGGTAACCGCAACTATGGAGGCATCCAGGCTGTTAAGGATCGGCGGAACGTCGAGTTGGGACCGCACCTGCAGTGCATCAGCTCCACCAACCATCGCAGTAAAATCGGGAATTCCGATGGGGCCCGTCATTTCTCGGACGACAATGACTCCTCGGTGGGCGCCGGGTAGTGCACCGCTTGCGGCAACCGCGTCGCTGTGAAGCGCCACCTCGTGAATGGGTTCGAATCGCCGCCCAGGACGTGGAGCACTCGTGTGCCGAACCGCCGTCAACGTCACTCTTGCAACTCTTCCATACATAACCCCCAGCCAGGCTGACATAAACGGTATGTCGCCCCCCTCAGCTTGGCAACATGCCAGTTCAGCACCCATGCCTGTTGGTGCAGGTCCTAGGTGGCGTCCAGCCCCGCTCGGCCAACGCCCAGCCTTCTTCGCTTCAAGGCGCCGGCAAGTCTTTGCGTCCGCGCGTTCACCGCCCAATATTGTCCCGATGCATCTCGAAAGGCCGCGTAGTAGTCGTAAACCGCTGGGTTGTATTCGAGTTTGGGTAAGTGTTCTACCGTTTGGCCGTCAGCGAGGTAAAGCTCACTACCGTCGTGATAATTCAGGAATGTATGCCCGCCCCGATATGAGAGTTTGTTGTCAGTCGGCCACTTGAATGGACCGGATTTGGTCCAGCCCTTTGCCGCAAGCTTCGCGATCTGGCGTTTGGTCTTCGAAATGATGACGCATCGGTGATCGAAGACAGGTTTGCCGGAGAGATTCTGAATCTTGATCTTGGGGGGTCCGTGCTCATGCGGGTGGAGCCATACCAGTATTGAACTGGCCTGGCCCCGCCGGTCGCGTTGGCGGTCGAACATGTAGTAGATGGCGGCGGTGAGGATGGACAGCCCGGTCAGGAGTGCGCCAGTCCAGGCGGCAACGGTTCCCCACTCTGTTGGGTCGAACGACATGGCGGCACCATAACGTCGCCGCACGGTTAAACCTCACCGCCACCCCCCCCACCCCGAATTGGATGTTCGGTTTTCGCAGATTCCGCTGCTGCACCGCAACATCGGATAAGACCCCGTGGCCTGGGGAAACGCACTGGTACACCACGACTTCCATGACCCAAAAAATTTTCGGTTTTCGTTCGGGGGGAGATATCACCAGCTGGTGGGAAGTGTTTTGGGACCTCCGTTTCGCGCGAGCACCCCACCCCGCTACCCGTTTGAGGTTGTGACGTAGGACGGCGCGGCGTGGTAGAGAAAAGCTGGTTTGGGTTACATGGGCGGCAACCAAGGGGATGAATCGTTGCATTGGGGCGACGTGCCGGCGTGGATCGCGGCAATCGTGGCGGGGCTTGCGCTCATCGTTTCCTGCTGCTCAGCTGTCCTGTCGTGGAAGTCGCTGCGCTGGGATAGGATGTCAGCCGAGTCGGCAAAGCGCAGTGCTGAGGCCGCCGAGCGAGCCAATCGACTCACAGAACAGACGGTACTGGGTCAACGGCTACAACCTTCCAGCATCCCGTCCGAGGAATCAGTCGGCTCACCGACTGTTGAAACTCGCGCGCCTAACGTGACCTGGCGTATCGAGCGGCCTGAAGGTGACCGATACGTCCTCCGCAACACCGGGACTGACATCGCCGAGCACGTGGAAGTCGACCCCTCTCAGGCGCCGCCGATCAACCGGAACCTCCCCGAGGACGCGGTGATCCGTCCCGGCGAAGGCGTCGACATGCTCATCAAAGGCACCTGGGGACACCCTATGCCGAATCAGCTCTACGTCCGGTGGGCTGGTCAACCCGACTGGATTGCAGTGCCGATCAGTTGACCCGTCCGCGCGGCGCAATCACAGCCCTACCGCGCGGGGCCGCCATCGCTGCTCGGCGCTTTCAGTTGGTCCCGGGGGGGTCCCGTGACCGGGGAAGCCACAGGCTGTGGCCCACCATGCGCCCCGGCCACGGGAGTCGGGGGGTCCCACAGGCGGGGGCCAGTGCCCTGGTGTCACAGCGCTCCCGCGAGTTTCTGTAACCCCGAGCTGTGAACCCTGACCCCCACCTGTGGAAGTCGTTGCCGTTATTCAGATTTGGCCCCGCGCGGGCAATGGCCGACGAAAGCTTGCCCGCGCGGGGAGTCTGTGACCTACACCTTGAGTAGCCGGAAGGCGCTGGTGTTGATGCAGTCCGAGCCCCACCGCGACCAGGCCCACAGACCACGAAGGCCGGTCGGCCGCTGGTTGGGGCCGAACACCGCCGGCACGAACTCCACGCTGGTGCCGACACGCTGGGAGATCACGAACTAGTTGAAGTCGCCTTAGATCAGCGGCGTCGTACCGGCGGCCGGGGTGCCGTTCATGTTCGACGCCTCACCCACCGGGCGACCCAAAAGCGTTCTGGGCTCGTTCTGGATCGACGGGAACCGGATCGCACCGTTGGGGGTTTCCAGCGCGGTGATCGCGTTGATCGCGGCCAGGTTGCCCAGCCACTTCGCGCCGGCCTGCCACCGAGGTCCCAAGGAATTTTGGACGCCGTAGAGGTCGTTGGCCGAGATCGTCGCGGCAGTACCGGCGTTGACCACCGACGCGGCCGGTGCCGCCGACAGCTTGGTGACGATGCCGGTCGGCCCGCCCACACCACCACCGTTGGTCCAGGCCTCGTTGAGCAGCTGCAGCTGGCTGTCCGAAATCAACCGGCCCAGTTGGGAAACCAGGTTGACCGCGTCCATCGCCACTTCCACCGAGAATTCGACCCAGGTCGAGGCCTTGTAGTTAGGCACCTGCGGCTCGGCCAGCGTCGGGGTGGCGTCAGCGGCCTCGGCCCCCTCGGCCAGCCACTCGGAAACCACGCCGTTGCTGTTGATCCCGTGCCAGATGTCGGACACCGACTGGACGGTCCTGGCCCACTGCAGCAGCGGGTTGATCGATCCGGCGCTGACCAGGTTGATGTTGAAATCGACCTCGTACGGCACCAGGAAACCGCCCGCGCTGTCGGTCAGCGACATTGCGCGCTGCTCGGACTTGAGCCGCGAGACCCGCTCGTAGGCGGCCCGCTCGGCAGCGGTGAACTCGAGCCCAGCGCGGGCCTCCCCGTGCACCAACAGCTTCCGGAAGGCCGACTTGTACTCCTCGCTGCCGCTGTCGCGGACCCAGCGCTGCATCCACGACCGTTCGAGCTCGTGGCCGTCCTCGCACAGCCGCTCAACTGCTTCCGCGCTACGCGCGTCCAGGGCAACCATTCCAGGCCACCACGGCGGCCGTGAATAGTCTCAACGCGGCGATCGGTGCTGCCGCAGCGGCCTTTTCAGGGCGGACGCAGGCGACAGTGGGCGGGATGACCACGGCCGCCGGTAAATACATCAGCCAAGAGGCCACATCGGCCGGCGACATGGATGCCATCACGGGGGTGACGGTGGTCTAGATGCCAGCAACCCTGTCACAAATCCAGGCGTGGAGCACCGAGCACCTCATCGACGCGGCCGCCTACTGGACACAAACCCCCAACCGCTGGGAAGACGCATTTCTGACGATGCGCAACCAGGCACATTCCATCACCTGGCACGGCGCTGGCGGCGACGCGCTGCGGGAACGCACCGGATCCGATCTATCCGTCGTCAGCGACAAAGCTGACCAACTACGGCAAGCGGCTGGATAGCCCGCAATGGCGCCAGTGACATTAGCGCCGCCCAGCGACGAGTCCTGTATGGCGTCGAAGATGCGCAGAATGCGGGGTTCACTGTCGGAGAATACTTGTCGGTCACCGACACTCGCAGCAGTCCCCCGGCATAACGGGCCACGCGCCATGCTAAAGCGCAAGCATTCGCCGCTGACATCCGTTCGCGGGCCGAACAACTCGAGGGCGCGGAGGTTAAGGTCGCGGGCCAACTCACTGCTGCTGCCGGAATTGTTGGGGACGTTGGCTTCGCTCAATCCTCGAGCTACAACGGCGGGCAGCAGTCGCCCACTAATGGCGACGGCCAGAACGGACGCGGTGCCCTAGCCGTTGCCAATGGCCAGCACGGCGGGGTTCATCTTGTGGACTTCAAGCAGGACGGCAGCCCGGAACCGTCTCCGGTGCCGCAACCCACCCCGTCTCAAGGACAGCCGCAGATCGGGCCATTCCCCGTGCCGCCACAAGTGGCCGCTGCCGCACCGAAGACACCGCCGCCCGCCACCCCATCCGTACCCGCACCCGCACCTAGTGTGGCGGGACCAAGCTTCGGCCAATGCGGAGGAGGGCAGGTGAAAGCCAACGTCGGTAAGGACATGATCAAAGACGGGTTCAAGAGCGGCGCCATCAAGGCCGGTATCGGAGCAGCCTTCGGGGCGGGTCTCACTCCCGAACTCGCCGGCGCTGGTGCACTGCCCGGCGCGGTGCTCGGCTTCGTCGGCGGCTTCGCGCAGGGCCTGCTGGAAGCCCCTGTAGAGGCGGCCGCCAAAGGCGCGCTGGAGTGCAGCGAAGCCGTACCTGGTTGGCTGAAGCCATGATCAACGCAAAGCGGATCCTGCTTTACCTGCCGCTGTACCTCGTGTGGGCGGTTGCCATCGATGTCCTGTTCGATAGGGCCAGCCCCCCCAGTAGCAAGTCTGTACCAGCATGGATGACAGTTGGCTTCATCGTGTCGGCCGTCGTCGTGGCCGGCTTGGTGCTTTGGTACTTGTCCAGACGCGCAGCCGGCAAAGTGCCACAGCAGCGCCAGCACGTCTACACTGCCTTGCTCGTCGCAATCGTCGTGTCGGGCTTCGTAGATGATGCGCTCAAAGGTGTCGCGTGGCTGCTCCTGGGCGGTCATCCCTGGTGGGTGCTTGTGCCGATTTACACACTTGGCTATGCGGCGTGCTGGGCGGTCCTCGTGCTCATGGTGAACTGGCTCGAACACCGAGCAGACGACCGCAGCGGGTCATCCCGCGCGTGAGAATTAACCCCGTTTACGGCCCGACGTTCTACACAGGTCTGACCGTTCTTTTCCTGACCCTTTTCGTGCTGAACGCCTCCGCCCACGGCACAACGCTGGGTCTGATCAGTACAGGAGGTCTCGCCGCGGTAATGGGCTACAACGCCTACCGGACCTGGTCCCGCAAGCGCCGCATGAAGCAGCAATAACGCTACGTCGCAATGTCGGTCGACGGACTTGGCGTTCATCTCTCGACCACCCCGTTCATAAGCTCCTTCTCCCCTAGCCCCACGTTGCCCGTGGCGGTGTGACCTTGGACTTGTCGGCTGAGGACAAGTGCACCGCGTGGACACCCGGCTTCTTCGACAGCTGATCCAATAGGCTTTCCAGGTGCGCCTTGTCGGTGTGCCAGTGCTGAACCGACTCCGGCGCCTCCTGCAGTTCCGCCAGGACCGTCTTCAGTTTGTCCGGGGTCTTGTCGTCGTTGTCCGACGAGCGGCGGCCCAATCCCCGGGTGGGGCTTGCGGCGACCGCGCGGGGCACAGCGCCACCCAGCGCTCCACCGGCCAGGCCCGCCAGGCCCATCTGACCGAGGGCACCGGCGCCGGCCTCGACCGTCGGCGCGGCACCCGCGCTGGTGTACTCCAACACGGTGGCGGCCAGCTTGACCGCGGGACTGGCCACGGCCCAGCTCGGCGGTACCGACAACGCCCCCGCCAGACCCGCATTGCCGAGACCTGCGGTCACCGCAGACGCGCCAACGGCTCCTACGGCCGGGGTGCTCGAACCCAGCGAAGCGAACAGCGGCCCTTCGAGTTCGACGGCGGTGTCACCCCACGTCCGTGCCGTTGCCACCAGGCCCAAACTGAGGCTCAGCAACGTGTCGTTGACCGGGCGGATGCCTTTGGTGACGAACTCGATGTTCGCGGCGATCTTCGCCAACGGCGTGGAATTCAGGTTGTTCAACCATGTCGCCAATGACGACGGATCGGCCGCCGGCAATGCGGAAGGCGACGCGAAGCTTTGCAGCGTTCGCGGGGTCGACGACATCAGCTGCGCCAAGGCCGACTGCGCGTTGGCGGGCGCCGTACCGGCGGCTTGGGCGACCGCGCCCGATTGGCCGGCTCCTCCCGCTGGGTTGGTGGTTTGCGGTGGCGCGTTGAAGGGCTCCAATTGCGCAGCGATCGCCGAAGATCCGGCGTAGCCGTACATCGCGGCGGCGTCTTGCGCCCACATCTGTGCGTACTCCGCCTCGGTGGCCGCGATCGCGGCGGTGTTCTGCCCGAGAAGGTTCGTCGCCACCAGCGACGCCAGCCGGCCGCGGTTCTCCGCGATCGCCACCGGGGGAACCGTCGCCGTGAAGGCGGCCTCGTACGCCGCCGCGGCCGCTCTGGCCCGAGAGGCAGCCTGTTCGGCTTGAGCGGCGGTCGTGCTCATCCACGCCGCATACGGCGCGGCCGCACCGGCCATGGTCAGCGAGGACGGCCCCTGCCAACCGCTGGTCAAGTTCGAGATCACCGACTCATACGACGTCGCCGCAGAGTGCAGTTGGGCGGCCAACCCATCCCATGCCGACGCCGCGGCCAACATTGAGCCTGCGCCTTCACCGGCGTACATTCGACCAGAGTTGATCTCCGGCGGAAATGCTCCGAAATCCATTGTCACTCCATGTTCTTCGCGATAAATAGTGCGTGCTATTCCTGCGGGTCGTCCGCGTTGATGACGATGATCGTGGCCGTGGTCGCGGCGCGCCCGAAACCGGCGCCGATGCCCGATGCCCGCGCGGAGCCACCGCCGGTGGCGGCCATGGCGCGCCCGGCCAGACCCGACGCGGCCATGCTGGAGAACAGCGATCCCTCTCCTTCGGCCGCGAGGGCCGAAG
>Ga0164242_10008736_pt1 | contig 10980 bp, 11 predicted proteins | sample OricomgcompostMG_FD_108783 | JGI IMG/M metagenome (GOLD analysis project Ga0164242, IMG submission 108783) | Miracle-Growth compost microbial communities from Emeryville, California, USA - Original compost - Miracle growth compost (MG) ...
ATGGCGGCGATTCGCTCTCGTGGTCTCTCGGTGTCGGTCGTAGGTGCCGGCCGCCGCTGGGCGCAACGGGCAACCCCACGATGATGCCACACGGACGCTCCCCGGCCGAAACCGGCCGCGCCGCGAGCACGGCCGGCGCTCAGCCCGCGGGCCGTCAGCCCAGCAGGTCTGGGCGCCGCTGCGCGGTGCGGGCGCGGCTCTGCTCGGCGCGCCAGCGCTCGATCTCGGCGTGGTGCCCGGACAGCAGCACGGGCGGGACGTCGAGGCCGCGCCAGCTGGCGGGTTTGGTGTAGCTGGGGGCCTCCAGCAGGCCGCTGGTGCCTTCGGCGAAGGAGTCGTCCACCGCCGAGCGGGCGTTGCCGAGCACGCCCGGCAACAGGCGGCTGACCGCCTCGGCGATGGCCAGCACGGCGACCTCCCCGCCCAGCAGCACGTAGTCGCCGAGCGAGACCTCCTCCACCGGCATGCGGCGCGCCGCGTAGTCGAGCACCCGCTGGTCGATGCCCTCGTAGCGGCCGCAGGCGAACAGCAGCCAGGGCTCCTCGGCGAAGCGGGCCGCGGTGGCCTGGGTGAACGGCCGGCCGGCGGGGCTCGGGACGACGAGCCGGGGCTGGGTGGCGCCGTCCGGCGGGGCGATCTCGTCCAGCGCCCGGCCCCACGGCTCGGGGATCATCACCATGCCGGGGCCACCGCCGTACGGGGAGTCGTCGACCGTGCGGTGCACGTCGTCGGTCCAGGCGCGCAGATCGTGGACGCCGATCGCCACCTGGCCGCGCTCGATCGCCCGCCCGAGCAGCGCCTGCCGCAGCGGGGCGAGGTAGTCCGGGAAGATCGTCACCACGTCGAGGCGCAGGTCCGGCCCGCTCACAGGTCGAACAGCCCCTCTGGCGGGTCGACGGTGACGGTGCCGCCGGCGACGTCGACCTCCGGCACGATCGCCGCGACGAACGGCACGAGCCGGTCGCGGCCGTCCACCGGGACGACCAGATAGGTGGCGGGCCCGGCGTGCACGACGTCGCTGACGGTGCCGAGCTCGGCACCGGTGGTGTCGTGGGCGGTGAGCCCGACGAGGTCGGTGTCGTAGAACTCGTCGGGGTCGTCGAGCTGCGGGCGCTCGGCCGCCGGGATCAGGAGGCGGACGCCGCGCAGGGCCTCGGCGCCGCCGCGGTCCTCGACGCCGGCGAACCGGACGACGAGCTTGCCGCCACCGAGCGAGGACTCCGCCACCACGAGGGGGCCGGCGTCGGCGGGCTCGGCGATCAGGGTGGCGTCGACGGCGAACCGCTCCAGCGGGACGTCGGTCCACGGCTCGACGAACACCTCGCCACGCACGCCGCGGGCCGGGCCGATGCGCCCGACGGCGACGAGGTCGTCACCGCCCGGGCTGTGCATCGACCCGGCCCGTGAGGTGCCGTGTGACGTGCTCAGCGGAGCGCTCAGTGCCGGTCGACGTCGACCACGTCGACGCGGATGCCCTTGCCGCCCACGCCCGTGACGACCTGGCGCAGGGCCTTGGCCGTGCGGCCACTGCGGCCGATGACCCGGCCGAGGTCGTCGGGGTGCACGCGGATCTCCAGACGGCGGCCGCGCCGGTTGTCGACGTAGTCGACAACGACGTCGTCCGGGTGGTCGACGATGCCGCGCACCAGGTGCTCGAGGGCCTCCTCGAGCACGTCAGCTCTCCGCGGGGGCGTCGCTGTCAGCGGCCGGGGTCTCCTCCGCCGGAGCGGCCGGGGCGGCCGGGGTCTCAGCGTCCGCGGACTTCTTCGGGGTCTTCTTCTTCGGCGTGGTGGCCGCGGTGGCCGGCGCGTCACCGGCGTCGGCCAGCGCGGCGTCGAACAGCGAGCGCTTGTCCGGCTTCGGCTCGGCGACCAGCATCGGCGCCGGAGCGGGCTCGCCCTTGAACTTCTGCCAGTCGCCGGTGACCTTGAGGATCGCGGCGACAGCCTCGGTGGGCTGTGCGCCCACGCCGAGCCAGTAGGCGGCACGGTCGCCGTCGACCTTGATGACCGAGGGGTCGTTCTTGGGGTGGTACTCGCCGATCGTCTCGATGGCGCGACCGTCCCGCTTGGTGCGGGAGTCGGCGACGACGATGCGGTAGTGCGGCTCACGCATCTTTCCAATACGCGTCAGCTTGATCTTGGTGGCCACGGGTGTGGGTGCTCCAGACTTCGGTTAGGGGTGGTCGTGGGGTTCCGAGTGGGGTTCTCGGGCGCCCATGACCTGATGGACCAGCTGACGGCGGGGAGAGGGACCGTCGTCAGCCCGTACTCAACCGGCCATTCTGCCAGACGCCGGCGCGCTGCCGCGCCACAGCCCGGGGCTCAGCCGACGACGGCACCGCGCAGGATCGTGCGACGCGGGTTCATGATCGCGGCGAGGTCGCGGCGGGGGTCGGTGTCGTAGACGACGAGGTCGGCCGGCGCGCCCTCGGTCAGGCCGGGCAGGCCGAGCCACGCGCGGCCGTTCCAGGAGGCCTGGGCGATGACGTCCGGCTGCGGGATCCCGGCGCCGACGAGGGCCAGGATCTCGCTGCGGACCAGGCCGTGCGGCAGCGATCCGCCGGCGTCGGTGCCGGTGTAGATCGGGACGCCCGCCTCCCAGGCCGACCGGATGCGTTCGCGGGAGGTGGCGAACAGCGAGCGCATGTGCGCGGCGTACAGCGGGAACTTCTCGGCCCCGCCGAGCGCGATCTGCGGGAAGTTGTCGATGTTGACCAGCGTCGGGACGACCGCCGCGCCGGCCGACCTGGCCGCCGCGACGAGGTCGTCGGTCAGCCCGGTGCCGTGCTCGATGGAGTCGATGCCGGCCGCGATCAGGCCGGGCAGGGCGTCCTCGCCGAAGACGTGCGCCGCGACGCGGGCACCGAGTTCGTGGGCGCGGCCGATCGCGGCCTTGAGCGCGTCGTCGGGGAAGGTCGGAGCGAGGTCGCCGACGCTGCGGTCGATCCAGTCGGCGGCGATCTTGACCCACCCGTCGCCGGCCGCGGCCTGCCGCTCGACCTCGGCGAACAGATCCTCGGGCTCGACCTCGACGCCGAGGTTGCGGATGTAGCGCTTGGTGCGGGCGATGTGCCGGCCGGCGCGGATGAGCCGGGGCAGGTCGTCGCGCTCCTGGATCGACCGGTTGTCGACCGGCGAGCCCGCGTCGCGCAGCAGCAGCGCCCCCGCCTCCCGGTCGCGCAGCACCTGCTCGGCCTGGCCCTCGGCGTCGGGGACGTGGCCGGTGGGCGAGAGCCCGACGTGGCAGTGCGCGTCGATGAACCCCGGGGTCACCCAGCCGGTGGCGACCGTCTGCGACTCCCCTGCCGGCCGGGTGAAGGTGAGGCGGCCGTCGACGACCCACGCGTCGCGTTCGGTCTCGTCGGGCAGGAACACGCCTCGAACGTGCAGGATCATCAGCCGCACGTTACCCAACCGGATCAGCCGGTCCGGCGAGGTCCGTTGTGTGGCGCGAGGCCATCGACTCCATCTGCTCCATGACCAGTTTGACCGCGGCGGGCTGCTTGCGCGGCGAATAGCCGCCCGCGTCGGGAACCGGCCGGAGGGTCGGCCGTCCCCCCGATCATCGACAACGACACGCGCGCCGGGCCGCAGACGGTCGAGATCAAGCCCTTCGATCGGGCGTTCGAGATCGAAGGGTCATGCACCTTCGGGCGCGCCTGAAGCGTCGGGCCAGTCCTCGCGCAACCGCTCGAGGTAGCCCGTGCCGTAAGCGCCGGTGAGTTGACCATTGGTCCGGCCGATCACGGCCAGGCGCGCATGTCGCCGTCGCTCGGCTGTGTACGGCGTGCGCGCCCCGGCGTCCCAGTCGGTCTTGAAGACCGGACGGCGAGGGCGGTTGGTTGGCACGACCCGAGTGTAAGAGCGCGTTCGGAGGCTGGTGAACGGGCGCTCGACATCCCATGAGCCGAATGTCAAGCGCTTCCCCGGGGAAGTGGCTGCTCCCGCGGCCGGATCCGCGACCATTTTCCCGGGGAAGCGGGCGCGCTCCGCAGCGCTCAGGCTTGATCGGCCCAGGCTTGCGCGAGCAGTGCTCTCGCGTCGGAGAGCAGCTGCGGCAGCGTCTTGGTGTGCGCGACGATCGGCATGAAGTTCGTGTCGCCGCCCCACCGCGGAACTACGTGCTGGTGCAGGTGGGCGGCGATGCCCGCACCGGCCACGGCCCCCTGGTTCATGCCGAGGTTGAAGCCGTGCGGCGCCATCGTCACCCGGATGACGCGCATCGCCTGCTGCGTGAATCGGGCGAGCTCCAGCGTCTCGCCCTCGGTGAGGTCGGTGTAGTCGGGCACGTGCCGGTACGGGATCGTCATCAGGTGCCCGGAGTTGTACGGGTACAGGTTGAGCACCGCGTACACCTGCTCGCCGCGCGCGACGATCAGCGCGTCCTCGTCCGTTCGGGTGGGGGCGTCGCAGAACGGGCAGCCCCGCGACTCCGCGTGGTCCGGGCGGTTCTCGCCGAGGATGTAGGCCATCCGGTGTGGCGTCCACAGCCGGCCGTACCCGTCGTCCTCGCCGGCGAACGACTCCGCGGGCTCGACGACCGGCCCCTCCCCGGTCGCCGCGCCGTCGCCGGTCACGCCCTCACTTCGTTCAGCCGGCAAAGCCTGTTCCTCCGGTTCGCTCGCAAGCGTCGCTCACAGCGTCTCGGCGGTGGGCGAGACGTTCACCCGGCGGGCGACGACGTCGACGATCTCGGTCACCGCCTGGGCGATCGGCACCGCGTTGCGCTGCGAGCCGTCGCGGTAGCGGAAGGACACGGCGCCGGCCTCGACGTCCTGCGCGCCGGCGAGCAGCATGAACGGCACCTTCTGCTTCTGCGCGGTGCGGATCTTCTTCTGCATACGGTCGTCGGAGGCGTCGACCTCGACACGGATACCGCGGGCCTTGAGCTGCCGGGCGACCTCGTACAGGTAGTCGTCCTGCTCGTGGCTGATCGGGATGCCGATGACCTGCACGGGCGCCAGCCACGCCGGAAAGGCTCCGGCGTAGTGCTCGGTGAGCACGCCGATAAACCTCTCGATCGAGCCGAACTTGGCGGAGTGGATCATGACCGGCTGTTGCCGCGACCCGTCGGGCGCCTGGTACTCCAACTCGAAGCGGGCCGGCTGGTTGAAGTCGTACTGGATGGTCGACATCTGCCAGGTGCGCCCGATTGCGTCGCGGGCCTGCACCGACACCTTCGGCCCGTAGAACGCGGCGCCGCCCGGGTCGGGGACAAGCTCCAGCCCGGTCTCCAGACAGACGTCGCGCAGCACCGCGGTGGCGTTCGCCCAGTCCGCGTCGGAGCCGATGAACTTGTCCGGCTTGGAGTCGTCACGGGTGGACAGCTCCAGGTAGTAGTCGTCGAGGCCGAAGTCGCGCAGCAGGCCGAGGATGAACTCCAGCAGGTGCCGGATCTCGCCCGGTGCCTGCTCCGGGGTGACGTAGGAGTGCGAGTCGTCCTGCGCGAAGCCGCGCACCCGGGTGAGGCCGTGGATGACGCCGGACAGCTCGTAGCGATAGACGTGCCCGAACTCGAACAGCCGCAGCGGGAGGTCGCGGTAGGAGCGCCCGCGCGAGCGGTAGATGAGGTTGTGCATCGGGCAGTTCATCGACTTCAGGCGGTAGTCGCCGCCGTCGACCTCCAGCGGCGGGAACATGCCCTCGGCGTAGTACGGCAGGTGCCCGGAGGTGTGGAACAGCCCCTCCTTGGTGATGTGCGGGGTGCCGACGTACTCGAAGCCCTCCTCGATGTGCCGGCGGCGGACGTAGTCCTCCATCTCCCGCTTGATGACGCCGCCCTTGGGGTGGAACACGGGCAGGCCGGAGCCGATCTCGTCGGGGAAGCTGAACAGGTCGAGCTCGGTGCCGAGCTTGCGGTGGTCGCGCTTGGCGGCCTCCTCCAACCGGTACAGGTAGGCCTTGAGGTCGTCGCGGGTGGCCCAGGCGGTGCCATAGATGCGCTGCAGCTGCGGGTTCTTCTCGCTGCCTCGCCAGTAGGCGGCCGCGCTGCGCATCAGCTTGACCGCCGGGATGCGGCGGGTGGTGGGCAGGTGCGGCCCGCGGCACAGGTCGGTCCAGACGAGGTCGCCGGTCTTGGCGTCGAGGTTGTCGTACATGGTCAGCCCGCCGGCGCCGACCTCGGTGGACTCCTCACCGCTGGCCGTCGACTTCAGGCCGATCAACTCGAGCTTGAACTTCTCGTGCGCGAGCTCGTGGCGAGCGTCGTCGTCGCTGATCTCCCTGCGGGAGAAGCGCTGCCCGGCCTTGATGATCTCGCCCATCCGCTTCTCGATGGCGGCGAGATCCTCGGGGGTGAACGGCCGGTCAGGCAGGAAGTCGTAGTAGAAGCCGTCCTCGATCGGCGGGCCGATGCCGAGCAGCGTGCCGGGGAACAGGTCCTGCACGGCCTGCGCCATGGCGTGCGCGGCCGAGTGCCGCAGCACCGCCAGCCCCGCTGGCTCGGCGGCCGCCACCGGCGCCACCTCGACGTCGGTGCCGGGCACCCAGTCGAGGTCGTGCAGCGCGCCGTCGGGGTCGCGCACGACCACCGCGCCCTGCGGCCCGGTGAGCTCGACCCCGGCGTCGCGCAGGGCGTCGAGCGCCGTCGTGCCCGCGGCCACCCGCACGGCGTGGACGGGTTCGGACACTGCGGGGCTGGCGGGCACGAGCACTCCCTCGGACGATGTGCGGCTTTGCTGGAATGCTATCGACGCCGACGAAACGGAGTAGCCCATGCCACTGTTCGAGTACGAAGGCGTCCGCCCGACGATCGCGGACGACGCGTTCGTCGCCCCCAGCGCGGACATCATCGGCGACGTGACGATCGAGGCGGGTGCGTCGATCTGGTACGGCTGCGTGCTGCGCGGGGACGACGGCCCGATCGTCGTGCGGCGCAACGCCAACGTGCAGGACCTCTCCCTGCTGCACTCGTTCCCCGGGTCGACGACGGAGATCGGCCCGGGGGCGACCGTCGCCCACCGGTGCGTCGTGCACGCCGCGACGATCGAGGAGGAGGCGCTGGTCGGCAACGGCAGCGTCGTGCTCGACGGGGCTCGCATCGGCGCCCGATCGATGGTCGCCGCCGGATCGCTCGTCACGCCCGGGACGCAGATCCCGCCCGGCGTGCTCGCGCTCGGCTCACCGGCGAAGGTGAAGGGCCCGATCGCGGGCACCCCGGCCGAGGCCTGGGTACAGCTGAATCCGCAGCACTATCCGGCGCTGGCGCAGCGTCACCGGACAGGCATCAGGCAGCTCTGATCCCGGTAGGCTGCGCCGCATGACATCAGCTGCACCCGGTTGGTACGCCGACCCTTTCGGACGTCACGAGGTCCGCTACTTCGACGGCGGTCAATGGACCGAGCACGTCGCCTCCCACGGCCGCCAGAGCACTGACGCCCCGGTCGGCGGCAGCCACGTTCCCGTCGTCAACCGCGACCCCGCCAAGGTCCAGCAGGACGTGCAGCGCGCGGGGCAGGCCGGGGTGGCTGGGTTCGCCGGCGGCGGCACGGTGTTCACCGAGCCCGTGCTGGTCGTCAACCAGAAGGCCAAGCTGATCGAGATCAACAACGAGTACGCGATCTACGACCAGCACTCCCGGCAGATTGGCGCGGTGCGCGAGGTCGGGCAGGGCGCCATGAAGAAGGCCGTGCGGCTGCTGACCTCCTACGACCAGTTCCTCACCCACAAGCTGCAGCTCGTGGACATGAGCGGCACGCCGATGTTGACGATGACCCGCCCGGCCAAGGTGATGAAGTCACGGGTCATCGTGCAGGACCCGACGGGTAACGAGATCGGCCAGATCGTCCAGCAGAACGTCTTCGGCAAGGTCCGCTTCGCGCTCGAGAGCGGCGGCTACACCGTCGGCTCGATCAACGCGGAGAACTGGCGGGCGTGGAACTTCAGCATCCGCGACCACACCGAGACCGAGGTCGCCCGCATCACCAAGACGTGGGAGGGCCTGGCGAAGACGATGTTCACCACGGCCGACAACTACGTCGTGCAGATCCACCGCCCGCTCGAGGGGCCGCTGCAGCCGCTCGTGGTGGCCGCGGCGGTCAGCGTCGACACCGCCCTCAAGCAGGACTCACGCGGCTTCGGCTGATCAGCGGAAACGTGGCTAGGGTGGGTCCGTGCAGCTCGAGCATTCGTTCACCCTGCCGGTGGGCATCGACGAAGCCTGGCGGACCCTGCGCGACATCGGCGCGATCGCGGGCTCCATGCCCGGGTCCACGGTCGACACCGCGTCGGCCGACCGCGCGGCGGGCACCCTCAAGGTCAAGCTCGGGCCGCTGAACCTCAACTACAAGGGTGCGGCGGAGCTGGTCGAGGCCGACGAGGCCGCACGGCGGGCCGTGGTGGCGGCCAACGGCGACACCGCCCGCAACGGCAACGCCATGGCGCGGGTGGTCGCCACCCTGGCCGCGGACGGCGAGGCCACGACGGTGCGGCTGGCCACCGAGCTCGACGTCACCGGCAAGCCCGCGCAGTTCACCCACAGCGTGATGACCGACGTCGGCACGCGGATGGTCATGCAGTTCGCCGCCGCCCTGTCCGAGGCGCTCACGGCCGGGTCGCTGACACCGTCCAGCGCTGTGGCGGAGCCTGACACCGTGCCGGAGCAGGAAGTCGTTCTGGAGCCGGAGTCCGTCGTCATGCCGGAGTCCGTGCCAGAGCAGGAGCCGGAGTCCGTGCCGGAGCCGGAGACTCCGCCGGAGGCCGTCGTGATCGCCGCGGAGGACGACGCCATCCCCTCGGTCAACGGTCACGGCGGCACCACCTCAGCCGTCGCACCGGCCCGGCCGACGCCGCCGTCGGCGTCCCGCGGGCTGACCGGGCTCGTCAGGCCGGCGCTGATCCGCGGGGTCGCGCCGCTCGCCATCGCCGCACTCCTGGTGTTGGGCGCGCTGCGCCGGCGCCACCGTCAGAGCTGACCGGCCAGCCAGCGCACGATCTCCTCACCGGCGCGCACGCCGCACGCCGCCGTCACCACGACGTGCGCCGCGGCCCAGCCGGACTCGACCAGCTCACCGTGCCGGGCCGCGATACCGGCGTCGGCCGCGTCGAGCAGGTCGGCGTCGAGCAGCGAGTCGCCTGCCGCCAGCGTCCGCGTCGTGCCGGTGCGCGCGGCCACCTCGGCCAGCGCCGCGCTCTTGGTCAGCGGCCGCGGCACCCAGTAGAGCTTGCGGCCCTGCAACGACACCTGCCAGCCACACTCACCCGCCCACGCCGTCACCTCGTCGAGGAAGCCGTCGGGCAGCCGGTCCCGCTCCACCACGGCGTAGCAGAACAGCCCGTGGGCCTCGCGCAGCGCCGTCGTCCACTCCGGCCGCAGCACGCCCTCGGCGCGGGCCACGACCTCGGCCAGCGGGGCCACCGAGGCGACGGCGGCGGTGACCCTGCGCTGCCAGGCTGCGTCCGGCTCCCCCGCGGCCAGCAGCACCCCCCCGTTGGCGCAGATCGCGAACGCCGGCGACGGGCCCGGCAGCCGGACGCGGGCCAGCTGCTCCGGCGTCCGGGTGGTCACCGGCACGACGACGGCCCGGCGCCCCAGCTCGGCGAACGCCGCGGCGGCGGCCGCCGTCAACCAGGACGCGTCGGCGTCGCGGTACCGCTCGACGGCGACCAGCGCGCTGCCGCCGTCACCCCACCGCTCGACCGCACCGCGGGAGTAGATGAGCGTGCGGTCGAGGTCCGACCCGACGAGCACCGTCATGCCGTGCCCGCCACGCTGCGGCCGTCCGCGCCCGTGGCGCCCCGGGTGAACCGCGGGTGGATCAACCCGACGCAGCTGTAGGTGAGGCCGTCGACCTCGTGCACGGGCACGCCCCGCTGCGCGGCCAGCAGCCGGACGTGCGCGAGGTCGTCGCCGGCGTCCGGCCGGACGAGGACAGCCCAGGGCACGCGGCGCAGCAGCACGCGGGTGGTCTCGCCGACGCCCGGCTTGACGAGGGTGACGTCGTCGATGCCGTACTGCGCGGACAGCCGCTCGACCTCGGCCCAGCCCGCCCAGGTGACGGCCCGCTCGCCGGCGCGCACCACGGGCCAGTCACGGGCCACCGCCGCGGCGACGTCGGCGAACCGCTCGCTGACGGCGTCGAGGAAGCGGGCGGACACGTCGCTGCCGGCGAGCTCGCGGTAGAACTTCGCGCCGTGGTACTGCCCCGGCCGCAGGATTCGCGTGTTGAGCACGGTGCGGGACACCAGCCCGGAGACCGTGGAGTTGAGGCACGCGGACGGCACGAGGAAGTCCGCGCGGGTGCCGAACGTCGTCACGCAGTGGCCCGGGTCGGCGAGCACCGCCAGTGACGGGTCGAACGCGGTACCCCAGGCGGCGTTGACCGACTCCACCGCCGCGGCCAGCTCGCGGGTGATCGCGCCCTTGCCCGTCCAGCCGTCGACGAAGATGACGTCGCGCGGGTCGTGCTGCGTGGCGAGGTAGCGCAACGCCTCGGTGTCGATGCCGCGCCCGCGCACGATGCTCACCGCGTAGTGCGGCAGGTCGAGGCCGTGCGCGAACCGGGCCCATCGGCGCAGCAGCACTCCGACCGGCGTGCCCGCGCGGGCGAGCGACGCGAGCACCGGCGCGGGGCCGCGCTCGGCGAGGATCAGCTCGGTGACGACCCCGGCGGCGTGCGCGATCCGCGCGGCCGACGCGTCCAGCGCCTGGTCGAACAGCGCGCGGTACGCGGCGTCGGGTTGGTACTCGACGGGCAGCGACTCGGCGTAGTGAGCGCCGCCGGACTGGATGGCCTCCTCGCGCTCCTCGGTCGGGGTCTCGAGAGCGACGTCGGACAGGTCGGTGAGCAGCCAGGCCACCTCGTCGGCGCGGTAGGAGCCGAACGCCGGCCCGTGCAGCGCTGGTGGCAGCGGCCGGTGCGCCGGCACCCGCACGACGTGCACGCACGGCGTCACCGCGGCGAGCTGCTCGTGCAGCGCCGGGGCGTCGACGTCGGTGACCACGACGACGTGGTCGAAACCCGCGACGTTGTAGGCGTAG
>Ga0164242_10008737_pt1 | contig 10979 bp, 13 predicted proteins | sample OricomgcompostMG_FD_108783 | JGI IMG/M metagenome (GOLD analysis project Ga0164242, IMG submission 108783) | Miracle-Growth compost microbial communities from Emeryville, California, USA - Original compost - Miracle growth compost (MG) ...
GAAACCGCTGCCGGCGTTGCCAATGCGGAGGAGATCGCATCGAGTTCCGATCGGCTTGAAGCGATGATCTTCGGCGTCGGTGACTACACGGTGGACATGCGCACCTATGACACGATTTTTGGCGCGCCCAGCCCGCGCTACAGCGTGATGACGAAGGATGGCGGGGGCTCTCGCATGCGCCATTGGAACGATCAGTGGCATTTCGCAATGGCGCGCATCGCCAATGCCTGTAGGGCGAACGGCCTGCGCCCGATCGATGGTCCCTATACGGATTTCAGGGACGAGGACGGGTTCAGGGCGTCGGCCGAAAGAGCGGCGGCGCTCGGCTTCGAGGGGAAATGGGCCATTCATCCCAGCCAGATCGCTCTGGCAAATGATGTGTTCTCGCCTTCACCCGAACTCAGCCGCTGGGCGGAGGAAACCATCGCTCTCCTGCAGCGCTCCACCAAGGAAGGCAAAGGCGCGGCGGGCGTCGATGGGGTTCTGGTCGACTTGGCTCACGGCAAGCAAGCAGAGCGGATTATCAGCAGAATAAATCTGATTCGTTCCCTTAAAGGCTGATGCGTAACGCGGGGTTCTCCCAAATGCGGTGGCGCCGACATGGTCTTCAAAGACGAACATGAGAAGCGCATCGGCGAAGGAACGAGCTGAAGCGTATCGTGAACGGCGTCCGGCCCCTCGCAGGCCAATCCCCGGTCGCGAACGAAATCACCCGCGCCGAGCGTCGCCGGGGTTGCGCGTCCGTTATGCTCTTGTCGCTGGATCGGCGATCCTTCGGATCGCGTCCAGGAAGGCTGCAGCCGCGAATTCGAACGCGTCGCTATTGTCGATGTCGATCCGCTCTCCGCTGTCCAGCGGAACGATGGCCGCGCGTCGCAAACGGCGCGCTATGTCGGTCTCGGTCTCGCGTCCGCGACTTGCGAGGCGCGCCGCGATGATTTCCGGGCGCGCCGTGATGTGGATGACGACGACCTTTTCAAAGGCGGAACGGATCGCGGGCAGAGCGGCACGCGATCCGTTGAGGACGGCTGTGCCGCCGGCCGCCAAGTGATCGCGTACGGAGATGGGAACGCCGTACCGCAGGCCGTGCGCATCCCAATGCACGGCGAACCTGCCGGCTGCGAGCGCTGAGGCGAACTCGTCAGGCGTGAGGTGATCATGGTCCTCGGCGGCAGCGAGCGCCGGCCGTGTCACGATACGGCGCACGAACAGCACCGAACTGTCGCCGGACAGTTCCCGCCTGGCATGGGCGATCAGGCTATCCTTGCCGACGCCGCTGGCGCCCACGACTGCCAGCAAGGTTCCGGCGCCTTGAGGCTGTTCCTTGCCCGCACCCGTCTCAGGCAACGCGTTTTCCCTCGCGCCAGACCGACCTCACGACCGGCACGCCCCTGTCGCGGCGCACCCGCACCAGATCGGCGCGCAGGCCGGTGGCGATGCTCCCGCGATCGTCGAGACCGACCGCGCGGGCCGGCGCGGCGCTGACCAGCCGGATCGCCTCAGGAAGCGTCATGCCGCCCTCGCCATCGGCGAGAACGAAAGGCGCATGGATGAGACTGAAGGGCACATAATCGGAAGACAATACGTCCAACAGATGCTCGTCCGCCAGAGCCCGGGCCGAGATGTTGCCGGAGTGCGACTTCCCGCGGATCACATTGGGTGCGCCCATCAGAACCGACATGCCGGCCTGATGCGAAGCCCTCGCGGCTTCCATGCTGGTCGGAAACTCGGCCAGTCGAACGCCGAACGCCTTCGATTCCTCGACATGCTCGACGGTGGCATCGTCATGGCTGGCAAGCGCGATGCCGCGTTTGGTGCAGAGTTCCACGATCGCCTTGCGATGCGGCGCCGAGTAGCGCGCGGAATCCTCGAGACGCCGGGCGACGAAGCGCTCGAAGTCCTCGTCGCTGAGGCCGCGCTTCTTGCGGTAATAGAGCGTATATTGCTCCAGCGTCTGGAACTGACGCTGGCCCGGCGCGTGGTCCATCAGGGAAGCGAGTCTCACCTGCCGATCCTCGCGGAACTCCTCGAAATGCTCGAGCACGTCGCCAGCCGAGACCTCGCAGCGCAGATGGATCAGGTGACTGGCGCGCAGCCTGTCCTCCGTCTCGGCAATCTTCAGCGCATCGGCGATGACGCGCATGTCACCCTTTCTGAAGCCGCCATCGCCGTCCGAGCCGAGGCGGAGGCAATCGAAGACCGTGGTGATGCCGGACCCAGTGACCTGCGCGTCATGCGCCTGCAAGGCGGCGATGCTGTCCCAAAACACGCCGGGACGCGGCGCGTAATGCTGCTCCAGATGGTCGGTGTGGAGCTCGACGAGACCTGGGACGAGATAGTCCCCGTCCATGTCTTCGCCGACGGCCGAATTGCCCGGGTCGACGCCGGCGATGAGCCCGTCGCGCAGTATGACCGAACCCGTGACGACCTCGTCCTCCAGCACGATGCGGGCGTTTCTGAGAGCTGTTTCGTGTGGCATTTCAGGCGGTCTTTCTGTTTTCGGTCGTGCCGAGGCGATGGATGCTGTGGACCGTGAACGGCACGCCGGCTTCTGGTTCGATGAACACTGCAACGGCATCGATCTCGATCGGTGAAGCCAGCAGGGGCGCGAGAATGGGCTGCAGGACCGGCGCGATACGGTCGGCTTCCTTTTCGGTGACCGGGCCCGTCAGCGTCATGTGGAAGCGGAACTCTTCCTTCACATACGGGTAGCCATGGCGGAGCAGATAGGCGCGCTGTCGCTCGTTCAGCCGCGCGGGATCGCGGCGTGCGATCTCGCTGTCCGTGAGAGGAGCGCGAAGCGGATCGAAACGATCGACGGCTATACTCGCGAGGGCCTCTAACTCGGCACCCGGCGAAACGGGCACGAGAGCGAAGAAATCCCGTAATCGCGCGATTTTAAGCGATACGGCGAAAGGTGCGCAATCAGCGGCGGTCGCATCGGCCGCGCGAAGCACGTCTCGTTCGCTAAAGTCGGACCCAAGCCGGAACGGCGCCACGAGCGTGCCATGGAAGCCGTAGCGGCGTGGCTCGGCCGTCCATTTCGACAGCGCGGCGGCGCCGAGGTCGGACCCGCCCGAGGTGGCGAGTTCCGCGCCGTCGAAGGCGTCGCGGCCGAGCAAGCGGGAGCACGCGACAGTCAAGGGATGGTCGCGCGGGGGCGTGAAATAAAGCGCGTACCGCGTCACTGGAAAGGCTCGCATATTTGCTGTGTCAGGAAGTCGAGACCCAAGACCGCCGCCAGTACGATGATGCGCATTGCCGAGGCCCGAGGGCGGTAGAAGCCGCCGATGGAGTCGAACAGGACCCGGCCGATGCCTCCGGCGCCGACCGCGGCCGGTCCGGCGAACGACATATCGCGGAAGCCGGTCATCATACCGCCCCGAAGGTGGACGGCTGCCGGCCGGCCGGATCGAAATCAGTCGTCGCGGCGGCGTCGGTTCCGTGACATTCCACGGCGGCGGTCGGCCATTCGAAATCTTCGTATTTCTCCAGAAACTCTTCGGCGCTCAGCTTGCGAAAATCGTCGAGCGCGAAGCGCAGGCGGGCATGTGGCCAGTCCCACCAGGCGAGTTCGCGCATGCGCTCCGCGATCCGGCCGGAGAAGCGCTCCCGGATGAACCGCGCCGGCACGCCGCCAACGATCGTGTAGGGCGCCACGTCCTTTGTAACGACTGCGCCCGCGCCGACCACCGCGCCGTCGCCGATCGTGATGCCGGGCAGCAAAGTCGCGCCATGGCCGATCCAGGTGTCGTGGCCGATGAACACGCGTCGCGCGCGCCGCGCCGCGAAGAACTCCGTCTCATGCTCGGCATCGTCGAAGTAATCGGACGCCCGGTAGGTGATGTGGTGCAGTGTCGCGCGCGACATCGGATGGTGCGTGGCGTTGATGCGTACCGACGCCGCTATGTTGGCGAACTTGCCGATGGTGACGCACCAGCTTTGGCAGTTCTCCATCACATAGGAATAGTCGCCGAGTTCGGTATCGACCAGGCGCCCGCCTTCCGCCACCTCGGTGTATCGGCCGAGCCGGCAATCCTCGATGAGAGCGGTCGGGTGGATAACGGGAATTTCGGACAAGCGGGCCATGTCATGCTGCCTTTGCGGACGGAGCGAAGCTGGTCACGTCGACGATCACGTCCGCCACCGCGTTGCGGATTTCGACGTCGTGGAAGATGCCGAGCAGGGCCGTGCCGTCGCGCTTTTTCTGAGCGATCATCTCGACCACCACAGCCCGATTGGCCGCGTCGAGCGATGCCGTCGGTTCGTCGAGCAGCAGGACCGGGTGATCGGTGATGAAGCCGCGCGCGATATTGACGCGCTGCTGCTCGCCGCCGGAGAAAGTGGTGGGCGGCAGTGCCCACAGGCGCTCGGGGAGGTTTAGCCGCGAAAGCAGTTCGCCCGCGCGCTCGATCGCTTCCCGCCGGTCCGCGCCACGTTCGACAAGCGGTTCTGCGACGATATCGAGCGCGCTGACGCGCGGCACCACGCGCAGGAACTGGCTGACATAGCCGATCGTCTCGCGGCGTATTTCAAGGATTGCGCGGGGCTCGGCGGTAACCAGATCGACCTCCCGGCCGCGATGGCGCACCAGGATCTTTCCGCCGCTGGCGGCGTAGTTGCCGTAAAGCATCTTAAGGATGGAGCTCTTGCCGGCTCCGGAGGGGCCTCCGAGGACGGAGCACGTTCCGGAATGCAGCGAGAAAGCCGCGCGCGAAATGACCGGCAGTTCGACGCCGCCGCGCAAATGCATGGTGAAGGATTTTGCGAGGCCGGAAACGACGAGTGCGGCGGGCATCACGGGACCTCAGACCTGCAGGATCGAAGAAACGAGGAGTTGCGTATAGGGCGCCTGCGGATCGTCGAGCAGCCGGTCCGTCAGACCTTGCTCGACGACGCGGCCTTCCTTCATCACCATCATCCGATGCGACAGGAGCCGCGCCACGGCGAGGTCGTGCGTGACGATAATGACGGCGAGGCCCAGATCGTGGACGAGGCCGCGCAGGAGGTCGAGCAACCGCGCCTGTACCGAGACATCGAGGCCGCCGGTCGGCTCGTCCATGAAGACGAGGCGCGGCGCGGTTACGAGATTGCGCGCGATCTGCAGGCGCTGGCGCATGCCGCCGGAGAAGGCGCGCGGCTGATCGTCGATGCGGTCGGCGCTGATCTCGACCCGTCCGAGCCAGTCCGTGGCGGTCGCACGGATCTTGCCGTAATGCCTGTCGCCTACGGCCATGAGCCTCTCACCGACATTGGCTCCCGCCGAAACGGTCATGCGCAGGCCATCCGCCGGATTTTGATGGACGAACCCCCAGTCCGTACGCTGCAGGAAGCGCCGCTCTGCTTCGCCCATCGTCAGGAGATCGCGCATCTCGCCGTCGCGCATACGGTAGGAAACGGTCCCCGAACTCACTTCAAGTCTGGTCGAGATGCAGTTGAGAAGCGTTGTCTTGCCGGACCCGGATTCGCCGACGACGGCCATGACCTCGCCCGGCCACACGTCGAAGCTGACATCCTTACAGCCGACGCGGTCCGCGTACATCCTGGTGACGGAGCGGACCGACAGAAGCGGCAGCGTTTCGTCTTCCATGTCCGTGACGCTTTTTGCGGGAAGACTGACGGTCATTGCGCGGCCTCCCCGGAAAGTTCGCCGCGAAAGCCTTCGGCGCGGCGTGTCTCGCAATGATCGGTGTCGGAGCAGACGAACATGCGCCGGCCGGCGTCGTCGAGAACGACTTCGTCGAGATAGACCCCGCCAGCGCCGCACAATGCACAGGCCTGCTCGAAGCGCTGCACCTCGAAGGGATGATCCTCGAAATCGAGGCTGACCACTTCGGTATAGGGCGGCAGCGCGTAGATGCGCTTCTCGCGGCCGGCCCCGAAAAGCTGCAGCGCCGCCGACATGTGCATCTTGGGATTGTCGAATTTCGGCGTTGGCGAAGGATCCATGACGTAGCGGCCCTCGACCTTTACCGGATAGGCATAGGTCGTGGCGATATGGCCGTTGCGGGCGATGTCCTCGTAAAGCTTCACATGCATCAGCCCGTATTCCTCGAGCGCATGCATCTTGCGGGTCTCGGTCTCGCGTGGCTCGAGGAAACGAAGCGGCTCGGGTATCGGCACCTGATAGACGAGTACCTGCCGTTCGGAGAGCGGGATTTCCGGGATGCGGTGGCGAGTCTGGATGATGGTCGCGTCGGCGGTATGCGTCGTCGTTGCCGTGCCTGCGACGCGCTGGAAGAATTTGCGGATAGAGACCGCGTTGGTCGTATCGTCGGCGCCCTGGTCGATGACCTTGAGCACGTCTAAGGGGCCGAGGATGGCGGCGGTGACCTGCACGCCGCCCGTTCCCCAGCCATAGGGCATCGGCATCTCGCGGCTGGCGAAGGGGACCTGATAGCCGGGGACGGCGATCGCCTTCAGTATGGCGCGCCGGATCATGCGCTTCGTCTGCTCGTCCAGATAGGCGAAGTTGTAGGTTGGCGCGTTCATTCGGCAGGCTCCCGCATTTCAGCCGCCGGAACATCGCCGGATCGGCTGTCCGCCTGTCGCGCCGCATATTCGGCGCGCATCCTGCGGACGAGGCCGAGCTCGGCCTGGAAATCCACGTAATGGGGCAGTTTCAGATGCTCGACGAAGCCGGTTGCCTGCACGTTGTCGCAATGGGAGATGACGAATTCCTGGTCCTGCGGCGGCGCGACGATATCTTCGCCGAGTTCCTCGGCCCGCAGCGCGCGGTCGCACAGCGCCATCGCCATCGCCTTGCGCTCCGACTGCCCGAAAACAAGTCCGTAGCCGCGCGTGAACTGTGGCGGCGCCTTGGCGCTGCCCTTGAACTGGTTCACCATCTGGCATTCGGTGAGTTGCACACGGCCGAGAGGCACGGCGAAGCCGAGTTCCGGAACGAACACTTCCACCTCGACCTCGCCAATGCGGATTTCGCCGGCGAAAGGATGCGAGCGGGCATATCCGCGCTGGGTAGAATAGCCGAGCGCCAGCAGAAAGCCTTCATCGCCGCGCGCGAGGCTCTGCAGCCGCATGGCGCGCGACAGCGGAAACTCCATCGGGGTCTGATTGATATCGCCCGGTTCGGTCGAGGAAAGATTGCCGTCGGTCTCGATAAGGCCCTCGCCGTCGAGGATGTCGGCGACGCGCGCGACCGACTCGACTGAGCCTTCTCGCATTGCCCCGGGCGGGATGTCCGGATCGCCTTCCAGTTCCTCGTCGAGCAGGCGATGCGTGTAGTCGAATGTCGGACCGAGCAATTGTCCGCCGGGCAGGTCCTTGTAGCAGGCGGAAATGCGCCGCTCGACCAGCATCCGCCCCGTCTCGACCGGCTCGGCATAGCCGAAGCGCGGCAGCGTCGTCCGATACGCCCGGATGAGGAAGATCGCCTCGATCAGGTCGCCGCGCGCCTGCTTGATGGCCAGAGCCGCCAGCCTGCGATCGTAGAGGGAGCCTTCGCTCATCACACGGTCGACGCTGAGCGCGAGTTGCTCAACGATCTGGTCGAGGGTCAGCCCCGGCACCGCGCGATCGCCGCGGCGGCGATCGGCCAGCAGGCGGTGGGCATTGTCGATGGCGGCTTCACCGCCCTTGACCGCAACGTACATCGGTCAGTCCTCCGCTGCGATCAGCCGCGCCGAGCGCGGCAGGCAGGCCAACGCGTCGCTGGCCGTGAGAATAAGGTCCACGCCACAAGGAAAGCGTTTGCGATTGGCATTCCATTGCGCGGCGAAATCGACGGGCAATCCGCGCGGCGCGATCATCGCGCGGTCCTTGATGCCCGGCCCCGCGAAGGTCAGGGATGCGCCGCCTTCAAGAGCCTCAAGCTGCAGCACCAGGGTGGCGGAACGGTCGGGATATTCCTGCGAGCCTTGAGCAAAGCGCTCGAACGGAGGCATGGATGAGGGCTCGCCAACCAGAGCGAAAGCCGCTTGCGGCATCGAAGCAGCCGGGCGCCCGCCGGTATGGAACGCCAGCCACGATCTCAATGCTTCGTCGTCGAGCGCACTATCCAGCCAGTAAGGGGTGTCGCCATCGATCAGCGCGGAGGCCACGGCGCCTGCCGCGCTGTGCAAAGGCGCTGGCGGCGCCAAGCCTACATCGATACGCGCGATGTTGCACGGCCTCGCCATGGCGTTCATCAGGGCCCGGAAAACCGATTGCGCGTCCAGCACCGGATTGGAAAAGCCCCCTTCCAGGGCATTCACCTCGGAAGGCATCAATCTTCTCCCCGGACCATGGTGAAGAAATCGACACGCGTGGCCGCGGTCTGGGCGTGGCGGGTTTCGTCAGCCGCCCGAAGTTCGAGGCTGATCGGCTCAATCAGATTCGCGTCGACGTGAGCGGCCATGCCGGCATCCTGGCAGACCGCGTCAATGACGGCGGACAACTCGGCCTTGGCGGGCTCGCGGCCCAGCATCATCGCATGGCCGACAGAGCCGTCCTCCAGCATCACGCTGGCGCGCGTGACGGTCGCCTCGCCGATGTTGAAGCATTCGCCCGTGCCGCCGATGCGGCCGCGCAGCATGACGAGGCCGAACTCCGGTCCGCGCAGCAGACGATAGGCCGGAGCGACGCCGAGCCGCGCCCAAAACTCTTGCAATCTGGCGTTGGTGCTGCGTGCCAGGACCGCCATGCGGTCCTTTCTCGCGGCAATGGTTTCTGTTGTCATGCTCTTCTCAAATTCGTCTATTGATATAGACAAGTAGATAAGTTACTTCCTTTCTATCGGCCTTCGATGACGGGCACATGACAGGTCGGAAAGAGGCGAAGGATGGCTGGATCGGCCGGATTGCAGCGGGGTGCGGGCGTGTCGCTATGGCGGCAGATCGCCGACCGCATACGCTTGGGCATTGCAGCTGACCTGGCGGACGGAGAGGGGCGGCTGCCGCCGGAAACCGAACTCGCCGAGCGTTTCGGAGTCAATCGCCATACGGTGCGTGCGGCGATTTCGGCATTGGTGCATGAGGGCGTGCTGCTGGCGGCGCAGGGGCGAGGCACCTATGTGCGCAGGCAGAAGCGCTTCATCTATCCGATCGGCGAAAAGACGCGGTTTTCCGCTGGATTGGAAGACCAGAGCGGCGACCTCGAGCGCGAGCTTCTGAGCCACCGGCGTGAGCAGGCTTCACCGGAAGTCTCCGAGGCGCTGGGTCTGCGCCCGGATGAAGAGGTTGTCCGCCTCGAAATCCTTGGAAAGGCCGATGGTACTCCTGTGTCCCGCGCCACCTCTTGGTTCAGCGCGTCACGTTTTCCCGACATCGCCGCGCATTTTGAACGGACGGGATCCATCACCGAAGCGCTGGCCCGCTCCGGCGTTGCCGACTATAACCGAGCCTCTACGGCGATCGAAGCCCGTCATGCCGACGAGGCGGATGCGTGGGAATTGCGATTGTCGCCCGGCGCCATCGTGCTCTTCACGCGTGCGCTCAACGTCGATCCGGACGGCAAGCCGATCCAATACTCTTTGACCCGGTTCGCCGCCGACCGCATGACGCTTCTGATCCGGTCCCCGCGATCGGTGGGAGCAGACGATCCGGGCGCCGGGAATATGTGACGCGCCACTGCCTGTTTGACGGACGCCAATTGTGGTTTCGGCGCGGGATAGGCGTCTGTCATTAGCCTGTCATCGCTCGCTGCTGAAAAGCAGTTCATGATCGACAAGCACTCAAATGATTCGGAAGAGTCCGCGCAGACCAGCCGCTACCGGAGCCTTTTCATCTCCGATCTGCATCTGGGAACGAAAGGCGCGCAGGCGGAAGCTCTTCTGGAATTCCTGCGCGAGCATGATGCCGAGACGATCTATCTCGTCGGCGACATCGTCGACGGATGGCGCTTGCGCTCTTCCTGGTATTGGCCCCAGGCGCACAATGACGTCGTCCAGAAGCTCCTGCGCAAGGCGCGGAAGGGCGCGCGCATCGTTTATGTGCCGGGCAACCATGACGAGTTCCTGCGCGAATTCTGCGGCTTGCATTTTGGCGACATCGAGATTGCTGAAACCACCGTGCACGATGCCGCCGACGGCCGGCGCTATCTCGTCATGCATGGCGACGCACTGGACCTTGTCGTGCGCCATGCGAGATGGTTGGCTTTCCTCGGCGACTGGGCCTACACGGCCGCGCTCGCCTTGTCGATGGGCATCAACGTCGTCCGCCGCCGGCTCGGCTTCACCTACTGGTCGTTGTCGGCATGGGCGAAAGCAAGGGTGAAAAACGCCGTCAGCTTTATCGGCCGCTTCGAGGAAGCGCTTGCCGCCGAGGCGAAACGGCATGGCGTCGACGGAGTGATCTGCGGACACATCCATTCCGCCGCCATGCGCGATTTCGGCGGCTTCACCTATATCAACACCGGCGACTGGGTGGAGAGTTGCACGGCTGTCGTCGAGCACCGCGACGGCCGCATGGAGATCATCCGCTGGCAGGAGTTCAGTCGCGTTCTCAACGCAAGCCGGACGCCCTCTGTGGCGCGGCCGTGGCGACGAGCGGCCTGAGGCGCTTGCGGGAAATGCCTCGATCGCGGTTTGCCGAACTGCAGCGGAAATATCGGAGGGCGGGATGACAGCATCGACAATTGCCTTTGACGGGAGAAGCACGGGGGCCAGGCTCCACGAGGCCGTGCGCCGCAATCCCGTACTGTCGCGGGCCGGCCTCGCCGAATACGTATTCGCGCGGCTTTTCAGGAAGCTCGTCTACACCCAGATATGGGAGGATCCTGAGATCGACATGGAGGCGCTGACGATTGCGCCGGGCGACCGCATCGTCACCATCGCATCAGGTGGCTGCAACGTGCTTTCCTATCTGATCGCAGATCCTGCGAGGATCGAGGCGGTGGACCTCAATCCCGCCCATGTGGCCTTCAACCGGCTGAAACTTGCCGCGCTCGGCGCGCTGCCGGGCTACGACGAATTTTATCGCTTCTACGGCAGGGCGGACGGTCGGGCGAACATCAATGCCTATGACCAATTCATTCGGCCGAAC
>Ga0164242_10008738_pt1 | contig 10979 bp, 9 predicted proteins | sample OricomgcompostMG_FD_108783 | JGI IMG/M metagenome (GOLD analysis project Ga0164242, IMG submission 108783) | Miracle-Growth compost microbial communities from Emeryville, California, USA - Original compost - Miracle growth compost (MG) ...
GCGTACGCGAAGCCGATGGCGAGCCCCCGGCGAGGCCCGAGGATCTCCTGCGTCGCTTTGGTGACGACCACGACCGAAAGCGCCAACGCGCCGGCTTGGACGACGAGCAACGTGCTCGCATGCGGGTAGACGCGATAGAACGGCGCGGCTATCGCGATGATCGGGTGGAAATGGTCGCCGAACAAGTCGAAGCCCTTGATATCGCTGACCGGCGCACGAAAATGCGCCAGGTTTGCGACCGCCTGGTCGAAGACCGCGAGGTCGAACCCGCCGAGGTGGCGAGCCTGCGCGCCCAGCGAAAATGCCGTGTACCAAGCAAAAGACGCTAGCGCGAGCGCCCAACGCCACATGAGCGGAAACCGCGACCCGGCCACCGCGCGCGAGTCGACCGGCGGATCAAGGGCGGCCAACTGGCCCTCGCCAGGCACGTCCGGAGCTTCAACTCGGCCGGAACAGCGATCGCAAGAACGCGAGATCGACGCTGTCGAGCGACGTCACGACGACACGACGCGGCGCGGGCTCGATGGCCGTGACGCTCGGCACCGCGACCACGACGCAGCCCGCGGCCGAAGCCGACGCCGCGCCGGTCGGAGAATCCTCCAACGCGACGCACTCCGCGGGTTCGACGCCGAGCATCGCAGCGGCGGTCAGGTACGGCTCGGGGTGCGGCTTGTTGCGCGTGACGGCGTCGCCCGCCACGACGGCCGTGAACGAAAGCGGCGCCAGCCCGTCGAGCACCGCGTCGATCAAAACGCGGGCGGACGACGACACCAGCGCGCGCGGGATTCCGGCGGCGTCGATCTCGCCGATCAACGGCAGGACGCCGGGTCGCAGCGGCGGAGTCTCGCGTAGCTTGCGGGTCATGCGCGCGAGAAGCTCCTCCGCGACCTGCTCAGGGGTGGCGCGGCCGCCCGAGCGTTCTGAGATGAACGCCGACGCCACCGGCGCCGACGATCCGACCAGCTTCGCGTGATCGTCGTGGCTCCAGCTCGCGCCCAGCTCGGCCAGTATCTGCGTCTCGACGTCGAACCACAGCGGCTCGGTGTCGATGAGCAAGCCGTCCATGTCGAAGAGGGCCGCGACCGGCAGCGCACGGGCCGCGGTCACGCGTGACGTGTGCGACGTCGCGGTCACGCGCTGAAGTACTTGGCTTCGGGGTGGTGCAAGACCAACGCGTCGGTCGATTGCTCGGGGTGCAGCTGGAATCCTTCCGACAGCGTGACGCCGATCCGTTCGGGACGCAGCAGATCGATGATCTTCGCGCGATCTTCGAGGTCGGGGCAGGCCGGATAGCCGAAGGAGTAACGCGAGCCGTGGTAGCCCTGGTGCTCGAGCACCTGCCGGATGTCGGGGTTGTCGTCGCCCGCGATGCCCAGCTCCTCGCGCACCCGCCGGTGCGCATATTCGGCGACCGCCTCGGCGAGCTGCACCGAAAGCCCGTGTAGCTCGAGATAGTCGCGATACGCGTTCTCGGCGAACAGCTCGCCCGTCACCTCGCTGATCTTCGAGCCGATCGTGACGACCTGGAACGCGATGACGTCGGTCTCGCCCGAGTCGCGCGAGCGGAAGAAATCCGCGATGCACAGCCGCCGGTCGCGGCGCTGACGGGGAAAGCTGAAACGCACGCGGTCGGAGCCGTCGTCGTTCAGGACGACGACGTCGTCGCCCTCGCTCACGCAGGGGAAGTAGCCGTAGACGACGCCCGCTTCGAGCAGGTTCTCGGTTTGCATGCGGTCGAGCCACTTGCGCATGCGCGGCCGCCCTTCGGTCTCGACGAGATCCTCGAAGCTCGCGCCGCCGCGCACCCCGCGCAGCCCCCAGCGCCCGGCAAACGTCGCCTTCTCGTCGAGCAGCCCGATGTAGTCGGCGAGCCGCACGCCGTTGACCAGCCGGTCGCCCCAAAACGGCGGCGTCGGCACCGGGACGTCGGTGGCCACGTCGGAACGGGCGGGCAGCGAGGCGTCGTCCTCGTCGGGCCGTTCCACCACGGCGGTGACCCGGCGTTGCCGCAGCGGCGGGAGCGCCGCGCCCTCGACGCCGCGCTTCACCGCCATGACGGCGTCCATCAAGCGCAGGCCCTCGAAGGCGTCGCGCGCGTAGCGGACGATGCCGGGGAACTGCTCGGCGAGGTCTTGCTCGACGTAGGCCCGGGTGAGGGCCGCTCCACCGAGCATGATCGGCCAGCGTTCGGCCAGCCCCCGCGTGCTGAGCTCTTCGAGGTTTTCTTTCATGATGACGGTGGATTTCACCAGCAGCCCCGACATGCCGACGACGTCGGCGTCGTTCTCCTCGGCGGCCTCGATGATGGCCGAGACCGGCTGCTTGATGCCGAGATTCACGACGCTGTAGCCGTTGTTCGACAAGATGATGTCGACGAGGTTCTTGCCGATGTCGTGCACGTCGCCCTTGACGGTGGCGAGCACGATCGTGCCCTTGCCCGCCTCGTCGGTCTTTTCCATATGCGGTTCGAGATAGGCGACCGCCGTCTTCATGACTTCGGCCGATTGCAGCACGAACGGCAGCTGCATCTCGCCCCGGCCGAACAGGTCGCCGACCACCTTCATGCCTTCGAGCAGGGTGTCGTTGACGATCTCGAGCGCCGGTCTGGTCTGCAACGCTTCGTCGAGGTCGGCGTCGAGGCCGACCTTCTCGCCGTCGATGATGCGCCGCTGCAGCCGCTCCGACAGCGGCAGCGCGGCGAGCTCTTGCGCGCGGGTGGCTTTCGCGTCGGCTGCGGTGACGCCCTCGAACAGCTCGAGGAATTTCGACAGCGGGTCGTAACCGTCACGCCGGCGGTCGTAGACGAGGTCGAGCGCGACTTCCCTTTGCTCGTCGGGAATTCGCGACACCGGCATGATCTTTGAGGTGTGCACGATCGCGGCGTCGAGGCCGGCTTTCGTGCACTCGGCGAGAAAGACCGAGTTGAGCACGGCCCGTGCGACCGGCTTCAAACCGAAGGAGATGTTCGACAACCCGAGCACGGTCTGCACGTCGGGGTGGCGAGACTTCAGCTCGCGAATCGCCTCGATCGTCGCCAGGCCGTCACGCCGGCTCTCTTCTTGGCCGGTGCCCAACGTGAACGTCAGGCAGTCGATCAGAATGTCGCTCTCCCGCATGCCCCACTGGCCGGTGAGGGTCGAGATGAGCCGTTCGGCGATCGCCACCTTGTGCTCGGGCGTGCGTGCCTGGCCCTTTTCGTCGATGGTCAGCGCGACCACGGCCGCGCCGTGCTCGCGCACCACCGGCATGATGCGCGCGAACCGCGAGCCCGGCGCCTCGCCGTCCTCGAAGTTGACGGAGTTGATGACGCAACGGCCGCCGAGGCACTCGAGGCCGGCCTCGATCACCGGCGGCTCGGTCGAGTCGAGCATGATCGGCAGGGTGGACGCCGTGGCGAACCGGCTGGCGATCTCGTGCATGTCGGCCGCGCCGTCACGCCCGACGTAGTCGACGCACAGGTCGATCAGGTGCGAGCCGTCGCGCGACGCCTCGCGGGCCACCTCGACGCAGTCGTCGTAGCGGGCTTCGAGCAGCGCGTCGCGGAAGGCCCGGGAGCCGTTGGCGTTCGTGCGCTCGCCGACGGCGAGATAGGCGGTGTCTTGCCGGAACGGCACCGTTTGGTACAGCGAGGAGATGCCCGCCTCGACGATCGGACGCCGGGGGGCGCGCTCACGGCCGTGCACCCGTTCGACGACCGCGCGCAGGTGCGCCGGCGAGGTGCCGCAGCAACCGCCCACGAGGGTGAGGCCGTGCTCGCGGGTGAACAGATCGTGCGCGTCGGCGAGCTCTTCGGGCGTGAGCGGGTACGAGGCGCCGTCGCGGCCGAGCACCGGCAGGCCGGCGTTCGGCATGCAGGAGATGCCGATCCGCGCGTGCCGGGCGAGGTAACGCAGGTGCTCGCCCATCTCGGCCGGACCGGTGGCGCAGTTCAGCCCGATCATGTCGATGCCGAGCGGCTCGAGCGCCGTCAGCGCCGCGCCGATCTCGGAGCCGAGCAGCATCGTGCCGGTGGTCTCGACCGTGACCTGCGCGATCAGCGGAAGCGCCGCGCCCGCCGTCGCAAGCGCGCGTTTCGCTCCGATCAATGCGGCCTTGGCCTGCAACAGATCTTGGGCGGTCTCGATCAGCACCGCGTCGGCGCCGCCCGCGACCAGGCCGGCGACCTGCTGCTGGTACGCGTCACGCAGCGCCGCGAAGCTGGTGTGGCCGAGCGTCGGGAGCTTGGTGCCGGGGCCGACCGAACCGAGCACGAACCGGGCGTGGTCGGGCGTGCTCCAGGCGTCGGCGGCTTCGCGGGCTAACCGGGCGCCGGCCTCGGCCAGCTCGTAGATGCGTTCAGCGATGCCGTATTCGCCGAGGTTGGCCAGGTTCGCGCCGAAGGTGTTGGTCTCGACGGCGTCGCACCCGACCTCGAAGTAGGCGTCGTGGATCGACCGGACGACGTCAGGCCGGGAGACGTTGAGGATCTCGTTGCAGCCCTCGTGTCCCTCGAAATCGTCGAGGTCGAGCTCGAAACCCTGGAGCATCGTGCCCATGGCGCCGTCGGCGACGATGACACGGCGGGATAGTTCGTTACGCAGCAGGTCAGCGCGACTGTTCACTCTCGTAACGCTACCGTGCGCGCGGGCCCAGCCCATCGGGCGTTCTGCGACGCGCGAACGCCGTAGGCTGGATGGCACTGGACGGCGTCGGCGCTCCCGCCGCGGTCGCGACGACGGAAGGAGCCCCAGGGGTGATCGAACTCGGCGAGATCCCGCGGCTGCGGCATCCGGTCATGGTCACCGCGTTCGAGGGTTGGAACGACGCCGCAGACTCCGCGACCGACGCGATCGAGGCCCTTGAGCTGGCGTGGTCGGCCCGGCCGCTCGGTGAGGTAGATCCCGAGGATTACTACGATTTTCAGGTCAACCGACCGTCGGTGGCGCTCGTCGACGGTGTGAGCCGCCGGGTCAGCTGGCCGACCACCCGGATCACGCTGGCCGAATCCGTCGACGACCTTCGCGACATCGTGTTGGTGCGCGGTCTCGAGCCGAACATGCGCTGGCGTGGGTTCTGCGCCGAGATCGTCGAGGCCGCGAACCGGCTCGGCATTGACGAGGTGGTCAACCTCGGCGCCTTGCTTTCCGACTCCCCACACAGCCGGCCGGTGCCGGTCACCGGCACCGCCGCCGACGCCGAGACGGCACGCCGTCTCGGCTTGGAGCAGTCGAGCTACGAGGGGCCGACCGGCATCGTCGGCGTCTTCAACGACGCCTGCATCCAAGCCGGCCTGCCCGCCGTCACGTTGTGGGCCGCCGTGCCGCACTACGTCGCGCAGCCCCCTTGCCCGAAAGCCACGCTCGCGTTGCTGCGAAATCTCGAAGACGTGCTCGAATTGCCTGTGCCGTATGGCGATTTGGCGGAGCTTTCGGTCGCTTGGGAGCGCGGCGTCGACCAGCTCGCCGAAGAAGACTCTGAGGTCGCCGAATACGTGCGCACGCTCGAACGTCAAAAAGACGAAGCCGACCTGCCTGAGGCGAGCGGCGAGGCGATCGCCCGCGAGTTCGAGCGGTACCTGCGCCATCGGCGCGACGGCAAGAGCTGACAAACCGGCGGCCTCACGCCAGGAGATCGTCCAACGCGGGGTTCTGGAACGGTACGAGCGGAGCGGTCATGCCGTCTCAGTCGATGACAGCGCGCGGCGCATGATCGCGAAGTGGGGCGACGTGCTCGACCGCCTCGGCTCGGTGTGGGTCGTCGCCGGGCTATGTCTTGGTTGTGGCGGATCAAGCGCCGTCATGGCATCGCCGATGCTGGCTAGGGTCGCCGTCTCGGCCACGGAGGAGGCAGTTCATGCCCGACGCTTCGCGCCCATCCATCGGTAGCCGCCGCCTGGCACGTCAAGCTTGTTTCGCTCTGTGTTGCGCGTCTTTTGTCCTTGCGCTCGCCAGCTGCACGCCGCCGGCCCAGGTCGACGCGCGACTGGAAAGGCGGATCGAGCCGTGCCGGTGCCCGCCGGGCTCACCTTCGTGCGCGTCGACCGCGAGCACATGGGTGACGGCACGCGCAGCGTCAGCCTCGACTTCCGCAACCCATCCATGACCTGCGCCCAGCTCGACGCCGCATGGAAGACGCGCCTCGCTAAGGAGAACATCACCATCACCGAAGACACTGGTGCTCAGATTTTTGTGAAGAACTCCCATTACGTCGTGATAATCCTGCTCGGCTATTACTCCGGCGCCAACCCGTGCGCACGTCCGTCGGTCGGCGCAGAGACCAAGTAGCTGGCATCTGCCAGGGCAGAGCCCGTCGAGAGCGCTGCCGCGTTGGTGAGCGGCGAAAACTAGAGGGCGACGCCGAGAAGCGCGTCGACAGTCGCGCGCATCAGGGCCGGGCCCCGTGTGTCTCCACTCTGCTCGGCCGCGCTTGCGCTGGCGGCCCACGCGTCGACCGCCGCGAGCGCGCCGGGGCCGTCGAGATCGTCGGCGAGCCGCTCACGCACCGCGGCCAGCAAGGTCACGGCCGACGGCGCCGCGTCAAGCGAGGCCGCCGCCCGCCACGCGGCCAGCCGGTCGACGGCCGACGACAACGACGCGTCGGTCCATTCCCAGTCGCTGCGGTAGTGGTGCGCCAGCAGCGCGAGCCGAACAGCCATCGGGTCGACGCCGGCCCCGAGCAACGTTGACACGAACACCAGGTTGCCGCGCGACTTCGACATCTTTTCGCCGTCGTAGCCGACCATGCCGGCGTGCGCGTACGACCGCGCGAGCGGCTCGCCGGTGGCGACGAAAGCCTGCGCCGCGCACATCTCGTGGTGCGGAAACACGAGGTCGCTGCCACCGCCCTGCATATCGAGAGGCGCGGCGAGGTGATGCAGCGCTATCGCGGTGCATTCGACATGCCATCCGGGCCGGCCACGACCCAACGCGCTCGCCCACGCGGGCTCGCCCGGCCGCTCGGCCCGCCACAGCAGGCAGTCGAGCGGGTTCTTCTTGCCCGGCCGCGAGGGATCGCCGCCGCGCTCGCCGAACAGCCGCAGCATCGTCGCGTGGTCGAGATGCGACACCTCGCCGAACGACGCGGCCGAGTCGACCGAAAAGTAGACGTCTCTGTCGACCTCATAGGCCGCGCCGGCCTCGCGCAGCCGTTCGACGAGTTCGACCACCAGCGGGATCGAATCGACGACCCCCACGTAGTGCGCAGGCGGCAGCACCCGCAGCGCCGCCATGTCGGAGTGGAAGAGCGCGATCTCGCGAGCCGCCAGCTCCTCCCAGGCCTGGCCGGTGGCCGTCGCCCGCTCCAGCAGCGGGTCGTCGACGTCCGTCACGTTCTGCACGTAGCGCACGTCGACCCCGGCGTCGCGCCAGACGCGGTTGAGCAGGTCGAAGGCGACGTAAGTGGCGGCGTGGCCGAGGTGGGTGGCGTCGTACGGCGTGATGCCGCAGACGTACATCGAGGCGGACGACGCCGAGCCGACCTCGACCGTGCCGCCGCGGGAGGTGTCGAACACCGATGGCAGGCGACCCTTGCCCGGCAGCGTCGGCACCACGGGCGCAGACCACGACAGCATGACGCGAACTCTAACGGCCGTGGCGTGGCCCCGAGCAACGCGCGGTCGAATGACTCGAGCAACGCGAGGTCAAAACGGCGGCCACGGCACCGGTGGCCAGCCGTCGCCGGGCTCGGGAAAGCGACGCGCCCGCAGCAGCCGGTCGACGCGCCTCCTGGTCGCCGCCACCTCTTTGCCGGTGAGCAGGCCGCGCAAGCCTTCGCCGAGCTCGCCGACGAGATCGTCGCGCAACCTCTCGAGGGTGGCCACGGTCTCGTCGGGCAGCGGCGCGCCGCGCCACTGCCACAAGATCGTGCGCAGCTTCTCGTCGGTCGAGAAGCACACGCCGTGGTCGACGCCGAACACGTGCCCGCCGGGCGCCGGCAGCAGGTGCCCGCCCTTGCGGTCGGCGTTGTTGACGACCGCGTCGAAGGCAGCCATCCGGCGCAGGCCGGGGTGGTCGCTGTGTAGGAGCGCCAGCAGGTCGGCGTCCGGATCGATGTCGATCCACTGCTGGCACATGCCGACGCCGAGCGGGCCGTCACGCATGACGGTGGGCGGCACGATCCCCCAGCCTGTCGCCTCCGAGACGAGGTAGGCGGCGACCTCACGCCCGGCGAGGGTGCCGTCGGGAAAGTCCCACAGCGGCCGCTCCCCCGCGACCGGCTTGTAGACGCAGGCGAACTCGACCGCTCCCGCCGACACCTGCCCGTACAACGTGGTGTTCGACGCGTCGACGAGCCGGCCCTCGATCGACAGCTCGCCCTCGGCGAGGACGGCGAGCACCCGTGGCGTCGCCAGATCGGCGGGCGAGGGCTCGGGCGCGGTCACGGTTTCAGTATCCGCCGACCCGACGCGCGCTCAATGCGGATGATGCCCGTTGGACCGGGCGCAGATGTGGCCGTCGTCAAGCGGCTGCCCGCACAACGGGCAGGGCGGGCGGCCCGCGGCCACGATCGCCAACGCCCGCTTCGTGAACGCGCGCGCCTGCGCGCCGGAGATCCGCACCCTGATGAGCGCCGGCCCGTCCGCGTCGTCGTCGCCGAAGTCGGGCTCGTCGTCGGACGCGTCATCGTCGGGGAGGCTGGCGTCGCCCTCGGTGGCGGCCTGGGCTTGGATGACGACCTGTTCGGCGTCTGGGTCCCAGCCCAGGCCTAGCGTGCCGACCCGAAATTCTTCGATGATCGGCTGTTCGAGCGGGCCGAGGTCGTCGAGCTCGGACGGCGCGACCGCGGGCACCGGCGCCGTGCCGCCGGACGCTCGCAAGATCTCGTCGAGCAGCTGTTCGAGCCGCTCGGCGAGCGCCGCGACCTGCAGCTTTTCGAGGACGACGCTGGTGAGCTGGCCGCCCCCACGCGCCTGGAGGAAGAAGGTGCGCTCGCCGGGCTGCCCCACCGTGCCGACAACCAGGCGCTCGGGCGGGTCGAAGACGAAGATCTGACGTGGCATGACCCTGAACCCTACGTGAACCCTAGGCGGCGCCCGCGCCCCCGCCCACCACGGCGTCGGCGCCGCGGGCCTTCGCCGACGTGCGCGCGCGTTTCGGCGTCGCGAGCAGCGTGGCCAGCTCGGCGCCCGAATCGTTGACGCGGACGACGAACGGCCGCAGGTCGGTGTAGCGGATCACGGTGACGGAGCACGGGTCGATGACGATCCGCTGGAACTCGTCGAGGTGCATGCCAAGCGCGTCGGCGACCACCGACTTGATGATGTCGGCGTGCGAGCAGGCGAGCCAGGTGGCGTCGGGCCCGAGCCGGGTGTTCCATGACCGGACGGCGTCGACCGCCCGCGCTTGCGCCGCACGCAACGACTCGCCGTCCTCGCCCGGAAACGTGACCGCGCTCGGGTGCGCTTGCACGACCTTCCACAGCGGGTCTTTGGCGAGTTTCTTCAGCTCCTGGCCGGTCCAGTCGCCGTATCCGCACTCGATCAGCCTCGGCTCGGTGTCGATCGCGACGCCGGCGAGCTCGGAGACGGCGCCGGCTGTCTCCTGGCATCGCTCCAGGGGGCTGCACACGATCGCCGCCAGCCGCACGCCGGCGAGCCGTTTCGCGGCCTCAGCGGCCTGCGCCAGGCCGCGGTCGTCAAGATGGACGCCGGGGGTGCGGCCGGCGAGCACCGGACCGGTCATCGCGGTCAGTCCGTGGCGCAGCAACACGACGGTGGTCACGCCTTGACCCTAGTCGCGCGTCAGGGTCTTGGACGTGCAGGCGGCGTCCGGCCCGATCAGCTGGGCGACGCGACCGGGATGCCGACGACGCCGGTGTTGTCTTGATGCACGTAGCTGGCGTAGCAGTCGGCGTTGCCGGGGCGCGAGGTCTGGGTCTCGGTCGGGCACTGGCCGTGCTTGCCCGCCACGCCGCTCATCACGACGAGCGTGACGATGCCGCAGACCGCCAACAGCCCCAGGAGCATTCCGAAGTGGGCCTTGCTCAGGGCCTTGGGGTCTTTCGACGACGTTGCCACGCCAAGCTCCTCGCTCGAATTCGGCGGCGCTGCACGGTTGGCGAGATCCGCTGACGCCCGAAGTCTACCGAGGCCGCCGCGGCGCTTCGCGTGGCCCGTCGGCGTTCCCGACGACTTCGTGTCGTTTCCGAGCCGCAGCCTCGCCGGACGCCCTCCGCCCGGTACCGTTTCGCCGCATGGAGCAGCGTCGTCTCGGTGACAGCGGGCTGTCGGTCTCCTGGATCGGGCTCGGCACCGCCACGTGGGGCCGCGACACCGACGAGCATGAGGCGGCCGACCAGCTGAAGGCGTTCGTCGACGCCGGCGGATCCCTTCTCGACACGGCCGACACCTATGCGGGCGGTGACAGCGAGCGGGTGATCGGCATCTTGCTGTCGAAGGCGGTCGACCGCGCCGACATCGTGATCGCCACCAAGGCCGGCGGGCTGGCCCCCGACGAGCGGGCCGACGGCCGCCGTCGCGACATGTCCCGGCGGCATCTGCTGCGGGCGCTCGACGATTCGCTCGACCGGCTCGGCGTCGATCACGTCGACCTGTGGCAGCTGCACGGCTTCGATCCCTCGACCCCTCTTGACGAGACGTTGGCGGCGCTCGACGCCGCCGTCACGTCAGGGCGGGCGCGCTATGTCGGCGTCTCGAACTTCTCCGGCTGGCAAACCGCGAAAGCCGCCGCTTGGCAATCGGCCTGGCCGGGCCGCACGCCGCTGGTCTCCACGCAGGTGGAGTATTCGCTGCTGGAGCGCGGCGTCGAGCGCGAAGTCGTGCCGGCGGCGCTCGACGCCGGGATGTCGCTGCTGCCGTGGTCGCCGCTCGGCCGCGGAGTGCTGACCGGCAAGTACCGCACCGGGATCCCGGCGGATTCCCGAGCGGCGAGCGACCATCTCGCCGCGTTCGTCGAGCCCTACCTCGACGACGCCCACGGCGTGCACCACGCGGCCTTGGGCGTCGTCGAGGTAGTGCGTGACGAACGCGGCGACGTCGGCGA
>Ga0164242_10008739_pt1 | contig 10979 bp, 9 predicted proteins | sample OricomgcompostMG_FD_108783 | JGI IMG/M metagenome (GOLD analysis project Ga0164242, IMG submission 108783) | Miracle-Growth compost microbial communities from Emeryville, California, USA - Original compost - Miracle growth compost (MG) ...
CGCTCGAGCCGATCTGGAAGAAGGCGGCCTGAGCGCCGAGCAGGGACAGGATATGCCAGCGACGTTATCGATCCTGCTTTTCACGAACGACGCCGGCCTCCTGTCCTCGCTCGAATTTTCGCTGTCGCTCAACGGTTTCGCGGTTGTGGATGGATCGAGCGCCGATCCGTCCGCCGCCGCGGCGCTGGTTATCGATCAGGCCGCCCGCGGCGACGGCCTCGCTTTTCTGGAGGCGCTGCGCGCGGCAGGATGGGCGGCGCCGGCGGTGCTTCTGGCGACCAATCCGACGCGGGCACTGCGTCAGCGAGCCGCAGCGGCGGATGCGATCATCGTCGAAAAGCCGCTGCTCGGCGATGAGCTCAACCACGTCCTCGACAGCATTCTCAACGCGCTTCCTCGAAACGCCGCGGACCCGAGCTGTAAACCCCAGCCAGACAGAAGGACAAATTGATGGATGGTCTCGCACTCGCTCGCGCGCTGCATGTGCTCGGCGGCGTCGTCTGGATCGGGGGCGTGGCGATGGCGACCACGGTGGCGATCCCCTCCCTCCGCCGCGGCGAGCACCGTCGCGTGGAATGACCCGTTGCATCACTAGTCGTTGCGCGGCACAATAAAGCCGCGGTTTGGAGCAGCTGGCAACCTCGCCGTAGGACAATCCTGCCAAGCATGACGCGCGCCGATTCTGAAATCTGGCGTCTATCCTTGCGACTCTGACCCCCGGCCTGCCGGGCGTTGGGCTTTGCCGCGTCGGTTTGGCTCTTCATGGTATTTCATGCTCGTTGGTCACTCCACCTGCGCCATCGGCGGGTCGGCGCATCATGAGGCCGTTGCCGAAGCAGGTTCGCTCGAAGACTGTCGCCTTCGCGACGTCAGCGGAGCCGGACGGTCTCGGTGACTTGTTCCAGGCTGAGGCGCCGCGACTGCATCGCTACTTTCGTCAGAAGACGGGGGACAGCGATGCCGCTGCCGATCTCGTTCAGGATTCGTTTCTCAAGATGGCTGCCGCGCCGCGCACCGGACTGGCTAATCCAGCGGCCTATTTGCAGCGTGTCGCCAGAAATCTTCTTGCGGACCGATTTCGCAAGGGGCAGCGTCAGGGACGGCGCGACCACATTCCGCTGGACGAGTGCGACGTCGCCGTACCGCCGATCCAGGAAGAACTGTATCGCTATGAACAAGCTGTAGCCGGATTGAGCGAGAAAACGAGGGTCGTGTTCCTGCTGCAACGGGTTGAGGGTCTCACCTATGAGCAGATCAGTCGGAAGCTCGGCATCAGTATCTCCACCGTGGAATATCATATGATGCGGGCGCTCGCTCACATCGATCGGGTCCTGGAGGCTCTGTGATCGATCGGCAGAGGCAGCATCTCCGCGACGAGGCGGCGATGTGGTTTGCGCGAATGATGCGCCCGGACGCTGAGCGCTATCGGCACGAGTTCGAGATATGGCTGCAAGCCGACGAGACTCATCGGGAAAGTTACAAACGGATTCAGAGGCGATACGAGGTCTCGGGCGTCCTTGCCCGATCACCAACACGTGCCGGCTCCGGCGTCGCGACCTTCAAGCGCCGCTGGCTCATGCCGGCGGGTCTGGGGCTGGGGGGAGTTGCGGCGGGCGTTGCGGCGGCAGCGTTGATGCTTCTCACCCTTTCCTGGGCGATCACCACCGTCTTCGGGCCGGATTCCACGCGGCCCGGGTCACAAGAGTTCGCGTCAGTCGCCCCTGTTCCAGCCACCGAGACGCAAATCGCTTCGCCGATCGGCGAGATACGGACGTTGTCACTTTCCGACGGCTCGAAAGTCACGCTGGATACCGCCTCGCGCCTCCTTTTGGCGTTTGACGGTCATGACCGGCGGGTCGTGTTGTCGAGGGGGCGGGCGCGCTTTGACGTCGCCCATGAGGACCGTCCATTTGTCGTGGTCGCCGGCAACGGCACAATCACAGCCCATGGCACGATATTCGACGTGGATCTTCGCGACCATGGGCAAGTCCAGGTTGCACTTCTGCGCGGTGCGGTCGAGGTGAAGGTCGGTGACGGATCGAACAATGAGCCTGCAGTGCGTCGGTTGCGGCTTGATCAGAAAGTCGCGTTCGATCCTACCGGATTCGTTGTGCCAATCCGCCCGATCCGCGCCGCCGCGACGGACTGGCCGAGCGGGATCGTTGATGTCGATTCAATGCCCTTGCCCAGTCTGTTGCGCGAAGCCGATCGATACACCTCCACGCCGATCGTAATCGGTACGCCCGAACTGAACGCGCTGACGGTGTCCGGCCGGTTTCGGATCGACCGTCCTCAACTTCTGGTCCATAATCTCGCCGATCTCTTCGATCTGAATGTTGATCGCAGCCGACCGGATCGGATTATCCTGGAGAAAAAAATCCGCGTCGGAGAAAATCCCTCCTAAGGTCAAGGCACCCATTTCCCGTCGATCCCACTGGAAGGTCGTTATTCCCAGGGGGTAAGATGAAAAATCGATTGAGGTCGATCGGTCTAAAAATGGCAGCCTGCACTGCGCTGGCGTTGGTGCCGGCCATGCCGCTGCACGCACAGTCGGTCGCCGTGACTCACCTCGAAATCCCGTCGCAGCCGCTCGACCGAGCGTTGCGGCAGGTCGCGCGCCAGGCCGGCGCCCAGATCATGTTTTCTCCTCAACAGGTCGCCGGTCTGACATCGCCAAGGCTCGTTGGCGACTTGACCGCAATGGAAGCCGTTCAGCAGTTGATCGCCGGGACCGGGCTGGTAGCCGTGGAATCGGCGAGCGCGATCATCATCCGGGGAAAGGCGCAAACGGGCGCTGCCGATAAGACGCCGACCACAGGTGGATCAAATGACATCGTCGTTACCGGAAGCCGCATCCGGGGCGCGACCGTCGCCTCGCCGGAAATTACCCTTTCAAGGGACGATATTGTTCGAGCCGGCCAATCGAATCTTAGCGAGGCCATTCGCTCGCTCCCGCAAAATTTCAGCGGCGGGCAGAATCCAATGGTTGCGATGGGCGCGGGCGGATCTCAAAACATCAATATCGGAGCCGGGTCGACGCTCAACTTGCGGGGGATCGGACAAGATGCGACGCTGACGCTGATCAACGGGCATCGGGTCGCCTATAATGCCGCCTATCAAGGGATCGATGTTTCATCGATTCCACTCGCTGCCATCGATCGGCTGGAAATCGTTACTGATGGATCGTCGGCGCTCTATGGTTCGGATGCCGTCGGCGGCGTCGCCAATATCATCCTTCGTCAGGATTATGACGGCCTCTGGGCGAGCGCCCGACTGGGTGCTGCGACCGATGGCGGCGATTTTCAGCAGCAATATAGTGCGGTCGCTGGCAAGCGCTGGAACAACGGCGGATTTATCGCGACCTATGACTTCGGCCGCGACACCGCAGTCACTGCCGACGACCGATCATATACCAGCCACCTCAATCCGGCTCAAACACTGGTGCCGTATCTGAAGCATCACAGCGCACTGATCAGTGCGCATCAGAATCTTCTTCCCGACCTGGAATTCAAGGTCGACGCAACGTTTAATGATCGTTGGTCAAACGCGACCACGCCGGTCAATCCCACGGGCAGCTATCTTGCCTATGGCTTGCTCAGCGACAATCATACTGTTTCCTACTCGGTCGCTCCTTCCCTGACGTACCAGTTCGCCGATGGCTGGCATTCTACACTACTCGGCGTACATGGCGAAGATACCACCGATTACGGTTCTGACCTTTATCTCAACGGCGAGAATATCAGCCCGACAAAAGGGTGCTATTGCAATAAATTCGATAATGTCGAGTTGTCGGCCGAAGGCCCGTTATTCCCCTTGCCCGGCGGGAGCGCACGGCTAGCTTTCGGTGGGGGCTATCGCAGTAACGGCTTTCATGCCTTTCGAACAGTCGGTGATCCACAAGATGTCGATGTTCGCCAAAGCGTATATTACGCTTATGGAGAGCTCTACCTGCCATTTGTCTCGCCGAACCAGGCTATCCCGGGCCTTTCGGCATTGTCGCTCGATGTAGCGCTGCGGTACGAAGACTATACGGGAACGGATCGGCTCGTGACGCCGAAATTGGGTATTTCCTACGAGCCAGTACCTGGATTGCAGATAAAAGGGACTTGGGGAAAGTCGTTCCGTGCGCCCACGCTATACGAGCAATATACTGTCCAATATGCCAATCTCTACGCCGCCGCGGCGGTTGGCGGTAGCGGCTATCCAGCCAGTAGCACGGCCATCGTACTCAGCGGGGCGAACCCCGATCTGAAATCGGAGCGCGCCGCGAGCTGGACCGTCACCGCAGTCGTCGCACCCATCGGGTTCTCGGGCTTCCATGCAGAGATCAGCTATTTCCACATCAATTACGACGATAGGGTTGTCACGCCGATCACCTCGACGTCCGCGGCGCTGGCAAATCCCGCCTACACCACGCTGATTGACTACGATCCCTCCGCGAGCGACGTCGAGAGGGTCAGCAGCGCACCTTTCCGTTTGCAGAATCTTTCAGGCATGACCTTTGATCCGGCGAGCGTCGTTGCGCTCATCGATAACCGAAACCGGAACATCGCCAGCGAGCTTATCGAGGGCGTCGATGGTTCGGCGCGGTACAGCCTGACAACGCCTGGGGCGGGTAGCTTCACGCTGCTCGGCAATCTGGCCTATCTCGACAGCCATCAGCGACTTGGCACCAACCTCGGCGAACTTGCGGCAACCGGCGTCATTTTCTATCCGCCGCACCTGCGCGGGCGCGCCGGCCTGCTCTGGGACAAGGGGGCGATCTCGCTGTCCTCGTTCGTCAATTATATCGGGGGCGTGACCGACAACCGGAAGGTTCCCACGGTTCGGGTGGGATCGATGACCACGCTTGACTTTAGCGTTCGGGTCGATCTCGATTCGGCCGGCGGGCCCCTCAGGAATTCGCAGGTCCTGCTCGCCGTCCGGAATCTGAACAACGCCAAACCCACGGCAATCCGAACCACGGCGAGCTATTTCCCGCCGTACGATTCCACCAATTATTCTCCCCTCGGCCGCTTCGTCAGCCTCACTCTCAGCAAGCACTGGTAATCCGATGCGAAATCTCACTGCCCGGGCCTTGATGGCCGGCGGCTGGCTTGCGCTGTGCGCCGCCGGCCTTACCGCGGCGACGGCGGCGAATGCCGCAAACTGCCGCGACCTCACGCCGCTGCGCCAGACGTCGGTCTCCGGCCCTGAACGTCCGATCACCCCTGAGGACCTGGCGCGGCTCCGTGACATTGGAATGCCCGGCTATTCGGTTCCGGATCAGACACCGTTCACCATTTCGCCCGATGACAGGATGGTGGCATTCACCCTGCGACGTGGCGAGCCGGCCACCAATTCCTATTGCCTGGGATTGTATGTCACCGACATCGCGAGCGGCAAGACGCGACAGATCGATGCCGGCGGCGAGTACATTTCCTACGTCATCAGCGATCTAAGAGGCCTGGTGACTCCCTCGGGAATACCGGCCATCAATACGCCGCAATGGGGCCCCGACGGACTATGGATCGCCTACCTCAAGCGATCCTCTGGCGTCACGCAGATCTGGCGCGTTCGGGTTGACGGCAGTGGGGCGGAGCAGGTCACGCACGGTGCTGTCGATGTGGATGCGGTGGTATGGTCGTCTGATGGGCGGCGCCTGCTGTTTTCAAATCGACCGGCGCTCGCCGCAGCGCGTGCAGCCATCGATCACGAAGGGTTGACGGGATATCGGGAGGACGGCCGTGTCATGCCGCTTGCTGGCCCGAAGCCGTTCCCGCGCGCGCCCATCCCCTACGAATATTGGTCGATCGACATCGCGACCGGCGCTGTCCGTCCTGCCTCTGCCGACGAGCGCCTGAGGATCACTCATGGCGACGATCGTCCACGACCAGCTCATGCAAAATTCTTCGCGCAAGCAGGAGCTCGGCGCGCGTGGATCGTTCCGCGTTATCCTGCCCATTTTCAATCACCGAACGAGTTGTGGATACAGGACGGGACCAGCGAACCGATCAAGTGCGATGCCGCAGCCTGTAGCGACAGGATATCCGGCGTGTGGGTTTCGGCCGATCGTAAGGACATTCTGTATTTTCGTAGAGAGGGCTGGGGCCAAAGCGAGACCACCTTGTATCGCTGGCATCCAGGCCATGCCCCGCAGGCAGTCCTCACGACCGAGGACGTTCTCACCAACTGTCAATATGCAAGCGGCGCGCTGATATGCGCACGTGAAAGTTCGCTGGCGCCGATCCGCCTGGTTGCCATCGACCCGCATGACGGAACGAGCAGGGTCGTCTTCGATCCGAACCCGGAGTTCGACCGAATCCAGCTAGGCTCGGTTCAACGTCTGCACTGGCTCAACCGCTACGGCACCGAGGGCTTTGGAGATCTTGTGCTTCCACCCGATCATCGCCCCGGACAGCGGCACCCTCTGATTATCACCCAATATGTAACGCGAGGCTTTTTGCGGGGCGCCATCAGCGACGAATACCCCATACAGGTCTTTGCGAATCGCGGGTTCGCAGTGCTCAGTCTCGACCGACCCGGCCGCTGGGCTCAGGCTCGGGCGAAGCCGGACGATCCTCGGACGTGGGAAGAGTTCGAGCGTGAAAACAACCGAGACTGGATCGATCGGCGCAATGTGCTTTCCAATCTTCTTGCCGGGCTGCGCAAGGTGGAGGCAATGGGCGTCGTTGACCCGAAGCGCATTGGGATAACCGGGACCAGCGAGGGCTCGATGGCGCTATGGTTTGCCCTTAACAATACCCGCAATATCTTCGCGGCCGCGTCGATGGGGTCGTGCTGCATGGATCCGAAAACATTGATGGCATTCGGAGGTAAGGCCTGGGCAAACGAGCTACAGGCCAGCGGATATCCTCATTACACCCAAAAGAATCCGAGCTTCTGGCACCCATTCTCGCTGGCAATGAACGTCGACAAAGTGCGCATACCCATGCTGATCCAGATTCCAGACGATGAATATGGTTTGGCGCTCGAGACGGTCACTACCTATCGGGACAATCATCGGCCGATCGAATTCTATGTTTTCCCCCAAGAGCATCATAATATCTGGCAGCCAGCTCATCGTCTCGCCATGTACGAGCACAATCTCGATTTCTTCGAGAAGTGGCTGGCCCCGTCAGGAGGGTAGGCGCGAAATTCGACCCTTAGTGCCAGGACTGCGACCATGCCTCCATGTCGCACAGTGAAAGAATCCGCGCGTAAGCGAGCCCCTGGACTGGTCCCTCCCGGCCAATCACGCGGTCGACGGCATCGAGATCAAGCAGGCCTTGCCCGGCGAGGTTGCCCTCGTGGAGCAGACACCTGATCGCTTTGCGATGCCGTTCGAACAATGCGACAAGATAACCGTCCGGTGTCCCCTTTGACCGCCTCGCCAGAATGCCGCTCGGGAGGAGATCGGCGCATGCGTTTCTTGCGACTGCGCGGTTCAGGCCGTGTTCGCACCACATCCATGATGGAATGCGGAGGCAGGTTTCCACAACTGGCTGCGACAGGAGCGGTGAGATGACGGGCATCGTCAATTCATGGCGATATCCTTCAAGATAGTTCTGGATCGCAAGGATAAGCGCAATGTGCGCCGCGGAACCGGCAAGACTACCATTCGGCGGCTGAAGCCAGGGATGATCGAACGCTGGCGGCCCCACCGTCCTGGCCGTTTCGGTGAGCATGTTGTCATCGAGCGACCAACCAAAACGCTTTCGTCCGGTGATGAGACGCTGGATGGTCTTGAGCGCTGCTTCCGACAGAGAGCAGCCGGTGAGCGTACAGACATCGCGCAGTGTGGTGACAGCGCCGCGATCCGGGCCCTCGATCTGCAACCGGTCAAGAATTGGTGCGACTGATTGAAGGAAGCAAAAGACATTGTCTCCGCCACCGCCGTGGAAAAGGGCATCTCCCGAAACCGCGTCAGTAATGTCCGACAGGATAGCTTCGCCGGCCTGCCAGAATGATCGCGCGGTCGGTCGAGGAAGGTGATCAGCGTGAGACCTGGTGATGTCGACGTCGCGGTCCTGGCGAGACCGCGCTTCAAGTGGGATTGCGAGCGTGTCGGCAACGGTCTTGGCAAAGTGATATTCGTTGCCAGTCCGGGTGCCCGACAGGAAATTGACGGCTGTGCAGGAGAGGCCTCCATGCACGAGCGCCGCCGCGAGGATTGACGAGTCCAGTCCACCCGAAAGGCAGAGGACTCCATGCCGAAATTGGCTCGCCCAAGCCTTCGAGGTTGACAGGATCGCTTGTCGCAGCACCTCTTCCGCTTGGGAAGAATGCAGAATTAACTTTTCTCGATCGGCAAATCGCCACGGCGTCCAACGCATCTCCGAATCGGAGCCGGTCGTAAGGCATCGCATCGATCCAGGGAGCAGTTCGATTATACCGGCGAGCGACGTCGCCTCGCTTCGATACTGAATGGCCATCAAGTGACGGATTGCCTGCACCCAATCGACGCTCGGCCTGATTCCGGCGATGCGGACCATGTCGCGGACCCGATTGCCGGCAAGTGACAGATCGCCCGCCTCCAGAAGATAGCATTGCGCGGTGGCCGATGGGTCGCGTGCGATGACGACCGTGCTCTTCGGGTCGGCCATCACCGCGACATAACTTCCCCAGAAATTCTGGAACAGCCAGTCCACGAGCGCGCCGGTGTTGGCGGTTCGCGGCGGCTCCAGCCGGGTTACGGCACGATTGTCGCGATCGAAAACCATTCCGATCAAGGCGATGTTGCGATCGGCGCTGATTATGCATCGCGTGTCCGTTCCTATGAGGAGGGTTGCCGCACCGTTCAGAGCCACGGGCGTGTACCCGATCGCGGAGACGGCGATGTGCGCCTCTGACTGAATGTTCCCATCGGGCTTGCTCCAGCAAAGGAAGCGGTCGGGCGTCATCGGATAAGAATGGGGGTAAAGAGTATGACATGGTCGAGCGTGTCGTTCACAACCCTGTCGCCGACCTGAACCCAGCAATGGGCGGCAAACGGGCGGCCGGAGACGCCCATCACCAGTCGAGCCGGAATCGCATCCCGTCGCAAACAGACGGTAAGGGCGAGGGAACATGGGACGCACTGGTCGTGTGTGCTCGTAACCAATGCAGCCTTGTGAAAAGCTCGAGCGTGTTCTCGCAGTTTTGCTTCATCGAACGGCTGTTTGCGTTGAATCGGGATTCTATCGACACGTCGGAGTATGTGGGCGAGCGGCGCAGTTCGATGCAGGCGTTTGGCAACGAGGATATGGAAAACTGCGCCGCCTACGCGCCAATATGGTGCGGGGCCTGCGTCATCATCCAGTACGCTCCGTCGCGCGGCGGGTATTTCGGGCCCTTGGGACCCCGCGGTTGGGTCTTTCCCTGGCAATCCGGCTGCAATCAGCGGCAGAAGGGCGGCCCGATCATCATCCAGTAGCGGGACGCCGGCACGATTGCGTTCGAGCGCCCGCTCGGTGCGCTCGGATACGCCGAAATAGCGATCGCGTTCGATATCGAGGAAGATGTGCCGGCCATCCGCAATGACGTGTCGGACGTCGGAGGATAGTTGAAGGCCCATGACACTCAACCAGAATAACCGGCGCGCCGTAGCGCGCCGGTCGAGAGGTCAGTCATCCGAAAGACCGGTCTGGGGCAGCAGTCCGACTTCGTCGCCGAGACCGCCGATTGCGCCCCTGGTTTCGGCGCTGGCTACACCGAGATCGATCAGTTCGTCGATTCCCTCATTTTCCCGTTCCATGGTTTGCTCCTTTCATGTGAATTGCGGAATAATTCCGCGATGAAAGGATATGGCGAGCTGATAATACTTTCAGAATATATTTTGTGAAGAGTACGGCAATGTATTGTATAGTATTTTAATTCTCAATTGAATTGATAAATCGAAATTTACTATTCGATGAAATGATATGTGAGCGAATCACCAGATCGCATCTGGCGCGTAATCTTCGGCAGTGCGGCGAGCCGGCGCCTGTGATACCTGCGCAGGAGTTGCGACAGGTTGGCGGAGCGCTGTTCGACAGCTCGTTCAAGGGCCTGAACTTCATTGGCGGCATCGACCAGAACAGCCGGCTCGACACGATGCAGATGGTGAAGTCGCGATGTCGCATTGGCGAGCGCGATCGTCATTTCGCGATTGCGCGCCAGGCGACCGATCAAATGAAACAGATGCGCCGTACGCGCGACATGGTCGGCCGGTATACCAACGTCGCTACTGCCCGAGCCAGGTCCTGCCGCACGAACGCAAGCGACCGAAAGGTGCTCGCTCCATTTGATCAGGTCGACCACGGCAGCATAATCGAAGGCGGGAACGTGAAAGCCCACTCCCTTGATCGACTGGACCAGCCTTTCGGCGGTCAGTGCGCTCAATGCTTCCCTCACAGGAGAGGTGCTCACCCCCAGCGTTTTGGCGAGTTGGACTAGATCAAGATGCTGGCCAGCCCTGAGTGAGCCAGCAGCAATTTGAGTCTTCATCGCCTCATAGGCACGCTCGAATGCATTGGACATCCTGTCGGCCAATTCGTCATGCGATGCCTGTAGGCATCGACCCTGATCACCGAGAAACAAGTGGCTGACGTGAGAGAGTATGATCTCCCGGGCTCTCGGTCATTCGATATCCGGTCCGCAACCGGTCCGGTCGCTCAGACTAAATTATTGCGCGGTATGGTAACTATTCCCGATGTCGAATCCGGCTAATTGAATATCGATGGGACGTTCGAGGAACTGGACAGTATATAAAGGCTATAACGCTACAAATTATCGCTGATGCAGCCTCGCTCCGAACGCGCCGTCTTTTGCGGTTGTCGATTCGGGACAGGCATGATGACACCAACAAAACTGCTGATCGGCCAGGTCTGCGTCGTATTCGCCATCGTCGTCCTCGGCATCTGGGGGGCGACGCAATGGGCAGCGGCGATGCTCGGCTATCAGTCCATGCTCGGGACACCGTGGATCGTGATGGCGGGCATGCCCGTCTATCGACCGTGGGAGCTGTTCGACTGGTGGTA
>Ga0164242_10008740_pt1 | contig 10978 bp, 7 predicted proteins | sample OricomgcompostMG_FD_108783 | JGI IMG/M metagenome (GOLD analysis project Ga0164242, IMG submission 108783) | Miracle-Growth compost microbial communities from Emeryville, California, USA - Original compost - Miracle growth compost (MG) ...
AACGGTGATCGCCGTTCTCGGAGCGCTGGACATCGACGCGTCGACACCGGAGGCGGCGGCCAAGACTCTCGAACGCAGGCGCGCCGAACGAGGCCGGCCGGGGCTGCCGGACTGCTGGGTGACCCGCGCCGACCGTCCCGAGCCGATCCCGGTCCGGCTGCCCGCCGGTACAACTGCCGAACTGACAGTGCACACCGAGGCCGGTGATCAGCTGCGCGCCGTACCGGGCTCCGTGACCGAAAGCTACCGGATCGACGGCGTGCCGGTCGACGTGCGCCCGACGCCGATACCGGACCTGCCGCACGGTTACCACACGCTGCGGCTGACGGCCGGCGATCAGCAGTGGTCGATGCCGTTGATCATCACTCCGGGCAGCGTGGCCCCGCCCGCATCCGATGACCGCGGTTGGGGCCTGGCAGTGCAGCTCTACAGCGTCAGATCCCGGCAGTCGTGGGGGATCGGCGATTTCAGCGATCTTGCCCGGTTGGGTAGCTGGTCGGCTGCCGAGCACGGCGCCGACTACATCCTGATCAACCCGGTCCATGCCGCACAACCGCGGCCACCGATCGAACCCAGCCCCTATCTGCCGGTGAGCCGGCAGTTCGTCAACCCGATCTACCTCCGCCCGGAGGAGATCGACGAGTACGCCGGGCTGGACCGGGCCACCCGACAGGTGATCGCCGACCTGCAACGAACGGCCGTCGACTCCGACCGGACCGACGATGACATCTCCGGCAGCCCGCGGATCGACCGCAACGCCATCTGGGGTGCCAAACTCCGCGCCCTACAGTTGATCTTCGCCGAACCGCGGACCGCAGACCGGGAGCAGGCCTACCGCGATTACCGCCGGCGGCAGGGCGCCGATCTTGATCGGTTCGCCACCTGGTGCGCGATCGCCGAACAGTACGGCTGCGACTGGCGCGACTGGCCCGAGGCGATGCACGAACCCGACTCCGCAGCGGTCACCGCGTTCGCCGATGATCATGCCGGTCGGATCGACTTCCACAGCTGGCTGCAATGGGTCACCGACGAGCAGCTGGCTCGGGCGCAACAGGCCTGCCGCAGGGCAGGAATGCGGCTCGGACTGATGCCCGACCTGGCCGTCGGCGTGCACCCCGGAGGTGCCGACACCTGGGGCCGGCGGAGTCTCTACGCCACCACCGTCGACGTCGGCGCTCCGCCGGACGCGTACAACCAGAACGGTCAGGACTGGGGGCAGCAGCCGTGGCGCCCGGATCGCCTTGCCCGATCGGGTTATCAGCCCTACGTCCGTCTGCTGCGGTCTGTGCTCCGGCACGCCGGGGCCGTTCGGATCGACCACATCATCGGCCTGTTCCGGCTCTGGTGGATCCCCGACGGCGGAGGACCGGGCGGCGGCGCGTACGTGCACTACGACCACACCGCGCTGGTCGGCATCCTGGCGCTGGAGGCCGAGCGGGCCGGGGCAGTGGTGGTCGGGGAGGACCTGGGCACCGTGGAAGCGAGCGCCCGGGCCTACCTGACCGAGCGCGGCGTCCTCGGCACCGCGTTGCTGTGGTTCGAGAACGATGACGACGGGGCACCGAAGCCGCCGCACGCCTGGCGGGAACTGTGTCTTGCCTCGGCGACCACCCACGACCTGCCGCCGAACACCGCCTATCTGGCCGGTGACCACGTCCGGCTCCGGGCCCGGTTGGGACTGTTGACGCGGCCGTACGAGGAGGAACTGGCCGCCGACCAGCAGGCCCGGTCGGCCTGGTTGGCTGCGCTGGCCTCCGCCGGTGTGCTGGACGCCGGTGATCAACAGCTCGCCGACCGGAACGAACGCCGGGTCGACCGTGATCTTGTCGACCGGCAGCTGCTCGCGCTGCACCGCTATCTGGCCGTCACCCCGGCGCGGCTGGTCAATGTCGCGCTGACCGATGCCACCGGCGACCGCAGGGCCCAGAACCTGCCCGGCACCACCCACGAATACCCCAACTGGCGGGTGCCGCTGGGCGACCGGGAGGGTAACCGGATCACCATGGAGGACCTGCTGGTGATGCCTCGGGTGGCCGACGTGATCCGCGCCGCCCGGGGAAAGCCCGCCGGACCTGATCAGGACGCCCCGAAAGGCGGGAGAATCACCGCGTGAACGCCCGGAAGTCACGACTGCAACGGCCAACGGAGGATCATCAGGGTCTGACCACCGTGCTGATCGCGCTCGGTGCCAATGCACTGATCGCGGTGGCCAAGACGGTCGCCGCGATGATCACCGGCTCGGCGTCGATGGTCGCCGAGGCTGCCCACTCCTGGGCCGACACCTGCAACGAGGTGCTGCTGCTGATCGCCGACCGCTCGGGCCGACGCGGCCGGGACGACAGCCACCCCTTCGGCTACGGCCGGGACAGCTACGTCTGGAGCATGTTCGCCGCCTTCGGGCTGTTCACCGCGGGCGCCGTGGTGTCGATCATGCACGGCTTCCAGCAGTTGTTCGGCGACGAACCGGGCGGTCACTTCCTGATCAACTACATCGTGCTGGGCATCGCGTTCATCCTGGAGGGCACCTCCTTCCTCCAGGCGTTCCGCCAGGCCCGCGGGTCGGCCGACGACACCGGCGCCGAGCACACCCTGGAGTACGTGCTGGACACCTCCAACCCGACGTTGCGGGCCGTCTTCTTCGAGGACGCTGCAGCACTGGTCGGCATCGTCCTGGCCGGGATCGGCATCGCCACCCACCAGTTGACCGGATCGCCGGTGCCCGACGCCCTGGGATCGATCGCAGTCGGCATCCTGCTGGGCGTGATCGCCGTTGTGTTGATCCAACGCAACCGCAACTTCCTGCTCGGACAACAGATCAGTCCCCAGCTGCGCCGCACGGTGCTGCAGGAACTGCTCGCCCATCCCGACGTCGAGCGGATCACCTACCTGCATGTCGAGTTCGTCGGACCGAACCGGGTCTACCTGGTCGCGGCCATCGACCTGACCGGCAATCAGCGCGAGGACGACGTCGCGATCCGGCTCCGCGGAGTCGAACGGGATTTGGAGGCGTATGCGGTGGTCGAGGAGGCCGTCCTGACGCTGTCGACCAAGGACGAGCCGGCGCTCGAGGTCTGATCCGATGATCACGCCGGGTGGCCGCGCAACCCCGGCCGCAACCACCTCAGCCGCTGCGACCTGAAAGACTGGGCCGGTGCGAGACGTGGTCATCCTGGGCAGCACCGGTTCGGTCGGCAGCCAGGCACTGGAGGTCATCAACCACCGTCGCGACCGGTTCCGGGTGGTCGGTCTGGCGGCCGCCGGCGGCAACACCAAAATGTTGGCGCGGCAGGTGCTCGACTTCCGGCCGGCGGTGGTCGGCCTGGCCAAGGCCAGCGCCGTCCAGGACCTGCAGTTGGCCCTGTACGCCGAGGTGTCCCGACGCGGCTGGAACCGCGGGGAGGTCAAACTTCCCAAGATCCTGGCCGGGCCGACCGCCTCGGACGACCTGGCGGCGTACGACTGCGACATCGTGCTGAACGCCATCACCGGCGCCGCCGGACTGACCGCGACCCTGGCCACCCTGGCCCGAGGCACCACCCTCGCCCTGGCCAACAAGGAGTCGCTGGTGATCGGCGGACGGCTGGTCACCTCGGCGGCGGCCGACGGTCAGATCGTGGCCGTCGATTCCGAGCACTCGGCGATCGCCCAGTGCCTGCGGGCCGGCCGGGCGGACGAGGTGGATCGGCTGATCGTCACCGCCAGCGGCGGACCCTTCCGCGGCATGACCCGGGACCAGATGGCCGACGCGACTCCGGAACAGGCGTTGGCGCACCCGACCTGGAACATGGGCCGGGTGATCACCACCAACTCCGCGACCCTGGTCAACAAGGGCTTGGAGGTGCTGGAGGCCCATCTGCTGTACGGCATCGATCTGGACCGGGTCGATGTCGTGGTCCATCCGCAGTCGATGATCCATTCCATGGTGCAGTTCGTCGACGGGTCGACGCTGGCGCAATGCTCGCCGCCGGACATGAAACTGCCGATCGCCCTGGCGCTCGGCTGGCCCGACCGGCTGCCCGGAGCCGCTCGCCCGGTCGACTGGACCACCGCAACGTCCTGGAGCTTCGAGCCCCTGGACGACGATGCCTTCCCGGCGGTCGGGCTGATCCGCCGGGCCGGCAAGCTGGGCGGCACCGCGCCCGCCGTGGTGAACGCCGCCAACGAGGAGTGCGTGGACGCCTTCCACGAGCGCAGGATCGGGTTCAACGCCATCACCGACATCGCCGATGCGGTCCTGGCCGAGCACACGGCCCAGCACACTCCGGCCCAGCACACCGGGCAGATTTCGGACCGCAACGTACCCTCGGGGATGGTCAGCGACGACGACCTCACGCTGGACGCCGTGCTCGCCGCGGATCAGTGGGCCCGGCAGCGTGCGGCACAGCTGATCGTGCAGCGGTGACAGTCGAGCAACGGGAGTAGGGCGTGCACATCCTGATCTACATCGCGGGAGCCGTCGTCTTCTTCGCGATGATCATGATCTCGGTCGCCCTGCACGAGATCGGCCACCTTGTCCCGGGGAAACTGTTCGACGTCAAGACCACCCAGTACATGGTCGGCTTCGGGCGCACCCTCTGGTCGACCCGCCGCGGCGAGACCGAGTACGGCATCAAGGCCGTACCACTGGGCGGCTACTGCCGCTTCGTCGGCATGTACCCGCCCGACCCCGGTTCGGGGAAGCTGCGCACCGTACGTACCGGGATCTTCCAGTCGATGGCCGACTCCGCCCGCGCCGCCGAATGGGAGGACATCCGGCCCGAGGACCACGGCCGGCTCTTCTACCAGAAGAAGACCTGGCAGAAGTTGATCATCATGTTCGGCGGGCCGACGATGAACCTCGTCCTGGCCTTCGTGATCGTTCTGCTGGTCAGCCTGTCCTACGGGCTGCCGCAGCCGACCGCCCGGGTCGCCCAGGTGAGCGAGTGCATCATCCCCGCGGCGCGGCAGGCCGACCCCGACCCGGCCCAACAGCGCTGCCGTCCCGGTGACCCGCCGACCCCCGCCGTGCAGGCCGGGCTGAGGGCCGGCGATGTGATCACCGTGTTCAACGGCGTTCCGGTACGCAACTGGAGCCAGCTGTCGGAGCTGATCCGCGGCAACCTCGATCACCAGGCCCGGATCACGGTCCGCCGTGACGGCCGGACCGTCGACCTCAAGCCGGTGCACACCGTGATCAGCGGCGTGAGCTCCAACACCGACCCGGGCAAGCTGGTGCAGGCCGGCTTCCTCGGATTCAGCCCGGCCCAGGAGATGGTGCACGGCGGCCCGGTGTTCGTTGTCGGCCAGCTGTGGTCGATGACCGAGCAACTGGTCAATGTCATCGCCCGGTTCCCGGTTCGGGTCTACAACACCGCCGCGGATCTGGTCACCGGGAAGCCGCGGGACGTCAACGGACCGATCAGCATCGTTGGCGCCAGCCGGCTGGCCGGGGAGGTGGCCGCGACCAGCGATGTCGACGTTTCCACCAAGGCGGCGCAGATGTTCCTGCTGCTCGGCACGGTGAACCTTTCACTGGCCTTGTTCAACTTCGTACCCTTGATGCCGCTGGACGGCGGTCATATCGTCGGTGCGTTGTACGAGGCCGTGAAACGGCGGCTGGCGAGGATCTTCGGCAGACCCGACCCCGGCCACGCCGACACGGCGAAGATGCTGCCCGTCGCTTATGTTGTGAGTGCGGTGATCGGAATCAGCGGGCTGATCCTGATCGTGGCCGACGTGATCGACCCGATCACGTTCTAGCCGCCGCCGACCGGAGGAACCGGGAAACCGGAAGAAAAGGAAGAGATGACGACGATCGACCTGGGACTGCCCGCGATGCCACCCGAGGCGCTGGCCCCGCGGCGGAAATCGCGCAAAATCAAGGTGGGCAAGGTCGAGGTCGGCGGCGACGCCCCGATCAGCGTTCAGTCGATGACCACGACGCTGACCGCCGACATCAACGCCACCCTGCAGCAGATCGCCGAGCTCACCGCCGCCGGCTGCGACATCGTCCGGGTCGCGGTGCCGAGCGCCGACGACGCCGCCGCGCTGCCGGCCATCGCCCACAAGTCGCAGATCCCGGTGATCGCCGACATCCACTTCCAGCCGCGCTACGTGTTCGCCGCGATCGAGGCAGGCTGCGCGGCGGTCCGGGTCAATCCGGGCAACATCAAGGCCTTCGACGACCAGGTCAAGGAGATCGCCCAGGCGGCGACCGAGGCAGGGGTGTCGCTGCGGATCGGCGTCAACGCCGGCTCGCTGGACAAGCGGCTGTTGGCCAAGTACGGCCGCGCCACACCGGAAGCGCTCGTCGAATCCGCCCTGTGGGAGGCGGGCCTGTTCGAGGAGCACGGCTTCCGCGACTTCAAGATCTCGGTGAAGCACCACGACCCGGTGATCATGATCAAGGCCTACGAGCTGCTCGCCGAGCGGTGCGACTACCCGCTGCATCTCGGTGTCACCGAGGCCGGACCGGCATTCCAGGGCACCATCAAGTCGGCGGTGGCCTTCGGCGCCCTGCTCAGCAAGGGAATCGGGGACACCATCCGGGTCTCGCTCTCCGCCGATCCGGTCGAAGAGGTCAAGGTCGGCACCAAGATCCTCGAGTCGCTCAACCTGCGACCGCGCAAACTCGAGATCGTCTCCTGCCCGTCCTGCGGCCGCGCCCAGGTCGACGTCTACAAGCTCGCCGAAGAGGTCACCGCCGGGCTGGAGGGTCTGACCGTCCCGCTCCGGGTGGCCGTGATGGGCTGCGTGGTGAACGGCCCCGGCGAGGCCCGGGAGGCCGATCTGGGCGTCGCCTCCGGCAACGGCAAGGGCCAGATCTTCGTGCACGGCGAGGTGATCAAGACGGTCAAGGAGAGCCAGATCGTCCAGACCCTGATCGAGGAAGCGAACAGGATCGCCGAGACGATGCCCCAGGACCAGGACGGGGTAGAGGGCACACCCCGGGTCACGGTGAGCTGAGACGCGCTAAGTTCTCTCCTAGTGGGTCAGCCCGGTCCACGATCGGAGGCGGATGATGAGCCAGACAGCGGTTCGCTCCGGTGTACGCGTTCTGACGTCCGCCGACACCGACGAGGCCGTCCGACTGCTGGCGGCATCCCCGATCGACAACGTGTTCGTCGCCTCCCGGGTCCGCAGCTCCGGACTCGAGGCCCGCGACCTCGGCTGCCCGATCTGGGGCTATGAGGAGGGCGGCCGGCTGCGCGCGATGTGCCACGCCGGGTCCAACCTTGTTCCGGTGAACGCCACCGCCGAGGCCGTCGCGGCCTTCGCCCAGTACTCGGGGCCGCGGCGGATGTGCTCCTCGATCATCGGTCCCGCGCCGATGGCCATGGAGCTGTGGCGACAACTCAGCGCACTGTGGGGATCGGTCTGGTCCCAGACCCGGGAGGTCCGCGCCCACCAGCCGGTGCTGGCGATGGACGGCGATCCGCTGGTGCCCATCGACCCGGGCGTCAAACCGATGACCATCGACCACTGGGACGCGTACTACCGGGCTGCGGTGCGGATGTACACCGAGGAGGTCGGGGTGTCGCCGCTGCAGGGCAACCCGGCCGGCTACCGCTACTACGTACGGCAGTTGATCACTTCCGGGCGCGCCTTCGGTGTGGTCGAGGGGGATCGGGTGATCTTCAAGGCCGATCTCGGATCGGTGTCGGCGGGCGTCACCCAGGTCCAGGGTGTCTGGCTCGATCCGACGCTGCGGGGCCGCGGGCTGGCACCGGCGATGATGGCCGCTGTGGTGCATTACGCCCGCCGGATCGCGCCGGTGGTCTCGCTGTACGTCAACGACTTCAACGCCGCGGCACGGGCGACGTACGCCAAGGTCGGCTTCCGCCAGACCGGCGAGTTCGCCACCGTCCTGTACTAGCCGGGACTCGCACTGTGGGATACCGGGCGCGCGGAAGTTTCCCGACCTAGACTCCGAACGTGCCCGCAATCGACGAAGACCTGCAGGAACTGGTCGACGAGGCTGCCGACCGGTTGATGCAGCGATGGGAGCTCGCCGAGGCCGAGCTGAGGACCCTGCTGCAGGAATCGATCGACACCGAATGTGCGGTGAACGACCCCGACCGGGTCAAGGTCTCCTCCACCCGGATCAAGGGCAAGGCACGGATCGCGGAGAAGATCCAGCGGCGGGTGCGCAACCGCGAGATCGCCATGCCGCAGTGCATCGAGGACGTGCAGAACTCGATCTTCGACATCGTCGGGCTGCGGATCATCTGCAAGACGCTGCGCGACGTCGACCTCGCCGCCAAAGCGGTCACGGCCGCGTACGGGCCGAGACTGGAACAGGTCGGCGACCCGAAGGACTACATCCGCAACCCCAAGGCGTCGGGCTACCGATCGCTGCACTACCTGCTGAAGATCACCGTCGAGGAACCCGGCGGCCCGGTGCAGGTGCCCTGCGAGGTGCAGATCCGGACGATGATGCAGGACGCCTGGGGTGAGCTGACCCACGAGAACTCCTACAAGTCCGGCGATGCGGCGCTGCCCGGCCTGTTCCTCGACCTGTCGCGGCACATGGCCGATCTGATGGACCAGGTGGACCAGCTGGCGCTGACCCTGGCCGAGGCGAGCGAGGCCATCCTGACCCAGATGGCGGTGCACAACGAGTACCCGATGATCGACCCGGACAGCGGCAACCACCGTCCGCCGCTGCTGGCCGGCCGGACCTACCTCGGCCGGGTGCTCACCACCGGCCGCAACTACGCGCTGGTGTTGGTCGACCAGTTCCGCGGACTGCTCGGCGCCTCGGAGATCAAGAAGGCGCTGGGCCTTGACACCTTCGTCGAGGTCAGCGACTACGTCCTGCCCGGTGACTCGCTGCCGGTACGGATCGTGGAACACGACCCGACCCGTGACCGCCTGCTGCTGGAACCCGCCGACCCCAAGGACCTGCGCAGCAGATACAAGCGGCGCCGGAGCAGCTCGGCGGGATAGAGTCTGTGACCGGCAATCGGCGCGTCGACTGCCCGTGGCCGGCTGACCGGCCACGACGGTAGGTGTGAAGGGAAGCAACACGTGATCACCCGCATGACGGAGCTGTTCGTCCGGACCCTTCGGGAGGACCCGTCGGACGCGGAGGTGCCCAGCCATCGCTGGCTGGTCCGGGCCGGCTACATCCGCCGGACCGCTCCCGGGGTGTACTCGTGGTTGCCGCTCGGCTTCAAGGTGCTGCGCAACGTCGAGCGGATCGTCCGCGAGGAGATGGATCCGATCAGCCAGGAGATCTCGCTGCCGGCGCTGCTGCCGCGGGAACCGTACGAAGCCACGGGACGGTGGACCGAGTACGGACCGAACATCTTCCGGCTGAAGGACCGGCGGGGCAACGACTACCTGCTCGGCCCGACCCACGAGGAGATCTTCACCCTGCTGGTGAAGGAGATGTGCTCCTCCTACAAGGACCTGCCGCTGGCGCTCTACCAGATCCAGACCAAGTACCGCGACGAGGCGCGTCCGCGGGCCGGCCTGCTGCGCGGCCGGGAGTTCATCATGAAGGACTCCTACACCTTCGACATCGACGACGAGGGACTGGAGAAGCAGTACCAGGCCCACCGGGACGCCTACATCCGGATCTTCAACCGGCTGGGTTTCGAGTACGCGATCGTGCACGCCATGTCCGGTGCGATGGGCGGTTCGGCGAGCGAGGAGTTCCTGGCCATCGGCGAGAACGGCGAGGACACCTTCGTCCGCTCGCCGGGCGGGTATGCCGCCAACGTCGAGGCCGTCACCACGCCGGCCCCGCCCGAGATCCCGTACGACGACGCGCCGGCCGCCCACGTCGAGGACACCCCGGACACCCCGACGATCGAGACACTCGTCGCCCGCGCGAACGAGCGGTACCCGCGTGAGGACCGGCCGTGGCAGGCATCCGACACGTTGAAGAACGTGTTGCTCATGGTGCGTCGTCCCGACGGTACCCGCGAGCCGCTGGCGATCGGCGTGCCGGGGGACCGGGAGGTCGACATGAAGCGGCTCGGCGCCCAGCTGGAACCGGACGAGGCCGAACCGTTCGGCGACGAGGACTTCGCCGCCCACCCTGGCCTGGTGAAGGGCTACATCGGCCCGCAGGCGCTCGGCCTGGAGTCGCCGACCGGGATCAAGTACTTGGTCGATCCGCGTGTGGTCCCGGGCACCCGGTGGGTGACCGGCGCCAACGAATCCGGCCGGCACGTCTTCGACCTGGTAGCCGGCCGCGATTTCACCCCGGACGGCACGATCGAGGCCGCCGAGGTCCGCGAGGGCGACCCGGCACCGGACGGTTCGGGACCGTTGACGCTGGCCCGCGGCATGGAGATGGGCCACATCTTCCAGCTCGGCCGCAAGTACGCCGACGCGCTGGGCCTGAAGGTGCTGGACCAGAACGGCAAGCTGGTCACGGTGACCATGGGCTCGTACGGCATCGGCGTCTCCCGCGCGGTGGCTGCGGTCGCCGAAAACACCAGCGATGAGAAGGGCCTGTGCTGGCCCCGTGAGCTGGCGCCCTTCGACGTGCAGCTGGTGGTGGCGGGCAAGGGCGACGAGGCGGTGACCGCTGCCAACGACCTGGCCTCCCGGTTGGACGATCTTGGCGTCTCGGTGCTGCTGGACGACCGCAAGGCCAGCCCGGGGGTCAAGTTCGCCGACGCCGAGCTGATGGGCATGCCGACCATCGTGGTGATCGGACGGGGTCTGGCCGACGGTGTGATCGAGGTCAGGGATCGGAAGACCGGCGAGCGGGAGGACGTACCGGTGGCCGAGGTGACCGACCGGATCGTCGCCACTGTGCGGGGCTGATCAGGTCCCGGTGTTTGGTCCTGACCGTGTCGCTCGCCGACCCCGGTTCGGTCCGGCTCCGCAAGGTCAAGGTTTGATCGTACGGCTCCGACCCGCCGGGCCGGTGAGCCGCTGGGTCAACCTTTGAGCTTCGCGCATGGTGTCGGCCCCAGGGGCTGGCTCGGCGAGGTCAAGGCGTGATCGTACGCCTGCGACCAGCGGGGGCGCGTGAGTC
>Ga0164242_10008741_pt1 | contig 10978 bp, 11 predicted proteins | sample OricomgcompostMG_FD_108783 | JGI IMG/M metagenome (GOLD analysis project Ga0164242, IMG submission 108783) | Miracle-Growth compost microbial communities from Emeryville, California, USA - Original compost - Miracle growth compost (MG) ...
ATCCTCAAGAGCATCACCGAGGGCAAGATCTACGCGCCCAGCTACTTCAAGGCCGACATCCCGGAGGCGGTCGAGAAGATCCTGATGAAGGCCCTCGATAAGGACCGCGAGAAGCGCTACCAGAGCGCCTGGGACATGCAGTACGACGTCGACCAGTTCCTCTCGCAGTACGAGTTCACGCCCAGCAACATCCACCTCTCCAACTTCCTCAAGCAGCTCTTTTCCGACGAGCTCGAGGAGGAGAAGAAGCGGCTGCAGAGCCGGCAGGGCGGCACGCCGGTGGAGGCCCAGGAGATCCTCGAGGATCTCGAGCCCATCGAAGACGGCGTCGAGCCCATTCCGCTGCACCCCGGCCGCGACGAGAAGCGCGCCAGCGGCCCCGAGCGCGTGCTCACCTTGAGCCTTCCGGCGCAGGAGTACGAGCAGCTCAAGGCCATGGCCGACCGCAACCGCCTGCCGATCTCGGCGCTGGTCAAGGAAGTCCTGGCCGGCTACCTGCGGTTCCGCTGAGCCTCGCTCGGGCCGAGCGATCCGAACGCGTGGCGTTCACTCGAGCTGGGTCTGCGCCAGCCCGGCCTGGAGCGCCTTGGCGAGCTTGGTCACCGGCCCCACGCCCCAGTAGTGCAGAAAGAGGATGCGCGGCGACTCGCCGGTCATGTGCTGGTGAATCGCCACCACGCTCAGCCCGCCGTGCCGCAGCGCCTTGAGCACGTTCTGAAGCTCGGGCTCGCGCATCGCAAAGTCGCCGTCGACCACCGCCCGCGCGTTGGTGCCGGCGAAGGCCGCCCAGGTGTTCACGCCCATGGCCGAGCCCATCTCGTGGCCCTCCATCTGCGTGGTCCGCCCCCAGGTGACCTTGTAGATGCCGCCGGACAGCTCGCCGGGGTGACCCAGGATCGCCTCGATGGGCGCGGGATCGATCTTGCTCTTCGCCGCGTCGATGTCGGCCTTGGGCACCACGCCCTTGCCGCCGGCGGTCTGCCGGATCATGGCGAAGACCTTCCCCACCGCCGTCGCCAGCGCCTCGGTGGTGCCCTGCCCGCCGATGTGCATGAACATCACCTTCGGCGTGTCCCAGAAGAAGTGGTTGTGAAGCGCGGTGACCTGAAGCCCTTCGTCGAGGGCCACGGTCATCACCGCGTTCACCTGGTCCTCGGTCATGCAGAGATCGCCCATCACCACGGTGTGCTCGCCCGATTGCGCGAACGTCGCCCAGCTCGCCAGCCCCTGCGCGGGGACCAGCTTCACGCCGGCCACGGTGACGTGCAGGTCGGTGCGCGGTTCGGTGACCTTGAAGGCGCCCGAGGTGCCGACGAACTGGCCGCGCAGGCCGGTGAGCCGCTCGATCGATGCGTAGGGGTTGGAGACCGTAGAAGGATCGACGCCTGGAGCCGGTGGCGGCTTGGGCGTCGCGGCGGCCAGGACAAGGATGAGCAGGTGCACCATCGTGTTCTCCTCCTGCGCCAGCTGGCTGGACGGCGCTGAGCGAGAATCGCTACCACGAAGCGGCGCGGCCCCGCGGGCAAAGCGACGTGGCGCCGCTGGACTTGCGAAGGTAAAACGCAGCGATGGGTTTCGAGCTGCTGCCTCTGGTCAACCGCGCCATGCGCGCCAAGCTGGTCCGTGGTGGCGCGCGCTCACGCGACATCGTGGCGCACGGGCACGCGGTGCACCTGCTCGACGTGCCCGGCACCGGTTCGGGGCCGCCGCTGGTGCTGGTGCACGGGCTCGGCTCGTCGGGGCTCACCTTCTCGCAGATCATCCCCGGGCTGGCGAAGTTCTCGCGCCGGGTGCTCGCCGCCGATCTTCCGGGCGCGGGCTTCTCGCCGCTGCCCCAGACGCCGCCCACCATCGAGGAGTCGGTGCACCTGCTCGCCAGCCTCTACGAACGCGAGCTCGGCGGCGAGAAGGCGCTGGTGGTCGGCAACTCACTCGGCGGGGCCATGGCCGCGGAGCTCTCGTTTCGCCGGCCGGAGCTGGTCCGGGCGCTGGTCCTCTCGGCGCCGGCGGGCGCGGAGGTTTCGCCGGAGCGCTTCGCCGCCCTGTTGCAGAGCTTCGAGATGAAGAGCTGGCGCCAGGGCCGCGACTTCATGCGCAAGCTCTACCACCGCGCGCCGCCGCTGGTTCCCGAGCTGCTGGCCTACGACATGCTGAAGAGCTTCGGCCGGCCGCACGTGCAGCGATTGCTCCACGGGGACCGGCCCAACGACCACCTCGAGCCCTCGGTCCTCGGCGGGCTGCAGATGCCGGTGCTCCTGCTCTGGGGGCGCTCCGAGAAGCTCTTGCCCTACGAGAGCATCGAGTACTTCCGCAAGCACCTGCCGCCGCACGCGCTCATCGAGGAGGTCGCCGATTGGGGCCACGTGCCGCACCTCGACCGTCCGCGAGAGCTGGTCGCGCGGCTGGAGCGCTTCGCCCGCGCGCTGTGAATTGCAGTGCCGAGCGTGCGTCGGAATCCCCAGCACGAACCCGGGCACCTTGATTGTTTCGAGAGTTCGCGACACCCCGCCGGGCTTGCAGATTTCACCCCCGACCGTGTCGCTATGATGCGGGCCGGACTTTGGAGGAACGCATGGCACATACGCGATTGATCGGATTTGTGGCGGCAGCGGCGGTGGGCATGACGTGCATGCCAGCGTTTGCGGCGAAGGTGGACCGGCGCGAGCGGCGGCAGCAGCAGCGCATCGAGCAGGGCGTGCAGAACGGCTCGCTCACGCCGAAGGAGGCCGCGCATCTCGAGAAGCGCGAGACGCACATCCAGCGCGAGGTGGCCCGCGACCGCGCCAAGAACGGCGGCACGCTCACGCCGGCCGAGCGTCGCAAGATCGAGCGCAAGGAGAACCGCACCAGCCGCGCCGTGTACCGCCAGAAGCACGACTGAAATAGCCACTGCGGTATCCCAGGGGCAGGCCGGCACGCGCTGGCCTGCCCCCTTTGTGTGGGCACGATCGCCGCAGATCTTGTGTTACAAGCCTGCGCGCTATGGCCCAAGTCGAGACGCTGATCCTCGGGGCCGGGCTGGCCGGGCTCTCCGCCGCCTACCACCTCGAGGGCGGCTTCCACATCATCGAAAAGAGCGACCGGCCGGGCGGGCTCTGCAAGAGCGAGCTGCGCGAGACCACCGCCGGCACCTTCACCTTCGATCACACCGGCCACTGGCTGCACCTGCGCGACCCCGAGATCCGCAAGCTGGTCGATACGCTCCTTCCGGGCGCGTTCGTGGAGATCGAGCGCAAGGCGCGCATCTACTCCAACGGGATCTTCACCCGCTATCCGTACCAGGTGAACACCTTCGGCTTGCCTGCTGAGGTGGTGAGCGAGCTGTTGCTCGGGTTTCAGGAGGCACACTTCGGCGAAGCCGGCCGCGCGCTGCGCGAGCGCGAGCCCGCGACGTTTGCCGAGTTCATCCTCCGGCACCTCGGCGAGGGCTTCGCCAAGCACTTCATGTTTCCGTACAACGAGAAGCTCTACACCGTGCACCCGCGGGAGCTCTCGGCGGCCTGGTGCGGACGCTTCGTCCCCAAGCCCACCTTCAAGCAGGTGGTCGACGGCGCGCTCGGCATCGCCAACGACCAGCTCGGCTACAACGCGCACTTCATCTACCCGCGCCGCGGCGGCATCGAGACCCTGCCCAAGGGCTTCTTGCCGCCGGTCCGCAAGATGGGGCCGCTGGACTGCGAGGTCGAGCCGCGCGCCATCGACGCCAAGCACAAGCGCGCCACCCTCGTCGATGGACGCAGCTTCGAGTACCAGCACCTGGTCTCGAGCATCCCGCCGCAGGCGCTCCTCGCGCTGCTGCGCGCGGGCGGCGAGGTCCCCGAGGCCGTCGATGCGGCGAGCAAGAAGCTCCGCGCGGTCTGGACCACCTACGTGAACGTCGGCGCCAAGGGCCCGACGCTCGATAGCCACTGGGTCTACTTTCCCGAGCCGAAGTTCCCCTTCTATAGAGTGGGCTCGCCCTCCTCGACCTACCCGGCCACCGCGCCGCTCGGCCACAGCAGCTTCTACGTGGAGTTCTCCAGGCAGATGGCCGAGTACCCGCACCGCCAGGCCGAGCAGGAGGCGGTCGACGGGCTCATCGCCTGCGGAATGCTGGAGAGCCGCGCGCAGGTGCTCTTCGCCGAGGCCCACACCATCCAGAACTCCTACGTGCTCTACGACAAGGACTACGGCGAGGCGCGCAAGACGGTCGTCGAGTTCCTGCAGAGCGTGGGCATCGAGCCGGTGGGGCGATACGGAAACTGGGAGTACTCCTCGATGGAGGACGCGATCCGCGCCGGCCGCGATGCCGCGCTGCGGATCCGGGCGCGTCGCGCCGCTTGAACATGGCCGAGAAGAAGAAGACCAGGCCGCTCGTATCGATCGTGATCCCCGTCTACAACGAGGCGGCGATCGTGGAGCGCTCCACCCGCGAGCTGGTAGAGCAGCTCGACCGGAAGGGTTGGGACTACGAGCTGTTGCTCAGCGAGAACGGCTCCAAGGACTCCACGCCGGAGATCGTCGACGAGCTCCACGCCGAGCTCCCGCGGGTGCGGGCGCTGCACACCAGCGAGCCGAACTACGGCAAGGCGCTGAAGAACGGCATGCTCGACGCGCGCGGCACCTACGTCATCTGCGAGGAGATTGATCTCTGTGACGTGGACTTCCACACCCGCGCGCTCCGGCTGCTGGAGCGCGGCGACGTGGAGATGGTGGTGGGCTCGAAGGTGGTCCAGGGATCGCGCGACGAGCGGCCGCTCACCCGCCGCGTGGCCACCCGCACCTACAACGGCCTGTTGCGGCTGGCGCTGAAGTTCAAAGGCACCGACACCCACGGGCTCAAGGCCTTCAAGCGCGACCGCCTGATCGCGGTGGCCAACGCCTGTGTCACCGAGCGCGACGTCTTCGCCAGCGAGTTCGTCATCCGCGCGGGGATCATGAACCGCAAGGTGGTGGAGATCCCCATCGAGCTGCACGAGAAGCGGCGGCCTTCGGTCAACCTCTACAAGCGGGTCCCCAAGGTTCTCAAGAACCTCGGCACGCTCTTCGTGGAGATCCGCATCAAGAACCGCAACCGGGAAGGTTGAGCGCGATGATGCGGCTCGCCTGCATCAACATCGACCTCGACGCCCTCGCCCACTACGCGGCGATCCACGCGCTCGCTCCGGACGCCCTGCCCGCCTCGGCTGCGGATCTCGTCGACCGCGTGGCCATCGACCGCTTCCTCGAGCTCTGCGACGCGCACGGCGTGAAGGGCACGCTCTTCGCCGTCGGCCGCGACGTGGGCGAGCACGGTGCGACGACGCTGCGTCGCGCGGTCGAGCAGGGCCACGAGGTCGGTAACCACACCCACTCGCACGACTACGCGCTCGGTGCCTGGAGCCCGGCCGACATCGCCGCCGACATCTCGCGCGGCGCCGACGAGCTGCAGCGCGCCTGCGGGGTTCGGCCGCGCGGCTTTCGCGCGCCGGGCTACACCTTCACCGCGCCGATGTACCGGGCGATCTGCGAACAGGGCTACGCCTACGGCTCCTCGGCTTTCCCCGCCCTGCCCTATTACGCCGCCAAGGCCGCGGTCCTCGGCATGCAGCGCCTGCGCGGCCGCCGCTCGGTGAGCCAGCTCGACAGCCCGCGCGTGCTCGCTGCGCCGCTTCTTCCCTATCGGCCCGACGCGGAGGAGCCCTACGCCCGCGGCGGTGGCGCGATCCCCGAGCTGCCGATCACCGTGGAGCCGCTCACGCGCTTCCCATTCATCGGCACGTTTGCCGCCACGCTTCCGGCGGCGTTCGTCTTCGGCATGTACCGGAAGATCGCGCGCCAGCCATTCTTCAACCTCGAGCTGCACGGCGCCGATCTCATCGACGAGTCCGACGGCACCGGCAGCGCGCTCTCCGCCGCGCAGCGCGACCTGCGCGTGCCGGCGCGGCAAAAGCTGGCGCGGCTCGGCGAGCTGTTGCGGCGGATCGGCCGCGACTACCAGGTGGTCACGCTGCTGCGCGCCTCGGCGAGCTTCTGAAGCTCAGGGCGCGGTGGTGAAGGCGATCGGCCGAACCACCGAATAGGCGTAGTCGTCGAGGCTCACGTTCGCGCCCATGAACATCGTCAGGCCCTGGTACCCGGGGATGGCGTCCAGCACGCTGGCGGTCGGCGCGCTCGCGACCACCTGGGCCTGGTAGTCGGCACCCGCGGGAAGCGTGATCCCGAGCGCGCTGACGTCGGGCAGGGTCGCCGAGCCCGCCGCGGTGGCGATGTAGTAGCTCGGCCCGACCACCCCGGATGCCGGCTTCACGCCCAGCACCGCGGACATCTGCGGACGGCTCGGGCTCACCTGCCAACTGAAGATGGTGTGGCCGTTCACCCCCTGCGCGCCCGCCAGCGGGCTGATGACCTGCGGGACGCCGAGGAACTCCAGCGCCACCGGGTTGGCCGGCGAGAGCTTGCGCCGCATGAGCAGCGCGCTCCCCTCCTGGCTGTCGACCTCGCCGAGGATCGTCAGGTTCATACCTGCGACCTGCGGCGTGACCACGGTCACCGCGTCGGTCGAACTGGAGTACCCGATGAGGTTGAGCGAGCCGAGGCCGGGGAGCTCGCCCGAGACCTGTGCGTAGAAGCTCCGGTCGGCCGGCGGCGTGATGTTGGAGGTGACGGGAGTGCTCTGCTCGACCACCGGCGAGAGCTCGACATCGATGCCCGCGAGGTCCATCCCGGCGTCGATCGCGAACGGCGCCGAGGCGCCGTACGCCAGGTAGGTTCGGCCTCCGTCGGCGTAGTCCAGCGTCTCCAGCGCGCCGACCGCCACCTGGACCGTCGGATCGCCGCGGTACACGAAGGACAGGTCGTAGCTGCCGGAGGGATCGACCGACGCGCTCGCGCCCACGTCCGCGCCGTTGCTGATGATGACGTCGTAGCCCTCCGCTCCGCCGGCATCCACGCCGTGCAGGGTTCCGCTCACCGAGGCCGAGAACTCAGGCGGCAGGTACTCCGGATAGATCCAGATCACGACGGGGCTCGGCGTGCTGGTGGTGAGGCCCTGCAGCGCCTCGATCTGCTGCGAGCCGTCGTCCTTGGTACCGGCGAGGATGAGGTCGTAGGGGAAGGTCACACCGTCGATCTCGAAGTGGCCGCTCGAGTCTGACGGCGTGGGCGCGTGGCCGGCGATGTACACCGCGATCCCGGCCGCGGGGTTTCCGGCGGCATCGACCAGCGTGCCCTTCACGTCGCCGGTGGTGGAGACCTGCACCTCGGTGGTCGCGGTCGCCTGGGCCTCGGCGTTGGTCGCCGTGAGGGTGAAGGTGGTGGTCTGGCCAACCTGCACGCTGACCTGGGTTTGTCCGGTGACGTCGCCGACGCCGGGATCGATGCTCAGCCCGCTGCCGGCGCTGACCGTCCAGCTCAGCACCAGCGTGCCGCCACCCGCGGGCAGCGAGCTCGGCGTGGCGGTGAAGCTCGAGATGACCGGCGGCGCGAGGCTGGTGGTCCCGCCGCTGCCGGACCCGCTGGAGCTCGCGGTGCTGCCACTCGAGCCGGAGCCGCTCGAGCCGCCGCCGCTGCTGCACGCGGCGCCCGCGAACGCGAGAGCGATGAGACAGAGCTTGCGCATGGCTTCCCCTCGGTGACGCAACGCTGGATAGCACGCCGGCACACGCGCGTTGACACCCCGCTCGCGCGGCACCTACAACGCCGCACGTGAACTCGGCTCGCGTGGCATTCATCACCGGCGGCGGCCGCGGCATCGGCAGGGCCTGCGCCGAGCGACTCGCCCGCGCAGGCTTCGCGGTGGCCATCGGCGGCCGCAGCCGCGCGCATCTCGACCAGACCGTCGCGGCGATCGGCGGCGACGCGCTCGCCATTGACCTCGACGTGACCAACGAGGCCAGCGTCGCCGACGCGTTCGACCGCGCGCAGCGTGAGCTCGGGAAGGTCTCGGTGCTGGTGAACAACGCGGGCATCGCGCTCTCGTCGAGCTTTGCCAAGACCTCGCTCGCGGACTTCGAGCGCACCCTGGCGGTGAACCTCACCGGCGCGTTCCTCTGCGCCCGCGCGGCCTTGCCGGGAATGCTGCAGGCGCGCTCGGGACGCATCATCAACATCGCCTCGACCGCGGCGCGGATGGGCTTCCGCTACACCGCCGCCTACTGCGCCTCGAAGCACGGCTTGCTCGGCCTCACCCGCGCGCTCGCGCTGGAGGTGGCGCAGAAGGGCATCACGGTGAACGCGGTCTGCCCAGGCTGGACCGAGACCGAGATGCTGCACGGCTCCATCGAGAACATCCGCAGCGCCACCGGCAAGAGCGCCGAGGATGCGCGCGAGGCGCTGGCGCGGATGAACCCGATGGGCCGGATCATCAAACCCGAAGAGGTGGCGGAGCTGGTGGCCTACGTCGCCAGCGAAGCGGCCGCGGCGGTGACCGGCCAGGCGTTGGGCGTCGACGGCGGCGAGGCGATGTAACACGGAGGTCGCAGATGGAAGCGGTGCAGCCCGAAGGTTGGAAGCGCGCGAGTGGCTACAGCAATGGCGTGGTGGCGAGCGGGAGGATCTGCTTCGTGGCCGGGCAGATCGGCTGGAACCCGAAGACCACCGCCTTCGAGACCGACGACTTCGTGAAGCAGTTCGACCAGGCACTCTCCAACGTGGTCGCGGTGGTGCGCGCGGCAGGCGGCGCCCCCGAGCACCTCGCGCGGCTCACGATCTACGTGACCGACAAGCGTCAATATCTCAGCTCGCTCCGCGCACTCGGCGAGGTGTACCGCGCGCACCTCGGCAAGCACTTCCCGGCGATGGCGCTGGTGCAGGTGGCGGCATTGGTCGAGGACAGGGCGCAGGTGGAAATCGAAGGCACGGCGGTGATTCCATGAAGTTCGAACACGTGAAGTACGCCGAGCAGGACGGCGTGGCAGTCCTCACCCTCAACCGGCCGGAGCTGCTCAACGCGCTCACCTTCGAGGTCTACGGCGAGCTGCGCGATGGCTTCGCCTGGCTGAACACCCAGTCGCAGATTCGCTCGGTGCTGCTCACCGGCGAGGGCCGCGGGTTCTGCTCCGGCGGCGATGTGAACGCGATCATCGGCGAGCTCTTCTCGCGCGACATGCCGGGCCTGGTGGAGTTCACCCGCATGACCTGCGAGGTGATTCGCAACATGCGCACCCTCCGCAAGCCGATCGTGGCTGCGCTGAACGGCACCGCCGCGGGTGCGGGCGCGGTGCTGGCGCTGGCTTCGGATCTGCGCATCGCCAGCGAGAAGGCGAAGATCGCCTTCCTCTTCGTGAAGGTGGGCCTCGCCGGCGCCGACATGGGCACCGCGTTTCTGCTGCCGCGGATCGTCGGGCTCTCGCGCGCGACCGAGCTGCTCTACCTCGGTGATGCCATCGACGCCCCGACCGCCGAGCGCTACGGCCTGTTCAACAAGGTGGTGAAGCACGACGACCTGCCCGCCGAGGGCTTCGCGCTGGCCAAGCGGCTGGCGCAGGGGCCGAGCTTCGCGCTCGGCATCACCAAAGACGCGCTCAACGAGGAGATGGGGCTCGATCTGCTGAGCGCGCTGGAGAGTGAGGCGCGGGCCCAGGCGGTATGCATGCAGACCCAGGATTTCCGCGAGGCCTACGAGGCGTTCGTGGCCAAGCGTCCGGCGAACTTCCAAGGCAAGTAGCCCGCGGGCGCCCCGACCGACGCGCGGCGGGAGAACTTCTGTAGGCGCCGCACCTGGCGGCGAAGGCGAGGGCCCGAATGCGTCTGTCCGTCGAATCGCCGTACCTCAAAGAGCGCCACCTGGCGTTCGCGAAGGCCGCGCGGGAGCTTGGCCCGCAGCTCCCGACCGAGTCGCCGTACGTGCTCGCCGATGGCCGGCGCGCGGTCGAGCTCATGGCCAGCGCGGGGCTGTTCCGCGCACTCGAGCAGGTGGAGGCGCTGAGCATCTGCGCCATTCGCGAGGAGCTGGCGAGCTTCTCCGGCCTCTGTGACAGCATCTTCGCGGTGCAGGGGCTGGGCTCGTATCCTTTGGCGCTCGGCGGGAGCGAGGCGCTCAAGGCGAAGCTGTTGCCGGCGGCGGCGCGGGGCGAGCGGGTTTTCGCGTTCGCGCTCTCCGAGCCCGAAGCCGGCAGCGACGCGGCCAACCTGCGCACCACCGCGCGCCGGGTGGGCGAGAGCTACGTGCTCGATGGCGGCAAGCGGTTCATCTCCAACTCCGGCATCGCCGATCACTACACCGTCTTCGCGCGCACCGAGGGCGAGCGGCGCATCAGCGCGTTCCTGGTCGACGTCGGCACGCCCGGCTTCACCGTGGGGCCGCAGCAGGAGCTGCTCGCGCCGCATCCGCTGGCCGAGCTCACCTTCAACGAATGCGTGGTGCCCGCCTCGCGCCGCCTCGGCGAGGAGGGCCAGGGCCTGAAGCTCGCGCTCTCCACGCTCGATGTGTTCCGGGCGACCGTCGGCGCCGCGGCGGTCGGCATGGGCAAGCGCGCGCTCGGCGATGCGCTGGCGCACGCGAAGAGCCGCGAGCAGTTCGGCGCGCCGCTGTTCGAGCTCCAGGGCGTGCAGTTCCTGCTCGCGGAGAGCGCCACGGAGCTCGATGCCGCGCGACTCCTGGTGCACCACGCCGCGAGCGTGAAGGACGGCGGTGTGCGCGTGACCTACGAGGCCGCGGTGGCCAAGCTCTTCGCCACCGAGGCTGGGCAGCGCGCGATCGATCGCAGCCTGCAGATCTTCGGCGGCACCGGCGTGTGCAAGGGCAACGCGATCGAGCGGCTGTACCGCGAGATCCGCGCGCTGCGCATCTACGAGGGTGCGAGCGAGGTGCAGAAGGTGGTGATCGCACGCGAGCTCGCGAAGTCCTCGCGATAGATCTCGAGCGCTCACTTCAAGGTCGGAGCGAAGTCAACACGCGCGCGCGCGCCACGCGTTCCGCGCGCATTGACCACTCCGCGGAGCGGGTACTAGGGTGATTTTCGTTGCTGGTGCGAGCGCATTGATGCTCGCGGGAGCGGCGAGCGATGGTGAGCAAGCA
>Ga0164242_10008742_pt1 | contig 10978 bp, 5 predicted proteins | sample OricomgcompostMG_FD_108783 | JGI IMG/M metagenome (GOLD analysis project Ga0164242, IMG submission 108783) | Miracle-Growth compost microbial communities from Emeryville, California, USA - Original compost - Miracle growth compost (MG) ...
AGCGAGGGAGCGAGGGAGCGAGGGAGCGGCTTATAATTGCCAGGAAATAATAATCTGTGCTAATCCGCGCGGAGCCAGGGCGGCGCGAGGGCGCCCAACTACGCTAGCGTGTGTACCTAGCATTTAAAGAAGAGCTTCGCTGCCCCACCTTCACAAGGCCTAGACCCCTGCGGTCAAGGTTGGCTGCCACGCTTTCATTCTGCGGCCAAGTCCTTGACCACCACCATCACCGCTCCCCTCCTCTTGTTCCTCCTCGCCTACACCGTTCCGCCTGCCCTCTTTCCTACCGTCCTTCCCTCTTTCCGTGACATCCTGTGACTAGGCAGGCCACAATCTCTTCCCAACCCCCTTTTATCTCCCCGTTCCCTCGTCCAATTCCCGCAACCCCTCTTTGACACACCCTTGTGTGGTGCTTGCGGCATTCCGATCGCCGGCAAACGCCCCTCCCCCGCCATCATTACCCAAGTGTTAAACCCCAGCCAACAAATGGAAAAACAAAAACCAGCTGCCCCCAGCAGCGGGGAGCATCATGTCGATTCCACCTCGCAGCCCTCGACTGCGGCACAATCCCCGGGCCAGGCTGCTGCCGGCGCAAAGTCTAGTGACGATATCCTGCGCCGCATGAGCCTGTCGGCCGCTGAGGCTCCAACGTCCTTCTCCAAGATTCGCGCTGCGAACCCAAACCTCGAACTAAGCGAGAATATTATTTCCGCCACCTTCAACATCCCTCACTCCCTCAAGTACCACAAAGGAGCAGACTGGGTGAGTGGCTTGTTTGAGAGCTGGATGGGTGTTGTCTATTTCACATGACGGCGGGGCTGACTCGGACATTTACTACAGGAATTGCAAAACCGCCGCGGCCAGTCGGCACTCATCGACTCCTTTGCCTACCTCTCTTCCGATGATACCCCCTGGAACCACACCGTGGTCGCCTGGACCGGCGAGATTGAGGAGGTGCCTGATCTCCCGTCTCCCCCAAGGACGCCCCCAGCCACGACTCTTGGCGTCTCCTCCCTCAACCAACTCTCTGCCCCCGTGCCGATTGACGGAAAGCACCCACTCCCTGCTTCGCTCCACGTCGACGGACTATGGATTCCCAAGGAGGACCAACAGCGGCTGGAGCGCCAGCTATCCCAAGACAAGAGCATCAAGACCATTCCCATCTGGTTGGCAGACGACCAGGAGTTCCAAGAGGAGGGTGTAACCCTCAAGGACCAGGCACGATGGAGGCGGTATGCCGAGCACGAGCTCTATACCCTCTTCCACTACAAGCAGCACTCGCCGACCGACGGCCGGCAGGAGCGCCTACAGTGGGCTGACTACTACCGCATGAACCAAAAGTTTGCCAACAAGATTCTCGAGGTCTACAAGCCCGGCGACATCGTTGTCGTCCATGACTACTACCTTATGCTTCTCCCCAGCATGCTCCGCCAGCAGGTGCCCCACATGTATATAGGCTTCTTCCTGCACTCGCCCTTCCCCAGCAGCGAGTTCCTCCGCTGCCTGCCGCGCCGCAAGGAGGTGCTTGAGGGGGTGCTGGGGTCGAACCTGGTCGGCTTCCAGAGCTACAGCTACTCGCGCCATTTCTCAAGCTGCTGTACGCGCATCCTGGGCTTCCCCTCCAACGCGACGGGTGTGGACTCGTACGGGTCTCGGGTCGAAGTAGGCGTGTTCCCCATCGGCATCGATGCTACCAAAGTTGAGGAACAGGCATTCAGCGATTCGGTCACGAAAAAGTACGCGGCCCTCAAGCAAGCCTACCACGGCAAGAAGATTATCGTGGGCCGTGATCGCCTGGACAGCGTCCGCGGCGTCGCCCAGAAGCTTATGGCATTTGAGCGCTTCCTGGAACGGTATCCCGAATGGCGGGAAAAAGTTGTCCTGATGCAGGTCACCTCGCCCACGAGTATTGAGGCTGAGAAGGCAGACCCGGAGAATAGGATCGCTAGTCGCGTCAACGAACTTGTCATGAAGATTAACGGCATGTATGGTTCGCTCGGATTCTCCCCCGTCCAGCACTATCCTCAGTATCTCGACCAGACCGAGTATTTCGCGCTGCTCCGAGCTGGCGATATCGGCCTCATCACCTCTGTTCGGGACGGCATGAACACCACTTCGCTCGAGTACATCATTTGCCAGCGTGACACCTCGGGGCCACTGATACTCTCCGAATTTAGTGGGACAGCCGGGTCTCTCAGGGATGCCATTCACATTAACCCTTGGGATCTCTCCGGGGTGGCCGATGAGATCAATAACGCCCTAACAATGCCCGAAGACGCACGGCGCAGGATGCAGCAAAGCCTAAACACCCACGTCACCACCCGTAACGTGAAGACCTGGATTTCCGCCTTCCTACGCCGTCTGGCCCAAGTGCTCGGCGGCAGCAATAACGTCATCGCCACGCCGCTCCTAGATCGAGCCGCCATGCTCCGGCAGTACCGCGCCGCCGAGAAGCGGCTCTTTATGTTTGATTACGACGGCACCTTGACGCCCATCGTGCGGGAGCCCAGTGCGGCGATTCCCTCGGAGAGGGTCATCCACACGCTCAAAACTCTAGCCGCCGACCGCAGGAATGCAGTCTGGATCATCTCGGGTCGCGACCAGGATTTCCTGAACCACCATCTTGGCCATATATCGGAGCTTGGATTCAGCGCTGAGCATGGCAGCTTCATGCGTCATCCGGGAACGACCGAGTGGGAGAACCTGGCGGAGACATTCGACATGGGTTGGCAGACTGAGGTAATGGATGTCTTCCAAAAGTACACGGACAAAGTACCCGGTAAGTTTCCTGTTGTCCACTGGTGTCCCCTGGAGCACCGCCTACGGGTCCTGCGATTGGCTAACGTATTACCGAAATAGGCTCGTTTATCGAACGGAAACGGTGTGCTTTGACTTGGCACTACCGCCTTGCCGACCCCGAGCAAGGCATCCATATGTCGCACGAATGCCAGGCGGAGCTCGAATCCACGGTTACCCAGAGGTGGGACGTCGACGTTATGACTGGCAAGGCCAACCTCGAAGTGCGACCGACATTTATCAACAAGGGTGAGATAGCGAAGAGGCTTGTGAACAGCTACAACTCGGAGACGGCAGACATCACCGCCGGGCCTGGAAAGGTCGGATTCGTTCTCTGCATGGGTGACGACTTCACCGACGAGGACATGTTCCGCGCCCTTAACGGGCTCTCGACGCATGTGGCGGGCACGGAGGCCGGGACGGAGGCCGAGACCGAGGTCGGCGGCTCTGTCACGCTCGACTCCCAGCAGTGCTTTACCGTTACGGTTGGTGCGAGCACCAAGGTCACCCTTGCGAGGTGGCATCTCCTCGAACCCGAGGACGTCGTCGAGTGCGTCGCTCTGCTGGCCGGTGTCGGCAGTGGAGGTGGCGGGGCCTCGAGTGGCGGCGTGCTAAGCATGGGCGAGGTTAACCTCGGGGCCCTGAGTGCCGTCGAAGGCCATATCCCAAAGTGATTTTGACTTTGGACGAAGGGGACAACTAGGAGACGCGGTTTTCTTGGTGAAGGTTGGCAATTTGTGGGCTATAGAGCACTAGTCAAGATCGGTGGCATAGCTTTGCTTTCGCATATAGACGTATTTAATCACGTTGTCACACTCGTAATGTGGATTCTGCGGCCAATTCCTTGGCCACGCCACCACCACCACCACCGCTCCCTCCTCTTGTTCCTCCTCGCCTACACAATTCCGCCCCTTGAATAGTATCCTTAGCTTTATCTTGGGTAGTGAGCGAATGGAACCTCTTTTTGCGTACCTAGTCACGGTAAGTTAATTTGAGACATGTTGACCGTTGGTTGTTATAAACAAAGAGCGCGCTCGTGTGTACATGCCGCGTCTATCTCGGTTTGGATAAGAGCAGGTAAACAACAGACTTCTCCTAGAGTCTTCATTGGCCTAGGGGCCCCTGCCGTGGGAGCGGCGATATTCTAACTGCCCCATTGCCACCCACCGTGCGGAACTCTTCTTCTCAGTCAGGTCTCATTGTTACGACGCTCCTCCGTTATCATCGCCTAAGTATATGGCGTCACTCGACAAACCCAAAATGCAGAACCTGCAGCTTGCATCAAAAGGTCTAACCCTATGCCTTCCTTGCGGGCAAGAGACCAAAGCCCAACTTTAAGTCAGTCTACTTTTACCGCGGCTGCTCGTCCGCTCCTTCCACTTATTCTTCTTCCTCTTCTCTTCTCACTCTTGCGTCCCAGCCGTTTCTATGCGGAACCTTGGACTTCCTCCACTCCAAAACGAAACTATTTTCTCGAAATGGGTTACCGGTATCAATTTTGGGTGATAGCCTAGAGAAATGGTTGCTACCGCACCCTAGCCGTTGAGCATCTGCAGAACTGCGGCGATACCGACGCCTTCCACGCGTGCTGGCGCTTACTGCAGATCTTTGGCTCCAACGCGACCTGGCAACTCATACGTCGAGATCTTGAATTTGCGGCGAGACACGGCCAGGGCTGGTGGGAATCCAAGCATGATTCGACGCTCTTCCCGTTCGTCCAGACATGCCTTGATCTCGGTTCAGCCTTCGATTCTCGTCTCGAGCCCTACCCTTACGTCTATCCCTCTTCTGCTTACGATCCGAGCACTACTCCTATGGGTCTCTTAATGAACAATCAGTCCGGTTCCACCATCATTGACATCACCGACAAGTGTCGGCTACGCGATTGTTTCATGTTTTATCCCTCGCGGCGATAAAACAAGGTTATGCAATATTAGAACCTCCCAGCAGCTCGATACTAAGCCGCAATTGACTAAACTTGCTAGCGCAAGGAGTGTTTGGTAGACGGTTGCTTATCATACTAATATTTTGAATCCCTCAATATAGTTGAGCACCATCAATTACCTGTTTGTCCTGGGCTTGAATGGGAGACACGCGTATCGAAGTTCCGCGCTCTACCATAACACAAACGAGCCGTCCGAACTTGACTTCGTAGAGTACTTGGCCATGAAGCAATGGTTTTATACTCCAAGACACATCATCGGCAATGTAGAGACTTCAGGCACGGGCTTGGTATTCGATTCAGAGCTGTAGGATATCCTACTTGATGCTTCTCCCGGCCCGTCTTAATTTTGGGTAGGTACCAAGTACAGGATTTACATGAAGTGGAAACTGTAAAGCGGAGGTAGGGGATTCGTTCTTCCCGACTTTTGCCTTTGCCAATCTCTTACATTCACATTGCCTTTGTCGAATTTTAGCCCAGTCGCCTATCTTGTACACGACGGTTCCGATGACTTAGGCGCATCGCCAAATGACTTGAGGAGGGCGTCAAAGTCGTCTTTTGCCAGGCGGGCATTGTTGAGGTCAACCTCGAAGTGGGATTTGCCAACGTCGTGGAAATGGATAGCAGCTGCTGGATCGGATGGTGGATCGACTGCTTGACTGCTCACACCCCAGCCAAAGGTTGCGTTGCCCTTAGGGTCAAGGGAAAACCCAGTCCAGCTACTACAGCCAGTACAGAGGATGTTAGCCACCCAGTGGGTTTCGTTGGCGGTTGAACCTGAGTAAACGGCCGCCGTGGTGCCGTTGTACAGCTGGGGAGGGTGATATGCGCTGCGACGAGAATTAATAATTATCTCTACAAACAAGATAGGACCATATAACTTGAAGATGAGGAGTGTGAGTATTGCTAAAAATCCTACCTGGCCCAGCGAGGCGATACCGTAACACCATCCCCGTTCTTCCAGGCAACCAAGAGTGGACTCCGAAGCATGCACCCGCCAGTCGCAAACCCAGCCCAGCCCGTGGCGACAGGAGCGATGATGGACAAGGCTAGGTCAAATGGCGCGGCTTCAGCTTCGGGGATAGCAATCTTGAACGTCACGTTACTAGTAGGTTCGGTCCAAACATACTGGCCGTGGACGAAACTAGCAGCCGCAAGGGTGGCACTGGCGAGGTTGACAACCTTCATAATGATAGGTAACTGTAGCGGGCAACTTCAACAGATGGTTCGGAGATTGAACTTGGCCAGAGGGTAGGAGGGAAAGAGGAAGAGGGAAGGGACAAAAGAGGCACCTCTGCGAGGGCCTCATACCCGTTAGCGCATACCCTTTATATACCCCTAGTCAGCATGCTCGCTGGTCGAAATTAGGTCCGTATAACGCATCATGTGCCGGCGTCGTCAACTACTATTACCAGCAAAGTAGTCAAGCTACACCTCCATCAGCATATCAGGGGTTACTGTGGCAGAGGCTATGTCCAAATTTGGATGTGAGGTTAGTACGGCCCCACAAGGTATTCGCACCAATATTCGAAATGCTGGTAGAGGTGTAGAGTGGGCAGGAATTGGGATTACTATTAGCGGCCAAGTGATTGGATGGTCCGGTCGGCCACAGCATATATCGGGAGCTACATCCCCGCATAGCTGGACGGCAAATGCCCTGGTATGCAATATGAAATCGCCGACCCGCATGTGCGGGTAAATATCATGGGTTTTGCCAAGTCCGGTTTAAATCTGGACCAGCTGTGTCTGGATTTGTTTCACTTTGCGGGGCTCCCTCCTTAGCTGGCCGGAGGGAAGTTGCATGAACTTAGAGGCGCCACAATACTCACAATCTAAACGAGATCCTCCCCGACGCAGTGGTCCGTAAAGTGGATTGCATGACATATCCGGCAGGTGTGCGGCCTTGTTTGCGGCGTGCTTGGTAGATGCAAGTCAGAAGCAACCAATCTGCCATAGGAACGACACAAGCCTTTGAGAATGACACCACGTCTATCTACATATCACCATTCCCTAGGAGTAACGCTTGGGCAACGGCTGTTGGGGATACTCACGTTTCTCTATGTAATGATATATTATCAACTGTTTGCGTTCGGACTTGATTCATAGGTAGGCTATTAAACGATGACATTACATTGCATAAGTGCCAAAAGCTGTGTGCTGGGGGGCTTTAAGTAACACTGCGCTGTGTAGTAGAATGATATTCAGTTGCCTTTCCAATTGCATCATAAACCCATGTCATATCCTGCAGGTTCAAGAAGACATGCCCTGACACCTAGTTACTCGTTACTTGCAGGGCCCTGAGCATCTGCGCCAGATTTATGAGCGTATGCACCTAGAATATCCTTCCCCAAAGAGGAACCACAGGTCCTACTGTAGATAGAATTATCGAATCAAGTTCTCGCAGACTGTTCGTCGCGCGTAGGGTTTGATAAATAGTTTGCAAGATGCCAACCGAGGGTTTATGTTAAGAGCCTGGTATGAGCGTATCTGTGGGACTGAATCACTTGAACTCTTTTGTCTGGCTAGTTAGGCATTCTATATCTAGGTAGGCAATAGCATCGTACCAAGCACGCAGAGCAGCGCTAATTAAATTAAACGTGATTCGGTTTAAAATGCTTCTGACAATTGTTCGTTGTCTCCGTCTTCGAGCGTGGACGATTGTCTGTGTTGTTAGAACTGGGTTCGAAGTAGGTGTTGTACTAGTAAGCTGGCCAAGGCAGGAATAGGAAGTTCATTTTGTTAACAAAAGTTACTCCACGAGAAGAATATAAGTAACACTACAACTCCGCATCCATGGACTCTGGCTCGAATGTACTCGCATTGCCGTTCAATCTTCTAGTTCATTACTGGTCCTGCTTCTCCATCGAAGACAAACCCGACTGGCGGAATCTGCTGGCATAAAGTATCTAGGGGCTATTTTATCTTTGTTTCCGTGCGATTTCGCCTTTACCTGGTTGAACATCGATGTGGCCTTTCAACGGAGATAATTGGGTAGGTAAGACTGCAAGGTTCAAAAACCAATATTTGGGTTAGGGCGAAGTGCGAGAAGGATTTCATGGTCCGCGGGAATTGATTAACCTTTGCTAGGATCAACGCTAATCCCAAACTCATATTCTCTCGAATTTCATCAGTTGGTGAACTCTTTATCTACACTGGGTGCAGAGGTATGTAGCCAGGTAACCTCACTCCTAAGACCTATTAATCTGAGCTTCTAACGAGATCAGACTGGTCGAAGCCCACTCTTCGTCATAGATTGAGGAAGCTAATCTCCCTAGCACAACCCAGGGCGATATTACTAGTCTTCTCTCCATTACTCAACATGGCTCAACGCCAGGTGCTAGTCACTGTTACCTCGGTGTTGCAAGTACTCGCCACCATATACGAGCGGTTCGGGTCGCTCTCCCAGCTGACACTGCCGCTAGACTCAACGGTAACAAACTTGTACTCAAAAGTCGTCCCCGCGGCCAATTGCAGAGTGTAACTCCAAAGGTGGTTCGAGCTCGTGTACCCCGAGGCGGACAAGGCCGGCGCCGAGGTCGGGTTCCAGCTCCCGAGCTCCGGGATCGAACCCACAATCTTAATCGTCTGACCGACACTCGTCGTGACGATCTGGTTGAACGTCACGGCTACTGTCTTGGCGACCGTGCATGGCGGACTGGTTCCCGTCCCCGACCCGGCTGCGGTGCTGGTTGTGCCTGATCCGGACGTTGTGGTGGGGGGTGTCTGGCCGTCTCCGGTGATGGCGATGTCTGCGCAGGAGAGGTAGATCTGCGGGGTCTGGAACGAATTCCACTTGAACGATAGCAGTGTGTGGTTGGAGACGTATTCGGGTATCTTAATCTTCTTGGTGACGGTGTAGCCACCCGCAATAGAGGTGTAGCAGGAGTTAAGAGCGCTGTTGTCGACTCCTTGGCACTTGGTCCCGTCGAAGGCGTTGCATGTGAACCAGTCGTTACGCCAGCATGCCTGCCCGAGTTGGCAATCCGGGCTGTAATTGCACTCCTGTCCATCAACGCCGGTGCAGCTCAATGTGCCAGCCTCGAAGCAATCTTCTGCGGCTTGCTTCTCATCCTCGGTCGGCAGGTAGCCGGGAGTTAAGAGCTTATCAACCAGGCCCTGATCCTGGCAGATCCGGTAGCTGAACATTCCACCATGGTCGCCGTTATGGTCGAGACACCACTGAACCTCGACAACGTCGCCGGGCGAGTAGGTTGCCACTGCCGAATTGCCCCAGTCGGATGTCGGTTGGTTGTAGTCGATCCCATCACGAGCATTGTACCCGCATGGGCCGCTCCGACCTACCTCCGCTACGTTGAGATCCGGCCAAGCCGTTACAGGCTCGAGGATGGCGCACTCTGGGCACGAGTCAAGCCCGGCCTAAGGTTTGGAATTTTAGCACTTCACCGTTAAGGGGTTGATATGATGTCTCTTAAGGATTCCGGGCTACGAACCTCGGAGCCGAAACGAGTGCGGCTAGAAGGCTCTATCAAGTATCCATGACCGTACACAGAGTTCGCAAGCCCAAGGGAGGCTAGGACAGCAGAAGACTTCATTCTTAAGGTACTGGCACAGGAAATAATAGCTGGGACAGGAATTCGTTGAAAGGCAGCTGTGCTGAAGAATGGAAACAAGGAATTATCCAGACCAATCTCTTTATACCCGTTTTCCATCCGATACCCCAGTGGTGCCCGTGATAACACCATCAAACGACATCTCGCGACCAGGCCGGGCTTCGCAACTGGCCTCGGTAGGACGGAAATGCCAAGCCGCCGACATGCTGCCAGCTGGGAGAGACTGCCCAAGATGGGTACTGGGACCGAGCCCATACAGGTCACAAAGTCGTCCCCCACACCCCACAACCCCGGGATCGTTGTTGTAGATCGACGTCGTATGCGTGATTAGTGCCGGGCGCTCATCGGCGCCGCAACCCTAATGTGGGGAAGCCGCTGCCAGGTTGGGACAAAGCACCGGCCTTGTGCCGATGTAATTGATTGCACGGAATTCAGATATTCTGCAACCACTCTTTCAACCTTAGCGGACCGATCACCCCTAGAACCAGAACACGGTTGCCCTATTAAGTGAGATCAGTTTTCAGGGGCAGCATTTGTCGACTTGATGGTCCGCGCCTTGCGGGAAGTGGCACTCAGCACCTCAACTTGCTAGCCCCCTCCGGCAAAACGGTCCGAACCAGGGTGCGCTTTGCGCGAACATTAAAGGGCCGGTTCACTACGCTCTTGACGTGCCGTGAACATACTCCTACGTTGGGGAGACTAGCATACACCGAGGAGCCGCCGCGCGTCGTAGGGGATATCAGCGGTACGAGTCGAAGAGCATGTCAAAATGAGAGTAGTGATGGTGAGTGAGGCAGTTATTCCGCGTTAGGGGAGGGGTGAGGGTTACTCACCATGTTTCCTCGCTTGGGTGCCAGAGCGCCGACGTGCTTGGACGGATATCCGTGCATCTTGGCTGTGAATCAGGGCGCGTCTGATTAGCTTTGTATTCGTCATCAAACAGATTGGCCCGGCCACGGTTCACATGTGCTTCAATCGCTCACCCATTCTATACCAGTTCGCCCCGAGCAAAACATAGCTTAGAATGGTTGTCCCCCACCCGAACGCCCGGCGGTACAACGCACCAACGCACGTAATAGTGCTCTCCCTGATGGTCACCGCCTCTGATCTTCTTTCTCGTCCAGTCCTCTACGGGCGGTAGGGTGCCCTTCTTGGCGGCACAGCTAGAGCAACAGGCCATCAGGCGCTTTTTCTTGGGTCCGAGCTGAGTGCAGTAGCTCTTCTCACCCCTCGTGGCCTTGTTTCTACAGTTAGGAGTAAAATGTCTCAGGCGGATGCGCAATGAAGTCGCCGGCGCCGCGCATCGCGCGGAAGAGGTCGAGGGCGATGACGGAGACGATGTCCAGAAACAAACCGAACACCTCATCTTGCAAGAAGTGGTATCTAGCGGCGTGAACAAAGCCGAGAAATGCCTGCCGTAGGGGGCAGAGGTTCGTATCCGTGAACGGCACGTCCTGGTAGACGAGTTTAAGGCGTTGAGCAGCTCGTCCATGTAGTCGACAGGATCGGTGTTTTGCTGCATGGACTGATCTTGCCATCGAACACTGGTGTGAGGTCGTCCACGGCGATCTTGGCCATGAGGGTTGTTGAAGTAGTTACCGACAGTATAAGCTTCGATGCAGGTCACTAAACGGGTCTTGCGCTCCGGCTTCAGTTTAGCAACGTCGCA
>Ga0164242_10008743_pt1 | contig 10977 bp, 11 predicted proteins | sample OricomgcompostMG_FD_108783 | JGI IMG/M metagenome (GOLD analysis project Ga0164242, IMG submission 108783) | Miracle-Growth compost microbial communities from Emeryville, California, USA - Original compost - Miracle growth compost (MG) ...
AAGAGGCAGTCAATGCCAAACGCGTTGATTAAGCCATCTTTCTCCTATAATAGCCTTAACTCTGTAGCAATGGTTGCGTTCTCGCTGAGATGCCTCTTCCCTAACCTTGATTAGGAAGTCTTCATGGCAGATACTTGAAGAGTCATCAATTTTGTCATCTATTAGACAACGCAAAACATATCACCACAGGTACTTAAAGCATGTCGATGCGCCAAACATATTTTTATGAGTTAGGATGAGGGCACATGTGTTGAGATAAGTCTCTTTTATTAAAGGGAAGAATTGGCCCGCAACGCCCCCTCGAAAAGCTGGCCAGCAGCTTTCCAACTACAAGAACCGACCAGCAGCTCTTCAACTACAACAACTGACCAGCAGCTTTCCCACCTGCCTACTTCTCCATCTCATCTACTTTTTTGTTTCAGCCGAACCATTGGGCGGCTAAACGAATGTCGGGGCGCTGTCGAGAAGTACCTAGCCGCGCTTGGGCTCTTCATTCAGCTTGCAGTAGTAGCAAATCTGGTGTTGGCAACCATGGCACTTCATGACCGTCTTTGACGTGATCTTCTTGCATTTGCAACATACCCAGCCAGCGCCTGACCGGTCGACTGGGTGGGTATGGTTGCTGATCTTGCGAATAACAAGAGTCTTCATGGTCGTGAAAAACATGTCTGATGCGTCGTGTTGTTTGTTTTGTTAATCGAGTTTAGGAATTGATGGCTACGAAGGACTGATTGGTAGGGTTGGGGTTTGTATGTGTGTGTAAGTTGAGAGGTTGTGGGTGGCGAGGAAATGGACGTTGTCCTGGGCTAGTGCTACCCGTTTATATAGCTAGATAGTTAGAATGAGGTTGGAGATATCGTCTGGAGTTCATCGATATTGTTGCGAGAAGCACAATCGCTTGTAAGCTGAATCAATGCAGTTTCAGATTGGAGGACGGGACGAATAAAGCAGGTGAATGGAGCCCACACGGAAAATGTTGTAGATAACGGCATTGTGATCCTCAGACACAATGAATAGAGTCGAGGAACTTGTGTTCCCTCCTTTGTTCCGCCTTGGGACGAAAAGAGATAAATAATGGATTTGTACAGGATATTGCCGCGTTGTTACCAAACTGGAATTTGACAACTGTATTACTGGTAGTGAAACGGGTGGGCGAGTTGGCGTTCGCGGTGGAAAAGGGCCGGGCCATTTACTACCTGCTCAGGGGACAGGGTCCATAGCGAAGCTACATCTAATCCTTGGCCAATTGGTTACCATGCGGCGATATCGTTCATCAATTTCTGCCCTACAGGTTATCTCTACCAAGCTGTTGCCATTTCAGAAGTCTCCTTGAAGAAGGTTCATCAACGCCGGTAGATGTGATTCACTAGCACCACGACGGACGCAGTATTTGGGCATAAGGTTTTGTGTTCCTTCTCTTATCCTTTCGGACCACGTTTCCTGACCCTCCACTATACACGGTACCCTTAGTTTTTGGTGCGGTTTCGTAGTTCCTTTGTATTTCGCCTGCCTTCCCCTCATATCTACAGTCTATTATAGCCCTGTCTCACTACGGAAATACCAGGTATCTGAGGAGGTTTCTTCCTAGTACTAAAACAGAATGAAAGGAGATAGAGAACTTCCAAAAGCTTATGGCAGAGTCCATCCATTCGAAGCGTACCAAGGTCGCTACGATATTCCGATATGTGACTAAAGCCCCCGCCCCCGGGATCTGTTTTCTAGCCTTAGTTGGTCCCTGTCTTAAGCACCGAGGCCACGACAAAGTCCTGTTCGACGAGGAAAAGCCACGTGCAGAACTCATTCGGGGTAAAAGAAACGAGTTGAGCGTCTAGCCATAAACGTGGAAGCAGAAGCTTGAGCAGAAAAGTGAACCGCAAACAATAGTCTAGAAGGCGTCTTTATACAATAGCCCAGAGCAATACCTGTGTCTTAGGCCTTGTTCGCATAGTTGTAAATGCTTCAGAATTGTTAGCGCCGATGGGTACAATTCGATGCACATGTACCGCTCAGATCACATACCTCACATCCTCCTGGCGTTCCGGGTCCTTCGGACGTTCGTCTACTACCTTTTGCGTGCCGGCCACGTTCACGGGACTGCTGCTAGCAACCATCACGCTCTTGCGACCTCTGGTCTCGTCTTGATCGTCCACGGTGAACGCATTCTTCCTCTTCTTGCCCTCCGGATGTCTGCTGTTGAGATCCTCGAGGTAGCCATCGGGTATTTCAGTTTTGTATTGGCCTAGGAACACACCGACCTCGAAGTCTTTAACGCCGCTCTCACTGCTAGCAGCTTCGATGCAAGCGTCTTTCAAGTCGTCTAGATTTTGAAATATTAGTTCGTCAGACTGGATAAGAAGTCGGATTTCTTCCAGCGTTTTCCCGTGCGCCACAAGTTCTAGTTTGTTTCATTGTTAGTAAAACACTCTAAGGGGCTGCATAGGATTTATTTCGCCAGGCCAGCACTTACCGGCTGGGTCTGCGAGGTCGATGCCGTGCTACAGAGAATAGTGTCAGCGGTATGTCCAAAGAGTAGACAGCGATCCAGGGCAATACTCACAACATGTGGATGTGTGACTTCTGGGCTACATAAACATAGAATGACCCGCGAAGCTCCTGCTTCCCTCGCGAGTTTAACCTAGGAATCGGAGTTAGCAAAAATACATAGGGAGATGAGAAGGGACGACAGGGGTGACAGTATTCATACGATTTCGCGTGATGTATTGCCTCTCACAAGGCTATCGTCCACGATGCACACGACCTTTCCCTTAAACTCGGACACTATAGGAGACAGTTTCCGACGTATACTCTTCTGTCTCGCCGTCTGACCGGCTAAAATAAACGTCCGGTATACGTATCGATTCTTTACGAACGCATTTGAGAAAGGGATGTCCAAGGTCTTGGCTAAGATGGCTGCCGCCGTATTACTGGTCTGGTTGTAACACTCTGGTCAGCAAACCTATTCTAGGGGTTGGAAGGCTGATCCATTAGTTTTTACCTCTGGCACTGGAATGACTTTAAACGCAGTATATTAGCATCTCCCAAATCGATCGATAAACAAAAGGGTATTGAGGAGTCACAAGTCTCGGATGAATCGTTACCAAGCATCGAGAAAGAGTTCAGCTCACGTACCGACGTCGATCTCCCGGATCGCTTGCTCACTTAACGTCTCCCTCATCTTCTTAGCCAGCTTACGGCCCATGTTCTGGCGACTGTGGTAGACGGATATTCCGTCGATACAGCTATCTTCGCGGGCAAAATAGACGAATTCGAAAATGTCGGGCGTATACGACTTCCTCTCGACAACCTGGCGGAACTGCGGCACGCCTCCCTTCTCGATGAACACGGCCTGCCCCGGCAGAATGTCTATAGCGTTGGTGAAACCGAGCTGCGTTAGGGTAACAGATTCGGAGGCTAGGAAGTAGTCCGTGGCTCCTTCGAGAGTAGCGGAGGGTCGTGAACCGAGGCAGAGAGGCCGAATACCGTTCGCATCTCGGAAACCCAGGATGCCAAAGCCCGCAATCATGGCAGTGCATGCGAAGGCACCATGGCACCTGGTATATACCTCGCGCAACGCGGTGAAGACGTCGTCGACGTTGGCTCGGGCCTTGTTGAGTTCGTAGAGGGCGTGCGCGAAGATGTTGAGACTTGGTGGTTGGGGTTAGCCGTGGCTAGAGCGCAGTGATGGGCTTATTCCAGGAGCGACGAAAGAAAGCACCTACAGGAGCTCCGAGTCCGAATCCGTATTCACATGTCGGCGAGCTTCACGGTCTAGGAAGCTGCGTAAATCGGGGGCGTTCACGAGGTTTCCGTTAACACCCATCGACAACCCGAACGGCGAGTTCACATAGAACGGCTGCGCTTCCGATCTGGTGTAGGGCCGCAAGTTAGTCTATCAATCGGTCTTGCTTTGGGAACATTCTGTGGCACGCGGCCGGGTCACACGTACGCGGATGATACCCCCGCGGTAGGGTATCTTAAGTGGGCGACGCCCATATAGCCCGGCAGGTCGGCCACTCTCTTTCCGTCGGAGAAAACCTCTCGAGCCATGCCCGAATTCTTGCATTGGTAAACCTTTCCGCCCTGGCAGACGGCAATGCCTGCGGCATCTTGCCCACGCTATAAGATAATCAGTGTCGGGAGATCTCAGGCTCGGGGCCGCCGGGGAAGTTTCTGAACTGACATGCTGGAGAAAGTACAGGGACTCGTGCAGATCGGCGGCGGCCGTGACGGCCTTCGAGTCACCTAACTAGAAGGTCAAGTCAGCGCAAGTTCTCGCTGGTCGCATGGCGGGGCGGTCATGGACCAATACCACGTGTCCTCGAGGCAAGATCAAAGGCAGGGAGACGTACTAGCACCGCTGAGACGCCACACATTGTGTACCGGGTGTTTGGCGGGAAACCACTCGCAAAAGACGATAATTATGAGTTCTTTGCGCGACACAGCAGCCAGAAGTTTTTTTTTTTTACTTTCCGATCTCCGGCTGTACCCCACACCCCACCTGCCGCATTCATGTTGGGGTGGCGGCATGGTTAGTCAGCGAAGAGCCATTGCGGGGAAACTCTCAGGGGTGGAGCAGTTGCCATTGGTTTTAAGTGTCAAGGTTGGTTGGGATAATTCAAGTCACGTCAGAGGTGTGTGTAGGGAGACAGCCTTGATTCCATTCACACCTGAGGCGGCAGGAAGCATACCAACATACTTACGTAGCTAGTACCATAGTGGTCCGTAATTATGAGAGTAATTGATGGTGGAGAGCTTGAGAGGCGTATGCACCTGACAGGCTGGATACGGATTGAAGAGGGGAGCGCTGCGTCGTATCAACCTAGAAGTCCGCCAGTTCCGAGGGGCCTTGGCTGGGCACTTGGAGGACGGTGAGGAGCAGCTCGTAGTTCTAAAGAAAACGCATAAATTAATCAAGAACTAAGAGCGGCAATGATTCTCCTCCAAAACTTAGGAGTCGATGAGGTTCCGGAGGCACATAAGTACCTTGGTTCCTACGATAAAGGAGAGATCACGTGAATAGCACCTGCCATTGTCCGGATACTAGCACATCACAGGAAGACTCCACAACCGACCTACAAAAGAATCGTCTCACCATTGGCTCACCTGCTAGACAACGCATCTCCACTTTCAACGCCTGCCCTCTCAAGATTCTCTAGGTAATTATCTCCGTTATGTTTTCCTGGTTCTGGCCAACATGGTGGTACCTAATTAGCAAGTGTAAGCAAACGAAGGGCGACTAAAAACAGGCGACGTCGTTTTGTGAACCTAGCAATTGAATTGGCACAAATTTGCGCGCAACAGATTATCTCGTTCCAGCTGATAAGAAGGCGTCATGTACGGGTTGGGTTGTTCCTAGTGATTAGGGGACAGGGGTCGTGTTTTGGCTGTTACCCGCTACGCGTTGGGCGTATGCAAGCTGCGTAGGGGCAAGACTTCGAGGCAATACTACCATGTCGGTATCTTTGGCCTTTCAGATGTAGTCCCTTACCCGCCAGAACGGCCGAAGGTGCGATTTTGTCTATATCTCTCTGTTTCACAACCTTGTTGTGTTTGCAACTTTCAGAAGATCGGCACAACGAAGGATGTACCAAAGCCCATCAGCTCGGCGAGATTATTAGACCGTGTAGGATCCTGCAGCAAGTAAAATTACACAGTAATTAATTGAAAAGAATACAGACAACCCAGATCACACCCTTACCCATAAACCATACGTCTTCTTGGCACGCTTTCCATTGGATTGTGAAATGTCAGCAAAGGCGCAAAAGGCGACAAGATGATACTCATTCCACTCACGTTCACAATTATTATGCAACTCGCCGTCGTTGCCAGCCAAGATCCAAATCATGTAGTGGGTTATGCAGTAGAGTCTGGTGACCGTACGTCCACGAGATCCGCAACCGTCACCATACCTGCTCTCTAACACATCATAATTACGCAGTCTACACCGCATTGTGTTTTATCGATAATACATTTACTTCTATATCCGGAAGCATAGCGGCCTGCGTATCCACTAATGAAGACGCTGCAACTGATACCTCGCAGTATAGCTCTGTTGTCAATATTTGGGGCTGCGCTGGGGAATCCGTCTTGGCTTATACCCGCTTGGTGCATTTCCCCAACAGTATTGCTACCTCCGTCAATACTATGCAATGGTGAGTTTTCACCACTGGATGGGACAACCTGATTTGGAAAAAGGAACATCGTTGGTTAATGCTCCTAGAAGCTCCCGACCCTGCTCAACAGCCACAGTATACCAGGCATCCCCGTCCGTTACCCCAACCCTTCACCTAGCGGTATGTGGTGGCGACATCGCCGACGCTATCGGGGCTGGTCTGCCAACGGACGTAAAGACGATCTACCACCAGCGACCTTCTACTGGGGCCGGTAATATCACCCCGCCTCCAAGAACACAGCAGACGCAGCAGCCAACTGGCACTGATGCCAACGGTTCCGGTAACTCATCCTCTGACCGCGGATCATCTTCCAAGAACAAGAACCTGCCAATTATACTCGGAGCTATCTTTGGCTCGCTTGGAGCTATCGGTTTTGCCGCGCTAGCGTACTATTGCGGTCGGCGTCGAACTGCCAAGAAGAAGAGAGTCCATCCTTTGCCGTCGAACGAACCTCAAGACAAAACATCGGAAGTAGGCCCTACACACTGGAGACATCCGGAGCTTGACTCGTCACAGATTGTAGAGGCACCACAATCAGGAGTTCACTCGTCACAGGTTGCACAGTCAGCACATCCGGAGCTGGACTCCTCGCAAATTGTAGAGGCTCCACAATCAGTAGTTTACTCGTCGCAAGTTGTACAGCCACCTCACCCAGAACTTCACTCATCTCAACAGACGATGCACCCACAGAACGACCCTAGCGGTTGGCAAAACGCAAGCGAACTGTCTGGACAAGGAAGACCTCAAGAACTTTCTGCACATCCATACCCATACGAGCAAAGTGGATTACATTAGGGAAATTTGCAGGTTGGAGAAGAAGTGCCGCCTATTCCATTTTGATATTTACGGTAATGATAATAATGTGCCATTAGCTGTGTAGATTTGTGGCGTGTAGAGACATTGCATATCTTAGCCTACATGTTTTTGTATGTTGCCATAAGGTTCTAAGATTCGGATAGAAGCTTTCTTCCGTGTTACATCAGGGCCTAATATTCGTTATAAATGGGCTTTTACAGATTGACAGAGATTGTGGACTTAATGCCCCTATTGGAGAGTGGCTAGCATGAGGACCTTCAGGGGTTGAATTGCGAGATTCCCACCGCCGCTGGCAATCTGAATAATGCTTGTGACTGGGCAACGTGGCTATAAAAACCCCCTTCATTCGATGCAGCGCCGCGGCTCGTTGTATGAATCATCCAGAGTTCATCTAGAGCTCGCCCAACGCATCCGCGGCCTTGCCACCGCGAGAAAGTTCAACGAGCTCTGCAAGCTCCTCTATTTCCATATCGAAGAGTCGTTCGAACATACGAGGGGGTTCAACAATCCGATGTAGTCGCCTAAACTCCCGCTGGAGCCCTTGCAGCGCCTGCTTTAAGTGGAAATCCCCCGCATCCGTATCCGCCGCGTCCCAGGTGGTACCCGCCCAAGGGAGTGCTTCGGTCGGGCACGTCGACCAATTGCCGGAGAGGTCGTTGCCTGAGTCCAAGTCAAACTGCGGTGGGCTTGGGACAACGCCGTTGTTGAAGTAGTCACGTACCTTCCCGGTCGTGCATAGCGAGGGGGCGGCAAGCGAACAATGCCCTTCAGAGAGTTGCTCAACGAAGCCGGCATTGGCGAAGTTGCGCGTCTGCCAGAGTCCGGAGTGCCGGGGCGTGATGGGGTCGAGCGTATTGGAGATGAAGAGGATGGGGAAGGATGTGTTGACAGGATTCTTGCCTCCGCGGGGGAATCCGTCCCAGTCTATGGATGGAGGGTCGACTTTTTCAATCTCCCAACCGGCACACATCATTGAGATGGAAAATAACTACAAGATTTGTCAGTACCACCCTTGTACGTGTGATTGCAACAACTCCAAGTGACTTACTACATCAGCGAAAGACGAGACATCGCTCATTTTATCTAGCAGATCCTTAAGCGCAGGCTTTGTGAAGTTGACCTAGTCACTGTCAGCCCATTTCTATAACCGCCAGGTTAGGTGTAAAGGTTCAACTCACTGCCATCTGCTCGTCGCTGCAAAGAACAGAACGACCACCATCCGTCGGGTAAGTAAGCATCTTGAACTCCGAAGCGCAAAGAGGAGCTACGTCGACAGGGTTAACCATGGCCGCGATATTCCTCTCCCGGTACAGATCGTCAAGAACCACAGCGATGATAGGGAACACCGAGGGCGCGTATAACACCCCGAACATCAGGCGTTTTATATCACTGTATGTAATCATAGTCGGCATGACTGCCTCTGGGGAGAAAACAAGGGCGGGTTCATCTCTCAGTCGGTCCAAGAGTGAATCTACTCGTGCTCGGATGTCCGCAACTTCGTCGTCTGGTCGATAGAGGGCACATTTCTCTCCCGCTCGGTGGCAGCCGGTGAAGAGACTGTCGAGAACTTTATCTGCGTCCATAGCTGCGTTGGTCCAACCCTAGTGACCGAACCTGTTAGAGGCTGTATGAGACCAGGAATGCGGAATTCGGCGATACGAGGAAGCTAGTAACGACTCGCTGGTATGAGACGCCCACACTGAATACTCACATCACCAAAGTAGTATTCGTCAGTATTAACTACCCCATCAAGAACCATCCGTCCCACATGATTGGCTAGATGTAATGGCTTTGTTAAGACGAGTAAGTGCACACCGGCTGTGAAGACTTACGAAACATGGTCGCGAAGGTAGCTCCCAGTACTGTGCCGTAACTAAATCCCCAGTACACAAGTTTACCCCGCGTGCTTTCAAGTGCCTCCGAATCGTTGGTGTCCGAGTCCGTTATTCCTCTTTCGTCAGATGGTTTCTCCGCGGCGGTCCATCGATCCCAGGCCTGAACGATGCTGAGCATATCCTGTGCGACATGAGGCGTGCCGATATATCTGAGAATACTGTCATCTTCATCGTTGGCGTAACAAAACTTTGTAAACGCGCGCTGACGCTGAGCTACCCTATCAGTGGCAGAATCACTGGTATTTGCGAGGCCCGCCTCGATGTCGCCGATCAACCACGTCAAGCGGTGCATCAGCGCTTGGTTCCTAGCAGCCGCGTCGGACGGGGCAGCAGCTGGCGGTAGGAAGCAGTCGGCCGGAGGAGTGGTAGCGCCGATACCGCGCGGGTCGAACCCGATGATATCTTGGTCAGGCCCGACGATGGTTTGCATTAATGCACCGAGCATGAGGGCGATCGCGGTACCCTCCCCGCCGGGGCCGCCGGGGTTTAGCAGCAACGGGGACTCGGACCAGTTTCCGGAAATTTCATGCCCCTTGCCGGGAGCATGACAAGTGCGACGTGTACCTTCGGGTGTGCCGCGGATTCGGTCAGAGGCCGCGCGTAGTCTAGTGGCACGGTCAGGCGGGCGCAGAGGAAGTTGCCGAACATGCGGTAACATGGCACCCAGATCAGGTCCTCGCTTGGATTAATGGCATCCCAGTCCACGAACAGGTCGTCACCATTAGGAGTGACTTCGGGGCTGGTGTTGATCCCTTGGGGTCCACCTGACCAGGGGATCGGGACTGAGGTCGTCCATGCGAGTAAGAGAAGAACGCTTGCAAGGATCGCGATTAACAAGCGTGCCCTCTTCCCTTTCGAGACGCGACTAGCGCTCAAGGTAGGGTCTTTAAGAAACGAATTAGCTACGCTTTTCTCCATCATGTCCTAAAGATGATGTTCTTTCGAAGTTTGCCCAGTGCCCGCAACCAGGCAACGGCATTGATTGACGCGGCGTGCGGGGCCGGAGGATTTCGTACCCCTGTCACTATGGACGGGGCCACCTTACCAGCTCAAACAGGCTCTTTCGTACCTATATTCTTGGCGTACCTCAATGCGGAGGCGTCTATTCTATTTCAATTTGCTAAATATCTACACGCAGTCCCCATACTCGATTGCCCTAGGAGTTCCTACTCCTCGCCGGCGGTCAGAGGATTGGGAGGCAATATGAAGCCCACCTTCGCGCCCAAAAATGATCCGAACTGGAGGCTTGCTGCAGCGCCTTGATGGTGATTATGAGGACGAGTTTGGAATCGGACGCTCTTGGGTAACATGGATGATAATATCCCACGGTGAGCAGCCCTTGACGAGCGGCCTGTCGACAGTCGCAATATCATCTACCGACAAATCCAAGGATGATTGGAATAGGCACTTCCTCGGGTCTCCTCCGCTGTCGCTGGAAGAGAAAAGGGGTATAATTGCATTCAATTAAACGACAAAAAAAGCACTCAAGTTCGAGGCAGGATGGGATCCAACGGAAGTCGAAATTGACAGCGCTCACAGCCTCAGCCGGAAGACACTAGCTCGGCGCTAGCAAGGAGATTCCCTCCCTGGTCACCAGAGATCTGGCTTCCGTTCTTCAACCAACAGTTTCCATAGTCACTTTTGATGAGAGGAGCCATATTTGCATCGAAGTGTGCGACGACGCACTGGTCGGCGCCCCAGAAGTGATTATGCGCTGCGCAAGCCTGCATGCAGTCGTGGAACGAGTAGACGATGACAGCGCCGATATCGTGACCGAAAAAGTCTGTGCCGCAGCTGGGCTTGAAGTGCCACGAAGTGTCTCCGAGCGTGATGGTCTGCTCGTCGGCATTGTTTAGGGCCGGGCAGTCGAGTGCCAGGACGCCCGTGGGGACCACAAGACCGTCCGTTGTTGCGGAGGCTGAGGCGCTCGCGGAGGATCCGAACGAGGGGGTTGATGACTGGCCGGCCGTCACGGTTACGGTCACAGTCTTAGTCGCGCTCGTGCTACCGCTGCCGCTGCTAGCATTGCTAGATTGCGGGATGTTTGTTAGTCAAACGTACTCCGGGATCAGATATAGAAGATGAACTAGGGA
>Ga0164242_10008744_pt1 | contig 10977 bp, 10 predicted proteins | sample OricomgcompostMG_FD_108783 | JGI IMG/M metagenome (GOLD analysis project Ga0164242, IMG submission 108783) | Miracle-Growth compost microbial communities from Emeryville, California, USA - Original compost - Miracle growth compost (MG) ...
CCGATGGCCGAGGTGGTGCGCGACAGCCTGCAGCACCTGACCGATGCCGACATCGACGCGATGGTCAGCTACCTGAAAACCCTGCCCGACCTGCATCCGGCGCCGAACGCGCCGGCCCAGCCAGCCGCCGGTCCCGCCGATGCCGATCTGCTGTCCCGCGGCGAAGCGCTGTACCGCAAGCATTGCGCCGAGTGCCATGCGGACGACGGCCGCGGCAAGACGCCCGCTTATCCGCCGCTGGCCGGCAACCGCGAGGTCGAGTTGCCGTCGGCGGTCAATCCTATACGGCTGCTGCTGTTCGGCGGATTCCCGCCGAGTACCGGCGGCAATCCGCGGCCGTACGGGATGCCGCCCTTTGCCAACGTGCTGAACGACAGCGAAGCCGCCGCTGTCGTTTCCTACATCCGCAATGCCTGGGGCAACCGGGCATCGGTAGTCAGCGCAGGCGAAGTCAATCGCTACCGGACCGTGCCGGTAGAGTAAGCACCCGCTACCGTCATCCGTTTCCATCCCCCTTCGTTGCGGCGCCCGCCATCCGGTCAGGCGCCTGGCTCGCCTGCGCGGGCGCCCCCGCAGAAGTCCGGCAGAACCTTCATTGCCATAAAAGCAATTCCATGCTGAAATAATGTTGCTTGTTTAATAATTCCATGAAGGCTCTGCATGACCGCTGCTTTCTCCGGCGCCGCCCGCCTGCGCACGCTGCTGGCCCAATTCACCCAGGACACACGCCTGCTGCGCCTGTCCACTTCGCGTGGCGCGGATGCGCTGCTGGTCGAACAGGTCGATGGGCGCGAAGGCTTGAGCGACGACTTCCGCTTCACGATCACCGCGCTGTCGACCGATGCCCATCTCGACCTGGCCGCCCTGCTCGGCGAGCCTGCGCTGCTGCAGATCCTGACCTGTCACAGCCGCTCCGAGCTGCGCCCGATTCACGGGCACGTGACTGCGGTCGAGCGCCTCGGGGCCGACGGCGGCTTCGCCCGCTACCGGCTCACGCTCGAACCCTGGCTCGCGTTCCTGCGTCACCGCCGCGACAGCTTCGTCTGGCAGGGCAAGAGCGCGCTCGACATCGTCCAGCAGATTTTCAGCGACTATCGCCACAAGGGCCGGCTGCTGCCGAGCTGGCGGCTGGCGCTGGCAGAGCCGGACCGGGTGCTGCCGCGCGAACTGTGCACCCAGTTCGAGGAAAGCGACCTGGCATTCGTCCGGCGCCTGCTGGCGGAAGAAGGCTTGTTCACCTGGTTCGAACATCGGGCCGATCCGGCCAGCCCCGACTTCGGCAGCCACATGCTGGTGATCGCCGACCATAACGGCGCCTTCACGCCCAACGTCGCCAGCCCGATCCGTTTCCACCGCGCCGCCGCCGTCGAAGAGGCCGACAGCATCACCGGCTGGCACGCGCAGCGCCGCCTGCAGACCAATGCGGTTGCGCTCGGCAGTTGGCACGAACAGCAGGTGCGCACGGTACAGGGCCGCCACGGCAGCGCGATCGACAACGGCAACGCACCGCTGCTGGCATCCTCCGACCATCCGGGTCCGCGCCGTTTCGCCGCCAACGCCGACGCCGAACGGCAGGCGCGTCTGCAGCAGCAGGCGCTGGATGCGCGCACCAAGAGCTACGAAGGCACCGGAACCGTACGCACCCTCGCCCCCGGCACCACCTTCGTGCTGACCGGTCACCCGATCCACGACGCCGATCTGGCCGCTTCCGGCATGGCGGCGAGCTTCGCCGTGATCGCCGTTCGTCATCGCGGCCGCAACAACCTCTGCTCCGACGCGCGCATGCTGATCGACCAGCTGTTCGCAAACACTGCAACCGCCACCGAGACCGGCCATGCGGCCGAGCCGTTGTACGGCAACCGCTTCCGTGCACTGCGCGCCGATATCCCGTGGCGGCCGCTGCTTGAGGACGGCCATGGCGCGCTGCTGCACCCGAAGCCTGCCGTCAGCGGCGTTCACACCGCGATCGTGGTCGGTGCGCCGGGACAAGATCTCGATACCGGGCGCGATCACCGGGTGCGCATCCAGATGCACTGGCAGCGCGGCAGTCGCAGCCACAGCCGCCGCTCCCATCCGGACGGCGACGACAATGCACCGGCCGACTGCGGCGCCGGCATCCGGGTGCGCGTCGCCGAAGCGGCCGCCGGCCCCAACTGGGGCAGCCATTTCCTGCCGCGCATCGGCCAGGAAGTGGTGGTCGACTACCTGGAAGGCGACATCGACCGACCGGTCATCGTCGGCAGCCTGTACAACGGCCGCGGATGCGACGATGCGCAGGGCAACCATGCGGCCTGCGGCAACGGCGCCGCGACGGGCAATGCGCCGGCCTGGTTTGCCGGCGGCAGCGGCGGCCATGCACACAATGCGATCCTGGCCGGCTTCAAGACGCAGGAAATCGGCCACAGCCAGGACGGCCAAGGCGGCTACAACGCACTGGTATTCGACGACAGTACCGGCCAGCTCGGCACCCGGCTGCAGACCACGCAGCACGCAACCGAGTTGAATCTCGGGCACATCAAGCGCCAGCGCGACAACCAGCGGCTGCAAAGCCACGGGCACGGCGCCGAACTGCGCACCGAAGCCTTCGGTGCGCTCCGTGCCGGCCGGGGCCTGCTGCTGTCGGCCGATGCACGGCCGGACGCCGCGTCCAGTCAGCTCGATGCGCGCGAGGCGCGCCAGCAATTGCAGCAAGCGCAATCGCTGCAGCGGGCGCTGGCCGACAGCGCCCGCCAGCATCATGCATTCGCCGGCCCGGCTTTCAACAGCGATGCACATGCACGGCCGGAAACCGCGTTGGCCGCGACACTGGAATCGCTGGCACAGACTGCCAGCGGCAGCGGCACCGCCGATGGCGGCGGCGCGGGAACAGTACCGGCATTCGGCCGCCCGGACCTGGTGCTGTCGGCGCCGGCCGGCATTGCGCTGCTCACGCCGGCGGACCTGCACGCGCACGGCAGCGCGATATCGCTGGCCGCCGGCATCGACGTCGGCGCCACCGTGGGCCGCGGATTGTCCGCCGCCGCTCGTGCGGGCATTACGCTGTTTGCTTATGGCGACGCAAAGGCAGCGCGCAGGCAGGCCGGCGATGCCGGCATCAAGCTGCATGCGGCGCACGGCAACGTGGATCTGCAGGCGCAAAGCGCGCAGTTGCAGGTGGCCGCGCAGAAGGATCTGCACGTCGACAGCACGCAGGCGAAGGTCTGCGCAGCGGCAAAGGAGCATGTGCTGCTGACCGCGGGCGGTGCATACCTGAAAGTCGCCGGCGGAAATATCGAAATCCATGCGCCCGGCAGCGTGCAGTTCAAGGCCAGCCTCAAGGAGCTGGGCGGCGCGGCCGGCATGGCAGCGCCGTCCGTCACGCTGCCGCCGCTGACACCATGGCGCGAAGAATGATGGCGAAGCCGCCGGTCCGCAGTTATGCGGCGCCGCCGAGGGCCGCGCTCAGTTCCGCGACGCGCTGCTTCAGTGCCGCATTTTCCGCACTCAACTCCTCGATTCGCGCTTTCAGCAGTGCGGTTTCCGACCCGGACGGCTCGCCCTCGTCCCCATGATCGATGCCCTCGGCGCGCGCGGGCCGCGTCGCTGAACGCGACTCGCGTACCTGCCTTGCAACCTGCTGCAACTCCTTCTTTCCGGCCGCGACCGCAGCAACCTGCTGCTCGCTCGGAAGAGACGCGACGGCGGCCGCGGCATTGACGGAAATGGTGCCGCTGCGGATCGCCTCGACCAGTTCCGGAGCCGCCGTCTTCTGGATCTTTTCGATGCGGCTGAGCGCGTTGCTGCTGATGCCGGCGATCCGCGCGACCTCTTCGCGCGTGGCCAGTGGCACCTTCGCAGCTGGCGCGGCCGCGGCCGGGGGCGATGCCGACGTATCGGCCGTCGCAGAGGACGCCGGGCCGTCGCTTGCCGGAGCAGCCGGGTCCGCCGTATCGGGTTCGCCTGTTTCGACGCGCGCGGCAAGGATCGCCTTCTTGCGCAATGCCAGCATGCCGCGCTGGAAATCCGATACGCTGCGGCGCGCCAGGTGGTTGTCTATCATCCACAGCATCACGTCTTCGATGCTGTGGAAGCGGTCGTTCTGCACCGTCCTGAATTCAATGCCGTGCTTGCGGCAGATCGCGTAGCGATTGTGACCGTCCACCAGGACGTTGCCCCACAATACCAATGCGTCGCGGCAGCCTTCGGCGAGGATGCTGCTTTCCAGCGCCGCATATTCGCTGGCTGACAAGGGATCGGTGTAGCTGCGCAGTTCGTCGTTGATCGTGATATCCATCGTTGTCCTGAAAGAAACCCGCCGCATGGCGGTGCCGGCGGCAGTCGGCAACAGCCGACAGCATTGCCGTTTCCCGCGAAGAATCGGCAGCCTTTCCGGCCGGCTATCGGCGGCTATCGGCTGCAATCGCCGAGCGCGGCATTTTACCGGGCCTGCGCCGCGATCGTGCTCGCGCCCGCCGGCGAACTTTCGCGCCCGCTTTCGTTCAACTGCATTGCGGCGGCGACGGTGCCGCCGTCTTGGACTACGGCAACAGCGAGGTGCAATGAAAAATCCATGGACCAGCAGGAATCCGTTCCTGAGCCTCTGGCTCAGCGGCGCGAACGCGGTAGCGGGCTCGGTACGCGCCCGGGCAATTGCGGAAAGCCGGCGGCAGGCAGCGCTGCTGAGCGCGCAAGGCATGCGCCAGATCACCGACTTCTGGACCGGCGCCTGGCTGGCACCGCCGCCGAAGAAGAAAAAGAGACGGCGCCCGGGCTGATACGGGCAAACGGCGCCGGCGCTTGCCGGAGGCCACCCTTATTGCATTCAGGAGATGACAGATGAAACGCAAGGCAACCGCCGCGTGGAGCGGCGATCTCAAGGACGGCAAAGGCACCATTTCCACCGATAGCGGCGTGCTGTCGAATACGCAGTACGGCTTCAAGTCGCGCTTCGAGGAAGGTCCCGGCACCAATCCGGAAGAATTGATTGCGGCCGCACATGCCGGCTGCTTCACGATGGCCCTGTCCGCGCAATTGGCCGAATCCGGCGTCAAGGCCGACAGCCTCAAGACCACCGCCACCGTGTCGCTCGACAAGGTCAGCGACGGCTTCGCCATCTCGGCCGTGCACCTCGACCTGGTGGCAAGCATACCGGGCCTGAAACAGGAGATTTTCGACCAGGCCGTCAACAATGCGAAAGTCGGCTGCCCGGTATCCAAGCTGCTGAAGGCACCGATCACGCTGAACGCAAAACTGGAAAACTGAACGCGCTAGAGACGCATCGCAATCTGGCCGGGAGCCGCGACTGGCTGCCCGGGCGCTGACGGGCGCGTACCCGTTGTCGGAGCGGGCGCGAGCGGGTAGCGCCGGATGCACTTGCCCCCCGCTCCCGCCCGCCGCTCCTGCGCGCTGCATCCGCCCGCAAGTCGCCCGGCCAAGCTGTGCATTGCGGTGCCGGTCAGCGTCAGTCGCGCTTGATCTTCGCGTCCCGGATAAGCTGTCCCCAGAGCGCTTCCTGCTTCTGGAACAGCTGCTTCGCCTGCTCGATCGTTGCCGGCATGGGAACACTGCCTTCCGCCTGCAGGCGCGCAACAAACTCCGGCTCGCCGAGCACTTTTTCCACTGCGTCATGCAGGTGCTCGATGACGGCGGGCGGCGTGCCGGCGGGCGCAACAAGCGCCTTCCAGTCGACCGCTTCAAAGCCGGGATAGCCGGATTCCGCGAGAGTCGGCACATCCGGCAGAATGGGAACACGTTTCGCAGACGTCACCGCGAGTGCCCGCAGCTTGCCATCCTTGATCAGCCCTTGTGCCGCTTGCGTCGACGGGAACATGAAATCAGTTTGGCCTCCGATCAGATCCGTGAGGCCGGACGCTGCGCCCTTGTAGGGAACGTGTACGAAAGTGAAGCCGGCGCGCCGCCCGAACAATTCGCCGGCAAGATGACCGACGGTGCCGGTCGAGGCGGACGCCATGGTCAATTTCCCCGGCTTCGCCTTGGCGGCGGCCACCAGCTCGGCTACCGAGTGATACGGGGAATGCGCGCTGACCACCAGCACGACCGCCTGCTCCGCAACCAGCGCGACCGGTTTGGGGTCCTTCAGCGGATCGTAAGGCATCTGCTTGTAGAGGCTCGGGTTGATTGCGATGTTCGCGGTCTGTCCCATGCCGATCGTGTAGCCATCCGCCCCCGCTTTCGACAGCAGCTGCATGCCTATCATCCCGCTTGCCCCCGGTCGGTTCTCGACCACGAAATTCCATCCATTGTCCTTGGCCATGCGATCCACGACCAGGCGCGTGGCGATGTCGGTGCCGCCCCCCGGAGTAAAGGGAACGATCACCGAAATCGGTTTCGCCGGATAAGGCGTTTGCGCGTTTGCGCCAGGAAGGGCAATGCAGCAGGTCGCTGCAAACAGCGAAGCGGCCAGCAAGCGCGGCGCCTTGCGGAAGTGGGTGGACAAGCTCATGGTGTCTCCAGTCTTGATATGGTTGGTAAATGCCGGCATCAGACACCGGCCGGCTCGGATGGGGAAGCAGTGCGCGGCTCGGACTGGCCGCCGATGACGCCGGCCAGTCGCAGCGACGCGATGTGTTCCGTGCTGTACCCGAGTTCCTGCAAAAGGCCCTCGGTATGCTGGCCGAGCGACGGCGGCGGCGAGCGTAGCGCCAGTCGCTGGCCCGACAAGGTGATCGGAATCAGCGGCGTGCGCGTGTCGATTTCCCGCGCGGCACCGCTTGCGTCGGGGCACACCCTGACTTCGGCCAGGCCGCCAGTCGCATTCAGATGCGGATCCTGGAACAGGTCCTGCGGCCTGGTAATGGGAGCGTACGGAAGTCCGTTTGCCTCGAAGATGCGGGCAATCTCTTCCGCGGAATACGGCGCGAGATGGCTGCGAATGGCCGGAAGCATCCAGCTGCGCGCCGCCACGCGATCGTTGTTGGTGGCGAGCCGGGTATCCGCCTTGAGTTGAGCAAGACCGAACGCATCGCAGAAAATCGGCCATTGGGTGTCGGAGACCACCGCAAGGAAGATCATTTCCTCGTCCTTTACGGTGAAGACGTCATAGATCGCCCAGGCCGAAATGCGACTGGGCATCGGTGCGGCAGGCTTGCCGGTCACGGCGAACTGCATCATGTGCTGCGCCACCAGGAAGACGTTATTTTCGAACAGCGCACTCTGCACTTCCTGGCCACGCCCGGTCTTTTCGCGCTGCGCGAGCGCCGCCATCGCACCGATCGCGCCGAACATCCCGCCCATGATGTCGTTGACGCTCGCGCCTGCGCGCAGCGGCCGCCCTTCGGGGCCCGTCATGTATGCAAGGCCGCCCATCATCTGCACGACCTCGTCCAGCGCGGTGCGGTGCTCGTAAGGACCGGGAAGGAATCCCTTGTGGGACACGTAGACCAGCCGCGGATTCAGGGCCGCGAGCGATGCGTAGTCGAGGCCCAGTTTTGCCATCGAACCGGCTTTGAAGTTTTCGCTGAAGACGTCCGCCCCGGCAATCAGCCTGAGCACGATCTCGCGGCCGCGCGGGTCCTTCATGTCGACGGCGATGCTCTTCTTGTTGCGATTGAAGGTGGAGAAAAATCCGGCGCCGGACCCGGTCAGCTTGCGGGTGTTGTCGCCGCCGAGCGGTTCCACCTTGATGACGTCCGCGCCGAGGTCGGCCAGCACCATGCCGCAGGTCGGCCCCATGACCATATGCGTGAATTCAACCACGCGCAGGCCGGCATATGGAAGCTTGCCGTTGTCGATGGTCATCGTGCCGCTCCGGGATTGCAGGATTCGTTACGGCCGGCCGCCGGCATGCGGCCGTCCGCATAGGCGAAGCCTTTCGGGAGGCCGGCATCGGGCACATGGCCGAACAATGCTTCATCGGGCAACGCAGCACGAATGAGCGCGCGGGCGGCGACGAGCTTTTCGATATCGATGCCGGTATCGCACCCCATCGCTTCGAGCAGGTAGACGAGGTCTTCTGTAACGATGTTTCCACTTGCACCCGGCGCATACGGACAGCCGCCCAGGCCGCCCTGGCTGGCGTCGAAGGTGGTGACGCCGGCATCGAGCGCGGCGAGGACGTTGGCCAGGCCCTGGCCGCGCGTATTGTGGAAATGCGCACCGCCGGCCTTGGGCCCGAGTGCGGAATGCAGCCGCCGGAACAGGCGGTACACCTGGCGTGGCTGCGCATAGCCGCTGGTATCGGACAAACCGGATTCGTCGGCACCACAGCCGGCAACCGCTTCGGCCATGCGGATGACGTCGTCGTCATCGACCGGGCCGGCCAGCGTGCAGCCGAACGCCACCGACAATCCGGCCTCGATCGCGATTTCGGGGAATTGCGCGTCGCGCAGGGCGACGATGCGCCGCACTTCCTCGATCATTTGCGCGTTCGTCTTGCCGACGTTGGCCAGCGAATGGGCCTCGGTCACCGATACCGGGATCGTGATCTTGTGGACTCCCGCCGCAAACGCGGCTTCGGCGCCCTTGAGGTTGGGCACCAGCGCGGCCACGTGCAAGCCGGGAATCGACAACGCATGTGCGACGACGTCCGCGGTATCTGCCATCTGCGGCAGCAGCTTCGGCGGCACGAAGGACCCGACCTCGATTTCCTTGAGGCCGGCGGCAGCCAGCGCGTCGATCCAGCGCAACTTCTGAGACGTCGGCATTGTTTCCCTGATGCTTTGCAAGCCATCGCGAGGGCCGACTTCGCTGACGAGTATGTGCTCCATGCACGCTCCTGTATTCTGTAAGATAGAACTGCGTTCTTTTTTATAGAATAAAGAGTGGGCGCGGGGATGTCAACGGGGAGTCACGAGGTGCTTTCAGGCATGCAAAAATGGCAAGATATGCTGCTTTGGCTGCATGCGTATTCCATCCGGCAGCACACTCTCTGCCAGACAGGACGCATCACGTAAAATGAACCTTTCGTCTGTTGGACCCGTTATGCCTCGAAAAGCCGCTCACCTTTCGGTAGCAGATTCCGATGCCGCGCCGGGCGGCGCTGCGGCAGTCGACCGCGCGTTGTCGGTACTCGGCGCGTTCAGCGCCGAACATCCGACCCTCACTCTCGCAGAGATTGCGGAACATACGCGGCTCTACAAAAGCACGGCATTGCGCCTGCTCGCTTCGCTGGAGCACGCCAATTTCGTCCAGCGGTTCGACGATGGACGCTATGCGCTGGGCTCCGCGCTGGCCCGCCTTTACGCAGCGTATACCGCATCCTTCTCGCTCGAAGCCGCCGTCGTGCCGGAGATGAGGTCACTGGTGGCCCGAACCCGCGAAAGCGCATCCTTTCACATTCGCCAGGGCATGCAGCGGGTTTGTCTGTTTCGCGTCGATTCGCCGCAACCGGTGCGCGACCATATCCGGGCCGGCGACCTGCTGCCGCTGGACCGGGGCGCGGGCGGCCGCGTGCTGCTCGCTTTTTCCGGCGAAACAGGAAAGCTTTACGATCGGATTCGCCAGGCCAAGGTGATCTCGATGGTGGGCGACCGTTCGGAAGATGTGGCCGGCATTTCCGCTCCGGTCTTCGATGCGATGGGCAAACTCGTGGGCGCAATTACGCTGACCATGCCGGCCGCACGCTTTCAGCAATCGTATGAGGCAGTCGTGCGCGCTACTGCAATAGCGATGACCGAAGAATTAGGCGGATCCGCGCACTGCTTCGACTAGCTCCGTCTTCCGCGCGGCGCGGTCCCCTCGTTCAAATGCGCGCGCACCAGCGGCGCAATTTCGGCGGCCCTCGCCTTCCCCAGGTCGTGCTCGCCGCCCTCGATCACCTGCAGCGTCGCGGCCGGCAGCCGCGACAGCAGGTGCCGCCCGACCGCGACCGGACTGATCGGATCGCGATCGCCCCACAGCAGCAGGGCCGGACAGGCGATGCGCGACAGGTCAGCGCCGTGGTCGCTGCGATGGTCGATGATCCAGCGCGCCGCATGCGGAAACGCATCAAGGTAGTCCGCGCGCCAGTCGGCACCACCGAACGCAGCAACGTCAACACCGCCCGAGGTGGCGACCAGCACCAGGTGCGAGACCAGTTGCGGGTATCGCAGCGCGAGCCGGATCGCGACGACGCCGCCCATCGATTGCGCGATCACTGCGGTCGGTCCGCGGATTTCCCTGTGCGCCAGCGCCACCAGATCATCGATGCCTTGCACCGACAGGTCGTGCGGCTGCACACCGAGACCGGGCCAGGACAAATAGCGTTTGCGCCAGCGGGCCGGCAGCAACGCGCCCAGCGGATGCCAGAAGTCGGCAGCGCCGACGCTGCCGGGAAGAAAAAGAATATCGATATCGTTCAAGTCCTGTCCTCGCCATTCATTCGCTGTGCCGGCTAGCCCTCGTAATAGATGCCGACCGGCGGCCGCGCGAACAACGGCATCGCCTCGGCCAGGCGCTCCGGCGGGATCGCCTTCGCCGCCCGCTGGTGGTCGTCGATGCTGTCCCATTCCTCGAGGATCGCCAGCCGCGCCGGATTATCGATGCTGCGCAGCAGCCGGCACGACCGGCAGCCGGGGCAGCGCTCTATCGTGGCGATCACCGACTGCAGGAACGCGAACAGCGCCTGCTCGGCGCCCGGCGCCGCTTCGAACTGGTTGATGCGAGTAATCATCGCGTTTCCCTCTGCTGGACATGGACTTGCATCAGAACGCTTGCCCAAGTCGGGCCTGCAGCCGCTCCTTCACCGCCGGCCATTCGTCGTCGATGATGCTGAAGCGGACCGAGTTGCGCTTCCTGCCATTCGGCATGATGCGCTCGTTGCGGATGATGCCCTCCTCCACCGCGCCCAACCGCAATATCGCCGCGCGCGATTTCAGGTTGGTTTCGTCGGTGGTGAGCTGGACCCGCACGCAGCCGAGTTCCTCGAATGCGTAACGCAGCATCAGGTACTTCGCCTCGGTATTGACGAAGCTGCGCTGCCAGGAAGCCGACAGCCAGGTGCTGCCGATTTCCAGCTTGCGGTTGTGCCGGTCGATCTTCCAGAACCGGGTGGAACCGATC
>Ga0164242_10008745_pt1 | contig 10976 bp, 5 predicted proteins | sample OricomgcompostMG_FD_108783 | JGI IMG/M metagenome (GOLD analysis project Ga0164242, IMG submission 108783) | Miracle-Growth compost microbial communities from Emeryville, California, USA - Original compost - Miracle growth compost (MG) ...
CGCCCACAATCTGGCAGGCAGTTTGGACGTCAAGAGCGTGCCTGGCAAAGGCAGTTTCTTTTCACTGACGCTGACCATTCCCACTCTGGAGTCAGACCCTTTGCCTGCAGGCTGGCAACCGACTGCGCTGGACGACACATTTCCTGAACCACCGGACAGCGGGATCGAGGGCAGTCAAAAGCAGCCAGCCGCACCGCTATTCCACAATCCCCCGGAAGACCTCTGCCAACAACTGGTCACGCACGTATCCCATGGCCGTTATAGCGACATCCAGGACTGGATCAACTTGCCAGCACTGCAAAAGCCCTGTTACCTGGCCTTTCGGGCAGCGGTGCAGGCAGCACTTGACGACCTGGACTTCGACCGGATCCAGGCGATTGCGCAAGACGCGCGTAACCGAAGTCTTTAGAAAGAATGGTGTGGGCGGTACTGAGTTCGAACCAGTGAACCCTGCCGTGTGAAGGCAGGGCCCTACCATCGAGTCAACACATCAGTCGGCGCTACGACACTTGATCAACGTGGAAGTTACTCGAACTTGCCCAGTGTAAGCGTCAGGTTCGTAGTCTTGGTGGCGATGATCATGGGTTGCTGATCTCCGACATCGTCGTAGGCAAATCCATAAGCCAGGCCGTTGGCGCTGTACTCGTGAAAATGTTGCGCCCAGACATTGCTTGCGACGGAGGGCGGATAGTTGGCGCTGATGGGCGGAGTGTAGCCGCTGCCGACGTCGATGTTCAGCTCAGTGGTCGTATTGCTGATGACGCCGCGGTTGAACCCGGCAAGAATGGCCTTGCCGGTATTTTTGAGATCGGTCAGCAGGTCTCCGACCTGCGGCACGCCAACGCCAGTCATCGTGCCATCGCAGTCCAGGACATTTGCGGTGGTGACATCGTTGAAGGTGAACTGTACCCCTCCGGTTTGCAGTTCATCTTTATAAAAATTCAACGTATTGCCCCCCTGAACCTTTCCGTAGTACGTTTTTTGCAGTGCATTGGAAGAGCACGTTACGGCCAGCCAGTTTGTCTGCCAGTTGGTCATCGCATTGCCGATGACAGCATCCAGATAGGTGCTGCTTGCAATGCCCGGGGTCTTGGAGGGTGCCAGCGCACGCAGCTTGCTGCTGGTATTGGCGCTTGGCGGATAGGCATCGGCATCCACCCCGGTGGTGGGCATTTCGACCGACGTATTGAACGGCGCGCTCAGCAGGGCAAGATCGGCCAGTATCTCGGACCGCTTTTTGTTGTACAGGCCTTGCGGACTGCCCTGCACGTTTTCGCCGGTGGCGCTTGCGGATACGGGAAACCCGTATTGATCGACCTGCGTCGTGTTGATGTACAGCAACCCGTTCACGTCGAACGAAAATTCCAGCCAGTCATAGAAACACAGCGCCCCTATGCCGCCTGCCGCAACGACCGGCGTAGTGTAGCCATCGACTTTTCCCGAAGCGGAAAAACTGCCGCCGACCCTGGGCGTGAACGGCAGCAAAGGCTTGCCCACTGAAATCCAGATACGCCCGCTGAACGCAGCCGGGCCCGTGCCGAAACCCGGGATATTGATGCTGTTGAAGCTGGTGAGATCGGCTACCGCGGTAGCGCCGGTACGGCTTAGCGAAATGCCGTAATTGGCCCAGGGGGCTGGGTAATTCTGTTGATAGGCGGCGCCCGACAGGCCGGTTTGGATTTTCGACGAATCGGTGATCGTGTTGTCGCTGGTCGACATTTCGACGGGACGGCCCTGTGTACTATCGTAGCGGTAGAACACTTGGCCCGGCACTTTGGCCAGGCCGGTGATATAGGCATAAACAGGAATGTCGGCGGGGATTCCCGTGGCGTCGACGCTGGCGTCGATTACCAGCTTGTTGGTGCCATCCAGGGGCGGGCCAGAAGATTGACCAAGACCCGCGAGGCCAGAGCCGCCACCTGAACCCCCATCGCTGGAACCGCCAGGACAGCCGGTTAGAACACTGAGCAGTCCCGCTGCGCCCAGACTCTTGAAAATGACACGCCGCTTCCAGTTGAACTCAGCCATTATGGCTCCTTGTCAAATATGCATATCCATGCTTGGCCAAGACGGCCTTCGCAGCAAAACCACTGAACTCATACCCGATTCGGAACCTAGGCCCAGCCTTGCGACAGGCCAGCAAGAAAATTCAAAATCCAATTATTCATGACATTATATTTCAAAGAAAATAGCGAGTCGAGCACCATGATCCATCCCTACGGCCGCCCGCATCAACGGATCGGTGCGTAGCCGGTCGTGATCGCTCAAATCTTCCTAGAACCCGCTCTGGCGGATGATCACCCCGGCCAGGGCGCGCAGCCAGTGGGCGCCCAGCGAATAGCGGCCGCCCTCGATGACGATCTTGGCCGACTCGCTGCGCTGCGAGCGCGGCGCCGACTCCAGCCGCATCCGCACTCGGTACAGCGCATGTTCGACTTCATGCTTATCGTTCGCGGTGCTGACACGGATACTGCCGCCGTGGGCGGCGTCCAGCATCGGATTGGGCAGCGTCACGGTGCGCGCGGAATCGATCTCGACAACTCGCGCCAGCAGCGGCTCGAAGCTGTCCGGCACATACACGCGGGCCGGATCGCCGATCCGCACGTGCTGCAGGCCGTCCTGGTCGACGAAGGCTTCTGCGTACCAGGTACGGCCGGACACCAGCATGCCCAGTTCCTGGCGGGTGTTCACCCAGACGCCCGCATGCACCAGCGGGTCGAGATCGGTCAGCGTGCCGGAAAACGGCGCCACCAGCTCCAGACGCTCGACTTCCTGGGTGGCGCTCAGCGCCTCGGCCTGCTCCTGCCGCAGCCGGCTGCCCAGCAGGCCACGCTGCGCGGTGCCCTGCTCGGTCACGTCGGCGTGCCGCAACTGTGACCATACGGTGGCGCTGGCCGCCTCGGCCTGGGTGCGCTTGGCGCGGGTATCGGGCGACTCCAAGGTCAGCAGCACCTCGCCGGCCCGTACCGGGCCGGCCGGATGGATGTGGCTGACCCGGGCGGGAAACGGCGCATACAGCGCCTGGGTGGAGCCGGCGCGGACCCAGCCCGGAGCATGCACCCCGTGGCGCAAGGGCACGAACACGAATGCTCCCACCGCCAGCAGCAGACCCAGCGCGATCAGGCGCCTGCGCAAGACGATCTCGCTGCGCCGGCGCCACCATACTCTGAATTCGGAATAAATAGGCAAGAGAATAAACCAGGAGATTTCGACGCAAAACAGGAATATTCCAAGCGCCTTGAAGAAATACAGATAGACACCGACCGCGATGCCGGCGAACACGGTCAGGCGATACAGCCAGACGACGAATGCGAACACCGTCAGGAAGCGCTCCGTGCGGCGCGGCAGTATTTCCGGCAGGGGCTCGTGCCAGCCCAACAGACAGTTGCGCAGGAAACGCCGGCCGAAGGCGAAGCAGCGCATGTGCAGATTGGGAATGTCCAGCAGGTCCGACAGCACGAAATAGCCGTCGAACCGCATGAAGGGGCTGGCGTTGATGGCCAGCGACAGAACCCAGGAAGTCGTGGCCAGGAAGAAGAAGGCCGAACGCAGGACGCCGTCGTCGACCAGGCTCCAGCACAGGGTGGACAGCGCGGCGATGCCGATTTCCGTGGTCATGCCGGCGGCGACGATGGCCAGGCGCTTGCGGTGATCGGTCAGCTTCCAGGACTCGGACGTGTCGGTATACAGCATCGGAAACATCACCACCAGCGCCAGGCCCATGTGGGCCACGCGCACCCCGTAGCGGGTAGCGGTAAATGCATGCCCCAGCTCGTGCATCACCTTGACGAAGGCCAGCGCGGCCATGTAGGCCAGCACGCCGGATGGCGTGAAGCTGTCCTGGAAGCTGACCAGAAACTCATCCCACTGGCGCGAAGCCAGCACCAGCCCGGTAACGGACAGCGCCAGCACGAGCAGCGCGAACGCGCGCGTGTAGATGAAGCGGACGTAGGGCAGCGCGGCCGCCAGCCAACGGTCGGGTCGCACCAGCGGAATGCGGATGTAAAGGTAGTGGTGCAGCAGCCAGCGCAGGTCGCGCCGGCTGTGGCTTTCGGCCATTGCCGCAAGCCTTGCGCTGGCCTGCGGCGTATCGGCGCGCAACAGGAAATTCTGCTCCAGGAATTGCAGCAGGGCCGCAAGCGACTGCGCGTCGGCGGCCAAGGTGGTTTCGGCGTTGAGCCGGGCCAGCAGCGCCGAGCCTGAGTCCTGCCAGCGCGACAGCATCTCGAATTCCAGCCAGCCGATGCGATAGAAGCGGTTGACCACGGGATCGTGGATCATCCATGCCGGCGAGCCGTCGCGATTGTCCGCCGCGGGAAACAGGATGAGATCCTCGCGTAGCGGCGGCAGTGGCTGCGCCGACGGCATGGTCTGCGCCAGGCCGCCGGGCAGGTCGCCCGGCGGCGGCAGATCCCGCGGATCGGGCAGCGCCAGCGTATGGGCCGTCACAGCCCGCTCCATTGGCGCACCGAGGCCAGCGGTCGGCGCAATAGAAAATAGACCATCGGCACGCGCTCGCCATATACCTTGGCGGTGCCCTTCAGGCCTATGCGCGCCAGGCGCTCGCTGCCCTGGTCTATCGTGCCGCGCAGCCGGTACGAGGCGACTCCGTCGGGCGACAGCACGGCTTGGTAGCTGGTCTGGGTGAGCCGCGCCTCGATGGGATGCAGCGGCGCCACCTGCAGGAACATGCGGATGCGTGCGCCGTGATCCAGTGCGATGGCGTCGGCCACCGGCATGTACAACATCACGCCCGCATCCTTAGGGTCGGCCAGCTGCATGATGCGCTCGCCCGTGGAGACAGGCTTGCCCTGCCAGTCGTTGACATCGCCGAAGACGGCGATGCCGTCGCGCGGCGCCACTACGTCGATGCGCTTGAGCTGGTCCTCCACCGCCTGCAGCTCGGCGCGCTTCTCGGCGATGCGGCCCTGCAGGACGGCAACCTCGCTGCGCGCCTTCTCGTCGCCGAACGCGCGCTGCTGGGCCGACAGCAACTCAGCGGCGGCCACCTCCAGCGCTCGCAAGGCCACTTCGCGCCGGTTGCGCAACGTCGTGTCATCCAGCGAAAACAGCCGCTGGCCGGCCTTGACCTGCTGGTTGGGCTTGACGTAGAAGGTCTTGATCACGCCGTCCAGCGGGGCGGCCACGGCCAGGCCGTCCAAAGCCACGATCTCGGCGGGCGCCAGGGCTGCCTGACGGATGGGCATGGCCAGCAAGGCCGCGACCACCGCCAGGGCGATCCAGAGCTTGCGTGTGCGCGGCAGCCGGCGCACAAGCGGCGTGCGGCGCACGTGCGTCAGCGCCCAGGCGCAATACGACCAGGTCGACTGCAGCCGCGCAATCGTCTGCAGCGAGGCGCCCGAAGGCGCCTCTTCCAGCATGAACAGCGCCATGGAGTGGCACTGCCCGTCGCGGAACAGAGGTACCACCAGCATATAGGGCGGCCACCATTCGTCCCAGCCGCTGACGATGTCCGGCAGCAGCCCCGGCAGGCCTTCGGGGGCGCGGCCTTCCTGCTCGATGCGGCGCAGATCCACCAGGTACATCGACTCGGCCGCCTCGCGCCACAGGACGCGTATCAGGCGCGTGACCCAGACTGTGAACGGCGTGTCCTCGGCGATCGAGGCAAGGCCCGACACCGCCATCAGATCCAGCCCGCGGGCCGCCTGGCGAAAAGCCAGGGCCTGGCGATAAGGCATGACCTGCCAAGTCTCGTTGACGATGGTGAACGCCAGCGACTGGATAGTCTGCGCCGAGCGGCTGCGTGCTTCTGCGTTCAGTACCGCCGCGCCCGCGGCGGCGGTTGCTGCGGCTACGGTCATTGAATTCCCGGGAAATGCACGGTTCCGCTCATGCCTGCCAGCAATTCGGGAAAACTGCCGTCGAAACGGCCTTCGATCTCCACGGCCTGAGCGGCCGCATCCACGCGCGCGCCAATAGCCGACACCTTGGACGGATAACTACGCCCGGTTTCATCCACCGTCACCTGGAAAGGCATGCCCAGCTTCAGCGTCCTGAGCCAGTGCGAGGGGGCGTTGATGCGCAGCTTCAAAGGGCCGTTGCTGATGATGTCGGCCAACGGCGCTCCCAGGTTCACGCCCTGGTACTGTTTGACATGCAGGCGCGCGACCCGTCCGTCGAACGGCGCCTTGACCGTGCACTCGTCGGCCTGAGCCTGGCTCAGTTCGACCTGGCCCACGCCCTTGTCGACGCTGGCCAAGGCCAGGTTGACCTCGACATCGCCAGCGGCCTTCAGGGCACGCAGGCGCGACTTGGCGCTGTAGTTTTCGCGCGCACCCTTGAGCTCGGCGCGCGCGATCTTGGCCCGCGCCAGATTTTCCGCGCAGTCGAAGGCCAGCAGCGTATCGCCCGCGGCAAAAGAGCTGCCCAGGCTCATATTCAGCTCGGTGATGCGCCCCGCCATGGGTGCGGCCAGCGTGGTTTCCTTATCCGCCGCGATGAGCGCCCGCACCACGTTCGGGTTCATCTGGGCCGTGGCGCCAGACTCCGGGAGCGGGCGCGAGGCCGCCGTATCGGCCGCGGCCGACGCTGCATTCATATCCGGCGCGGCAGCCTGCGCGACACAAGCCGCCAACGCCAGAACTGCCAGGCCCAACACCCGCGGCAGCCCCTGCCGCCGTCCCGCACTGCAATTGCGGCTCATTTCGATCCCTCGGCCGCAACCGGCGCCGCCGTCGCGACCGCCGGCGCAGCAGGCTTGGCCGATGCAACGGGAGCCTCAGCCTGCGCGGCCTCGGCATAGAAGGTCTTGTGCTCCCACTCGGAAGTGGTCTTGCCTATGGCCGTGGCCAGGGAATGGACGTCCAGGCTGGCAATCGCGTCGGGCAACACGTCCAGGCCGATGGAGTTGTACAGGCGGCCCCACGCCGACTGGGCATTGGAATAGCTGGCATATTGCTGGTATTCGGTCAGCAGCTCGCGGGCCTCGGCGCGTATCACTTCCAGACCGGAGTCGACCCGGCTGGTCTCGGCGGCCTTGGCGTAGCGGTACAGCCCCTGGTCGACCCGCGCCGACTCCTTGGCCAGCGCCAGGTCAGCCTTGGCCAGCGCATAGCGCTGCACGCCGATGCGCACCTGGGTCAGGATGGCCATGCTCAGGGCCATGCGGCGGTAGTCGTCGGTCTTGGCCTGGGCGTCATGAGCGCGTTGCAAGGCCGGCAGGCTGGCCAGCCTGAACAGGTTCCACGATATCTGTATGCCCGATTGCGACCAGGAATTGTTGTACAGATACTTGTTGCTGTCGTACTGCAGGTTCAGGAAGTCGAGCTGTATGCCGGGCAGCGCCTGGATCATGGCCGCCTTCACGTCGTTGGTGGTAACGCGCTTGCGATACCATTCCTCCATGAGTTCGGGGCGGCGCTCCAGGGCAATGTTCTCGAGCCTCGACACGTCCTGCGGCACCGGAGGCAGCGCCGGCATGGTCTCGTCCTTCAGCGTGAAGCGCGTGCCCGGCGGCAGCGACATCAGCGCCGCCAATTCGCTGCGCGCCAGTTCCAGTTCCTGACGGCGCTGCGACAGCAGCGCCACCGCGTCGAGCAGCGCGCGCTGGTAGCCCAGCGCCACCGGCTGCGGCAGCAGGCCCTGCTTCTCGGCCTTGCGCGAACGTTCCAGGGCGTCGTTGACGCGGTCTATCAGGTTATCCACCCTTACGATCAGTTTCTGCGCGCCCAGCGCGCGCCAGTAGGCGTTGCGGGTGTCCTGCAGCACGTTCTGGATGACCTTGCGCTGGCGTTCCTGGGCCATCAGGTACTGGTCGGCCTTCTGCTTGGCGCGATAGTACGAGACGCCGAAGTCCAGCAGATTCCACGACAGGCTCAGGTTGGCCATGGTGTGGCTGCGCTCTTCCGAGGTGGAAGGCGCCAGCGATTCTTCGCCGGTTTCGATGTTGATCGACTTGCCGCCCGAGTCGTTGTTGCGCGTGCTGTAGCCCGCACCCACCAGCAGGCGCGGCATCATATCCCAGCGCGAGACGTCCATCAGCCCCTTGGCCAGGGCGTTTTCCATCAGCTTGAGCCGATAGTCCAGGTTGTACTTCAGCGCCCGCGCCGCCGCCTCATCGAAGCTGATCGGCCCGGTAATGGGCTCCTGGTTGGCATACATCTCCGCCCGGTCGGCAGCGACGCGTTCCTTGATCTCTTTCTGGGTAAAAGGCTGCGGCTGCAGCGAAGAGCAGCCCGCCAACGCAATGGCCAAGACGGAAAGTGTGCCTATTTTCAAGTATCGTTGCATGATCAAGTCATTCAGTAATGATGGAAGGATTGGATTTCGCGACTTGCATAAAGGGGTGGGCCGGCTGCGAGGAATGCCGCGAGTCCTGGTCGGCCGAGACGTAGCGGCTCATGCGCTGCAACTGCTCGGAAAAAGCACTGGCCCCGCGCGAGCCGGCAGCGGCGTGATCCTGGCCCTGACTCTGTCCCTGCCCATCCGCCTGGTGCGCGCCGGAATGCTGCGCATCCCTGTCGTGGCCGGGATGCGCCAGCCACTGCAGGAACTTGCTGCCGGCGAAAATGCCGTGGTTGGACAGCAGATTGTCGGCCGACAGCGAAGTACGCCCGTCGCGGCCCAGCGCCCTGCCCTGCAGGATCAAGCGCTCGTGTTCGGCCTGCCCGACCGCGTGCCTGACGTAGATCGTCTCGTCCTGGCCCAGGCCTCGCGTCCAGGAACTGAGCTCGGCCTCGATCGGCAGCACCAGATCCAGGTTCACGCCCTCGGCGGCGAGGTCATCGACGTCGCGCTGATTCTGCGAGGCCTGCACCGCCACCTCCACGTACACAATGGGGTGCATGGGCATGCTCAGGTTGGTGACGCGGTTCTCGTGGTAGGCATCTTCCCAGATGTGCGGCGCATCGGTCACCAGCTCGCTGAACTGTGCCATGGATCGCTGCGAGGCATCGATGATGGGCCTGAAGTCGGGCGTCGCCGGCGGCTGCGGCAGAGCCCGCACGATGCCGGTAACCGTGATGCTGAGCGTCGTGTAGGATGTGCCGCCATTGCCGTCGCTGATGGCATAGGTGAACACATCGGTCGCGGTTTCACCAGCCTTCAAAGCCTTGGAAGCAGGCTGGTCGGCCGAGTAGCTGTAGCTGCCGTCCGCGTTCAAAACCAGCGTGCCGTGCGTGCCCACCAGCGGAGAGCCGACATGGCCCGTACCCACCCCAGCCACGTCGCCGGCCGTGCCGGTAACCACGCCGATCACGGTTATGGGATCGCCATCGACGTCGACGTCCTTGCCCGCGCCCGTGACCGAACCGCTGACCACACCCACGCCGGGACCGGCCGTCAGCGTGCTGTCGGCATCGACAGCGCCGGTATCCGGATGTGCCTCGGGCGGAGGATTGGCGACGGTAAAGGTGAAGGTTTGCGTAACCGAACCGCCATTGCCGTCGTCCGCCGTAACGGTGATGTGATATACGCCATCCTTGCCCGGCCCGCCCTGGCTGGCATCATGCGTCAACGTGCCGGCGATCTCGCCGGTGTTCTTGTCGATGGACAGTCCGGGAGGCAGATTGGTGGCGGTGTAGGTAAGTGTGTCGCTGGAGTCGACGTCGGTGAAGCCGCCCGCCGTCGGCACCTTCACCACGGTGCTGTCGTCCTGGTGGACATTGGGCAGCGTGCCGACGGTCACCGGCGCATCGTTCGCACCCCTGATGGTGATGGTAAGCGTGGAAACGCTGGTGTCGCCATCACCGTCCGTAATGGTGTAGCTGAACGTTTCGGTCAATGTCTTGCCGACACTCAAGGCGTTGACGGCTGGATTGGCGTCATCCACAACGTAGCTATAGCTGCCGTCGGCATTCAGCGTCAGGTTGCCGTACGCGCCATCCAGCGAGCCGCCCACCGTGCCCGCCGTTGCGCCATGGGCCACGCCCGTGACGGGACCGGGCGAGGCCGCGCCGTCCGCGCCGATGCGGTCGTTGGTAAAGACGTTGCCCGTGGCCGCCACACCACTGTCCTCGGTCACCGAATCGGTGTCGGCATGGGCCGTGGGCGCATCATCGGCAATGTATACCGTCAGCGTGCCCGTAGCCGTGCCGCCGCCAGCGTCGAGGATGCCCAGACCGATGGATTCTGTATTGCCGTCGTCACCTGGCGTGCTCTGCGCCTGAGTCAAGGTGTAGCTATAAGCCAGTGTGCCAGCAGTCGGCACGCCACCAACCGACGCCGTCTCTGTAAATCCTGTCAGGGTAATCTCGCCCTTGGGGGTGGTAATGGTGATCCACGTGGCGGAATCCGCCGGATCCAGGTTGCGCAACCCGGCAAGGTCGACAGTGGTGCCGCCCACATCGACGCTGGTCAGGCCGTCAGGCACGTTGACCGCAATGGTACCGGTATTGGTCTGGCTGCCGTCATGGTCGGCCAAGCCTGCCTCGTTCACCGTGACATGGCCATCGGCCGCCCCGTTGCCATCGTCGGGGGTAATCGACAGCGTGCCATCGGTATGCCCATTGATTGTGATCTTCAGCGTCGTCGTGGACTGATCTCCGTCCTTATCGGTCAGCGTATACGTGTACGTCTCGGTCAGCGTATCGCCATCCTTCAAGGCGTTGACAGTAGTGTTGTCGTTGTCCAGTGTATAGCTGTAGCTGCCGTCCGCATGCAGAACCAGCGTGCCGTAGTCTCCGGCCAGCGCGGTAGTGTCTGCACCACCCGCATTCACCCCGCCATCGGCCACGTGCGTCGCACCGCCCGTCAGGGCTCCGGCCTGCGCTCCCGTCACCGTCGCGCCATCCGCGCCCAGCGTGTCCGTGCCCGCCAGCGGACTGCCCGTGCCACTGATCACGTTACCCGCGATCGGCGTGCTCGTGTCTTCCGTCACGTCATTGACATCGGCCACCGCCGTGGGCGCATCGTCCACGATCTTGATGTTCAGCGTGCGGCTCGCATCCGTACCCGTGCCGACATCCCCGTCACGGTCCTTGGCCTGGATCACGAAGCTGTCCATCGTATCCGTGCTA
>Ga0164242_10008746_pt1 | contig 10975 bp, 9 predicted proteins | sample OricomgcompostMG_FD_108783 | JGI IMG/M metagenome (GOLD analysis project Ga0164242, IMG submission 108783) | Miracle-Growth compost microbial communities from Emeryville, California, USA - Original compost - Miracle growth compost (MG) ...
ACTCCCCGACAGTGCGGGACCTTATTCTCCATCCCCGCCAGTTTTTTCAGGACCAACCTTTTTTTTTTTCTCCCCTCTTCATTTTTTTATTCCTAAATTTCAAACCCAAAAACGAAATTATTTTCTTTTTTTTTTTTTTTTTTAATTTTCCTTTTTTGTCTTCTTCCAAGGTTGAAAGTTTCACCTTATTCCCTTGTCTGGTGATCGATCTTCTGATCCGCCCGCTCGCCCGCTGCGGAGTCGATCAAAATGGCCAGTCGAGTCGTGTGACCCAGGAAGAGGGCCTCATATCCCTAGAAACCATTGGCTCAGACAATCGTCGGGAAGGTTGGGACGCGGATTGAACGTGTGAAGAACAAGGTATCCTATTGCGCGTTTAATGGAACCGAGGAAACAGCATTCCCCGTTCCCAAATGGCTCGTGAAGGAGACTTACAGGGGCTCGTTCTCGCCGAGCGTAGGGTTTCAGACCGCGCACTGCCCGACTGTGCCCTATCAAACCCCCTCCCCCTTCTCTCCCCGCCTGGCGAAGCACCAAGATCCTCCCCACCCAACATCACCCCGTGTTGTTGGCAGTTCCCAAGTTTGCCGCAATCGAAATATGAGGAGCTCCACGTCTCCAACAGGGACAAGCAGGGGCTGTTGGTGTATTGCGAGGAAGCTGGATCACACCGAGTTCCGCGTTGCCGGGACTACCTACCCAATATGGAAGTATATCTGACTCGCGCCCGGTCTTCAAGTTCCCCCGCGATGCTCCTTGCAATACCCCAGACTGGGGGGGGGACGTTACCTTATTTCTCCACCCTCCACGGCTTCGCCCTCTCGGTCTGCGTTCCCTGCAGGGCTCTTGGGCTCATGTCGCTGCTGCCTTGTAAGTGGCACTCAACCGGGATAAGGTAAAGAGAGGGCGACCCAATCGTTTGTTGGCCTGGGCGGAAGCCCTAGCTCCACGCACAGGGCGTCGAACCACGGAGAAAGAGACTTGACAGGTACGGACAATAAATGCCGAGAAAAGGTCCCGTCCGACCATAACGGCCTGGCGCGAAGTTGGCGTCATTCACCTTCATTCACCTGACAGTTCGGCCCTGACCGAGATGGGGCCGTTCCGGGGTTCGACCATGCTGGGTCGCTAGTGTGGTCTCGAGTATCAAAGACACGGCCGGTTTTTCCCTCGAATGTTATTCTCCCATGCTATCCTCGGCTAGCCCCAAACGTATCCAAGCCCAAGGCCTCCTGAACAATGGCCTGTTACTTACAGATATTAAACAACTCCAGGATAGCCAAGCCTAGCGGTGAGAGCACAGGAGGGTGAAAACCCGGGTGAACAGCGCATACGTCAACGTAAGCGAAAGGGGACACATGGCATAAGCCGAAATAGTTCGTAGAATAACTAGGGCTGTTTCTAAGCGGTCCTCGATTCAAATCTACTCTGTCTGGTTGAGCAGTATGCTATCCAAGATTCCAAATCTCTTGCGGCCTGAGGTCCGGCCCAGGTGTAATTACTCACCTCACCTCTATAGAGCCTCTCACCTTGAAGCACCTTCCTTGTAAACCAAACGTAATGCCAACACTATTGCGCAATGCCACCAGGGAATACGAGGGGAAAATAAATATGGAAGACGTCTATAATAATAGTACCGTTAAGTCCGACATTGTTGGCCGGCCCGGCATCTTCGGTGATGAGGTGGTGCGACTAAGCCCTCTTCCGGGCCCGTCGGGTGCGAACCTATCCGTCGAGCGAGAGCCCCAACTGCAGGCCGCTGCGGCTCATTGGAAATCCTGCAGGTGATCTGACCACCTCATCTACCTGGTGGCAAGAACTGAGATTGTTGGGGGACTTACTTTATTAGCTATCTTTCTGGGTCCGGGGTGACCCTGCTTCAGAGCTGAAGTCACACCCCCTTTCCCAATTTTCCCTCCCATTTCTTCAAAGGCGTTGGTTCAATCCCATCTTCATCTTCACCTCGGCGTTTTGCAAAGGAACGTCGCCATGAACGAGGGATCTAACGCGTACCTGCGGCTTACTGCAAACCCCCTCGTGTCACCTCAAGATCCAGCCATCTTTTAGACGGTGGAGCGAATCGGGTCCCTTGCACTTGCACATACAGGTAGAATATAGTTGTGCCGCCCATTTATGCTGGACGGCCCGGTGGGTGACACATACGCCATTGATTATTAAAGTGTTCTGCTAGAGCGCACCCGCCCATCCCAGAACATTCATTACGGGCGTACAGCATGTTCCCGCGGCTTACCGTCCGTCCCTGCCGCGTAAATCACCCTCTGCATGGCCCCTCGTTCACGAGACGAACCAGGTCCAGGATAACCCCCCAACCACTAATTAAAGACATCAAGATATGTCTGATTTTTGGGCCCCTCGCCGCCTAGGCTTCCCGGATACTGCCCTCCACCTCCCGGCATTCCCGACCGCCCTACCTTTTTCCGGCAGACGACAAGAAAGAAGAATTTGCCGACGGTACTTTCAAGTGACGGTGTAACCACCGTCGACCCTCAGGTCCGCCCCCGTGACGTACCCCGACGCGTCCGACAAGAGGAACGCCACGGGGCCCATCAGGTCCTCCGGGTGGCCCATCTGGCCCTGCGGGATCAGGGACGTCCACTGCTGCTTTAGGTCTGGGTTGTCGTCAAGGATCTTTTGGGTCCTGTGGAAGGAGAGGAAGGCGCCACTGGTTAGAATACCGCTTGGAACGGGCAGGGAAGAAGGATGGATGAGGGGACTTACAGAGCAGTGAGCATATAGCCGGGCGAGATGCAGTTGACCCGGATCCCGGCGTGGGCCCACTCGACGGCGAGCGAAGCCGCCATATGCCGGACCGCCGCCTTGGCGCTGTTGTAAGGTCTAATTTGGTAGGACCGATCCGTCAGTGTCCGTTCCATCGTCTCGGACCTCTCGAAAGAGGGCAAAAAAAGAGCGTAGCTAAAAGCAAGGGACAACAAAAACTCACGCTTGCGGCTGCGGGACATTGACGATAGACCCGCTCATGCTACCGATGAAGACCATGCTCCCCTTGGAGTTGCGCTCCATCAGGTGGCGCGCGATCGCGGTGGCGAACAGGTAGGTGCCGTCGACGTTGACGGCCCAGAGCTTGCGCATGCGGTCGATGGGGTACGCCGTCGCCTCGAAGTTCTCGGTGAAGCCTGCCGACGTCACCAGGTTGTCGATCTTGCCGTGCTCCTTGATCACCTCGGCGATGCACTCCTCTACCGACACCGGGTCGGAGACGTCTGCGTAGTGCGCTGTGACCTTGGGGACTCTGCGGGAGTGGGGCCTGTCAGCTTGGGGAAGCTCATATGGGCGTGAGGGCGCTCAAGAGCTGTAGGGGATGATATAGCATCCTGAGGTGTAAAGAGGTAGGGCTCACTTCTTCGCGTTGGGGTAGTCCCTTTTGAATGTCTCGATGATGGACTGGGCTTGCTTCGCGGCTTCCTCCTCTGCAAGGAAACACGTCAGTTTGGTTCCCCTTTAACACCCACCTCCCCCCCCGGCCCCGGCAAGGCGGGAGGGAGACGACGAAAACATACTGTTCAAATCCACAATCGCCAAATCCGCTCCGCTAATAACCATCCCCTGCCCCATGACAAGTCCCAACCCTCTCGCACCGCCCGTGACGAGGCCAACCTTGCCCTGGAGCGAGAACGCCGCCAGGGTAGGCAAAACGTTGACGCCCGCGCGCCCGGCGCCCTCCACGGGGGTGCTGCTCGGCAGCTCGTGGTCCTCCGGGTACTCGACGGTGATGGACTCGTCCGTCCGCGCGTAGCTACCCGCCGCGGGGGGCTCCGAGGAGTCGTCCTTCTCGGGCTCCCGCGCCGCCGGCGACGTGTGGAAGCCCGCGATGCGGCTGCGGGGGGCTACCGCTACTGCCGCTGCTGCTACGGCTGACCTGGCGAGGGAGGAGCGTGCGATTGGCTGTCTGGTGAGGGAGGAGGCGGCAGAGGAGGTGCCGAGCCTTGCGGCGCGGAGGCCGGCGCGGGCGGTTTGATGGAGCATTATTTTGTATATTGAGATCTTTTGGGGGATGCTGCGGGTTCCTGGATTTGGGGAAGTATCACGCAACAACCTCAATGGCACTTTGCACCTCGGAGATCAAACTCCTCTTCCTAAACCGTAGGCACAATTCCAAGGGGCAGCACTCGAGTAATGGATGGTAGGTATGCTCGAAACTTGGAAAGGGTTGTAGATGACTTAATGGCGGGGTAGATCGGTGGCAAAAGATGGCTTAGGGGAAGCTCCGTGGTAGGTGGGCAGTGAATCACTTTGTTTCAAGAGAGGGCTTGGAAGGTCAGAAATCAAGGAGACCTTTAGCTTTCCTTATGGTGAGATCTTGCCGACCCGACCGCCTAAGATGGGGCCGTGGGAGGATCAACACGAGAAAAGAAAATCCAGCACTGGTCCCATGACTCGGATCGCAGGGTTTCCATATTTTTGATAAGCGTACAAACCCGTAATATCTCCAGCTTTAGGTGGAGAGGGCGGTTCTTCCCTTGGCTCGGCCGCCGAGAATGTTTTCCCCTTTTAGGTGTGGTTCGTCGGCTCGTCGCCAAATTCCCATGAATTCTCCCGACGGAGATCATTGTCGGTGTGGCAGAGGTGCAAAAGCTCCAAACTATCGTGGGCCATACCGATGGCGGTTTGCAGAGAGGTCCCCGCTTTTACCCCAATTGTCCATCGCAAACGGAGGTCTGCTGACAGCTTCTACGTCTTATCAGTGGGGACTGGTCGGTGTTCCCGGAACTGTAGCGTCGGCTGCAAGCTTGGGCCCTGCGAGTCGAGATCAATCTAGCGCTTCTTGGAGAGGCTTGGCGGCAGGAACGTGGCAAGTATGGGCAAGGATGCCCTGCTAAGGGTGACAAGCTCCATTGCGCATGCATACTGCGTATTAGTGTACACTATAATATTCACGACTTTCACAGGTGGCCAACAAAACATTTCGGTGCCAATTGCCCCGTTTTACCTGGTCTAGAAGCTACCAATCGCCAATGGAACTCGTACTCGTAACTCTCCAATCCGCTTCGCTTTCTTTCTTCGACAGGCGGCCGCGTTTCTTCCCTCACATCCTGAATACACCAAACTTGGTCTCTCCAGCCTTGACTTCGTTTCGTCCCCCCAATGCTGCCCTCAAGCCCAAGCCGAGATACCTCCTGGTGTGTGCCGGAGGAATGACTCCATCGTCCTGTGAAATTGAACACCATCGTTAGCTTTAATCTAATATAACGCGCGAGAAGAAACCACGCTTGGGGACGACGCTAGAGGGGAGAAATTAAAACCCACCCATAACCTCGCAGACGAGTAGACCGCATCGCTCTCCCTCTCAATCCTCGCCTTCAGCTCCGGATCAGCCTTCTGCCCCACCGTCTCCATGACAGCAGCCAGCTGCTCGCCGCCCATGACGCCTATCCTCGCGTTCGGCCACATCCACAGGAAGCGCGGCGAGTACGCCCTGCCGCACATACCGTAGTTGCCCGCGCCGTAGCTGCCGCCGACGACGACGGTGAACTTGGGCACGTCGGCGCACGCCACCGCCGTGACGAGCTTGGCGCCGTTCTTGGCGATGCCCTCGCGCTCGGCGTCCGCGCCGACCATGAAGCCGCTGATGTTCTGCAGGAACACGAGCGGGATGCCGCGCTGGGCGCAGAGCTCGATGAAGTGCGCACCCTTGACCGACGAGCTGCTGAACAGGATGCCGTTGTTGGCCACGATGCCCACCCGCTGCCCGTATATGCTCGCGAAGCCCGTCACGAGCGTCGTGCCGTAGTCGCGCTTGAACTCGGCGAAGCTCGAGCCGTCGACGATGCGCGCGATCACCTCGTGGATGGGGAGAGGCTTGCGGAGGTTGGTGGATGCGATGCCAAGGAGCTCGCTCGGTGGGTAGATAGGCTCCGAGTACTGGGCTTCTTGAGTGGCTAATTGCTGCTGCTGCTGCTGTTTGTTAGGCCAGTTGAGGTTGCTAATGCTGCGTCTCGCGAGCACAATGGCGTGCGCATCGTCAACAGCCAGGTAATCCGTAACTCCCGAAACAGACGAGTGCATCTTGCCGCCTCCCAGGTCCTCTGGGCTGACTACCTCGCCCGTGGCCGCCTTCACCAGGGGTGGACCGGCGAGGAAGATGTGCCCTTGCTCCTGTACTATGATGCTCTCGTCGCTCATCGCCGGTACGTAAGCTCCTCCGGCAGTGCAGGGCCCCATCACGACGGCGATCTGGGGAATGCCCGCCGAAGACATGCGCGCTTGGTTGAAGAAGATGCGCCCGAAGTGGTCGCGGTCTGGGAAGACGTCGGCTTGATGTGGGAGGTTCGCGCCGCCGGAGTCAACGAGGTAGATACATCTATAAAGGCCGCCGCCCACGTTAGCTCGCAGACTCCCAATTACGAATATATGCAGGTAACTTACGGTAGATTGTTTTCCTGAGCAACAGCCTGTGCTCTGAGATGCTTCTTCACCGTGATCGGGTAGTATGTGCCCCCCTTCACCGTGCTGTCATTGGCAACAATCATGCAGGTAACACCCTCGACCACGCCCACGCCCGTGATGATACCCCCGGCGGGAACGTCGGCTTCTGGGTACAATTCGTGACCGGCTAGAGCAGAGAGTTCGAGGAAGGTTGTCCCGGGGTCAATCAGGGCCGTCACTCTATCCCTAGGAAGCATCTTCTTCCTCGCAAGGTGTTTCGCCCGCGCCTTCGCGGGGCCGCCTTCTTGGACCTTCCTCGTCAGCTCCTCTAGGCGGGCTGTCGCTTCGCCCATGAGCCTCTCGTTCTCCTTAAACTCGTCGGATCCCGCGTCGACGTTGCTCTTTATAACGGAAATTGCGCCGGATTGGTAGGGCGCCGTAAACGTCGCGACGCACCGTCGGGAATTCCGCAGGAGCAGCGATGAGCCGAGGCCGTTCCCTGGCGTCGTTCGATGGCATTGTCGGCTCAATTGCTTGGAGAGGTGCAAGACCTCTCTCGTAGATCTTGTTAACGACATTTTAGAGAAGCTCTACGAAGCCTGTGGTTGCTGCCACGTCTGTAGCAGCTGGCTTGCGAAGTTCTACAACGATGCCAGGGGCATTGATCGAGGGAAGTTGGAATGCCCGCTGACGTCGAGGGATGGCTTGCAGCGGCCCGAAGAAAGCCGCTGCAAGCCGAGCGGCCTTGGCACAACCACATGGCCGAAGCTCAAGCATGCGAACTTCAAGCCGAGCATTTCTCCAGACGTTTGACAACTCGAAAACAGGGAGGATTGAATTTGCCAAATCGAATTTCATTTCCTCTCTCCATCACACAATCTCCAACATGGCCAGCGTCAGGATATCTAGCAGGCTGGCCCGCTCAGCGAGGTCATCCGTCCCCTCGGTCCCCCGCCAATGGCTCCGCCCCGCATCATCCACACTCGCGACCCAAAGGCGGCACGCCTCGAACACGGCCTCCAAGCACCCCAAGGACTTTGTGCCGCCGTCACGGGAGGACCTCGAGGAGCTCCGCGAGCGGGTGCAGGAATTCACACGGCGCGAGCTGACGGCCGACGTCGCGGCCGCGACCGACCGGAACAACAGTTTCCCGGCGGACATGTGGGGGCGGATGGGCGAGGCCGGGTTCCTGGGGATCACGGCGGACGAGGACGTCGGGGGCCTCGGGATGGGATACCAGGCGCACTGCGTCGTCATGGAGGAGCTGTCGCGCGCGAGCGGGTCCGTGGCGCTCAGCTACGCGGCACACTCGCAGCTGTGCGTCAACCAGCTGCAGCTCAACGGGTCGCCCGCTCAGAAGCAGAAGTATCTGCCCGCGCTGATCGCGGGGACGGACGTCGGAGCGCTGGCCATGTCGGAGGCCGGGTCCGGGAGCGACGTCGTCAGCATGCGGACGTCTGCGAAGGAGGTTGACGGGGGTTACGTGCTGAATGGGACGAAGATGTGGATCACCAACGGGCCCGACGCCGACGTCGTTATCGTCTACGCCAAGACGGTTCCCGATGCCGGGTCTAAGGGCATCACGGCATTTATAGTGGATACCAAGACCAAGGGCTTCAGCTGCGCGCGGAAACTCGACAAGATGGGGATGCGCGGGAGCAACACGGGAGAGCTAGTGTTCGAGAACGTCTTCGTCCCGACCGAGAACGTCCTAGGCAAAGTCAACGGTGGCGTACGCGTCCTAATGGAGGGCCTCGACCTAGAGAGGCTAGTTCTTAGCGCCGGTCCGCTGGGCTTGATGCAGGCGGCCCTAGACGTAGCGCTACCGTACGCGCATACGCGGAAGCAGTTCGGTACGCCCATCGGTCAGTTCCAGTTCATGCAGGGCAAGCTCGCGGATATGTACACAAAACTTCAGGCGTCAAGGGCCTACACCTATGCTACGGCCAGGGCGGTGGACGAGGAGGGGATCATCAGGACTCAGGACTGTGCTGGAGCCATCCTTTATGCGGCCGAGCGGGCGACGGAGTGCGGGCTGGATTGCATCCAGGTCTTGGGCGGGATGGGTTATGTCGAGGAGATGCCGGCGTCTAGGATACTGAGGGACGCGAAGCTTTACGAGATTGGGGCGGGAACATCGGAGGTTCGGCGGATGGTGATTGGCAGGGCGTTCAATAAGGAGTATGCACACTTCTCGACTTGATCACTAGGGGACATTGAGTAGGAACCGAAACATATTATTAGTATTAGCACATATCAAGCGGTCTTGCAGGGTACGACACAGGAAACGAGATAGAAGACGGCACTTTGGCGAGTTATTCCGTGTATATCATACTAGATGTTCGAGCCGTTGCTTCCAGGGATGGATGTTATTTATATAACTACAATTACCTCGCCGTTAACTAGGGTTCAGCCAGCCTATACCCAAGCCTCAGCTCGGGTTACAAAGCCTCCAAGATAGGCAAGTGAATCAAATCACATGTTATTGTCACGGTTCTATGCTTACTTCTCTCGGTTACATTGCTTGTGATATCGGTTGCATGCCCACACTACCTAGGGCAAAGAGTTTTGCATCCCGATGTCAGCCAAGGCCGACGGCAGTTTGACGGTTCCAGTATCGCAGCAGGTGAACATTCCCATCGATATGACGCTACGACACGGAGGTGGCAGTGGCCGTTGGTACTTTTCACTCTCAGCTGTACTTTCTTCTTTCTGCAAGTATAGGGAGAAAAGAAACCCACCCTGGTGTTAAGAGGTTATGTAGGCGTAAAATCCCATCCTTTCCTAAATTTAGCCAACTCTGTGAGCACTAAGAACCAGCCAGCGTTTGCCATTCGCCGCCACCATTTCCTCCAGGATGTGCACTGTTGTTGACGGATGCCGTCGCCGGCACCGCAGGTGCAGGTGCTCCGGCCAATGGGCACAGCAGAGCGCAGATCCCAAAGTCGAGACTGAAATTGAAAGTGGTGGTTACACGAAGTCTCAGACCCTGGGCGGGATGTACGCAAGCGGATCGGAAACGTAAAGTCGGAAATGGGCCCCGCGGCAAAGCCTAGTGTGGGAACCTGGAACCTTGCACTCGGTTAGCAACTACCGTCTCTCCCGTCTCTCCCGTGGGAAAATGTTCCGAGGGACTGCCGCCGGCCGTGGGGAGTACGAAGCTAGTCGGACGACATCCGTCCGGGAAGTAAGGTAGGTAAATCATTCATGTACTGCAAGTACGCAGCCAGCTTACGGATTCCACCACCACCTACTACAGTACCTCACCCCATGCTCATAGAAAAAGGGGCGGGCGCCACCGATTGATTATACCCCATCAAGTCCAAGCCGCTTCCGGACGCAGGCTGGCCGGGATCGAAAAAGCATGGTGGCAATGGCAAGGGCAAGGACAAGGGTTCAAAGATTTCAGATGTTGGGACCCCTCGCAAGCCCTTTTCGAATAGGGTGGTGTGTTCTTCGTCCAGGATGGGTTTGGCGCGGCCAATTTGCTCACATTTCAGATTTCGAACACTCGCAAAAAGCCGTTGTTCAGGTGTGTAACACAGGCCCGCTGTCCTACGATACGGTTCGCACTGTTCATCCCCCGATCAGGGAGAGCTTCAGATGGGCATTGCGTGTGCGACTAGATAAGGAATTGCGGTCGCTCGTGCCCGTCTGAAATGGGAGAACGATGCTTACCCACCCTCCTTAACTTACGCTTCACCGACAACAAGACACCACGCCATATATCACACAAACCCTATATCATACTCGACGACGACTCCCCGGCCGCCACCCTATAGTGATAATGCCTGCTCTTGTTGAACCGCATGAGAAACAACGGCCGCCATCGACTCCGTACCCTCATTTATGCTCATCACAAGCAAACACTGGGCAACAAAAGACTGAAATCGTCACACCGCCAAAGGCATCTCCAGCAAGCGTCAAGAAGATGGCCCTCGATCTTGAGGAAATCGACCGGAGCATGAGCTTCCACCCGTCCGAGTCCTGCGTAGTATCCTGCGGCACCGTGACCATGGACCCGCTAGCTTCCAAGGTGCTCCTCATCTGGAACCGGCACCTCGAGATCCACCAGCTGCCCAAGGGCCGCAAGAACATCGGCGAGGACATGCTGGTGGCGGCGCTACGGGAGACGGAGGAGGAGACGGGCGTCAAGGCCAACCCGCTGTGCCTCAAGATAGCCACCCGTGCCACCCCGCCCACAGACGAGCCCCCCGTCAAGGACGAGCGGGGCCGCTACAAGCCCACCAGAGAGGTGACGGAGGACCAGCTGAGCTCCGAGTTCATCGGCTGCTGCCGCTATCCGGACCCGCAGTCCTCGACGCCCGCCGACAAGGTCGTGTTCTACTTCGCGGCCGTCGCGGACTCGACCCTCCCCCGCGGGCCGGGCACGCCCAAGGATATGGAGAAGCTCAAGGAGATCTGGGCGCCGTCGTGCGACGCGCCGCGCATGCTGCGGTTCAGGGCCGAGTCGGAGATTGTGCGGAAGGCGTTGGAGGACGCGAGACGGTCAGGTTATCCGATGCGTGGGTGAGCGGGAGGCAGGGGCAGGCACAAGGGGGAAAACAAA
>Ga0164242_10008747_pt1 | contig 10975 bp, 7 predicted proteins | sample OricomgcompostMG_FD_108783 | JGI IMG/M metagenome (GOLD analysis project Ga0164242, IMG submission 108783) | Miracle-Growth compost microbial communities from Emeryville, California, USA - Original compost - Miracle growth compost (MG) ...
CCGATCATGCGCACGCGGTGGCCGTCGCGTCGGTGGTCGCGCTGACGGCGGTAAACTATCGGGGCGTGCAGAAGTCGGCGCTGCTGACCCGGATCGTCGTCAGCTCTGGGCGGTCGGTGCGGTGGTCTACCTCGCGCGCCGGTCTCGCGCGCGGTAGCACCGGTCAGCCCGCACCGTCGGTGACGCGCAGGATCTCGTGCAGCGGCAGCCGCGGCGTCGGTTCCGGGTGCGGTTGGTTCTCCGGGGCCCGCCCGACGCGAATCAGTACCTGCGGGAACGCATTCCGGCCGATCATCCGCGTGACGACGCTGCGACTGCGCGGAACCTCCGTGAGATGGGTGAGCGGACAGGTGGCGTAGCCGGCGAGGGTGCATTCGAGCAGGACGGTGGACAGCACCCGCCCGCAGGCCAGCCATTCGGCGGGGCTGTCGCCGTAGGTCGACAGCACGAGGATCTTCGACCGGTCGGCGCGCACCTCGGTGCGGCGTGGTTCGCCGGTGACCGTGGGCAACCTCCGCCCGACGTCGACGCGCCCGCGTTCCTCCTCGCTCACCAGCGCGTCGCGGGGGACGCCGGTATCTGCCACCACATGCCCTGTCCACCAATGCAATTCGGCGTGGTAGTCGGCGTCGTAGCGGCGCACCGAAGCGGTCAGCTCCGAGGCCCGGGCCAGTTCGGCGCGACTGTCGTCGGGCAGGACGTCGACGATGGCGTCCTCGGGGTCGAACACCGTGCGCAGGACGGTCTCGAACGGCTCCCAGCCCTCCGGTTCGTCGAACGGGAGCCGGTCGGTGTACCGGCGCGCCATGGCGTCGACGCGTTCGCGGTCACCGTCGGTGATGTACGGCGAGGGCTCGAAGCGCACATCGGCGAGGTGGGTGCGGTCGTTGGGGTTCGGGAAGGTCGCCACGATCGTGCGCCACCCCTGGGCGGCCATCGCCGCGCGCAGGTGGTCGAGCACGATGCCGCAGCTGATCACGAGCTGTCGGCCGGTGCTGTCGGTGGTCGGCAACATGCGCTCGTGCACGCTGAACAGCCGCAGTTGCGCACCGTCGAACGTCCACCGCCACGGCTGGCTGTTGTGCAGCGACGGCGCACGGCCGGCCATCCGGACCGCTGTCTCGACGACGTCGCGTGTGGGCACTGTGTTCATATGTCGACGGTAGGTTCGCGCCGCGCGTGGCGGAGGGGCCGTTGGTCCCGAGGTACCGCGACCATGGTCCGCGCCGGCGACCTCACGGCTGCCGGCCCTCGCCATCGTGCACGCACCGTTCGAGCAGCAGCCGGCGCTCGGCGGCGGCCACCGTGCGGCGGGCGTTGCGGACCGCGTCCGGGGTGACCGAAATCGAGGTGATCCCCGCCGCGACGAGATGTTCGGCGAACTCGGGCCGGGTGGACGGGGCCTGCCCGCACAGCGACGACGTGATGCCCAGTTCGCGTGCGGAGGTGACGATGCGCCGGATGGCGTGCAGGACGGCCGGATCCGATTCGTCGAACAGTTCGGCGCATTCCTCGGAATCGCGGTCCACACCGAGGATCAGCTGGGTGAGATCGTTGCTCCCGATCGACACCCCGTCGATCCCGAGCCGCACGTATTCGGGCAGCCAGTGCACGACCGACGGCACCTCGGCCATGATCCACCGGTGCATGCTCCGGTCGTGGCCCAGCGGCGAGGCGTCCACCAGTTCCAGGCACGCGGCCAGTTCCCAGCGGGTGCGAACGAACGGGATCATCAGATGCAGATTCGGGGTGTATTCGCGCACGCGTGCCAGCGCCGCCAGTTCGAGCCGGAACACGTCCGGTTCGTGGACGTAGCGATAGCAGCCGCGGTAGCCGATCATCGGGTTGCGTTCGTTCGGCTCGAAACCTTCGCCGCCGGTGAGCGTGCGAAATTCGTTGCTGCGCAGGTCCGTCGCGCGGTAGACGACCGGCCGCGGGGCGAAGGCCACGGCGATGCGCCGCAGGGATTCGGCCAGGGTGGAGACGAACTCGTTCTCGTCGCCGGCGGCGATCACCGCGCGGGGATGGCGGCCGCCCAGCGCGCGCGTCAAGAGGGTTTCAGCGCGTAGCAGGCCGACGCCGTCGACATCGGAATCGGCGACGCGCTCGGCGATTTCGGGCAGAGCGAGATTGACATAGATCTTCGTTCCGGTGGTTTCGGTCACCGAAACCGCCGCCGGCGCGGTGGTGGCCGCGGCGGGCGCGGAGACGGCCGCTGTCGCGGCGGTCTGCTCGTCCGGGCTGTCCGCCCGAATCCGGCCGGCCTTGGCGTCCACGACGATGCGCTGACCGTCGTGCAGGGATGTGGTGGCGGTCCGCGCGCCGACGATGCAGGGGATGCCCAGTTCGCGGGCCACGATCGCGGCGTGACAGGTCATGCCGCCGCTGTCGGTGACCAAGGCCGCCGCCCGCGAAATGGTCGGCAGCCAGTCCGGATTCGTCATCGGCGCGACCAGGACCTCGCCGTCGCGCAATGCCGATCCCTCGGCGGGTGAGTGCAGGATGCGCACGGCGCCGCGAGCTCGTCCGGGAGCCGCCGGCAGGCCCTGCAGCAGCACGGCGGCGGGCGTCGGTTCCGTTGTCGCCGAGGGCAATTCGTCGGGCAGGGTGGTGATCGGCCGCGACTGCACCAGCCACAGCCGCTGGTCGTCGAAGGCCCACTCGACATCCTGCGGACTGCCGTAGTGCTGCTGGACCTCGAGCGCCAGGCGCGCGACCGCGGTGGCCTCGTCGGTGGTCAGTACCGGCCGATGCGCTTCGTCGTCCGGGATGTCGACGCGGCGGTCACCGTCCTCGCCGGCGAAGATCGCGAAACTTTGCGCACCCCTGCGGGATTCCGTCAGCGTCGGGCCGTCCGCCGCGAACACGTAGGTGTCGGGCTCGACCGCACCGGATACCACCACCTCGCCCTGTCCGCGCGCGGCGTCGATGACGACGCGGTCGCGCCTGCCGGTGGTCGGGTCGGCGGTGAACGCCACGCCGGCGCACCGGACGGTCACCATCTGCTGCACGACCACCGCCATCTCCGGCCGCCGGTCCATGCCGCGGCGGGCGCGGTAGGTGAGAACGCGTGGGGTGAACAGGGAGGCCCAGCATTGCCGGACCGCCTCGAGCAGTTCGGCGTCGCCGCGAATATTGGTGCGCGAGAGGTTCATTCCGGCGAAGGAGGAATCGGCGCTGTCCTCGCCCACCGCCGAGGACCGGACCGCCACGCGCACCCGGTCGCCGAGCCGGTGGTAGGCGCCGACGATCGCCTCCTCGATAGCCCCGTCGATCCGGGTCTCGTGCACCAGGTCGCGCATGCGCGAACACAGCCGGTCGAGCTCGCCGCGGCCCGCGTCGTCGGTGGCGACGGCGCTGCGCAGCGCCTCGGCATGCAGCGAGTCGAGCTCGGACCCGTGCGGCCCGTCGGCGACGGCGGTCTCGTAGGTCGATCGCAGGATCACGAATCCCGGCGGCACCGGGAGTTTCGCGGCGACCATCTCACCGAGATTGGCCCCCTTCCCGCCCACTTGGCCATCATCGCTGAGCCGAATATCGTTCAGACTTGCCACGTAGTCGCCCATCACGGCTCCGATCTGCTGAAAGTGTCTCGATGCCCAGACTCGCGCGTCGCGGCGGCCGGGAACATGGTCGAAGGTCCTCGATCCGGCCGCCCACCGCCCCGGATCACAGACCGCTGGGGTAGGTGTCCGGTGTGCTCGCGGCGGTCCATCGGTGTGACGGTTCCAGCGGCCGCAGGGCGGTGGTCCGGTCGATGTGGATGATCGCGTCGTAGCGGTCGGCCGGCCGCGAGTGGAAGTAGTGGCTGTGCCGCTCGGTGGTCGGCTGATAGATCACGCCGATGGCGCGTTCGAGCCGCGGGTCGCGCAGCAGTTCGGTGGCTGCGCCGGCCGTATCGGTGCGGATCAGGAAGCTGTCGCGTCCGGTGTCGTGCAGCAGCTCCTCGACGCTGCTGCGCAGGGCCGGGCGGACGTCCTTGCACTCGGCCTCGCCGTCCCATTCACTCGCCGCGGTCACGGTGCCGTGGCTGGTGGTGAAACCGATGGTGCGGCAATCGTTTCCGTGGCGTTCGCGGACGAGCTGTCCCAGTGACAGCTGGCCCTCGGCGCCCATTTCCGTCGCGCGGGCGTCACCGATATGGGAATTGTGCGCCCAGACCACCACTCGCGCGGGAGTGCCGTCGCGCCCGAGGTGGCCGGCCAGCGCGTCGAGGGTGTCGGCCATATGCTCGTCGCGCAGATTCCACGACGACACCCGATCGCCGAACATCGCCCGGTAGTAGGCCTCGGCGTTGCGGACCGTCCACGCGTTGCGCAACGCGTCGAACGAGGCCTCGCCGTCGCCGGCCTGTCGATGCGCCGCGGCGTTGCGTTGCAGGTCGACCAGCTGCCGCACCACCTCGGCCTGACACGAATGGCCCGCACCGAATGCGGCGCCGAATCCGTAGGCCTGCCCGTCGTGGTCGCTGGTGCGATCGAAACAGGCGTAGCGGTGCTCGGCGCGCTGCGCCGCGGCGGGATCGACCTGCCGCAGATAGTCGATCACGTGCCGCATCGAACGGTGCATGCTGTACAGGTCGAGCCCGTAGAACCCGGCCTGCGGCGCACCGATCCGGCGCTGATAGTCGTTGTGCAGCCGCAACCAGCCCACGAAATCGCGGACCACGGTATTGCGCCACATCCAGGTGGGGAAGCGTTCGAACCCGCGCAGCGCGAGCGTGGGGGAGGAGTCGTCGATGCCGCGGACGAAGCGATCGACGAGGTGGGCGTCGGGCCAGTCGGCCTCGGCGGCGACCGCGGTGAACCCCTTCTCCGAGATGAGCCAGCGCGTGATGGCCGCGCGGGCGGCATAGAACTCGTGGGTGCCGTGCGAGCTCTCGCCGATCAGGACGAACCGGGCATCGCCGATGAGCTCGTCCAGCACGTGGTGCGGCGGCACGCCTTCGGGAGCCTCGCTCGCGGCGGCATCGATCACGGCGGCGGGATCGGTGAGAGTGGCCGAATCGGTGCCGGTGGCCGCCGCGTCGACGGTCGGCGTCGTCAGCAGCTGCCGCACCTCGTCGTCACCGACCTGGGCGAAATCCCAGAACGACTCGCCGACCGCGAGGAACGGCGACGGCATGGTGGCACAGACCATCTCGTCCACCAGCGCGTCGAACTCCCGGCAGGTTGATTCGGGGGCGGCCGGCACCGCGACCACGATGCGGTCGGGCTCCCCCGCGCGAATCGCCTCCACCGCCGCGAACATGGTGGCTCCGGTCGCCAGACCGTCGTCGACGAGGATCACCGTGCGGCCGGCGATCGGCGCCGGTGGCCGGTCATCGCGATAGGCGCGTTCCCGCCGGGCCAGCTCCGCCGCCTCTTCTCGTGCGACGGATCGGATCTGTTCGGCGGTCACGTGCAGTCCGCGGATCGCATCGTCGTTGACCACGATCCGGCCGTCGGGTGCGAGGGCGCCGATGGCGAATTCCGGATGTCCCGGTGCCCCGAGTTTGCGGACGACGAGCGTGTCCAGTGGCGCGTGCAGGGCGGCGGCGACCTCCCAGGCCACCGGTACCCCACCGCGCGCGAGGCCGAGGACGACGACACCGGAGTGGTCGCGGTAGTGCTCGAGCAGTCCGGCCAGCACACGACCGGCCTCGCGGCGGTCGCGGAAGATCGGCTGCGAGGAATCACGCAGGACAGGTGCTGCCGTCATGGCTGTGGCCTCCGGGAGTGAGTAGTAGTGACCGGCGGATGGGAGGCGGGCGCGGGTCCCGGTCTCGTGGCGGCGCTGCCGGCGGGCAGGCCGAGCGCGGAGCGGTCGCAGGCGGTCGCCAGATCGGTGGCGGTGACGACGCCGGTCAGCCGGCCGGCCGGGTCGACCACCGTGATGGCATCGAGTTTGGGGCGCAGCACGACCCGGGTGGCGACATCGGCGAGCAGATCGTCCTGTCCGACGATCGCGGCTGTGCGTAACGGACGTGCGACCGAGCGCAGAAAGGTCGTGTCACGAGCCGGTACGGCGGTCGTCGTGAGATCCGACCAGGCGACGACACCGATCGGATGGCCGACGGCGTCGACGACCGGAAATATGCTGTGCCCGGTCTGCGGTGCGCTGGAGGCCAGCAGCTGGGTGATCGTCCAATCGCCCGGCACCGCCATCGGATTCGCGGTCATGACCTCGCGAACGGTGGTGTTGCCCAGCCGGTGCCGCAGCCCCGCTGCCGCGAGTTCGCTGTTGGCGGCGGTCTGCAGGAACCAGCCCAGCAGCATCAGCCACAGCCCGCCGAACTGGCGGAACACGATGATGTCGACGGCGCCCAGCACGACGAGCACGGTGCCGAGCAACCGGCCGCCGCGCGCGGCCACGGTGGTGGCGCGCAGCCGGTCGCCGGTCCGCCACCACACGACGGCCCGCATCACCCGGCCGCCGTCGAGCGGCGCGCCGGGTAGCAGATTGAACAGTCCCAGAACGATATTCGTGGCGGCGAGCCAGGCGAGCGCCGCGGTGACGGCGCTGTCGGGCCGCCCGCTGTCCACGGCCACCGCGACGGCCGCGAACAGTCCGCCGAGCACCAGACTCGTCGCCGGACCGGCGATCGCGATCCGGAAATCGCTGCGCGCGTCGGGCGGTTCGTCGCCGAGTTCGGACGCCCCGCCCAGCAGCCACAGCACGATGCGCTCGACCCGTACCCCGTGGCGCCGGGCGACGATCGAATGGGCCAGTTCGTGCGCGGTCAGGGAGGCGAACAGGGTCACCGCGGCGAGCGCCGCAACCGACCAGGTGAAGGCCGGGCTGCCGCTGCCGCGCAGTTGCACGCCGAGCAGCCAGACGAACAGCGCCACGGTGACCAGCACCGACCAGTGCGCGCCGATGCGGATACCCGCCACCCGGCCCAAAGGGATTGTCTCGTGCAACATCCGGCCACCTCGCTCCCGGTGTCATCACACCGGCCCGCGGAACATTTCGGTCGTCGCGCGACCACCCGGGCCACACGCCGAGGCGCGTCGATGCGTCGAACCGGCGATCGGCGCGCCTACCGCCAGTCTGTGCCGGTGCCGGGCCCTGGGGGAGGGGCGAGATTCCCGGCCTCCCGGGACCAATGTCCCTCGAGGACGCCGAGCACATCCGGGCCGGCGCCGACGTTCCGGCGTGGGGACCGACGGCCGGTCGGTGAGGTCTTTCGCCCCTGCCACCGGCCGGTCGCGTCGATCAGGCTGGATCGCGGACGCGGAAGTGAACCGCGCCCGGAGGAGATGATCGAGATGGATATGCAATCGCCGATGATGCAAGCAATGCACGCCGTGATGATGTGGCTGGCCCAGATGGGGATCTGCCCGATGCCGATGCCGATGTGATCCGGTCGGGTCCGAGGAGAACGCAGATCCGTCGATGGAGTGAGGAATTACGGCGATGATGATGTGGTACGGCACCGGCCTGGGCGGTTGGGGTTACGGGTTGATGTTCGCGGGCATGGTGATCTTCTGGGTGCTGGTGGTCGTGGCGATCGTGGCCCTGCTCCGCTACGCCGGCCGGTCCGATACCGCCGCCCTCGACCGGGACGGCCGGGGTCCGTCCCCGCAACAGATCCTCGCCGAGCGCTTCGCCCGTGGTGAGATAGACGACGAGGAATACACCCGTCGAATGCGGACGCTCGGTCCCTAGCCGGCCCCCGCGCCGGACGCCGGCCCGGCGGCCGTGGATTGCAGGAGGCCGCCGTGGCGCGCGAGTTACCGTTCCGATCGCTGTACCGGCACGGATTCGTGCGCGTCGGCGTCGCCGTGCCCGCGATGCGGGTCGCCGATCCCGAGTACAACGCCGAGCAGACACTGCTGCTCGCGCGGCGGGCCGCCGCCGATTCCGTGGTGCTCACGCTGTTTCCGGAACTCGGCCTCTCCGGCTACTCCGCCGAGGATCTGTTCCACCAGGAGGCGCTCGACGACGCGGTGCGAGCCGCCGTGGACCGCGTGGTCGCCGAGAGCGCGGACATCGACAGCGTGCTGATCGTCGGGGCTCCGCTGCGGGTGCGGGAGCGACTGTTCAACTGTGCGTTGATCATCGACCGCGGCCGCGTCCTGGGGGTCGTGCCGAAGAGCTACCTGCCGAATTTCCAGGAGTTCTACGAGAAGCGGCAGTTCTCCGCGGCCCGCGACGCCGTCGACGACCACACCACCGTCGCCGGGCAGCGGGTGCCCTTCGGCGCCGACTTGCTGTTCGAGGCGGTGAATCTGCCCGGATTGGTGCTGGCGGTCGAGATCTGCCAGGACGCGTGGGTTCCGTTGCCGCCCAACATCTTCGCGGCACTGGCCGGCGCCACGGTGCTGACGAATCTGTCGGCGAGCAATATCGTCGTCGGCAAGGCGGACTACCGCAGGGAACTGTGTGTGTCGACCTCGGCGCGCAATATCGCGGCCTATCTGTACACCGCGGCCGGGCAGGGCGAGTCCACCACGGATATGGCGTGGGACGGTCAGGCGCTGATCTGCGAGAACGGCAACCTGCTGGCCGAAAGTGAGCGCTTCGCCGCCGAACCGCAACTGGTCACCGCGGATATCGATCTGCAGCGGCTGGCCGCGGATCGGCTGCGGCTCAACAGTTTCACCGACAACGGTCACGATTTCCTCGAGCGGGTCACCCGATTCCGGCGGCTCGAATTCGAGGCGCCGATCCCGGACGGCGCACCACCGCTGCGTCGGGAGGTCCCGCGCTTTCCCTACGTCCCGGCCGATCCCGGCAGCCGCAACGCGCGCTGTGCCGAGGTCCATCACATCCAGGTCGCCGGGCTCGCCACACGGCTGGCCGCCACCGGAGCCCAGCAGCTCGTGATCGGGGTGTCCGGTGGCCTCGATTCCACTCTCGCGCTCATCGTCGCGGCGCAGACCATGGACCGGCTGGGCCTGCCGCGGTCGAATGTGCTCGCCTACACCATGCCCGGCTTCGCCACGAGCACGCGGACGCTGGAGAACGCGCGCCGGCTGATGCGCGCTGTCGGGGCGAGCGCCGGCGAGATCGATATCCGGCCGTCGGCGACGCAGATGCTGCGCGATCTGGGTCATCCGGCGGCCGACGGCGCGCCCGTCTACGACATCACCTACGAGAACGTGCAGGCAGGAGAGCGCACCTCGCATCTGTTCCGCCTGGCGAACATGCATCACGGCATGGTCGTCGGGACCGGGGACCTGAGCGAATTGGCCTTGGGCTGGTGCACTTTCGGCGTCGGCGACCATATGTCGCACTACAGCGTGAACGCCTCGGTGCCCAAAACGCTGATCAAATATCTGATCGCCTGGACCGCCGACCGCGGTGAGCTCGGCCCGGAGGCGAGTGCGGTGCTGCACTCGGTCCTGGAGACCGAGATCTCACCGGAGCTGGTTCCCGGCGCGGCGCTGCAGAGTTCCGAGGCCACCGTGGGCCCGTACGAGTTGCAGGACTTCCACCTCTATCACCTGCTGCGGTTCGGATTCCGGCCCAGCCGCATCGCCTACCTCGCCGAGCACGCCTGGGGTGACCGCACCCGCGGCGGCTGGCCGGACCTGATCCCCGAGGATCAGCGTCACGAATACGACCTCGCCACGATCAAGCACTGGCTGGCCGAATTCCTGCGCCGCTTCGTGCAGACCAGCCAGTTCAAACGATCGACCCTGCCGAATGCGCCCAAGGTCGGGTCCGGCGGATCGCTGTCGCCGCGCGGGGACTGGCGCGCGCCGAGCGACGCTCCCGCCGCGGCGTGGCTGGACGAACTCGCGCGCAACGTTCCCGACTGACCGTTGTCGCCGGTGGCGTCGCCGCGACGGATGTCATCGCCGCTAGGGTCTTTCCGCCCTCCCCGTGACCGGGCGCCGCGCCGTTGACTGGAAGTCGAGCAGACGGACGGCACGGGAGACGGAGGCGCGATGAGCCGGAACGACGCGAGCCCGTACGACGCGGAAACCGCGACGCCGTCGCGATGGGCGCCGATCGAGAAGTCGGCGGCCGAGATCGCGGCCGCGACCCTTCCCGACTACGGCCGGGCGCGGCGTGACTTCTCCTGGTCCGCGGCCCGCTCCGAACTCGCCGGGCTACCCGGCGGCGGAGTCAACATCGCCGTCGAGGCCGTCGACCGGCACCTCGAGGCGCCGATCGGGCCGGCCCCGTCGTTGCGCTGGTTGCCGGTCACCGGTGGCGTGACCGAGCTCGACTGCGCGGACCTGGTCCGGCTGAGCAATAAGTTCGCCCACGTGCTGCGCGACCTCGGGGTGTATCGGGGTGAGCGGGTGTGCCTGCTGCTGGGACGCACTCCGGAGTTGTATCTCGCGTGCCTGGGCGCGTGGAAGGCCGGATGTGTCGTCTCCCCGCTGTTCTCGGCCTTCGGCCCCGAACCGGTGCGTCAGCGGCTGGACCTGGCCGAGGCGAGCACCCTGGTGACCACCGCGGCCCACTATCGCCGCAAGGTCGCGCCGATCCGCGACACACTGCCCGCGCTCCGGCACGTCATCGTCGTCGACGGCGAGACCGACCTGCCCGGCGTGGTGTCCCTGCCCGCGGCCATGGCCGCCGCCGACAGCGAATTCCCCATCGTGCGAACCCAATTCGAAGACCCCGCGCTCCTGCACTTCACCAGCGGAACCACCGGCCGTCCCAAGGGTGCGGTGCACGTGCACGGCGCCGTCGTGGCGCACCGGGCCACCGCGCGTGCCGCGCTGGACCTGCGCGGCGGCGACGTGTTCTGGTGCACCGCGGACCCGGGCTGGGTGACCGGCATGTCGTACGGGGTGATCGCGCCGCTGTGCCTCGGCGCCACGGTGATCAGCGACGAGGCGGAATTCGATCCGCAACGCTGGTACGACATCCTCACCGCGGAGCGGGTGTCCGTCTGGTACACCGCGCCCACCGCCCTGCGGATGCTGATGCGCCGTGGCGACGAGCTGCCGCCGAGCACGGATCTGTCGTGCCTGCGCTTCGTGGCCAGCGTCGGCGAGCCGCTCAATCCCGAAGTCGTGGTGTGGGGGCA
>Ga0164242_10008748_pt1 | contig 10974 bp, 6 predicted proteins | sample OricomgcompostMG_FD_108783 | JGI IMG/M metagenome (GOLD analysis project Ga0164242, IMG submission 108783) | Miracle-Growth compost microbial communities from Emeryville, California, USA - Original compost - Miracle growth compost (MG) ...
AAATCCGCTCCTGCGTCAAGCCGCCAAACCGTTGGCAGTAATTATAGAAAATCGTTAACAAATCAAAAGAATATGGCAAAAAAAATACTTTTATTATTTACAGTATGTTTGACTTTACTTAAAGTCAATGGACAAACAACCTTTGAATATAACTTCTTAGGCGAAGACTTCACCTTGTACAAGGGTACTTTACTAAAACTTATAGACAATCCAATATCAGGGTTCAGGCAAGCTTTCTATTCGGATTTGAAATATTGTCAATCTAAGTATGACAACAATGTTGTATATCCAGATAAAAAATATAATTTCGTAACAGTAAAGGACTCGCTAAAGAATAGAGTGTTTTTAGTAGAGGATATTATTGACAAAACGGGCAAGGAATGGAATGAAGCATATAAAACAGACCATTTTGCCGAACCGATATTTGTGTTGAGAGATACTTTAAGCGAGCAAAAGATATACTATAAGTACGACAAAGAATATGAAGACAATTTTCCATTTAATACTTCAAAAATAAATTATCCAACAGATTATTTCTGCTCTAAAATTGACAAACAAATAGATGATTTCACTAACGAAGTAAAGCTTAATTCCCCATTAATGAGTAGCAGGCAATTATCACCTATGATAATTTACAAACACATCAATAATGGTAAAATAGTATATTATTTGAGTCTTAGTACTTATGGAAGCACAGTAAATGTCAATGAAAATGGAGTGATTATTCTGTTTCAAGATGGGACAAAATGGACGAGAGCATCAAAAATAAATGTTGAAGCAGATAGCAAAGGTTTTGAATACTCTGCGTTTATTACATTAACACCTGCAGACCTAGTAATATTCTCAACTAAAAAAATCAAAAAGTTTAGACTTTATATTTACGATAAAGAAGTAAACTCAAGTGACGCGGAAAAATTTAGACTATACGCACAATGTATAAAGACTGCTAAATAACTGTTGACAACAAACAAATTAACAATAATTAGAAGCACTTATTGAAACTCCGGAACAACATTCAACATGAATAAAGAAAAAATTTTCAACATTTTTCCTATTGTTATTGATGAAATTATTTCATCGGTTGGATATAGAACTCATCTTGTAAATGGAGATGATGGTTATAAAATCGATTTTCTAAAGAAAAATATAAACAATGACTTAAAAGATTTGAAATACGTTAATATACCAAAAGGCTATATTGTTTCTAAAGGAAAAAATAAAAAGATAGGTATAAGTCTACTCAACTATAATAATTTGATGCTTAATAATCAAATAGCTATTCTATTCGAAAACATATTCTTAACTGAAAACGCATCCCAAGAGCCACTATTCATTGCTACGTTACTAGATGATAAATGCATTCGTATTGACGAAACGATAAAAACACAACCTATCGAAAATATATCATATAAAAGGTCTGTTACCGAGGAAATTTCAGAAAATTATATAACAGCATATCATACTGACAACGGATTTGATTTTAATAATCTTTTAAATGATGATTTTTTAAAGGCCTCAAAATTGTTATTCCAAAACGGATTATATGTTTCTTCAATAAAACTTCTATTGTCAGCGATTGATAGTTTTGCTTTTTTAGAGTATGGAGATTCTAAAGATATTTTTAAAAGATGGTTAGACACATATTGTACCATTGATACTATCGGAATAAATAGTGACGAGCTGTGGGAATATCGAAACTCATTATTACATATGACGAATAATAAATCACGTAAGGTATCTAAAAATTTAGTAGCCCCTATTTCTTTCTATGTAACTCACAGAAGTGACTTTATACCAACAGCAGGTGACAATCTTAAATACTTCAATTTAATTAATTTAATTCAAGTAATTACAAGTGGACTAGTGAATTGGATTAATTCATTTAATGAAAATCGACAGAAAATAAAGCTGTTTTTTGATAGGTATGATTTAATAATATCGGATGTTAGATATTCCAAGACATATTTTGAAGATTAAGATAACTACTGCCAACACGCCGTTTGAAAGCAAGGCTGGCTAATTGCTTCGTTCTTGGGTTTTATGTTAAAGGAAAAGTTTTATCTTCGTATCAACATTTAACGTGAAATCCGCCCGACCGCAAAGCGCCGAGCCGTTATAGGCAACCCCTGAACGCCACCGCACATTCAAGCACATTTGGTTTTCCAACCGCACAAATCCAACGCTTAAAAACCAAAAGAGTTATACCGTTAAATTCCAAATAAAATCACAATTTTTTTTATGTTTGTCCCATAAGATTGCTTTCAGGTGATTCCGTATTCGCATCCATTGATGCTTGGAACCCTTCCAAAGCAATCTTTCTTTTTTTGTAATTTCTGCCTGATACCGGAGCTTCTATACCTAATTGCTGATACCTCCTACTGGTTTTGCTAACACCCAATTTTGTGGATTCATTCTGTTCGTTCTGGTGTGATTTTTCTTGGTTTTTAGCATCAATTTGTTCGTTGAACACTTGTTTATTCTTTAGCATCCCATACACCACTCTCAACAGCTTGTGCATAATAATCCCTATGACAGCCTTGTGTTTCTTTCCATTGGCTCTGTGCCTTGCATAAATGGCTTTGAAATAAGGATTGTGTTGTACTACATTCACGGCCGCATTGTATAATGCCGATCGCATTGTTTTGTTACCCGCCTTACTCATTTTACTTCCCCATTTACCGTCTCCACTTTGCTTAAATGTTGGGTGAACACCAAAGAAAGAAGCTAATTGTTGACCGCTTTCAAACTGCTGTATATCTCCTATGTGAACCAACATTCCAATGGCACTCCATTCCGCAACTCCTTTGATGCTGCACAAGAGGTGTACATCCCCATCTGCTTCCTGTTCAATAAGCTGTTCTTTGAGTTTGTCTATTTGTTGACTGGCATGCAATATTTCGCTGCAAAGAGTTTGTACAATAATGTCCATTACAAGATCTTTTCCAAGATTACCTACACTGTTTTTTGCTAACCCTTTCAGTATATTTGCTTTGGTTTCGGTGATGCCTTTGATTTTGTCCACTCCGCTGAGTTTGGCATTTTTTACCGCCGTAAGGCTTGGATATTTTTCTAATAAACGGGTAATCCAGAGTGGTATTCCGTTTTTGCAGTATTGCAACAATTCCGGAAACTGGCGGTAAATTATTTTTTCTAACTGATTGTATTTTGCCGTTAGATATTTTTGCTGGCTCACTATCAACTTACACAGCATTTGTCTGCTTGTGGTAGCTTCCTCTTTTGCAATACCTCGTTTCCAGTCTTGTAGCTTGGTAGCATAGTTGTTGATAACATAAATGGCAATGCCCTCTGCACTTACTCCATCTGTAATGGTCCGCCTTAATTCACTTTCCAACTGATGTTTTACACCACGGGCATTTAGTTTGTATTGCTCAACCGACTGTTTTTTATCAATTAGTTGTCTGATGCACCGAATCCAGTTTTGTTCATAACCACCGGTACTTTCTAAACCGCAAACGACTTTAATTCCCGTTGAATTTAATGCCGTTATTTTCTTTTGCAACAGACTGTGTCCAACATGATTGTCGTCTAACTGAAAGTTACTTTCAATGATTTTCTTTTCTGAGTCAAGTAGTATAAAATCTGCATAACCCTTGCTGACATCTATGCCAACGTAAACTGTTTTTTCTTTTCCCATTCTTCTTTTTTTTAGTAAATAATTTGTTTATAAAAATGTCAAGTTGAATACCTGCTTATTACAATGCGGCATCGGCGTGCCAAGTTATACCTCGTATTTAGCTTGACTGAAGGGGGTAACTCTTTTACGGCATCTTTGTACCTGCTTGCAATCCCCCTCATTCAGCAAACTAAAGGTTTTTTATATAACCATCTTTCAAAAAACAAACATATAAGTGTGCTTTTCCCAACCCAAGAAAAATTGTTTTTAAAAAATTCTCCTTCTCTTCAAAAAATAAAAATACTCAACCGCACAGCCGACACAGACAGACCATATTACAATCTGACTTTAACTTGTAAATCATTGAAAACAGAGATATTGACGACAATAAAAAGTAAGGGTATTCCGCTAACATCACCTATACGCAAGCAGGGGTTTCGTGCTTCGTAGGACAGGAAAGTGCAAAATTTAAAGTTCAGTTCTTCGTAGGAAGTTCAATGGTGAAAATCCCTGCCTGCGTATAGCTGAGAACCGTTATAGGAAAGCGAGGTTCAACACTTCGATTCCAAGTTTTACCAAAAACAAAACTAATCAGAAAAGTAGAACGACAAAATCTTACGTTTAAACTGCAACTCAAATTGAGCCTGAATTAAATCTGATTTAGCTTTGAAATTTTTATTTTGTGCTTCCAAAAACTGCGTATAATCGACTTCTCTATTCTCATAACGAAGCCTGAAATTGTCCAAATTCTTTTGCGTAGAAACTTCCACCTTAGAAAGTGCATCTAATTGGGAGGACAAACTATTAATTTCCAGTCGAATTTGCGCTATCTTTTGAATTATTTGTTGTTTTTCCTGTTGATTTTTAATGTTTAAGTCTGCTAACGATAATTCTTTTAATTTTACTTGACTTTTGATGCCATACCTATTAAAAATCGGTATTGACAGCGTTAAAATCAAAGATTGGTACAAGTTATTTTGTATTTGCTCCCGAAATGGTGTGATAAATACATTGTTGTTTGCATCTATAAATTTATCATTTCCTGAATAACCACTACCTAGTGAACCACTTAAATCCAAGGATGGATAATAACTTCCTTTAATTGCTTTAAGTTCATAAGTTTGTTGCTGTATTTCAAGCTCTTGTTTGGCTATTTCAGGCAATTTATCAATCTCAAACTCTTGTATGTTTTGTGAATTAATATCATCGGTTAGTAAAATTAGCGTAATACTATCTTTCGGCGGAATGTTCATTAATTGTTGCAACAGAAGTTCAGAATAACGCAAATCGTTTTTTGCTTTTATCAAATTGTATTTATCGGTTTGTAGTTGTGCGTCTATTTCCAATTGTTGTGCTATTGTCGCTTGATTTTCCTGTATTAAAATGGTTATCCTTTCTAATTGTTTTTGAGTAAGCGCTTGATTTTCTTTATATAATTCTACCATTTTTTGGTTAATTAGAACTTGCAAGAAAGCAGCTGAAACATCAATTTTTATATTTCGTTGTGTTATTTCAATATCCAATTCATTAGTGGAAACAGCCGTTTGATTGGCTTTAATGGTATAATAATTTCGTAAGCCTGAAAACAAAGAAACACTACTGCTCAAATAGAAATTTTCAAATAGCACTCTGTCCGTTGCAAACTGATTGGTAAATAAATCTATGGTTTGTCCCCAATTGTAACCGTGTGAAGCTCCTGCATTTAAGGACGGTAGTAGGTTTAATTTTGAACTTTTAAGATTTACATCTGCAACTTGACTTTGAATTCTTGAAGATTGAAGCGATAGGTTATTTTGCAAAGCAGTATCAATACATTTATCTAATGTCCAACTTTGTGCATGGCAATAATTGCCATAATTGATAATTAACAATGAAATAATTGACAATGTAAGTGTCTTCGCCACAGCTTTTTGTATGTATTCTTTGCTTCTAATCATTATCATTAATTTTCAATTGTACATCGTAAAATTGTTAATTATCAAATACTTTTCTAAATTGATTAAAAATTCTATCGATAATTCGTAAATCTTCAGTGATAATTTCAGCCGTACCGCTCATCTCGGGTGCATAGTTAATTTCTTTGTTATAGGTTGTTTTCAAACCATTGGTTAATTTGACTTGTACCAAATAATTATCTTCGTTCGCTATTAAAGAAATATGATTGACTTTTCCGAGTAACTGTCCATATTCTTGATACGGATAATTATCAATTTTCAACATCACTTTTTGATTTAATTTTACTTTCCCAAAACCTGTTTTCGGTATTTTTAAATAAGCAATATAATTTTGATTTTCAGGAACAACGGCAAATAAAGCTTTTCCTGATTCTACATAATCGTTGGTTACAACATTCTCCAAATAAACTAATTTTCCATTCATCGGTGATTTTATTTCATAACTCCTTTGCCAAGTAGAAAGTGTGTTTTCAATTGTTGAAAGTTGGTTGTTGATTTCCAATAGAAAGTCTTTCTTTTTTTGATTGTAATTGAATTGCAAATCATTGAGTTGCTTTTGCAAATCGGTAATGCTTATCTCTGTCGAAATTTGACTTTGTTTCAATGAATTAATTTGGCTAACTGCTGATTCATACGTTTTCTGCCGTTCAAACAATTCTGCTTGGGAAATCACTCCTTTTTGATAGAGAACTTTATCGGATTCGTACTTTTTTTCGGCATTTTTAAGTAGATTTTCGTTATTGGAAACTTCCGATTTAAGAATTGCCTGTAAATTTTGCTGGTTCTTAATCTGTTTGGAAGCATTAGCAATGTTAAAAGCCGTATTATCTTCGTTAATAAGATATTGATAGTTCTTTATGGCAGTCGTTAAAGCAACATAATTAGCTTGCAATTCTCCAAAAGTGTATTCGGTTGATTCGAGATGGATTTGTGCAAGCGTTTGACTTGCTACAGCTTGCTGAATACTTGTTATTTCGTCTTTTAGAAAATTTCTTGCTTCTTGTGATAGTGTACTTTGAATTACTGCAATTTCATCATTTTCATGAACTGTTGCGTTTTTTTCAAGGTATATCGTCTCTATTTCTCCAGCCGTTTTTGTTATCAGTTTAATAGGTGGTTGTTCCGTTGTTAAAGTTGTTGTACCCACAATTTTATCAGGGTATTTTATCATCCAAGAGAGAAACAAAAACAAGCCTAAAAGAATAAAAATTAGCGTAATTCCCCAACGTATCATCCAATTGGGTACATGAGAAAGAATCTCCTGCACTTCATCCGAGCGAATTTGTAAATCTTCGATATGTTCCTTTTCTTCACTCATAAATTAATTGCCCAATTCTAACTGATTTTTTACTAAATGATAATACTTCCCTTTTAGTTTGACCAGTTCCTCATGCGTTCCTTTTTCTTCTATCTTTCCTTGTTCTAATACTACGATTTGGTCGGCATTTTTAACCGTACTCAAACGGTGAGCAATCACAACAGCCGTTCGGCCTTTGTAAAAGGTATCTAAATTTTCCATGATTATTTTTTCATTGTTGGCATCCAATGCACTCGTAGCTTCATCAAAAAAGATGATTTTGGGGTCTTTATAAACGGCTCTCGCAATGAGTAAACGCTGTTTTTGTCCTGTACTCATTCCCACGCCCTCCATTCCGATTTTGGTATTGTAACCCAACGGCAATTGCTCTATAAAATCCTGAATATTTGCAATTTTAACCGCTTGTCGTAGTTTTTGTTGATCTATTACCGTTTCCCCAATGGCAATATTATTCGCAATCGTATCGTTAAATATATATCCCTCCTGCATTACTGCACCACTGTTTTCTCTCCACGTTTTTTGACTAATATTACTCAAATTCGTGTTACCTAATTTAATTTCTCCTTTTTCGGGTTCATAAAATTTTAGTAGCATCTTCATCAAGGTTGTTTTTCCGCTACCGCTTGTTCCTACAATTGCCGTTACTTGATTGGCAGGAATTTCTAAATTAAGATTTTTCAACACTTCTTCTGAACTTCCCATATAACGAAATGAAACATTATTGAGCAAGATGTTTTCATCGACCGCTACATCTGTTATTTTCTGTTCTTCGCTATTCTCTTCATCTTCTTTATTGTGGATTTCCGACAAACGTTCCAACGCTATTTTAGCATCTTGCATGGAATACACAAAGCCGATTAATTGCTGGATAGGACTATTCAACTGACCAATAATGTACGAAATTGCCATCATCATACCGAGTGTAATTTGTCCGTCGATAACCAATTTTGCCGAAAACATCGTAATGAAAATATTCTTAATTTCATTGACAAAAGAAGAACCGATACTTTGCGTTTGTTCGAGTGCCAAACTTTTAATCGAAATTTTATACAACCGTGCTTGCAAAAACTCCCAACTCCATCGTTTTTGCCGTTCTGCGTTGTGCAATTTGATTTCCTGCATACCGTTGATAAGTTCAATCACTTTGCTTTGTTCATTACTCATCTGATCAAAACGCTTATAGTCCAAGTCTTTACGGCGTTTTAAAAAAAGCATTACCCAAATAACGTAAATGGCACTTCCCATAAAGAATATAGCGAATATTTTCAAGTCATACCATGCTAAAACAGCACCAAAAACGATTAAATTAAACAGTGAAAACAGCGTATCTAAAGTTGTAGAAGTAAGCAAACGCTCGATGCGTTGGTGGTCGTTGATACGTTGCATAATATCTCCTGTCATTTTCGTATCGAAAAAGGCAATAGGCAAATTCATCAGCTTGATGAAAAAGTCGGAAATCAGCGAAATATTAATGCGTGTACTCAAATGTAACAAAATCCACCCCCGAATGATTTGAACGCTTATTTGCCCCATAAATAGCAACAGTTGGGCGATTAAAACAAGGTAAATAAAATGAATGTCTAAATTTTGGATTCCGACATCAACCACGCTTTGCGTTAAGAAGGGAAAAATCAATTGCAAGAGCGAACCCACCAATAAGCCCAACGCTAATTGAACAATAAATTTCTTGTAACGAAACAGATATTGATACAAAAATGAAAAACCTTTTTTAGTTTCAAAATCGTCTGCTTCCGCTTGTTTTAGTTTCGGGGTAGGTTCTAACAGTAAAGCAATTCCTTCTTCTGTGGTTTCATTGGCATTATTTCCTATCCAATGGGAGATAAATTCTTGTTTTGTATATTTTAATAAGCCATGCCCGGGGTCGGCTACATATACAATACCTTTCTTGATTTTATAGACAACTACAAAATGATTTTGATTCCAATGGATAATACAGGGAAGTGGTGCATCTTCTTTGAGTTTATTGAAGTCTATTTTTACACCAAGAGTGCGAAACCCAATTTTTTCGGCAGCATCTGCGATACCTTGCAAACTACTTCCTGCACGTGTGGTTTCCGATAGTTTTTGTAGTTTTTCTAATGAAATACTTCTCCCATAGTGATTAGCTATCATGCGGAGGCACGTAGGACCACAGAGCATTTGGTCGGGCTGGAGGAAGTGGGAGAAACGCACGTTTTTAATGTGAATTATAATTTCTAATATACTCGAAAATCTCCGAATTTACCTGTACCCATGATTCTTTTTGCATTATAATCGGTAACTCTCTTCTTAAATCTTTTAATGTTAGGTTTAAAATTTTTATTACATAGTCTATTCCTTTTTTCTCGTAAACCATACTACAAATAACTGCTCCAACTAAATATAAAGGGTTGTTGTCGTATTTATTTCTATATTTAGAAGTTAAAATATCATCAATAGTGAGAGTGTCATTATCTCGAATTTCATTAGAAAAAGACTCGAGTGCTGAATCATATGTTTCATTTAGTGTCGGTCCTGCACACCATGTTGCCACGCCTTCATTTATAAGCATATTAGTATTGTCATAATTCGTTATTAATGGCGATAGAATCATGTGTACAAATTCATGCGGATAACTGGCAATACCAAAAGCTGAGAAAATTTCTCGGGTCGGAACATTAGTAATACCAGTTGAATAAGAAAGCCAGTATTCAAAATTAAAAAGTCGCCCCATTTCTTCCGAATCATTCGTTATGTAAAATATAAATGGTTGAATTTTTTTTATGTTAAACTTTTTGGCGATTTTTTGGCAAAACTTAATTCCTTCTTTCGCTTTTTGTTTATCAAAATGTGAAGTTGGGGAAACAAAATAAGTAATAAATTTATACCTTATTTTTCTCCAATTACGTGTATCATATTCCAGAGTGTTCTCTAACTTAAACTCTCCATCCTTATTTTTAACAGCGTATAATCGAGTAATATACACTGGATTATATTTTTCATATCCTTCAGTATAATTATTATAAATGACTCGTAATAAAAAACGATTTATCTCTACTCTTTCAATGGATAAAATTTTAGGATGATATACATCATAGAAATCAGTTGAATTATCAAATCCCCTAAACATTGTCCAAACGGAACGGTTACAATTCATACCATTTTCTACAAGTGTGTGTGACTCATTCTTATTCCAAAATGGATTTTCATACAAAGAATCAGGTTGTGAATTGATGTAGCCTTCAAAACAAGTATAGACCTCCTTTACAGAAGTTTCTGTAGTGTCAACCCTTGCTGTTATTTCTGGTATTATCTGTGATTGACCAATGAGTGGAAAAAAAATAATGTTAATTAAATAAATTAACCGTCTTATCATAATCGTAAATATTTAGAAGTACATTACCAATTCCTGTTATACCTGTGAAAAATCCATTCATTTCATAATACGAAGCGTCCGAAATTCCTATTGGTGAACAGGCTAACGGATTGTTCAACTCTATATTAACATATAACTCTTTTAGATAACATAAGATATTGTTCTTTAACTCTGGTAAATTAAACTTATTTGAACACATAATAAGTAAATCCAAATTACCAAAAGTTCCCGAAGAATAATTTAGATTTTCTTTACTCCCGTATTTACAAATATTATCTAGGCTAATTTTCAGGTCTTGTAATATATTTTCACATTGCCAATAATCAAAAATAAGAATCCTACTTTGTAAAATTGCACCAGAACCATAAGCCCAATAATGCTTCACAGTTTTATCTATAAATGTTTTTTCCTTTTCGAATACAGTAGAAAAGCTCCAACATCTCTTTTTGTTATCATATAAGCTATTTTCGTAGTTGATAGCCTGAACTGCTATTTCTTTAAACTTTTCAACCAATTGTCTATTAGTTAGGTATGAGTTCAGTTTAATTAATGAAAAAGCTATTCCAGAAGCTCCATGGCAAAACCCCACATGTGCTTTATTGAATTTTGATATCCAAAAAGTTAGTTTTTCATCAAATACTTTTCTTGAACATGAACACAAATGGTGGGCGATTTTTATAGCTAAGTTGAGTATTTTTTGTTTCTTTACTCT
>Ga0164242_10008749_pt1 | contig 10973 bp, 11 predicted proteins | sample OricomgcompostMG_FD_108783 | JGI IMG/M metagenome (GOLD analysis project Ga0164242, IMG submission 108783) | Miracle-Growth compost microbial communities from Emeryville, California, USA - Original compost - Miracle growth compost (MG) ...
CACCTCGGCCATGCCCAGCACGATGAGCGCGGCGCCCTGCACGATCAGGTTCACCAGGTTGCCCGGCGACAAGAAGGCCGAACTCTGGGTCTGGAACAGGACGACGATGATCACCAGGCCGACGAGCACGGGCAGCATGCCACTCTCGCCGTGCCGCACCCTGCCCGCCCAGGACCGCAAATAGTCGCCGAACGAGCCAACGGCGACGTCGCTGGTCGCCGATGCCATCGCGGCGGCGTCGACGTCCGGTGCGCCGTCGGGGTCCGCGGACGGTGTGGCGGCTACGTCGGTTCCCGAGCCGGCATTGGCGAAGACTGGATCGCCGGGGGTAGCGGCAAGTCTCACTTCGTCGCCGGATCCACGTCCGGTGGTCGATTCCTCAGCCATCGTCCCTGCCCTCCGCGGCGCGACCGTGCACGACCGCCGCCCTCGTCCCCGACAACGATCCGGTCGTGATGAGTTCCACGGCGCTCTGCGTGTCGAAGTCGGACAACGGACCCTGCGCCGCCATGCGTCCCAGATGCAGGACGGCCAGCCTATCGGCGACCGCGAACACGTCGTTGAGGTTGTGCGAGATCACCAGGACGGCGATGCCCCGGTCTCGCAGCGTTGTGATCAGATCGAGCACCATCGCCGTTTGGGACACGCCCAGCGCCGCGGTCGGCTCGTCCATGACGACTAGCTTGGCGTCCCACAGCACCGCGCGGGCGACCGCTACCGCCTGCCGTTGGCCCCCCGACAGGGTGCCGACCGGCTGCCGGATCGACTTCACCGTCACCACCGACAGGTCGGCCAGCGTGCCGCGCGCCCGCAACTCCATGTGCGCGTCGTCTAGCAGCCGGGAGCGCACCAACTCCCGGCCGAGAAACATGTTCTCCACGATGTCCAAGTTGTCGCAGAGGGCGAGATCCTGGTACACGGTGGCGATTCCGAGGTTGGACGCGTCGCGTGGTGAGTGCAGGCGGACCGGCTCGCCCTCCCACACCAGCTCCCCGCCGTCGGGCTGGTGGATGCCCGCAATGGTCTTGATCAACGTCGACTTTCCCGCGCCGTTGTCGCCCACCAACGCGGTCACCCGGCCCGGCGGGATGTCGAGGTCGACCCCGCCCAGGGCCTGCACGGCGCCGAAGTTCTTGACGACGCCGTGCAGGCTCAGGAGGTAGTCCATCGTTACGAGGTGATGCCGGCGGCCTTGCACGCCGCTGCGACGTCCGAGGTGCACAACTGCTTGGCCGTCACGAACTTGTCGGCGATGACGGTCGAGTTCATGTTCTTCGGCGTCACCCACACCGGCGGCAGCAGCACGGACTGCACCTTGGTCTTCGCCGTGGTGTCGTCGGTGGTGCCGTTGACCAGCGAGGACGGCGGAGTCTGGCCTGCCCGCAGGTACAGGGCCAGCGCCACCGCGGCCTGGGCCTCCAGGTAGATCGGCTTGTAGACGGTGCCGCACTGGTAGCCGGTCAGGATGTTCTGCAGTCCGACCAGGGTGGCGTCCTGACCGGTCAGCGGGAAGGTCTTGGCCTTCACGCCGTGCTTTTGCAGGTAGGTGATGATCGGCGCGGCGTTCTCGTCGTTCGGCGTCACCGCGGAGTTGGCGCTGGGGTGCGCCGTCAGCGCCTGCTCGAACTCGGTCGCGGCGGTCGGCGGGTCCCAGGTGCCGGCGGGCTCGGCCACCTTCTTGTACTTGCCGGAGTCCTCGTACGGCTTGAGCACCGCGTCGTAGCCCTGTGCGAAGAGCGTCGCGTTGTTGTCGGTGGGGGCACCCTTCATCTCGATGAACTGCGGGCTGGTCACGCCCCAGTCCGCGGTGCACTGCACGAATCCTTGGCCGATCAGGGTGCCGACCTTCACGTTGTCGAAACTGACGTAGTAGTCGCGGCTTCCACCCAGCGTCAGCCGGTCGTAGTCGATCACCGGGACGCCGTGCGACTTGGCGTAGGACTCGATCTGTGCGCCGACCCCGGAGTCCAGCGGGTCCATGATGAGCACGGTCGCGCCGGAGGCGATCGCGGTCTGCGCGTCGGTGAGTTCCTGGGAATCCTTGCCCTGGGCGTTGACGACGCTGATGTCCGAGGAGGACAGGCCGGCCTGCTGCATGGCCTTGGTCAGATCGGGTGCGTCGAACTCGGTGTACCGGGCCGACGTCGTGGTGTCCGGAAGGATCGCGGTGACCTTGCCCTTCCCGGCCGAGGCGACGTCCTTGAGCTTCGCCATGGCGGAGAAGTCGTTGGTGAAGTCGTTCACGCCGATGGTGGCGCCCGAGGCGGAGCCGGAGGACGACGATCCGGACGTCGACGAGCCGGACGACGAGGTCCCGGACGATGACGATGACGAGGACGATGACGAGGTCGCCGAACCCGATGCGGATCCCGACGCCGATCCGGATGTCGACGACCCGGATGTCGACGACCCGGACGTCGAAGATCCCGATGACGAGGTGCCGGACGACGAGGACGACGATGCGGGCGACGACGCGGAGCCGCTGCCGGACGACGACGCGGCGCTGCCGCTGCCCGTGCTGCCGTTGCTGCCGCAGGCGGCGAGCACCATGCTGGCTGCCACCAGTGCGGCGAGGACCGCACCGTTGTTCCTGGCCACTGATCTGTCTCCTCTCACCTGCTCGCGGACCGACGGCGATGACGCCGCCGACCGCGAGTTGCCGATGTGCGATGCGCAGTGCTGTCGAACGGACGGGCGATCTCGACCGATGTGAACCGGTGGGCACAAGACCCGTCGACTGTGACGTTAGGGACGAGTGCGTAAACGGAACCCGAAAATTCCGGTCACGGACATCAACAAACCATCAACGGTGGGCCTTCGATCCGGACGCGCTCGTGGGCGCCCGCCGTGCCGCGCTGCCCGTGACGACGCGGGCCCCGCTGGGCTATCCGTCACCGCCCGCCATCCGGTACCCGGCGCGCGGCTGGGTCAGGATGATCGGGGGGCCGCCGTCGGTCTCGAGCTTGGCCCGCAACCGACCGACGTACACCCGGACGTACTCGGTGTCGGTGACGTAGCCCGGTCCCCACACTCGTCTCAGCAGGGTCGCATGGCTCAGGAGCTTGCCTCGGTTGACGGCGAGTTCGCGTAGCAGCGCGAATTCCGTTGGGGTGAGGTGGATCGGGGCGCCGTCCCGGAAGACCTGCTGGGCCTGCAGGTCCAGGGTGAGTCCGGGCGAGATCACGATGGGCTCCACGGTTTCCGGATCGGCCGCCGGACGGGTGCGGCGCAGCGTCGCAGTCACCCGTGCCAGCAACTCTTCGATCCCGAAGGGTTTGGTCATGTAGTCGTCGGCGCCGGCGTTCAGCGCGGTGACCTTGTCCCGTTCGCCTCCTCGCGCGGACACGATGATGATCCCCACGCCGGATCGTTCGCGGATGGACTTGCACAGCTCGAAACCGTCGGCCTGCGGCAGCATCAGGTCCAGCAGCACGATGTCCGGGCGCTCGGTCTCCAGCAGCGGCAGTGCCCGCCGCCCGTCGGCGCACACGACCGCGTCGAATCCGCGTACCAGCAGGTTCGCCCGGATCAGGTCGACGATGTTCGGGTCGTCCTCGATCAGTAGGACCTTGGTGCTGGGCGACGTGTCGCCGGTCATCGCGACTCCTCGCTGGCACCGTCGGGGCGCGGATCCTCCGGTAGTTCCACGCGCAGCCGGGTTCCCCGGGTCACCGGTTCGGTCACGATGCTGCCCTGGTGCGCGTGCACGATCCCGCGGGTGATCGACAAACCCAGCCCCGAGCCGGAAGTCGCGCTACGCGCGCCGGGCGGAACGGTGGTGCCGGTGGATCCGGCGGGAAATCCCAGGCCGTCGTCGGTGACGGTCACGGCGATGCCGCCGGGGCACCGTGCGGCCTCGACCACCACCTGGGTGCCGGCCGGGTTGTGTCGGACCGCGTTGTCGATCAGGTTCACGAACACCTGCTCCAGACGATCATGGTCGGCCCACACGGCCGGCAAGTCCGGACCGTACCGCAGGTGTACCCGGTCCGCGGCGTCCGGTGGTACGCAGGCCCGTGCGGCCTCCAACACGAGCGGCAGGTCGCACCAGTCCGGATGCAGCCGCATGATTCCCGACTCGATGGCGGAGAAGTCCAGCAGATCGCCCACCAGCCTGCCCAACCGGTCGGATTCCGCGCCGATCCGGCTGACGAATCGGTGTTGGGACTCGCCGTCCCAGGTGACGTCCGGCTGGGTGAGGCTCGACGCGTAGCCGCGGATCGCCGTCAGCGGCGTGCGCAGCTCGTGCGACAGCCGGGACAGGAAGTCGCGCTGCAACTGGCGGCTGCGGCGCAACGCGGCCGCCTGCTGCCGGGCGTTGTCGGCGGCCTGACGCTCGAACGCCAACCGCAGGCACTGGGCGGCGTCTTCCAAGAGCCCGGCGTCGTCCGGCGGCTCGGTTCCCTTCGGCCACCGGGCCACCAGCACCGCCGGCCCGCTCGGCGAGGTGAAGGCGACGGCCCGGATGCCGTCCCCCGACGCCTCGTGCGTCCGATGCGTCGACTGCTCCGCACCGCGATCGTGGCCGACTCGCTGCCGCAGGATCGGAGAGTTCCATTTCGGGACGGTCATCTCCGCGACGAGATCGACGAGGGCAGCGTCCACGTCGCCGGCGCCCGTCGTGGCATCGCGCACGTCGGCTCGGGCGAGGCAGCCGACCGTCCCGTCTGGGCCGCGAGACAGGAGCAGCACGGAACCGGCCCCGGTGCCCTCCCGCAGAGCCTGCAGGGCCGTTCCCAGGCCCGCTTCCAGCGCATCGGGGCCGGTGAGAGCCTGCAGCGCCACCCGGATCGTCTCCAGCGCACTGTTGCGAGCCGTCAACTGGGCGAGCAGCCGATCACGCTCGACAGCGCTGGCCGCGTATCCCGCGTACAGCCCGGCCAGGTCCAGCTCGTCCCGCTGGGGGGCCCCGGGGCTGGATCGGAACACGGTGATGACGCCGAGCAGCTCTGATGCGCCGATAACCGGTACGGCGTAACAGGTCCGGTTTCTGGTGTCGCTGCGGTGCTCGGGCCACGCCGCGGCGGCTCGCATCGTCCCGTCCAGGTCGACCGCCAGGCTGCCGCTCATCGCGGCGACGCCCACCGGCCCGCCGGCGGTGCCGGTCGGCACCGTGTCCAACACGTGCCGCTGCGCCGTGGTGAGCCCGAGCGCGGCCGCCAGATGTAGCGCACCGTTCTCCGCCAGGTGCAGGCACAACCGGTCGGCGCCCAGGGCGGCACCCAGTGCGGTGAGGATCAGCGACAGGCCGGATGATGCGTCGCTGGAGGCGAGCTGGTCGACCAGGGCCTGCAGTCGCAGCAGTTGGCGCCGCGCGGAGGAGTCGACCTGTTGTCCGGCAACCAGGGTGGTGACGTCGTCCGGGTGCGACAGCGCCGGATCGACCTCGGCCACCACCGATCCGCGGCGCAGCACCGCGATCCGGTCGGCCAGCCGCATCATCTGCTCGACATCGTGCGAGACCAGCAGGATCGTGCTGCCGGCGCGATGCAGCCGCTCGATGAGCCGCTCCACCAGGTCGGACTCGTTGACCCCCAGCGATCCGGTCGGCTCGTCGAGGACCAGCAGTGCGGGCCGATCCCGGACCGCGCGGGCGATGGCGATGAGCTGTTGCTGGCTGCGGGACAGCGACTGCATGGGCGTGCTGACGTCCGGGACGTCGATGCCGAGGGAGGCGAGCAACTGCGCGGCGGCACCGTACGTGTGCCGCTCGGAGCGCATCATCCACCGACGCTCGGCGCCGAGCATCAGGTTGGAGGCGACGTCCAGGTTGTCGCACTGGGCGGGGGTCTGCCAGACCACGCCCACCCCCGGATGGTGCAGTGCGGTCTGGCCCACCGTCACCCGGTGCTCGCCGAGCGTCACGTGTCCGGAGCTCGGTGCCAGATCTCCGACGACGCATCGCACCAGGGTCGACTTGCCTGCGCCGTTCTCGCCGGCCACCGCGAGCAGCTCCCCGCGTCGCACGGTCAGATCGACACCGTCGAGCACCTGTAGCGCCCCGAACCGCACCGTCAACCCGGCGACCCGCAGCAGCGGCTGCCGGTCGGTGCCGGGCAGGGTGGGCGCCGGTGCGCTCGCGAGGTGGACCATGTCTCCCATCTTGCGTCTTGGACCCGTGCGTCACTCGGCGGGCCGTCCGGCGACCGTCGACAGGAGTGTCGACGCAGCACCGTCCTAGGCGTCGCAGTACGCGACCGTGGGGAGCATCGGTGACCCGCGAAGGTTGCGGCTGCCATTGGTCCACCCGCTCTGGCGGAAACTGGAGTTGGACAAGCCCAGCGCCGATTGACGATCGGCGACTGGGACGCTCTGGAGTTCGGCGGTGAATATGCCAATCGTCTAGTACGGTAGACACCGATGACTGGTCGGGAGGTGCTTCGCCGCGTGGAGAAGCTCGGATGCCAGCGGCTTCGGCAGCGGGGATCGCATGTGGTGGTTCGGTGCGGTGGTGGTTGTCAGACTGTCGTGCCCGCCCATCGCGGTGCGGACATCGCGGTGGGAACGTTGCGAGCGATCGAGCGGGCCCTGAGCCCGTGCCTGGGAGAGGGATGGCTGAGATGAGCAGCCGTAGAAGGCGGTACGTCGCAGTCTACGAGCGCGACCCGGACAGCGACGCGTGGTTGGTGCACATCGAGGGCGAGCCTGGTTGCCAGACCTATGGTCGCAGCCTGCGCCAAGCCGCCGAACGTATTCGCGAGGCCCTGGCGGTCTGGCTCGATCGGGAACCCGATGAGCTAGACATCGTTAATCGGCTGCCAGATGAGTTTGAAGCGATGGCGCGGGAGGTGGCCCGTCGTCGCTCCCAAGCAGTGCGCGCGGGAGACGCGGCACAGGCAGCGACCGTCGAAGCGGTGCGGGAGCTGGCGGCGAGAGGGTTATCGCGGCGCGATGCTGCGGAGTTGCTCGGAATATCCCACCAACGCGTACAGCAACTACTTGCGAGTTGACCGGGGTGTGAATATTCCAGTGGGACCACCGCAAGCCGAACGCTGAGCGGCACCGATCCGGCCGCCGGTGACGATCACTACGCAGTCGATCTTGAACGTCCCGCGTGCCGGACCGTTCCGAGCCACTGCGAGGGTGTCCGGTAGCGGATCGACCCACGGTGACCCCGGTGGATTTGGTCATACCGAGTTATACTGCTGGCATGAAGACCGCGATCTCGCTTCCGGACGGCACCTTCGAACGTGCATCGCACCGCGCGAACGACCTCGGCATGAGTCGATCGGAGTTCTTCGCTCGCGCGGCCGAGCACTACCTCGACGACCTCGACGCCCAATCCCTTACCGCTCAGATCGATACCGCACTGGAGCACGCGGACCTGCCGGACGAGTCCGCCGTCGACGCCGTCGAAGCCGGCCGCCGGACGCTCGCCGACGCGGACACGTGGTGATCCGTCGGGGCGAGGTCTACTGGGCCGACCTCGGCGCCGCGCGCGGAAGTCGCCCTGCCACGCGCCGCCCCGTGCTGGTCATTCAATCCGATCCATACAACGACAGCCGACTGGCCACGGTCCTGACGGCTGTGGTCACCTCCAATACGTCGCTCGCAGCGATGCCCGGAAACGTCTTCCTTCCCGTTGCCGTGACCGGCCTGCCCCGCGATTCGGTCGTCAACGTCACTGCGCTGGCCACCTTGAACAAGGCGGACCTCAGCGATCGAACCGGTTCGGTTACCGCAAGCCTCATGCGCGATGTCGATCGAGGGTTGCGACGGGTCCTGGGGTTGTAGACGCGCGACCACCGCTCGAACCCAAGGAACGTTGAACGGGACGCCGTCGCGTTGCCGCGGGCTCTCGCCGTGCGGGTGGCTCTTCGTCACCGTTATCCCGGCCACCCGAGCCCCGGCCGTGCGCCGGCACCGATCGGTCCGCGGCTACCTGGTCGGGGTGATCGCGCTGGCGTTGGTACTGGGCGGGGTCGGCTTCGCGGTGCTGAGGGTGGCCACTGCGGTCGACACCGCGATCGGATCGCGCGCATCGCCGCACGCCTCGGCGCCGATCGCCCCGCTGGGCAAGCCGGTCACCGTCGACTACGGCGGCGGACGCTTCGAGGTGACGGTATTCGGCGCCATCGCGCAACCGGGTCAGTCCTGGTCCCTGGCCTACCGCGGGGACAAGCCCCAGCTGGTGGTGGACGCCGAGCTGCACCGCATCGACTCCGGCACCGGCACGATCCGGGTGCTCGGCTGGGACTGGTCGGTGGCCACCAAGTCCGGGACGCCGAGCGGATCGCCTTCGGATACACCGCCGCCGACGGCATCGTGGCCCCGCAGTCGGGTCGATACCTGCTGATGGACCTCACGGCGACACCCGACCCGGGCGTCGGCTCCTCGCTCGGCATCGTCGACGCGTCCTCGTTCCTGCTGGTCACGACCGACGGCAGCATGATCGAGTCGGAGTTCGGCGCCGTCGAAGGCGGGCTGAGCGTGCTGGCGGTCCACCAGCACCGGCCGTCCAGCGCCGTGCTCGCCTTCGACACGACGACCACCGCCGGCACCCTGCAGATGCGTGACGTCGCCGGCCGGACCATCGCCAGCTGGCAGATCCACGCCTAGCCACTCGCGGGTCGACTGTCCCAGGACTCGCGACAGCGCCTCGTCACGTATTCGAATCCGAGGGGTCCATCCGTATCAGGTGCAGGTCGAAGATCGCCCGATCCTCGGCCAGACCCCGCTTCTCGAAACGGGTCTCGGGCCGGAACGAGGGCCGCGGAGCCCATCCGCCGTCGCCGGCATGTGGGTTGACCAACGACGGACAGCCGGACACCACCGTCATCATGTGCCGGGCGTAGGGCGCCCAGTCGGTCGCCATCCACCACGACCCGCCGGGCCGAAGCCTGGACGCCACCAGCTCGGCGAACTCGGCCGACACGATCCGGCGCTTGAGATGCTTGCGCTTGGGCCACGGGTCCGGGAAGAACAGCCACACTTCGGCCAGCGACCCCGGCTCGATCACGGTTCGGAGTACCTCGACGGCGTCCGCGCGCAACACCCGGACGTTCGTCACCGCCCGTCTGGCCAGGTTCGAGAACGTCTGCGCGATACCGGGTTTGTACACCTCGACGGCCAGCAGGTTGACCTCCGGCCGGGCCAGCGCCATCTCGGCGGTCGCGTCGCCCATGCCCGGCCCGATCTCCAGCACCAGCGGAGCGACCCGGCCGAACAGCGCCTGATGGTCGATGCCGGAGTCCACCTGCGGGCGTTCCACCAGCCAGGTGTCGGCGTGCGCCTGAAAGGCCCGGCGCTGTACGTCGTTCATCCGGCCACCGCGTGGGGCGAAGGAGACGATCGGGCGGTGACGGGGACCCTCGTCACCGCCCGGCGGCGAATCGCCGGCCGCGTCGGGCTGCAGTGTCATGCGTCCCGGCGCCGCAACACGATCAACGCGATCACCCACAGCAGCACTGCGGAGCCGGCGAAGACGAGCAGCCCCTGCAGCGGCGTCGGTGCGCCGGACGCCAGCGTCTCGCCGCCGAAGGGCCCGCCGGCGAACGAGGTGTCCGCGGTGAACTGCGAACCGGCGTGGAACGGCAGCCACGGCGTGATCTTGGGGCCGACCGTGGGGATCACCTGCACCAGGTTCTCCAACAGCATCGCCCACACCAGCAGCAGCGAGATGGCGCCGGCGGAGTGCCGGATCAGCGTGCCGACGGCCACCGCGAGGACTCCGGCTATCGGGAACAGCGCCGCGTTGCCGAGTACCACGCGCCAGTCGGTGCCGGTGCTCAGTTCGAGCGGTCGCTCCGGCGAGGTGGCCAGCACCTTGGTGAGGTAGAAGGCCGCCAGCCCGCAGATCACCGCCGCGACGGCCCCCAGCAGGACGATCACCACCGTCTTGGCCAGTAGCACCGCGGTCCGGTTGGGCACGGCCAGGAACGACGCCCGGATGGTGCCGAATCGGTACTCGGTGGTGATGGACAGCGCGGCCAGCACCATGAACACCGTCATGCCCAGTTGCAGGCCGACCTGCGAGGACGCGGTCGAGGCGGCCTGATGGCCGTCGGGCTGCGTGATGAGCCCCATTAGAAGGGCGAACAGCAGTGCGGTGGCGAGCACGATGGCCAGGCACCAGTAGGGCGACCGGGTGGAGAACAGCTTGATCCGTTCCACGGACAGCAGAGTCATGGCCTCGTCACTTCCCTTCCGAGATCGTTGCCGCCGCATAGGGATCGGCGACGCCGCCGTCGGGTGGGGCGGTCGGATCCCAGTGCGCGGCGAACTCCGCCGACTGCCCGGTGAGCTGCATGAAGGCCTCCTCCAGCGAGCCCGACTGCGGCGACAACTCGTGCAGCGCAATACCGGCGTCCGCGGCGGCCTCGCCGATCTGCTCGATCGCGACGCCGGTCACGGTCAGCGCGTCGTCCACGCGCTCCACCTCGGTTCCGGGCTGCCGGCGCAACACCTCGGCCAGGTCGGCGAGTCGGGGCGAGCGCACCCGCACCGTCGAGCGGGTGGCGGCGGCGATGAAGTCCTTGGTCGAGGCGTCGGCGATCAATTTGCCCCGCCCGATCACCACCAGATGGTCCGCGGTCTGCGCCATCTCGGACAGCAGGTGGCTGGACACCAGCACCGTGCGGCCCTGGGCGGCCAGCCTGCGCATGAAGGTACGGATCCACAGGATGCCTTCGGGGTCCAGTCCGTTGACCGGCTCGTCGAACAGCAACACCTGAGGATCGCCCAACAACGCGCACGCCAGACCGAGACGCTGCTTCATACCGAGGGAGAACTGGCCGGCGTTCTTGCCGGCCACCTCCGTCAGGCCCACCAGGTCGAGCACCTCGGCCACCCGGGCGGCCGGCAGCGAGTTGGAACGGGCCATCCAGCGCAGGTGCGCCCGGGCCGAGCGGTTCGGGTGGATCCAGTTCGCGTCCAGCAGCGAGCCGACCTGGGTCAGCGGCCGGTCCAGCGACGCGTACGGCCGCCCGTTGATGGTGGCCGTGCCGGAGGTCGGGTTGTCCAGCCCCAGGATC
>Ga0164242_10008750_pt1 | contig 10973 bp, 11 predicted proteins | sample OricomgcompostMG_FD_108783 | JGI IMG/M metagenome (GOLD analysis project Ga0164242, IMG submission 108783) | Miracle-Growth compost microbial communities from Emeryville, California, USA - Original compost - Miracle growth compost (MG) ...
CACGCCGCCGAGGACATCGTCACCTTCGCCTTCGGGCCGATCGGGACCGGGACGCGATGAGCGAGGTCGCGGTGATCGGGATCGGGATGCACCCGTTCGGGCGCTTCCCCGGCAAGCCCGCCCTCGACATGGCCGCCGAGGCCGCCCGCACCGCGCTCGCGGACGCCGGCGTCGACTGGAAGGACATCCAGTTCGGGGTCGGCGGGAGCTACGAGGTCGACCAGCCGGACGCCGTGGTCAAGCACCTGGGGCTCACCGGCCTGCAGTTCACCAACGTCTACAACGGCTGCGCCACCTCGGGCAGCGCGCTGCAGCTCGCCGCCCAGTCGATCAAGCTCGGCGAGTACCAGCTGGGCATCGTGCTCGGCGTCGACAAGCACGACCCGGGCGCCTTCACCGCCGACCCGGTGCAGTACGCGTGCCCGCCGTGGTTCGGCGAGTCCGGGTTCTTCCTCACGACGAAGTTCTTCGGCCTCAAGATCAACCGCTACATGCACGACCACGGCATCACCCACGAGACGCTCGCCCGAGTGGCGGAGAAGAGCCTCAAGAACGGCAGCCTCAACCCCAACGCCTTCCGCCGGACGCCCATGGCGGCCGAGGACATCCTCAACGCGCGGATGGTCAACTACCCGCTGACGCAGTACATGTTCTGCAGCCCCGACGAGGGCGCGGCCGCCACGATCGTCTGCGACGCCGCCATCGCCCACAAGTTCACCGACAAGCCGATCTACCTGCGCAGCATCGCCACGCGCACGCGCAGCTACGGCGCCTACGAGGTGCACACGCCGGGCGCTGCCCCGGCCGTCGACGACGTGCCCGCGCCGACCGTCTTCGCCGCCAAGGCTGCGTTCGAGGCGGCCGGCATCGGCCCCGACGAGGTCCAGATCGCTCAGTTGCAGGACACCGACGCGGGCGCCGAGGTGATCCACCTCGCCGAGACCGGTCTGTGCAAGGACGGCGAGCAGAACCAGATGTACGCCGACGGCGTCACCAGTCTCGACGGGCGACTGCCGGTCAACACCGACGGCGGCCTCATCGCCAACGGCGAGCCGGTCGGCGCCTCCGGCCTGCGCCAGGTGCACGAGCTCGTGCTGCAGATGCAGGGCCGCGCCGGCGAGCGCCAGGTGAAGACGCAGCCGAAGGTGGGCCTCGCTCAGCTCTACGGCGCGCCGGGCGTCGCCGCGGTGTCGATCCTCAGCGCCTGACCCGCTCACTCCCCCACGTGGCCAGCACGGTCTTCTGGACCTTGCCGGTCGCGTTGAGGGGCAGCTCGTCGATGACCGTGACGTAGCGCGGCACTTTGTAGTTCGCCATGTTCTCGCGGCACCAGGCCACCAGCTCGTCCTCGGTGAGCGGCTCGCGCGCGACGACGAACGCCATGCCGACCTGACCGAGACGCTCGTCGGCGACGCCGACGACGGCGACCTGCTGCACCGCGGGGTGCCGCAGGATGATCGACTCGATCTCGGCCGGGTAGGCGTTGAAGCCGCCGACGATGAACATGTCCTTGGACCGGCCGCTGATCCGCATGCAGCCGTCGTCGCCGATCCAGCCGAGGTCGCCGGTCTCGAGCCAGCCGTCGTCGGACAGCACGGCCTTCGTCGCCGCCGGGTCGTCGAGGTAGCCGGTCATCACGGACGGTCCGCGCAGCAGGATCTGCCCCACCTCGCCCGCCGGCAGGTCGTCGCCCTGCGCGTCGACGATGCGGATCTCGAAGCCGGGCCGCGCACGGCCGACGGTCGTGGCGATGATGTCGGGCGAGTCGTCGTGCGAGGTGCCGGTGGCGGTGCCGCCCTCGGTGAGCCCGTAGCCCGAGACCACGATCTCGAACGGCAGCTCGGCATAGATGCGGCGGACCAGCTCGACCGGGATGTCGGCCGCGCCCGTGACGGCGACGCGCAGGCTGGAGAGGTCGTAGGAGTCGCGATTCGGGTGCTCGAGGATCGACTGCTAGACCGTCGGCGCGCCGGGCAGCACCGACACGTGGTGCGACGCGACCAGCGCCAGCACGGCGTCGATGTCGAAGACGGGCACCGGCAGCATCGTCGCGCCGCTGGCGAGGCACGCCAGGATGCCACCCTTGAGACCGAACATGTGGAAGTACGGGTTGAGCTGCAGGTAGCGGTCGCCGGGCACCAGCCCGGCCATCCGCACCCAGTCGATGCCGACCGCCATCGACTGCGACTGGCTCGCGATGACGCCCTTCGGCGTGCCGGTGGTGCCGGACGTGAAGAGCAGGTCGGCCGGGTCGGTCGGGCGACGCTCGGCGCGGCGGCGGTCGACCTCCGCCAGCCCCTCCGGCGTCGCGGTGGCCAGGAAGGCGTCCCAGTCGAGCGCGCCGTCGCGCGACGACCCGCGGGCGATGACGGTCGTGGTGAGGTCGGGCAGCTCGATGCCCGACGACGCGAGCATGCCGAGGTAGTCGTTGCCGAGGAAGTCGGTGACGGTGACGAGTGCCTTCACGTGGGCTCGGGCCAGCACCGTCGCGGCCTCGATGCCCTTGAACCGGGTGTTGACCGGCACGAGCGTGGCGCCGGCCTGCTGGATGCCGAGGTCGGCGACGATCCACTCCCGGCAGTTGAACGCCCAGATGGCGACCCGGTCATCGGGCTGGACGCCCGTCGCGACGAGCGCCGCGCCGAAGCGGCGCGCCTCCTCGTCGAGCTCGGCGAAGCTGGTGGTGACGTCGCCGTCGATGACCGCGGGGGCGGTGCCGAAGCGCTCCGCAGCCGATGCGGTCAGGGCCGCAATGCTGGGCCACTCCTGCGACATCCGTACCTCCATGAGCCTCGCCGGTTCCAAGATTGACATCGACGTCAGTTTATACTTCGATGCGGAGGCAGTTAGCCAGCAGAATCTCATAGACGGGCGGCGCGGATGGATGTGCGACTGACGCGGGAGCAGAAGGCCCTTCGTGACTCTGCTTCCGCCGTCGTGGAGGCCCTCGCCCCCAGGACCGTCGCCGATCTCCAGGACGCCGAACGGGCCGCCAAGCTCGACGCGGCCGTCGCTGCGACCGGCTGGCGCGAGCTGCGGAGCGCCGATGACGACGACCAGCCGCTCGCCTCGGGCGTCGAGGCAGCCATCGTCGCCGAGGAGCTGGGTCGCGGTGTGGCGGACGTGTCCTTCATCGGGCCCCTGCTCGCCGAGGATCTGCGCCGTCGCGCCGGTGCGCCGAGCTCCTCGAGCGGCGCCGAGACGGTCGCGCTGACGCCGACGCTCGACACCGTCGCCGATGCCGCGGAGCCGTCGGCCACCGCGATCGACGCGGCACAGGCCACGGCCGCGCTGCTCGCCCGCACCCGCGGCGACGACATCGACCTCGTCTCCGCTCCCCTGCCCGGGACGCAGACCCGCAACGACCTCACCCGCCCGGTCGCCCGTCCCGACCTCGGCGCCGTCACCGCCGTGTCCGATGCCGGGCCGCTGAGCGCCGACGACTTCACCGCGTGGTCGGCGCTCGCCGTCACGCTCACCTGCGCCGATCTGGTCGGGGTGATGCGCGGTGCCGTCACCCTCGCCACCGAGTACGCCAAGGTGCGCGAGCAGTATGGCCACCAGATCGGCTCGTACCAGGCCGTGCAGCACCTGTTGGCCGACGCCCACGTCGCGATCGAGGGCTCCGCGAGCGTCATGCTGCACGCAGCCTGGGCCGTCGACGCACTGCCCGCCGAGGAGGCGCTCGCCTCCGCGCGGCTCGCCAAGGCGTACTGCAGCCGCGCTGCCCGGATGGCCTGCGAGACGGTCATCCAGGTGCACGGCGGCATCGGCAACACCTGGGAGGCCATGCCGCACGTGTTCCTGCGCCGCGCCCTGCACTCCACGGATCTCTTCGGCGGCACCGGCGCAAGCCTGGAGGCCGTCCTCGCCCACCGGATCGGAGACGGCCATGGACTTCGGTGACTCCCCCGAGGAAGCCGCGTTCCGCCAGCGCCTGCGCGACTGGCTGCGCGACAACAACCCGAAGCTGCCCAGCTCCTCGACGTCGGACGAGTACTGGGACGGCCAGGCGGCCTGGCACCACGCGCTCTACGACGCCGGCTTCTTCGCGCTGTCGTGGCCGGTCGAGGTGGGCGGCCATGCCCTGCCCCCGGTCTACGACGTCATCCTCGACGAGGAGCTCGCCGACGCCGGAGCACCGCCGCGCCCCAGCGTCGGCTACCTCGTGCACGGCATCCACTACGTCGGCAACAAGGACATCCACGAGCGGTTCATCCCCGGCATCATCAGCGGGCGCGAGCGCTGGTGCCAGGGCTTCAGCGAGCCGAACGCCGGCTCCGACCTCGCGGCGCTCCGGACCCGCGCGGTCCGCGACGGCGACGAGTACATCATCGACGGCCACAAGATCTGGACCAGCTACTCCGACCAGGCCGACTGGTGCCTCCTCCTGGCGCGCACCGACCCCGACGCCCCGAAGCACAAGGGCATCTCGGCGTTCGTCGTCGACATGCACCAGCCGGGCGTCACGCAGCGCCCGCTCAAGATGATCAACGGCATCACCCGCGAGTTCGGCGAGGTGACGTTCGAGGGCGTGCGCGTCAAGGCCACCGACATGGTGGGCAACCCCGGTGACGGATGGAAGCTCGCCATGACCGTCGTCAGCCACGAGCGCGAGCCCGGCGAGCTCGGCTACGCCGCCCGCTACCGCAAGGCGGTCAACGAGATCGTGCGGATCGTCCGCGACGACCCCGAGCGGTTCAGCCCCGACCAGCTGCGCGATGTCGCCTGGGCGATCGTGGAGTCGCAGATGCTGAGCCATCATGTGAGCCGGCGGCTCTCCGCACGGCTCGACGGCATCACCCACGGCCCCGACGGCTCCGTCGACAAGCTGCTCATGACCGCCACCGAGCAGGCCGTCGGCCATGCCGCCCTGGCGGTGACCACCGTCGACCCCGACCACGAAGAGGACACCTGGATGAAGATGTATCTCTACAGCCGCGCCCAGTCCGTCATGGGAGGCACCGCGCAGATCCAGCGGAACCTCGTCGCCACCCGCATCCTCGGGCTGCCGACCGCATGAGCGCCTACGACGACCTGCGCCCGGAGCTCGTGGTCGAGGAGGACGGCCCGATCCGCGTCGTCACCCTCAACCGGCCCGAGAGCCTCAACGCCACCAACCGCGACCTCCACCACAAGCTCGCCCAGGTGTTCACGCGCCTCGGCGAGGACGAGGAGGCGCGGGCGATCGTCATCACCGGCGCCGGACGCGCGTTCTCGGCCGGCGGCGACTTCCACTACCTCGACGAGCTCACCAAGGACGACGCCGCGCGCCGCGAGACGATCGCCGACGCCCGCTCGATCGTGACGAGCATGGTCGCCTGCCGGGTGCCGGTCGTCGCGGCCGTCAACGGCCCGGCCGTCGGCCTCGGCTGCAGCCTCGTGGCCCTCTCCGACATCTCGTTCATGGCCGAGAGCGCCCACCTCGCCGACCCGCACGTGGCGGTGGGCCTGGTGGCCGCCGACGGCGGCCCGATCACCTGGCCGCTGATGATGAGCCTGCAGCTCGCCAAGGAGTACGCGTTCCTCGGCGACCCGATCCCGGCGCAGCGGGCCGCGGAGATCGGCCTGGTCAACCACGTCGTCCCGGACAGCGAGGTGATGGCACAGGCCATGGCGTGCGCGCAGCGGCTCGCCAAGCTGCCGCGGCAGACGCTCCAGGACACCAAGCGCATCCTGAACCTGCACCTCGAGCGGGCGGTCACCGCGACGCTCGACTACGCGCTCACGGCCGAGGACCGCTCGTTCCTCTCCCCCGAGCTGCGCGCGAACGTCGACCGCTTCCTCTCGAAGCAGCCCAAGAGCTAAAGGGGCAGGGTCACCGGCGCGTGGCCGGTGGCGAGGATCTGCTCTCCCAGCTCGTGCGCGAGCACGCGCGCGGAGCCTGCCAGCTCGTCGAGCAGCATGGCCCGCTTCAGATGCCGGTGGAAGGCGTGCTCGGCCGTGAAGCCGATGCCCGCGAGCACCTGCTGCGCGTGCTTCGCCGTCAGCCGCGCGGCCTTGCCGGCAAGAGCCTTGGCCAGCGGCGCCAGCGAGAGGTCGTCCGCGGCCGCGCCAGCACCTGCCGCGGCGCCCTCGATCGCGACCAGGGTGTCGGCCAGCTTGTGCCGGACGGCCTGGAAGCCGGAGATCGGACGGTCGAACTGCACCCGTGACAGCGCGTGCTCGCGGGCGAGCGCGAGCATCGAGCGCGACAGGCCGACGAGCTCGCAGGCCAGGGCGAGCTGGGCGGCGGCGAGGGCGTCCGTCCACGCGACATCGGTCTCGTCGAGGAAGTCCTCACGCGGCACGGAGCCCTCGACCACCATGAGGCCGGCATCGGGGTCGATGCCGCCCAGTGGCCGGATGCTCAAGGCCGCCGCCGGCACCGTGACGGCGACGCCGCCGGCGACCACCACGAGTGTGCCGCCGAGGATGCGCGACGAGGCGAGACCCGCCACGCTCAGGCCGTCCGGGCCGAGGCGTCCCGGCGTCTCCCTGCTGCCGACCGGCGACAGCGCGACGGCATGCTGCCCGGTGAGACCGAGCGCGGCCAGCAGGACGTCGTCCAGCGCCGTCGAGGTGGCACGGGCGCGGCCTTGCTCGGTGAAGACGGTCTCGATCGCCGCGCCGCCCCACTCCGCCAGCGCGTCGGTCCAGCCGAGCTCGGCGAGCGCCGTGTCGGCGTCGGGCCGGCCGAAGGCCTGACGGACGCCCTCGGCGAAGGCGGCGCGCTCCTCGGCGTCGACGGTCCTGCTCATCGGTCGTCCCCCAGTCCGAGCACGCGGCGGGCGAGGATGTTGCGCTGCACCTCGCCGGTGCCGCCGTAGATGGTCGCCGCCCGCGAGTAGAGATAGTCCGAGCGCCAGCGCGCGCTGCGCGAGTCGTCACCGGCGACGACGCTCGCCGCCAGCCCCTCCTCGACGAGGTCGAAGACGGCCTGCTCGGTCGTCCCGAGCATCACCTTGTCGACCGAGGTCTCCGGACCGAGCGTCTCTCCTCCGGCGAGCCGGTACTGCGTGTTCCGGGAGCGGTCGCGGAACGCGAACAGCTGAAGGGCGGCGTCGCCCACCGGCCCCGCGCCGAGCGAGCCGGACGGCGCCTCGGCGAGCAGCCGCTCGAGCCGCTGGTGCAGGTAGGCGCCGCGGTGCCACAGCGAGGTGCTGCGCTCGTACGGCAGCAGGTCCATCGCCACCGACCAGCCGCCGCCGACCTCGCCGAGCGTGCGCTCGAACGGGATGAGCACGTCGTCGTAGAACACCTCGCAGAACTCGTCGACGCCGTGCATCGTCCGCAGCGGCCGCACCGTGATGCCGGGCGTGTCCATGTCGACGAAGAGCGCGGTGATGCCGCGGTGGGCGTCCTCCTTGGTGCCGGTGCGGGTCAGCAGCACGCAGCGCTGGGAGAGCTGGGCGAGGCTGGTCCAGACCTTCTGGCCGTTCACCCGCCAGCCCTCGTCGGTGCGCTCCGCCCGGCAGGCGAGCGCGCCGAGGTTGCTGCCCGTCCCGGGCTCGGAGAAGCCCTGGCACCAGGTCTCGTCGCCGCGGAGCAGTCGCGGCACCATCTCGGCGGCGAGCTCCGGCGGGGCGAACTCGATCATGGTCGGGGCGAGCACCTCGGTCATCGAGTAGTAGCCGGGCTCGACGTAGCCGCGCGTGGTCAGCGTCTCGCCCAGCTGGGCGCGCAACAGCGTGGAGCCGCCGAGGCCGCCGACCCGCTCGGGCCAGCCCCAGCGCATCCAGCCGGCGTCGTAGGCGAGCCGCTTGACCGTCGAGAGGTGCGCCATCTGCGCGTCGAGGCTCGACTCGGCCTGAGGGGGCGGCGTCAGCTCCGCCCGGTGGTCGTCGGCCCAGGCCTCGACCTCGTCGCGGAAGCGCGCGAGCTCCATCAGTGGGTGAGGGAGCCCGGCGGGCGCAGCGGGTCGTGCGCGCGACCCGAGTCCTGCGAGCCGTTGCGGCGCAGGAACGTCATCTTGCGGGTGGCCAGCCGCCAGCCCTCGTCGGTGCGGCGGTAGGTGTCGGTGTACCAGCCGAGCCGCATGTCGTGGTTGTCCTGCTGAATGAAGCAGAGGGTCACCATGCCGCTGGCCTCGGTGTCGCTCTCGAACGTGATCGCGGGCGTGCCGCAGTTGTACATGCCGCGCGGCGCCGCCTCGGCGAGGATCGGGAAGTCGTCGATCGTGTAGATCTCGCCGAAGGCGCTGTAAGTGCCGTCGAGAGTGAAGACGGCCTGCACGCTCGGGATGTCGTGGCGGGTCATGCCCACGGCGTACCGGGCGGCCAGCTGCTGGATCTCGATGATGTCGGGGATTCGTGACTCGTCCACGGCCGCACCCTAATTTGACTTCGACGTCAATTCAAGAACGGTCACGCCATCGCTCCGCCGTCGACGAGGAAGTCGGCGCCGGTGCAGTAGGACGCCGCGTCGCTGGCCAGGAACGCGACCATCGCGGCGACCTCCTCCGGGCGCCCCGCTCGCGGGATCGTCTGCTTCGACATGTCGGCGTTCGGCGTGTCGATCATCGGGGTGTCGATGACCCCCGGGCAGACGCAGTTGACCCGGATGCCCCGCGGCCCGAACTCCCGGGCCGCGGCACGGGTGTGGCCCCGGACGCCGAACTTCGACGAGCCGTAGACGATCGCGCCGGCCCAGCCCTGGTAGGCGGCGGTCGAGGCGACGTTGACGATGCTCGAGCCCGGCTCCATGTGCGGCACCGCGCGCCGCATGCCGTAGATCTGCCCGGCCTGGTTGACCGCGAGCATCCGGTCGATCTGCTCGATGCTCCAGGCGGCGATCTCATCCTTGCGCCAGACGCCGGCGTTGTTCACCAGCACGTCGAGCCGCCCGTAGCGAGTCAGCACCGCGTCGATCGCCTGGCCCCAGCTCTCGTCGGAGGCGACGTCGAGGGTGAGCGCGAGCGCGTCGGGCAGCGCCTTGGCGACGCTGGCGGCGTCCTCGGCGTTGATGTCGGCGACGGCCACCTTCGCGCCCAGCTGGGCGAAGAGCTCGGCCTCGGCGGCGCCCTGTCCCCGGCCGGCGCCGGTGATGAGGGCGACCTTGCCGGCCAGGTCGACGAGCGGGGTCATCGGTCTCCTCCTGTCGCAGCGAGGGCGTCCCGCGTCAGCACGAAGCCCTCGTAGCCGTTGTCCTTCACGAGCTGGCACTTGTCGATGTAGGTCTTGAAGCCGCCGGCGTAGGGCAGCACGGTGCGGGGCTTGCCGGCGATGTTGGCGCCGGTGTACCAGGAGTCGGTCTGGCCCATGAACGTGCTGAGCCCGACCTCGTTGACGTGGTCGGTCCACAGCCGGGCGGCGTCCGGGCGCGGCTCGGCCTCGGTCCAGCCCTGCTCCCGGCAGAACGCGACGAGATCGAGAGCGAAGTCGACCTGCTGCTCCGCGCTGAGCGCCATGTTGGCCAGCACCGACGGCGTGTGCGCGCCGTTGAGGGTGAACAGGTTCGGCAGACCCGGGATCGCCACACCGAGATAGGTGAACGGGCCGTCCTTCCACAGCTCGGCGGCCGTATCGCCGCGGGGCCCGACGACGTCGAGATGGGCCAGCGCACCGGTCATGGCGTCGAAGCCGGTGGCGAAGACCAGGATGTCGACGTCGAAGGCGCGGTCGATCGTTCGGACGGCGTGCGCCTCCACCTGCTCCACCGGCTCGCGCCGCAGGTTCACCAGATGCACGTGATCATGGTTGAAGACCCCGTAGTAGCCGCTGTCGCTGCAGATCCGCTTGGCGCCGATCGGGTAGCCGACCGGCACGAGGTCGTCGGCGACGACCGGGTCCTTCACGATGCCGCGGATCTTCGCCTCGACGAACTGCCGAGCCAGCTCGTTGACCGCACGGTCGGCGTTCTGCGTGGCGAACGTCTTGGCGAAGAGGACGCCGCCGGTCTGCCAGCGCTCCTCGAACGCGGCGTCGCGCTCGTCGGGCGCCATCGTGAGCGGGTCGCCCGGCAGCGCGCCGTGCGGCGTGCCCGCGTTCGACGACCACGAGATCCTGCGGCGCTCGGCGTACTCCTCACGCTGACGTGCGAGGTCCTCCTCGGTGTAGCTCACGAGCCGCACCGGGATGCTGTAGTTCGCCGTCCGCTGGAAGACGGTGACCTCGGCGGCGTCGCGGGCGATGATCGGCACGGACTGCAGCGCGGAGGCGCCGGTGCCGAAGACGCCGACCCGCTTACCGGCGAAGTCGACGCCCTCCTCCGGCCAGTCGGCGGTCAGGACGACCTGGCCCTCGAAGTCGGCGAGCCCCGGGATGTCGGGCACGTGCGGGATCGACAGCCCACCGGTCGCGAGCACGACCCAGCGCGCCTCGACCTCGAGCCCGTCGTCGGTGGCCAGCCGCCACACGCCGTCCTCGCGGCGGAGCGTCTGCACCCGCTGCTCGAGCCGCAGATGGGGCCGCAGCTCGTACCGGTCGGCGACATGCTGGAGGTAGGCCAGGATCTCGGGCTGCGCGCTGTAGTTCTCGCTCCAGCGCCACGAGCGCTCGAGCTCCGGGTCGAAGGAGTAGGAGTAGTCGACGCTCTCGACGTCGCAGCGCGCGCCCGGGTACCGGTTCCAGTACCAGGTGCCGCCGACCTCCTTGCCGGCGTCGATGCCGAGCACGGTCATGCCGTCGCGCAGCGCGCGATGCACCGCGTAGAGGCCGGTGAACCCGAGGCCCACCACCGCGACGTCGACGGACACGCGTTCAGCCACGGCGGCCTCCCAGGACCCGGGCGAGATCGGACCAGAGCAGCGTTCGCGCCGACTCGCCGGGCGTGAAGGCCATGTTCGTGACGAAGCCGTGCAGCACCTCGGGGTACGCGCGGACGATGACCGGCACGCCGGCCTCCTCGAGCGCCCGCCCGTAGGCGACGCCTTCGCTGTAGAGCGGGTCGCGGCCCGGCGCCACGATGATCGCGGGCGACAGGCCGGCCAGCGACGCGGCCCGCATCGGGTTCACGTGCGGGTCGGTCGGCGGCAGTTCGCTGCCCTCCAGATA
>Ga0164242_10008751_pt1 | contig 10972 bp, 11 predicted proteins | sample OricomgcompostMG_FD_108783 | JGI IMG/M metagenome (GOLD analysis project Ga0164242, IMG submission 108783) | Miracle-Growth compost microbial communities from Emeryville, California, USA - Original compost - Miracle growth compost (MG) ...
AAGCCTTCCTGGCGGTGCTCAAGGTCGAGGATTAGCGCCGCGCGGCTGGAATGGCGTGTGAAAGGCCTTGTTCCCCAGGCTGCGATTGGTACTTTCGCGCGCCCTGATGCCCAGCCTCCGCTCCGCCCGCCGCGACGCCCGCGACCTCCTCAAGGAGGCGCGCGGCCTCGTGAAGAAGCACGGCAAGCGCACCTCGCCGGAGGGCTTTGCCAAGGTCGGCAAGGCGCGCGACGAGCTCGAGGCCGCCGTCCGCACCAACCAGCCCGATCAGATCGTGGGGCTCACCCGCAAGCTGGATGAGCTGCTCTCGCAGCAGTTCGGCGGGGTGCGCAAGAGCGCCATCCGCCAGACCATCGAGAGCGTGGGCAGCGCGGTGCTGGTGGCGCTGGCGTTGCGGCTCTTCGTCATCGAGATGTTCAAGATCCCCTCCGGCTCGATGATCCCCACGCTGCTCATCGGGGATCACCTCTTCATCTCCAAGCTGCTCTACGGCGCCAGAATGCCGTTCATGAACCACCTGCTGGTCCGGTGGGGCGCGCCCAAGCGCGGCGATGTCATCGTCTTCAACAGCCCCATCGAAGGCGACAAGGACCTCATCAAGCGGGTGGTGGGCATTCCCGGCGATACGGTCGAACTGCGGCACGACGTCGTCTACATCAACGGCGTGGAGCAGCCTCGGGAGAAGCTGGCCGAGGACTTTCAGTTCTGGGACCGGAGTGAGGACGAGAGTCAGTGGTTCCCCGGCCAGGGCATGAACACGCTCTTCCGCGAGAACCTCTCCGGCGAGGTGCACCAGACGCTCGAGCGCGCCGACGTGCCGCATCCGCCGGAAGAAGGGCCGTACCACGTGCCGCCGGGGAGCGTGTTCGTGCTCGGCGACAACCGCGACAACTCGCGCGACAGCCGCTTCGACGGCACCTGGACCGTCCCCTACGGCAACATCAAGGGCAAGGCGTTCGTCATCGTCTTCTCGTGGGGCAAGGGCGGCTGGTGGTTCTGCCACGGCGAAGGCGCGCTCTGCGCAGTGAGCGGCTTCCGCACCGACCGCTTCTTCAAGCTCATTCACTGAAGGTGTGCCCCCACCGGCGGTGCGGCTTCCCACCCGCGGCGCGGCGGCGTTACACTTTCGAGTCGATGGACGATGCGCATTCACACGGCGACCTGACGATCCCGCGCCCGCATGTCAGGGGCACGAGCGGGCGAGCGTCGCGGAGGCGGTGCGCGGAATCGCCGGGCGTCTCACGGGTTGCAACGGATTCGAGCGAGGCCAAGCATTGAATACAGGCGGCCGGCCGGGCCGCCCTGCACTGGACCGCGGGTAAAGGGTAACCGGATGCTGAACAGCAGCGTGCTCGTGCTCAACAGGCTCTACCAGCCCATCCACGTCACCAACGTGCGGCGCGCGTTCACGCTCATGTACCAGGGCGTCGCCCGCGCCGTGGACACCGAGTACCGGCTCTTCGACTTCGATTCCTGGACCCAGCTCTCGGCGGCGATGCACGACTCGGTGGGCACCATCGGCCGGCGCATCCGGGTGCCGCGGGTGATCGTTTTGACCTCCTACGATCACCTTCCCAAGAGCCGGGTGCGGTTCTCGCGGCTCAACATCTACGCGCGCGACCAGAACACCTGTCAGTACTGCGCCAAGGTCTTTCCGCGTCACGAGCTCAACCTCGACCACGTGATCCCGCGCAGCCGCGGCGGCGTGACCTCGTGGGAGAACGTGGTCTGCTCCTGCATCACCTGCAACCTGCGCAAGGGCGGGCGCACGCCAGAGGAGGCGCGCATGCCTCTGTTCCGCAAGCCGCTCCGGCCGCGGTGGACGCCGTTCTTCCGCACGCCCACCGGCCGCAAGACCTACCGCGAGTGGATCCCCTTCCTGAACCTCGCCGATGCGAGCTATTGGAACGCCGAGCTGAGCGAGGAGTAGCCCCCTCGCCCGGGTGATCCACGATGCCTCGCAAGGTCGCCGCCGAGCTGGTCCGCCGTGAGCTGCTCCCCAACCAGTCTCCGGCGCTCCTGCAGGCGCTGCACCTGCTCACCCGGGATGGGCAGCTCAACGCCGATGCCTTGCGCAAGCTCAAGCAGGTGAACCACCTGGTGGGCCTGCTCACCCCCGCGCTCGACGATGTCTTCGCGCGCTTCGGCACCCCGGTGCTCGTCGACGTAGGCAGCGGAAACGCCTACCTGGGCTTCGTGCTCTACGAGCTCTTCTTCGCCAAGAGCGACAAGGGCGAGCTGCACGCCATCGAAGGCCGCGCGGAGCTGACGGAGCGCGCGAAGCAGCGCGCGGAGGGCCTCGGCTACACGCGGATGCACTTCCAGACCGCGCGGCTGGAGCAGGCCGCGTACCCGGCGCGCTTTCACGTGCTCACCGCGCTGCACGCCTGCGACACCGCCACCGACGACGCGCTCGCCGTCGGCATCCAGCACGGGGTCGAGCACATCGCGGTGGTGCCGTGCTGCCAGGCCGAGGTGGCGCAGCAGCTCAAGGCGCAGCGCGCGCAGGCTCGCCCGACCATGGCCGCGTTGTTCTCGCACCCCTGGCACCGGCGCGAGTTCGGCTCGCACCTCACCAACGTCATCCGCGCGCTGGTGCTGGAGGCCGCCGGGTACTCGGTCACCGTCACCGAGCTCACCGGCTGGGAGCACTCGCTGAAGAACGAGCTCATCCTCGCGCGCAAGGTGCAGCGCGAGAATCCCAAGGCGCGCGCCTCGCTCGACGCGTTGCTCGCGGAGACAGGCGTCGCGCCCAAGCTGGTCCGCACGCTCGGCTGGGGCAGCGCGCCGGGCTGAGCCCGCTCAGAAGTCGAGGGCGGTCTGCGCCGACTGCGATGCCGGCGGTGCGCGGAAATGCCAGAGGTTTGCCACCCGCGCGAAGCACGCCGAGATCTCCGCGTGCGCCGGGAGGTTCTCCAGTCCCTGGGTCTGAAGATCGGTTGCGTGGCCCTGCGCATCCACCACGAACGCGAGCGCGACGTGCAGGTGCGGGACCTCGGGCCCGAGGTTCTCCTGCAGGCAGATGTGCAGGTTGTCACGGGTCTCGGCGATCGCCTGGTCTACCTCTTCGGCGGTGAGCGGCGCCGCGAGCACCCGCGGCGCGGCCTGCGAAGGGGCTGGCTGGGACGCAGGCGGGACCGGCTGCTCGCCCATCTCGGGACGCCAGGGCTCTTCTTCTTCGGGGGCCGCGCGCGCGGGGCGCGAGGGATCCTTGCCGGTCCAGAACGGGTGCGGGTCATCGGCTGGGGGAATGGCGCTGGCTGGCTTGTCGGCGGCTCTTCCAGCCTCGAGGCCGGCCTGGTACGCGGCGGCGGAGTCCTGCTCGCGGCGGAGCTCGCGCTGCTGGTGGCGCTTTTGAAGAAGCTCCGCTTGCTGCTGCTGGTCGCACGAGGCCGCCGCGGCGCAGCGGGCCTGCGCCATCTGGTTGCAGGCGGCGTTGGGGTCGTGGCCGTTCCGGATGGGGTGGCGATTCTGGCGGCAGGTCGCGGTCTGGGCGTCGCACTCGGCGTGGGCACGCGCGCAGGGCGTCTCGGCGTGGGCCACGCAGACAATTGATAGTGCCGCGAAGGTCGCGCAGAGCTTGAGCATGGTCGTTCCCTCCTGCGGGAGTCTGCCACGGGTGCGGACAAATCGAGCTTTGCGGGTTGCCCTCCCGCGCAGCGGGGCAGGTTAGGATGGCACCTCGCCCTGGAGGGGACGTGCCCACCGAATCCTTTCGACTCAGCGTGGTTCTTCCCACGACGCCGGAGCAGGTCTACCGGGCGTGGCTCGACCCCGAGCAGCACGGCGCGATCACCGGCAGCCCCGCCCAGAACGACGGCCGGGTTGGCGGGCGGCACAGCGCCTGGGCGGGCTACATCACCGGCACCAACGTCGCGCTGGAGCGCGGCCGGCGCATCGTGCAGAGCTGGCGCACCGCCGAGTTTCCGCCGGAGGCGCCCGATTCGCGGCTCGAGCTCTGCTTCGCCGAGGTGAACGGCGGTACCGAGTTGGTGCTCGAGCACGTCGATCTCCCGGAGGATCAGGCGCGGGCCTACGAACAGGGCTGGGTGGAGCACTACTTCGAGCCGATGAAGCGGCACTTCGCGCGCCTTCAGCGGACGTTGCTCTCCATCCCGCTGCCTTCCGTGCAGCGCCCGCTTCCCAAGCCCTCCCCGAAGAAGAAGCCGACAGCGAAGAAGGCCAAGGCGAAGCGGCCGGCGCGCAAGCCCGCGTCCGCAGCGCGAAAGGCCAGGCCAGCCAAGAAGGCGAAGCCCGCGAAGGCCAGCGCCCGCAAGGCGAAGCGCCCGGTGAAAGCCAAGCCGAAGGCGCGCGGCAAGAAGCGCTGAACCTCAGCCGCGCCGGAAGCCCCAGGCCCACGCGCCGGCGCTCGCCAGCGCAGGGATGACCACGACCGCGGTGAGCGCGCCGAAGACGGCGTCGTTCGCGCCGTGGCCGGTCGGCGCCACGCCCGAGACGTGCAGGAACGACTTCACCGCGGTGATGAGCCAGTTGCCGTAGTTGGCGAGGATGAACCCCCAGGCCAGTCGGTTCTGGCCCGCGGCGCCGTAGCGGAGCATGGGCAGGGTCCAGGCGACGCCGAGCATCAGGAAGCCGCCGAGCAGCGCGTTCAGGTGGCTCGCGAGCGCCGCGTGCGCATCGGCTGGGAGCTGGCCGGTCTGCGCCGCCGCCACCAGGCCGCCGGTGAGCAGCCCCAGCAGGATCAGCCACGCCGCGCTCTGAGCCAGCAGCCGTGCGGCCGGAGGGAACGCGGCGCTCGTGGGCTTCTCGATGTGGGGAGCGGAAGTCGAGACGGGTTCGATCATTCGCGCATGCTAGCCGGAGCGCGCGAACAGCGGCGATGGTTGCCCGACGGGGCATTTGCGTCGGCTGGCCGCTGGCCTACGCTCTGCGGCCGCACGCTCCGTGCGTGCACTTCCGGAGGACATCCACCATGAAGCACCTTTTGATTGCGGCGCTGCTGCTCGCGCCGGCGGTCGCCTCGGCCGATCACGATCACGATCACGATCGCGGCCACGAGAAGGACAGAGACCGCGGCCACGACCACGACCGCGGTCACGACGGCTGGCACGACGACGGCCACCATCACCAGGTCCACGGGGTGCGCGCCATCGCGCCGCCCTCGCCGCGGTACGAGGTCCCGCCGCCGGCGCCCTCGCCGCGCCACCAATGGATCGCCGGCTATTGGGCGTGGAGCGGCGGTCGGACCGCGTGGATCGCCGGCCACTGGGCGCTGCCGCCGTCGTCGGGCTACGCGTGGGAGCCCGCGCGCTGGGAGAACGTCGGCGGCGAATGGGAGTTCTACGCCGGCCACTGGCGTGCGGTGGAGGCGCCCGAGCCGTCGGTCGTCTACCAGCCCGCTCCGCCGCCGGTACAGGAGGTGGTCGTCCAGTCGGAACCTCCGCCGCCGATCGAAGAGGTCCAGATCTCCATTCCGTTCGTCGGCGCGATCTGGATCCCGGGCTACTGGCACTGGAGCGGCGCCAACTACGTGTGGGTTGCCGGCCGCTGGACCGCGCACCCGGCCGGTTGGAGCTGGGATGCGCACCACTGGGAGCGCCGGCCCGATGGGCGCTGGGTCGAGCGAGAGGGCCACTGGCGCCGCTGAGGCTCAACAGTCAGGACCGCCTCCGGGCCGCGTCGGCTTGACGGGTTCCGGTGCGGCTCTTACGGTGCCCTTGGCGTGGATGGGCCACGTCGGCTGCTCCAGCTTTGGGGGCGAACTGGTTTCGACGAGGGCATCAAGACTTCAGAACGCGTGCCGCGGATTGTCGGGACCGCGCTAATACCTCGGCAAAAAAACACACAAGCCAACGACAACGTTGACTTCGCGCTGGCCGCCTAAAACGGCTTAAGCGCGCGTTCTCCTGGGACCCCGCCTGCGGTGCCAGTCAAGAGCGCCAAGATGCAGGCTGGTTCGAGTCGTCGCCTGGAGCGGCTCGAGCGAGATCTTTCCGGGATCCCGCGCGGCGGATTTGTCGGTGGAGACGAAGCGCGGGTAACAAGCACCGACTACGCACGTAGTGGTTTGAGGTTGCGGGCTTTCGGACCCGGGTTCGATTCCCGGCGCCTCCATCTCGCAGCACCGGGCAGCCGCCGCCGACACCTTCAAGTGGGTGCCGGCGGTTTTTTTGTGCGGGTGCAGCCCGGCCGGCTCTCGTCTACGCTCTCGCGCGAATGGAACCGCGAGGCATCGGCATCATCGGCGGAGGCGTCGTCGGCGCGGGCGTGGCCCAGCTCCTCGCCGAGCGCGCCGAGGCGATCACCCGCGCGGGCGGGCCGTTCCAGCTCCTCGGCGTCGCCGTCCGCGATGCTTCCAAGCCCCGCGACTTTCCCCGCGAGCTGCTCACCACGCCCGAGAAGCTCCTCGCCGACCCGCGCCTCTCGATCCTCGTCGAGCTGGCCGGCGGCGTGGCCGAGCCGTTCGAGTGGGTGAGCGCCGCGCTGCGCTCGGGAAAGGCGGTGGTCACCGCCAACAAGGCGCTGCTCGCCGAGCGCGCCGAAGCGCTGCACGCGCTGGCCCAGGCGCATCCGGGCAAGCTCTTCTTCGAGGCCGCGGTGGCCGGCGGGATCCCCATCGTCCAGGCGCTCGACCGCGGTCTGGCCGCCAACCGGGTGCTGCGCATCGAGGGCATCCTCAACGGGACCTGCAACTACCTGCTCACGCGCATGGAGCGGGAGAAGTGCAGCTTCGAAACCGCGCTCCAGGGCGCGCAAGAGGCGGGCTTCGCCGAAGCCGATCCCACGCTCGACATCTCCGGCGGCGATACCGCCCACAAGCTGGCGGTGCTCGCCTCGCTGGCGCTGGAGCGGCCGGTGGGCTCGGCGCAGATCTTCACCGAGGGCATCTCCCGGCTCACCGCCTTCGATCTTCAGTGGGCCGAGCAGAACGGCTACCGGATCAAGATGCTGGGCATCGGCCGGTTCTCGGAAGCCGGCGTGGAGCTGCGCGTGCACCCCACGCTGGTCTCGCGGACCCGGCTCATCAGCCAGGTGATGGAGGAGTTCAACGCGGTGGCGGTGACCGGCGACCTCACCGGGCCGCAGCTTTATCAAGGCCGCGGCGCCGGCCGGATGCCTACCGCCAGCGCGGTCGTGAGCGACATCGTCCAGGCGCTTCGCGGCGAGCGGATGGTCCTCGCGCGTCCCGCCTTCGCCAGCGCGCCGCCGCTCCTCGACATGGGCCAGGTGGTGAGCCGCCACTACGTCCACCTCGAGGTCATCGACCAGCCGGGCGTGGTGGCCCGCATCGCCAGCGCGCTGGCCGCCGAGCGCATCAGCATCGCCAGCATGTTCCAGCCCGAGGTCGCCCACGGCTCGCAGGTGCCGCTGGTCTTCACCACCCACCCTGCGCCCGATGCCCAGGTCGAGCGCGCGCTCGCCGAGGTCCGCCGCCACAGCTTTCTGGTCGGCGAGCCGGTGCGGGTGCGCTTCGAGCCCTGAGCTCGCGGAGAGAAAACGTGCCCCACGCCATCGGCCTCATCGCCCGGTACGAGAAGTACCTGCCCATCACCGAGAAGACGCCGCGCATCACCCTCGGTGAAGGGAGCACGCCGCTCGTCCCCGCGCCGCACCTGTCGAGGCTGGTCGGCGCCGAGGTGCACCTCAAGCTCGAGGGCTGCAACCCCACCGGCTCGTTCAAGGACCGGGGCATGTTCCTGGCCATCGCCAAGGCGCTCGAGGCGAAGAGCGAGGCGGTGGTCTGTGCCAGCACCGGGAACACCAGCGCCAGCGCGGCCGCGTTCGCCGCCAAGGCCGGGCTGCGCTGCTACGTGCTGGTGCCCGACGGCAGCGTGGCGCTCGGCAAGCTCGCCCAGGCGATGGCCTTTGGCGCGCGGGTGCTCGCGGTGGCCGGCAACTTCGACCAGGCGCTCGAGCTGGTGCAGAAGCTCGGGGAACGCGAGCCCATCACCGTGGTCAACTCGGTGAACCCGTTCCGCATCGAAGGCCAGAAGACCGGCAGCTTCGAGGTCTGCGAGGCGCTCGGCGACGCGCCCGACTTGCACTTCCTGCCGGTGGGCAACGCCGGAAACATCACCGCCTACTGGAAGGGTTACCGCGAAGCGGTGGTGCACGGGATGGCCACGCGCAAGCCGAAGATGATGGGCTACCAGGCCGCCGGCGCCGCGCCGATCGTGCTCGGCGCCCGCGTGGAGGCGCCGCAGACCATCGCCACCGCGATCAAGATTGGAAACCCGGCGAGCTGGAAGGGCGCGCTCGCTGCGCGTGACGAGAGCGGCGGGCACATCGGCATGTGCACCGACGAGAAGATCCTCGAGGCCTACGCCTTGCTCGCCCAGCGGGAGGGCGTCTTCTGCGAGCCGGCCTCGGCGGCCAGCGTCGCTGGGCTGCTCCAGGCCCACGAGCAGGGACGCATCCCCGCCGGCGCGCGCATTGCCTGCACCCTCACCGGCAACGGCCTCAAGGACCCCGACACCGCCATCGCCCGCGCGCCCGCGCCGAGCCGCGTGCCCGCGGAGTACGAGGCACTGCTCCGGGCCATCGGCTGAGCGGGCTCACTTGTGGTGGGTGGGCGGCGCGGGGAGCACCACGCTGAAGCTCCCGGTGTCGGTCACCCGCGTGGTGGCCAGGAGTTGCGCGCGCTGCGGCAGGCCATCGGGGCTGGTGCCGCCCGGCGCGAAGTACATGCGCACCAGCGCGCCGACCAGCGGCTGGCCGTCGGGCCCGTGCACCGTGCCGTTCACCACCCGCGGCAACGAGAACTGCAGGTCGCCCACCGAGCTCTGCTTGCCGGCTATCTGCAGCGGCCCGCGACTGGCCCGCGGCGCCTGCAGGGCCAGCGGCGGCGCGAAGTCGAAGTAGTAGGTGCCCGGCGTGAGCGCGAGGTGAAAGCTTCCGCCCGGCCCGGTGTCTGTGCTGGCGCCGGCGAGCGGGAGCGTGTTCTGCGGGCCCGGCGTGGCCTGCACGTGCGCGCCCTCGACCGGACTGCCCTGCGCGTCGAGCACCCGGCCGGAGACGTCGGTGAGCGCGGTGAGCGCGAAGGTGCCGAACGCCCCTGCGCTCGCGACCCAGGTCGGCGAGGCCTGGACCTGAGCCATCGAGAGCGTCGAGCTGGCCGCGGGGATCACCAGCACCTGGTAGCTCTCCGAGCTGCCGCTGGAATCATCGAGGTCGTGCAAACAGGTGGAGACGAAAGCGCCGGTCGCGTCGGTGAGCACCGCGGGCGAGGCGTAGCGCGCATGGCCGGGCAGGGTGGCGACGAGCTTGACCGAGGCGCCGGCCACCGGGTTCCCGGAGGCGTCGACCACGTTGCCGCGAGCCTGTCCCGGCACCGCATTTCCGAGCGAGAGGCCGCCGTCGGTGGCCAGCGCGGTCAGCTCCGCCAGCGTGCCCTCGAAGGTGACCGTGGGGCCGATGCCCTCGCGGGGCGCGGCGGTGAGCCGGAGCTGCGCGTCGGTTTCGAGCGGGGCGAGGTAGACCGAGAAGCCGAGCGGCCCACCGCCGTCGGGCGCGCTGGCGACCACCGCCTGCGAGAGCGGGGTGTTGTCGGGGGCGCTCGCCTGCACCGTGTAGGTGAGCGCCGAGGCGGTCACGACCGCGCGGCCGCCGAGCACGCCATCGAGCCGCACCAGGTCGTCGACCGAGGCGAACTGAAACGCGCTCGGCAGCACATCGCCGCTCTGGAGCAAGGCCACCTGCGGCAGCGGCGGGAGGATGGGGTTCGAGGGCGTGGCCATGAGCGCATAGGCGCCAGGGCCGAGCGGGACCTGCTGCGGCGCGGTCACCGAGACCGTCGCGCCCGCCAGCGGCTGGTCGGGGAGGTGCAGCGGCGTCCCGGAGATCGCGAGGGTGAACGGGTAGGTGTTGGCCGAGACCTGGAGGGTGGCCGGCGCGCCGAGCGTGAGGTCGACCCGCGTCGAGGTGTCGAGGTCGCCGAAGTCCTGGATGGGCACGCCCGGGTCGCTCGTAGCCGGCACCACCTGCGCCACCAGGTTCTGCTGGGCCGCCGCGCAGCCGATGTCGAGGCAAACCTGGCCGTCATCGCAGTCGCCGTCGTTGGTGCAGGGCCGCACCGTCGGCGCGGCGTGGAGGCCGAAGCCCAAGCCGCAGCCGCTCGCAAAAAGCGTGATGAGCAGCGCCGCGCGCTTCATGGCGTGCACCCCTGGCTCATGTAGAGCACCCAGGAGTGCCGCAGCAGGAATGACCCGGGCAGCACCGCATCGGGTCGCACCGTGCCGCCATCGGCGGGGAAGTAGTCGAACCCATCGCTGATGAAGACATCGACGGTGTGCGGCGCGCTCGAGCTGCTGAACAGGTTCTGCAGGGTGCTGCTGGTGATGACGAACGCGTGGCTGGAGTCGTTGCGGAAGGCCGGCTGCGAGGGATCCTGGCTGAGGGTGAGGGTCTCGCCGAGCGTTGGGTTGTTCGGGTCCAGGTCGATGATCCAGCGCTCCTGCACGTCCTGGTCGATGTCGTCGTCCTCCACGGTGCCGACGTTGAACGGCAGCGGCGCGGCGTTCTGGCAGCCGTCGGTGAACTGGTACGCATCCACGAGCACGCTCGACGGCGACTCCGGTCCGAGCAACACCGGCGGATGGTTCACCGGCGGCCCGGCGTCGGGCTCGACGGTGATCGGCTGGCAGGCGGAGACGAGCATGGCGAGCGCCGCCATCGCGGCGAGCTTCATTCGCATGCTGAAAAGCAAGCCGCTTGCCATGTGAGCGTTTCGAATTCCGCGTGCTTGGACTGCGAAGGTGGGCTTCAAGTCTGCAATCTGGAACCCGGGCGCGACATGCCCGCCCTAGGTTTCATCCGACGGCTCTTCGGGAGGCAGCGCGGTTCCGTTCTGCTCCGCCTCGAGCTTCTCGAGGTGGCGGAACACGGTGCGGGGATCGACGTCGAGGTCCTTGGCGGTCTTGGTGCGGTTGCCGTTGTTCCGGGCGAGGATCTTGTTGATGTACTCGCGCTGGAACTCCTCCTTGGCGGCGGCGAGCGGCATCACCGGGTCGAG
>Ga0164242_10008752_pt1 | contig 10969 bp, 6 predicted proteins | sample OricomgcompostMG_FD_108783 | JGI IMG/M metagenome (GOLD analysis project Ga0164242, IMG submission 108783) | Miracle-Growth compost microbial communities from Emeryville, California, USA - Original compost - Miracle growth compost (MG) ...
CGGCGCCGGCATCTCCGGCGTCGGCATGGCCGCGACCCTGACGCGCGAGCATCCCGACCTGACCTACGCCGTACTCGAGCGACGGGAGGCGGTCGGCGGCACCTGGGACCTCTTCCGCTACCCAGGGATCCGGTCCGATTCCGACATGCTCACCTTCGGCTACGGCTTCCGGCCCTGGGTGGGCACCAAGATCCTCTCCGACGGCCCCGGGATCCGGCAGTACGTCCAGGAGACCGCGCAGGAGTACGGCGTGAGCGACCGGATCGCGTTCGGCCGCAAGATGGTCAGTGCCTCCTGGTCGAGCTCGGCCGAGCGCTGGACGGTGACCGCGCTGCTCGAGGGCACCGGAGCCACCGAGACGTGGACGGCCAAGAAGCTCGTCGCCGCGACCGGCTACTACTCCTACGACGAGGGCCACCGGCCGACCTGGCCGGGCGAGGAGCGCTTCGCCGGCACGTTCGTGCACCCGCAGTTCTGGCCCGAGGACCTCGACTACGCCGACAAGTCGGTCGTCGTGATCGGCTCCGGCGCGACCGCGATCAGCATGGTGCCGGAGATCGCCAAGACCGCGGCCCACGTGACCATGCTGCAGCGCTCGCCGTCGTACATCGCGACAGTGCCCGCCGACGACCCGGTGGCCAGCGTGCTCTCATTCGCCCGGATGCCGCAGCTGGTCACCTACAAGACCGGCCGGGCACGGAACATCGCGCTGCAGCAGGGTATCTACAAGCTCTGTCGCCGCGCGCCGGGCGTGGCGCGGAGGCTGCTGCTCAGCGCGGTCAAGGCGCAGGTCGGCCCCCACATCTCACTGAAGCACTTCACGCCGTCCTACAACCCGTGGGACGAGCGGCTGTGCGTAGTCCCGAACGGCGACCTGTTCCGCACGTTCCGCCGCGGCGACGCGTCGATCGTGACCGACCACATCAAGACGTTCACCGAGGATGGCATCGAGCTCGAGTCCGGCGAGAAGCTGGAGGCCGACATCGTCGTCACCGCCACCGGGCTGAAGATGCAGCTGATGGGCGGCGCGGCGATCGACGTCGACGGGGAGCCGGTCGTGGTCCGCGAGCAGATGCTCTACAAGGGCGTCCTGGTCGAGGGCCTGCCCAACTTCGCGGCGGTGATCGGCTACACCAACGCCTCCTGGACGCTGAAGGCCGACCTCGCTGCGACGTACTTCTCCCGGCTCATCGACCACATGGCCGACCGCGGCTACACCAGCTTCGTCCCCGTCGCCAGCGACGAGGACCGCGGGGATGTGTCGGTGCTCGGCGCGTCCATGCGGTCCGGCTACATCCAGCGCGGTGACGCCGTGATGCCGCGCCAGGGCAAGCGCGGGCCGTGGGTGGTCACGAACGACTTCTTCCGCGATCTGCCTGTGCTCAAGCACGGCCGGGTCGACTCCCCTGAGCTGCGCTTCGACACCCGGCGTCCCACCGCCACCGATCTGATCGACGAAGCGGTCGCCGGCTGAGGCTCAGAGCAGCGTCTTGTTGTCGACGTCGCGAGGAGACGTGTCACCGCGCCAGCCGTCGGAGGCCTCGGGCTCTGCCTCGATGAAGCGCTTGAACTCCTCGAGATCGCTGCTCACCTGGTGGGTGACCAGGTGCAGCATGTCGCCGGCCTGCTCCACGACGCCGTGCGGCTCGAACTCGAGCCGGAGCGTCACCCGGGCGGTGGCACTGCCGGTGGCGCTGAAGGAGACCGTGCCGGCGTTCGTCGTACCGTCGACAGCGCGCCACGTGATCCGCTCGTCCGGCGTCTGGTCGACGATCTCCGCGTCCCACTCGCGGCCCACACCGGCGATCTGCGCCTTCCAGTGCAGGTGTGTGTCGTCGAGCTGCCGCACCTCGTCCACACCGTCCATGAAGACAGGAAAGCTCTCGAACCGGGTCCACTGGTCGTAGGCCGTGCGCACCGGCACGTCGACCTCGATGGACTTCTCGATGGTGCTCATCAGACCCCCTCCCTTTCGGTTCGACGTACGCGTTACCCACAGCGACGCGACGACATCCCCCGGGTAGTCAGCGCCCCAGCAGCTGGCGCCACATGTCGTCGCAACTCTCAGGCGCCGTGTCACCGGCCCACGCGACGAACTGATCGGGTCGAACCAGGATCAGACCTGCTCCATACTCCGCGCGATCCTCCCCGCGGTCGTCACGAACCACGGTGAGCGGGACGCCGAACCCAGCAGCACTGTCGACAATCGCCGCCACCGCATCGTCGTCCGCACCTAGACCGATCAGGGTGAATCCAGGACCCAGCTCCTCGAAGACATCCCTGCCCGACGCCAACGGGCACGGAGGAAGATGGTGGCCGGCCCTCGCGGTCAACGTGTGCGTGCCAAGAGCGCTGTTGACCCCGCCGACCGGACCGATCACAGCAGTCGACCCTTCGTAGTTGGGCTCGAACTTGCTCAGCCTCTGACCGAATCCACGCGATACCTCCGCGAACTCCTCCCTGAACTGCTCCATGTCGTCGCCGGGACGATGGGTACTCAGGAACTCACGATCGTCCAGGATCCAGCCGGCGATCAGCTTCTCTCCGACACCGCGGAACACGTCACCTCGCTCCGGCGAGTAGGTGTCGAGCAACGCATCGCCCGCCCAGCCGTTCAACACCGCATCGAGCTTCCACGCCAGGTTGACGGCGTCCTCCAGACCGTTGTTCAAACCGAAGCCACCGTAGGGAGGATGTGTGTGCGCGGCATCACCGGCCACGAAGATGCGGCCAGAGCGATACTCCTCGGCCACCGACACGCGAAGGTCCCAGAACCCGATGTGCTCGACATCGACCTGCACAGGAACGCCTGCTGCCTGCGAGATGAGATCAACCGCAGCCTTTTCGCGGTCAGCAGCGTCGGCCGGCACCGGCGCATGGAAGAAGAACTGATTCTCGTCATCGACTCGGCCGAAGAACATCCAGTAGCCCTGAAGGCTAGGCGTCATCACGCGATACGTCGTGCGCTTGGGAAACTCGTCGAGCAACGCGCTGAACTCCTTGGAACTGAACACCACCAAGGCCACGAGCTCGCCGAAGTCGCTACCAGCGCGCTTGATGCCTGAGTGCTCACGCACCATGGAACTGCCGCCGTCGCTACCGACCAGGTATTTTCCGGTCAGCGTGCGCTGCTCCGACCCCTGTTCCACCGTGACCGAGGCCGATTGGTCGTCCTGTGTGATCTCGGTAGCGGTCCAGCCGAGGTAGATATCGACGTTCGGCAATTCAGCCACACGACGCCGAAGCACCTCTTCGGTTCGATACTGCGGGAGTCGCTCGTTCTTCTGGAAGTAGTAACGCTGCACCAGTTCGCGACCAGGCAGCGCATCCCAGACGCCACTCTTCAGGTTGTCGTAGATGGTGACCTGGCCGATCCCATAGCCGCGCGGCAGCGAACGTGCCTCGCGCACCTGCTCAGAGATGCCCCACCGCCAGAGGTGCTCGAAGGAGCGCTGCGACAGTCCCTGCCCCTTGGGGATCAGCGACAGCTTCGGACGCTTCTCGACCACCGCGCACGTGTGCCCCCGGAGGCCCAGGTCCAAGGCCAATCCCATACCGACCGGGCCGCCGCCGACAATCACGACGTCGTACTGCTGCTCCACTGCCGCTCTCCTTGTTCACTTTCAGGCCAGTTGCTCGCGACCGGCGAGTCAGCGCCCTCGACCAGAGGCACGAAGCGGCGCCTGCCTCAAGGTCCGCCTCTCGACCCATCTCCTGGGGGTCTATGCGAGGGAAACTCAGAACCCATGGCGTCGCGACGTCATGGCCACCCGTCCGGGTCAAAGGATAGACCATTTGCCGGAACGGCCTCCGCCGATCGGCGAGTCATCGTCGCTGGCCCGCTGCTTGATCAACGCGCTCCGCCTCGTCACCCATGCATGGCGCACGCTGCTGGCTCGGATTTGGTGGCCTCCTGCACCTCCGGAGACCCGCCCACTCTGCCTCGCCCGGAGGGGCCCTGCAGGAGCTCGCCGCTAATGTTCCCTGGCGGCGAGTCTGCTGCGCCAGATGTAGCCCCGGACCGTTTCGAGCCAGAAAGAAGATCGGCGGCCCACCTGCGTTATGCAGGTAGACCGCCGAATCCTGGCCGGAGCCGTCTGTCGGAATCGAACCGACGACCTGCTCATTACGAGTGAGCTGCTCTACCGACTGAGCTAAGACGGCCTGTCGCCCAAGCGTTCAGGCGACGCGGGAAGTCTAGCGATGACGTGAGCCACAGACGAAACCGGCGTGGCCCCGGGACGGCCTCGCGTCAGCAGGAGAGGCCGTTCTTGGGGACGATGCCTTTCACGAGGTAGTCCTCCACGGCGTCGTCCACGCAGCTGTTGCCGCTGTTGTAGCCGGTGTGGCCGTCGCCGTCACGGGTGACCAGCACGCCCGATTTCAGCAGCTTGGCGAGGTGCTCGGCCCACTGCAGTGGAGTGGCAGGGTCGCGGGTCGTGCCGATGACGACGATGGGGTTCGCCCCGGGGGCGCCGATCGGCGGAGCGGGCTCGTCGGCCTTCTCCGTGAAGTCCGAGCAGCTGGTCAGGCCCCACGCGAAGGTGTCGCCGAAGGTGGGTGAGGCCTTCTCGAACGCAGGCAGAACCGAGGAAACCTCGCTGGTCGAGATCGAGGACGGGTCGTCGAGGCAGTCGATGTCGTACAGCGCCTCCATGGAGTTGTCGCTGTAGCCCTTCTGGGCGCGGCTGGTGTAGGCGTCGGAGAGCTCCAGCAGGACCGAGCCGTCGCCCTTGAAGGCCGCCTGGAGCGCCTGGGTGAGGTAGGTCCAGTAGTCGCGGTTGTAGAGGGTGACCGCGACGCCGTAGAACGCGTTGCCGGGCTCCAGCATGCGGCTGCCGCTGGTCGGCAGCGGGTGCGTCTCGACGTGGTCGAGGAAGCCCTTGATCTTCGCCAGGCCGGCCTGGACGGTCGAGCCGAGGAAGCACTGCGAGCCGTCGACGCAGTTCTGGACGTAGGAGCGCAGGGCGGTCTGGAAGCCGGCGGCCTGTTGGATGCCCAGCTGCTTGTTGTCGAGCGTCGGATCGACAGCGCCGTCCAGCACGAACCGCCCCACCCGCGTGGGGAAGAGATCGGCGTACGTCGTGCCGAGCTTGGTGCCGTAGGAGGCACCGAAGTAGTCGAGCTGCGACTCGCCCAGTGCGGCCCGCAACACGTCGATGTCGCGGGCGGCGTCGACGGTGGAGATGTGTGCACCGATCGGGCTCTTGGCACAGCCGTCGGCGATGGTGCGGTTCCACCGGGCGTAGGTCTTCACCTCGGCCGGCGTGGTGGGCGACTGGTCCTCGGCGACGTACGCGTCGAGCTGGGCGTCGGAGAGGCAGTCGACCGGCTCGCTCTTCCCCACGCCGCGCGGATCGAAGCCGACGATGTCGAAGTGGTCCCGCAGCGGCGCCCGGAAGGCCTCCTCGGCCTCGGCGGCGTAGTCGATGCCGGAGCCGCCGGGTCCTCCGGGGTTGACCACCAGGGACCCGATCCGCTCGCCCTCGTCCGCAGCAGGCACCTTCAGCACCGCCAGCTTGATGGTCGCGTCGCCGGGATGGCGGTAGTCGAGCGGGACGGTGAGCCAGGAGCACTTGTCGCCGGAGCGGCACGAGGACCAGGTCAGCTGCTGGCTGTAGAACTTCGCCAGCGCAGGCTCGGGTGCGATCGTGACCTGCGGGTCCGCACTCGTGGGAGCCGCCGACGACCTGTCCGCCGACGGCGAGGATCCGCCGCAGCCGCCGAGCAGCGCGGCAGTCAAGACACCGGTCACAGCAGCCCCGTAGACCTTGCGCAGCCGGCTCACACCGCGTCGCCTCACGACGGGATCCTCAGGGCGACCATCATCGACTCCAGCGCGAGGGCGGGCGGGACGTTGAACTCCATCAACTGCTCGCGGGCCTCGAAGATCCAACCGATCCGGCGCAGGTTGAGCTCGGGGCTCGAGGACTCCACTATCTTCAGGATGTCGGCGCGGATCTCCTCGTTGACCAGCTCACCGGGCGCGCGGGACACGAGCGCGATCGCGTCGCGATAGACGCTGACCATGTCCATCAGGCCGCGGTCGATGACGTCGCGATGGCGTCGGGTGGCGCGGCGCTTCTGGTCCCGCTCCAGGGCGGCGAGAGCAGGGCCGTATTCGCGAGGGCGGCGGCCACGCTCGACGACGCCGTACGCAGCGTCGAGGTCGGCCTTCTCCCGAGCGTCGAGCTCGGAGGTGACCGCGTCGGCCTCCTCCTTGGTCACCTCGGTGAGCTGCTGCGCGGCTCGCATGCATGCGCCGAGCGACGTCAGCCGCGCCGGGATCGCCACCACCTCGGCCCGACGCTTGCGAGTGGCCTGGTCACGAGCGAGTGCCTTGGCCCGCCCGATGTGGCCTTGGCTGGCCCGCGCCGCATAGGAGGCCAGGACCGGGTCCACGCCCTGGCTGCGGATCAGGAAGCCCGCGACGTCCTCGGTGGTCGGCGTGCTCAGTGTGACCAGGCGGCAGCGGCTGCGGATGGTGGGCAGGACGTCTTCGACGGTTGGCGCGCACAGCATCCACACGGTGCGGGCGCCGGGCTCCTCGATCGCCTTCAGCAGGGCGTTGTTGGCCTGCTCGGTGAGCCGATCGGCGTCCTCGACGATGAGGATCTGCCAGCGGGCGCCGGCCGGGGCGAGCGCGGAGGTGCGGACCAGCTCGCGGACGTCGTCGACGCCGAGGGTGAGCTTCTCGGTGCGGATGACCTTGACATCGGCGTGGCTGCCGGCCAGCACCGTGTGGCATTCGTGGCAGGTGCCGCAGCCGCCCTGCGTGCACTGGAGCGAGGCCGCGAACGCGATGGCCGCGTTGGACCGACCCGAGCCCGGCGGGCCGACGAAAAGCCACGACTGCGTCATGCCCTGGCCGCGGACGGCGGCGCTCAGCGAGTCGATGACGTGCCGCTGGCCGACCAGCGAGTCCCAGACGGTCCTCGCGCCGAGCGACGAGGCGTCTCGGAGGGCGGTCATTGCTTGTCCTGGGCGCGCGACGCCTGGCCGAGCAGCGGGTCGAGCCGGGCCCGGATCCGCTGGTGGATCTCCCGGATCGGGGCGCGGGCGTCGAGCACGAGGTAGTGATCCGGGTCGTCCTTGGCCATCGCCACGAAGGCATCGCGCACGCGCTGGTGGAACTCCAGCGACTCGCCCTCGATCCGGTCACGGCCCTCGAAGCGCCCCAGACCGGCCGTCGGCTCCAGGTCGAGGACGACTGTCAGGTGTGGTCGCACGTCGCCGGTGGCCCACCGCGCCACCTGCTCCACCTCACCTACGTCGAGGGAGCGCCCCGCCCCCTGGTAGGCCAGCGCGGAGTCGACGTACCGATCGGTGATCACGACCTCGCCCCGGTCGAGTGCGGGCAGCACCAGGGTCTCGACGTGCTCGGCCTTGTCCGCCGCGTACAGCAGGGCCTCGGTCTTGTCGGCGAGGGTGCCGGTCGCGGGGTCGAGGACGATCCGACGCAGCTCCTTGCCGACCGCCGTGTCGCCGGGCTCGAAGGTGAGCACGACGGTGTAGCCGGCGACGGTCAGGGCGTCGCGCAGCAGCCGCGACTGGGTCGACTTCCCCGAGCCTTCACCCCCTTCGAGGCACACGAAGACACCGCGCTCGGTGTAGACCCCGTGACCGGAGGAGGATGGCGCGCTCATGGCACGACCCTACGGGGTGACACCGACAGTCTTGAGCCAGCCTGTGACCAGCGGTACGACCGGATCGCCCTGCCTGGCCCAGCGGAAGTGATCGATGCCCCCGACGTCGACGTGGACGCGGGTCACCGTCGCGCGCGGAAGCTTCGCGACCAGCCCGTCGATGGACGCCGGCGGGCCGAGCCAGTCGTCCTCGATCGAGACCGACAGCACCGGCACCGTCACGCCGGCCAGTCCACTCTCACCGGCGACGAGCCGGCCGGTGCGGGCCAGATGACCCCAGTCGCGCATCAAGCCGCGCGCCTCACGCCCGGCGAAGTTGAGCCGGGCGCCCGGGAAGTAGCCGACCGCGCTCGCCACCAGCGGGAAGGCGTACGACGCGAACAGCAGCCGGCGGCCGAAGACCCGCCAGTGCGGTGTGCCGGAGGCGACCAGGATGAGGCCAGCGAGCACGCCGGGATGCTGGGCGGCGTACATGACCGCGATCTGGCCGCCCAGGCTGTGCCCGAGCACGTGGAGCGGCGCATCCGGGAACTCCGCGCGCACGGTCGCGATCGCAGCGCCGAGGTCCTCGACGAGCTCGGCGTACCCGAAGTCGTAGGTGCGGCTCGGCAGCCGGCCGCCGTCGACGCCTACCACTGCCTCGTGACCGCGCTGCTCGGCGACGACGGCGTGCACGCCCGCGGTGGCGAGCGCCTCGACGAAGGCGTTGTAGTAGCGCGCCTTCATGCCCATCGCCGGCTGGAGCACCACGACCGGGGTGGTCGGGCCGGCGCCGGCCGCCCGCGCGATCGTGAGCTGGAACCGAGTGCCCTCGGAGCGGCTCAGGCCGATCTGCTCGAGCGGCGGCTGGGTGGAGCCGACGCTCACTTCTTGGTGGCCGTCTTCTTGGCGGTGGTCTTCTTCGCAGTCGTCTTCTTGGTCGCCGCCTTCTTCGCCGTCGCCTTCTTGGTCGTCCTCTTGGCGGTCTTCTTGGCCGGACCCTTCGCCCGCTTCTCGGCGAGCAGCTCGGCCGCACGCTCGATCGTCATCGACTCGATCGCGTCGTCCTTGCGCAGGGTGGCGTTGTACTCACCGTCGGTGACGTAGGCGCCGAAGCGACCGTCCTTGATCACCACCGGGTTGCCGGAGACGGGATCGTTGCCGAGCTCCTTCAACGGCGCCGCGGCAGCAGCCCGGCCGCGGGTCTTGGGCTGGGCGTAGATCGCCAGCGCCTCCTCGAGGGTGATGGTGAGCAACTGCTCCTCCGAGGTCAGCGACCGGGAGTCCGTGCCCTTCTTCAGGTAGGGGCCGTAGCGACCGTTCTGGGCGGTGATCTCCTCGCCGTCCTCGGCCACGCCCACCACGCGCGGCAGGCTGAGCAGCTTGACCGCGTCCTCGAGGGTGATCGTGTCGAGGGCCATCGACTTGAACAGCGAACCGGTGCGCACCTTCGCCTTCTTGGGCGCGTCCTCGGGCAGCAGCTCGGTGACGTAGGGGCCGTAGCGGCCCGACTTGGCCACGATCTCCAGACCGCTCTCGGGGTGCTTGCCGAGGTGGATCTCCTCGCCGGCCGGGTTGGCGAACAGCTCCTTGGCCTTCTCCAGGGTCAGCTCGTCGGGCGGCAGGTCGTCGGGCACGTTGGCGCGTACGGAGGCGCCGGCATCTCCATCGGGGCCGGGACCCTCGATGTAGGGGCCGTAGCGACCGACCCGGAGATGGACGCCGCTGTCCTCGCCGCCGATCGGGAAGGTGGCCAGCTCCCGGGCGTCGATGTCGCCGAGGCCGTCCACGAGCGCCTTGAGCCCGTCGACCTTCTCGGAGCCGTAGTAGAACTCGCCGAGCTCGTTCTTCAGGGTGCTGCGGCCGCCGGCGATCTCGTCGAGGGCCCGCTCCATCTGGGCGGTGAAGTCGTAGTCGATCTGGCGTGGGAAGTGCTCCTGCAGCAGCCGGACCACGCTGAACGCGATCCAGGCCGGCACCAGTGCGGTGCCCTTCTTGTAGACGTACCCGCGGTTGAGGATCGTCCCGATGATGCTGGCGTACGTCGAGGGTCGGCCGATCTCCCGCTCCTCCAGCTCGCGGATGAGCGTGGCCTCGGTGTAGCGCGCCGGCGGCCGGGTCTCGTGACCTTCGGCGCTGAGGCTGGCGGCGCTCACCGCGTCGCCCTGCTCGAGGTTGGGCAGGCGGGTCTCGGCGTCGTCGCTGGCCTGGTCGGCCGCGTCGGTGCCCTCGACGTACGCCTTGAGGAAGCCGTGGAAGGTGATCACGCGGCCGCTGGCCGAGAAGACGACGTCCTCGCCGTTGGCCGCGGCGCCGCCGAGACGGATGGTGACGGACTGGCCGACGGCGTCCTTCATCTGGGAGGCGATGGTGCGCATCCAGATCAGCTCGTAGAGCCGGAACTGCTCACCGGTCAGGCCGGTCTGAGCCGGCGTGCGGAAGCTGTCGCCCGCGGGACGGATCGCCTCGTGTGCCTCCTGCGCGTTCTTCACCTTGCTGGCGTAGGTGCGTGGTGCGTCGGGGAGGTACTCGGCGCCGTAGAGCTCGCGGACCTGGCTGCGTGCGGCGTCGATCGCGGCGCCCGACAGCGTGGTGCTGTCGGTACGCATGTAGGTGATGTAGCCGTTCTCATAGAGCCGCTGCGCGACGCTCATGGTGACGCTGGCGCTCATGCCGAGCTTGCGGGACGCCTCCTGCTGCAGGGTCGTGGTGCGGAAGGGCGCGTACGGCGAGCGGCGGTAGGGCTTGGCCTCGACCGAGCGGACGTCGAAGGCGGTGTTGTCCAGCGCCGCGACGAGCGCCTCGGCCCGCTGCCGGTCGAGGTGTACGACGTCGCGAGCCTTCAACGCGCCGGTGTTGTCGAAGTCCGAGCCGCGGGCGATCCGGGAGCCGTCGATGCTGTGCAGCTTGGCGGGGAACATCCGCTGGTCCTGCTTGCTGCCGGCGTCGAAGGTGCCCTCGAGATCCCAGTAGCTCGCGGCGCTGAACGCCATCCGCTCGCGCTCGCGGTCGACGACCAGGCGGGTCGCGACCGACTGCACCCGACCGGCGGACAGGCCGGACATGACCTTCTTCCACAGCACCGGTGACACCTCGTAGCCGTAGAGGCGGTCGAGGATCCGGCGCGCCTCCTGGGCCTCGACGAGGTCCATGTCGAGCTCGCGCGGGTTGGCCGCAGCGGCCAGGATCGCGGGCTCGGTGATCTCGTGGAAGACCATCCGCTTGACCGGGATGTTCTTCTTCGGCTTGAGCTCGTCGAGGAGGTGCCAGGCGATCGCCTCCCCCTCGCGGTCCTCATCGGTGGCGAGGAAGAGCTCGTCGGCGTCCTTGAGCAGCGACTTGAG
>Ga0164242_10008753_pt1 | contig 10969 bp, 7 predicted proteins | sample OricomgcompostMG_FD_108783 | JGI IMG/M metagenome (GOLD analysis project Ga0164242, IMG submission 108783) | Miracle-Growth compost microbial communities from Emeryville, California, USA - Original compost - Miracle growth compost (MG) ...
AAGCTCGTCTCCCCCACCGCCGTCGAGGTCAACGGCGAACGCTACGAAGGCCGGCACGTGCTGCTGGCCACCGGCTCACAGCCGAAATCGCTGCCTGGCTTGGAAATCGACGGCAACCGGGTCATCACCAGCGAGCACGCGCTCACTCTCGACCGGGTGCCGGCATCGGTCGTCGTCCTTGGCGGCGGCGTCATCGGCGTCGAGTTCGCGAGCATCTGGAAGTCGTTCGGCGCCGAGGTCACCATCGTCGAGGCGCTGCCGCACTTGCTTCCGCTCGAAGACGAGAACAGCTCCAAGCTGCTCGAGCGTGCGTTTCGCCGCCGCGGCATCGGCTTCGAACTCGGCGTCCGCTTCGAAAGCGTGAAGACCACCGACGCGGGCGTCGTCGTCACCCTTGAGGGGGGCAAGACGCTCGAAGCCGAATACCTGCTCGTCGCGGTCGGGCGTGGCCCGCTTTCGGCCGGCCTCGGCTACGAAGAGCAGGGCGTGCGCGTCGAACGCGGTTTCGTGATCGTCGACGAGTACTGCCAGACCAACGTGCCCACGATCTCGGCGGTCGGCGACCTCATCCCCACCTTGCAGCTCGCGCACGTCGGATTCGCCGAGGGCATCCTCGTCGCCGAGCGGCTCGCCGGCCTGTCGCCGGTGCCCATCGACTACGACGGCGTGCCGCGCATCACGTACTCCGAGCCCGAGGTCGCCTCCGTCGGGCTCACCGAGGCCAAGGCCAAGGAGAAGCACGGCGACAACCTCAAGACGATCGTCTACGACCTCGCCGGCAACGGCCGCAGCCAGATCCTGAAGACCAAGGGCGCGGTCAAGGTCATCGCGGTCGCCGACGGGCCCGTCGTGGGCATCCACGCCGTGGGCGCGCGGGTCGGCGAGCTCATCGCCGAGGCCCAGTTGATCTACAACTGGGAGGCGCTGCCCAGCGAGGTCGCCCAATTGATTCACCCGCACCCCACACAGACCGAAGCCATTGGCGAGGCGCACCTAGCGCTCGCCGGCAAACCGCTTCACCTGCACGGCTGAGAACCCCGCACCACACGTATTGCCCGCTCGCACTGCCCGCCCGTCCGCAACCGGCATCGCCCAGCCGCCTTCAGAAGAGCCACACCGCTTCTAAGAACTAGGGAGACGTCACCCTCATGTCGGTTTCAGTTTTGATGCCCCGTCTCGGCGAGAGCGTCACCGAGGGCACCGTCACCCGCTGGCTGAAAAAGGAAGGCGAGCAGGTCGCCGAAGACGAGCCACTGCTCGAAGTGTCGACCGACAAGGTCGACACCGAGATCCCCTCACCCGCGTCCGGCGTGCTGAGCAAGATCACGGTCGCCGAAGACGAGACCGTCGAGGTCGGCGCGCAGCTGGCCATCATCGACGACGGCTCGGCGGCCGGCGAGGCCCCTGCGCAGGCTGTCGAGCAGCCTGCGCAGCCGGAGCCGGCCCCACCGGCCGCCGCCCCGGCGCCAGCGCCCGCGCAGGAGGCTGCCCCACCGGCACCGGCGGCCCCGCTACCGGCACCGCCGGCTCCACAGCCGGCCGTCGAGGCGCCGGCGCCCGCTCCCCAGCCCGCCGCTGCTGCTACGCCCGCCCCAACGCCTGCCTCCGCTTCGGCGCGAGCCGACTCGAACGGCGAAGGCGGCGACGCGTCCTATGTGACGCCGTTGGTGCGCAAGCTCGCCGCTGAGCGCGGCGTCGATCTCGCCGCCCTCCGCGGCACGGGCGTCGGCGGTCGCATCCGCAAGCAAGACGTGCTGGCCGCCGCCGAGGCCGCCGAGGCTGCCGCCGCCACATCGACGTCGTCCGGCGCCCAAGCTGCGAGCGCCGCAGCGCCAATCGCGGCGAGCGCTTTGAGAGGCCGCACCGAGAAAATGTCGCGGCTGCGCGGCGTCCTCGCGGCCCGCATGGTCGACTCGTTGCAGACGTCGGCGCAGCTGACCACGGTGGTCGAGGTCGACGTCACGAGGATCGCCCGGCTGCGCGAGACCGCGAAGGCCGAATTCGCCGCGCGCGAGGGCGTGAAGCTGTCGTTCCTGCCGTTCTTCGCGGTGGCCGCCGTCGAGGCGCTCAAGCAGCACCCGATCGTGAACGCCAGCATCGACACCGACGCCGGCACGATCACGTACCATGACGCCGAGCACCTCGGCATCGCCGTCGACACCGAGCGTGGCCTGCTCGTGCCGGTCGTGCACGATGCGGGCAGCCTCAATCTCGGCGGCATGGCCCGTAAGATCGCCGACCTCGCGAATCGCACCCGGGCCAACCAGATCAAGCCCGACGAGATGTCCGGCGGAACCTTCACGATCACCAACACCGGCAGCCGTGGCGCGCTGTTCGACACCCCGATCCTGTTCCCGCCACAGGCGGGGATCCTCGGCACGGGCGCGGTCGTCAAGCGCCCGGTCGTCATCGACGATCCCAGCCTCGGCGAGACGATCGCCGTCCGCTCGATGGTGTATCTCGCCATGACGTACGACCACCGGCTGGTCGACGGCGCCGACGCGGCGCGTTTCCTCGGCACCGTGAAGGCCCGGCTCGAAGAGGGTCGTTTCGAAGCGGATCTCGGGATCTAGCCGGGGCGGTCGTGCGAATCCTCGTCTCGGGATCGTCCGGCCTCGTCGGCTCGGCGCTGGTGCGTGTCGCGCGCGCCGAGGGCGACGAGGTGCTCCGCCTGGTGCGCCGCGACAAGCGGTCGGACGACGAGGTGAGCTGGGATCCGGCAGGCGGCCGCGGCCCCGACCCGGCCGCGATCGAGGGCGTCGACGCGGTGGTCCACCTGGCCGGTGCCGGCCTGGGCGACCACCGGTGGACGAACACGTACAAGCGGCAGCTTCGCGAAAGCCGGCTGGCCTCCACCACGATGCTGACGCGCACGATCGCCGGCCTTGACGCGAAGCCGCGGGTGTTCTTGAGCGGGTCCGCGATCGGCTACTACGGCGACACCGGCGACACCGAGGTCGATGAGAATTCGCCTGCCGGTGAAGGATTTCTTGCCGACCTCTGCTGTGAGTGGGAAGCCGCCGCCGCCCCTGCGGCCGCCGTAGGCGTGCGTACCGTCGCCCTGCGCACCGGCATCGTGCTCAGCACCAAGGGCGGCGCGCTCGGCAAGGTGTTGCCGCTGTTTCGCGCCGGTCTCGGTGGCCGGCTCGGTTCCGGCAGGCAGTATCTGAGCTGGATCGCCCGGCCCGACCACGTCGCCGCGATGCGGTTCCTGCTCCGCGCCGACGACATCGTGGGCCCCGTCAACCTCACCGCCCCGACACCGGTCACCAATGCGGCCTACACCAAAGCGATCGCGGCCGCGTTGCGGCGTCCGGCTTTGGTTTTCGCGCCTTCTGTCGCGCTCAAGCTCGCGCTCGGCGAGTTCGCCAACACCGTCGTCACCGGCCAGCGAGCGCTCCCGACACGCCTGATGGCAGCGGGTTTCGACTTCGCCTATCCGCGGATCGAGCGCGCGCTCCAGGCGCTCATCGCCGCCCGCGCGTAGCGCCCGGCAGCGGGGCCCTATGCACGACAACGTATGGTGAAAACGTCAAGGCTCGTCAATACTCGGCGACAGCGGCGGTTGGCAAAGGTGAAGAGGGCGTATGACCACGGATTTTGACTGGACCGGAGTAATCGACTACTCGAAGCGCACCCCTGTCGTGCCGCCAAAGACGCAGTACGAATTGCCGGGCGTCACCGAAGAAGACCACGAGGGCGTGCCGTGCGCTGTCGTGCCGTTGTGGCACGCCGTGGTCACCGCACGACTCGCTTTCGCGTCAGACGACGTCGACACCCTTCGGTCGGCGCAGAAAAGGCTGGCCGACGCTCTCGCCGGCGTCGAACGCGTCTATCCGCTCGCGCCGAGCGGCATCTTCATCCAGGTCGCGTACGGCTTGTCGTACTTCCGCCAGCGCATTCCCTCCGACGTCACCGACCGCTACTTCCCGAAGTCGACGCTCGCCGGAAGCGAAGGCCAGTGGGCCGTCGTCGATTCGATCCGCTTCCCGAAGGATCCCGACGATGTCGTGCTCGAAGACCACGACATCGTCTTCCACTTCAAGAGTGACTACCGCGACCACATCGACAACGCGATCGGCGCGCTGTTCCACGCCGGCGAGCAAGACCTCAACGGACTTCCCGCCGCCGACGCCTACGTTGGCGATCTGTTCACGATCACCTCGGTTCGCAAGGGTTTTGCCGGGCACGGCATGCCGAAGGTGATCGGCGAACGGCTCGGCATACCTGGCGCGGAGCACATCCCCGCCGGCTCCATGCTGTTCATGGGCTTCACGTCGAGCCACGTGCACGGTCTCGCCGCGGGCAATCTGCCCAGTTTCGAGACCGTGCCGGGCTACACCGACGCCAAGGTCGGCGACTACTTCGCGGGCGGCACCTCGATGCACCTGTCGCACATCGCCATCGACCTGGAGAAGTGGTACGCGCTGCCTCACCAAGGCCGCCTGCACCGCATGTTCCACCCGCGGCGCACCGAAGGCCCAGAGGTGCTCTCCCCCGACCAGTCGCCCGCGACGTCCACGTTCGAAGAGCAACGCGACAAGGACGCCGAAGAGCATGGCGTCCTCGGCCACAACGAGCAGATGCAGTTTCTGTCGCGGGTCAAGGAAGACACCACGACCGCGTACGGCGAGACCTTGCCACGAGGCACCGTCTTCTTCTTGCGGCAAGACTTCAACACCGTCGAGAACCCGTTCGCATTCTCGACAAGCGACCCGATCAACTCCATCCCACGAGCGGGTGTGCACTTCGTCGGCTTCGGCCCGTCCGCTCAATACTTCGAGAAGATGCGCCTGCAAATGGACGGCGTCGACCATCAGCAGCGCTACCACCTGCCCGATGAGAATCTGGGCTTCACCAAGTTCTTGGTGACCACGCATCGGCAGAACCTCGTGCTGCCGCCGCGGGCTCATCGGTCCTTCCCGCTGGCCGAATTCCTCTAGGCCAGCGGCGCGTGGGCGTCACGTCGGGATCCACGACACCTTGCCCGCAAGGTAGATATAACCGATGAAGGTGACGGCGTCCATGATCGTGTGGGCGATGATGAGCGGCAGCGTGCGGCCGGTGCGCTGGTAAACCCGACCGAAGATCAGGCCCATCACGCAGTTGCCGGCGAAGCCGCCGAAGCCCTGGTAGAGGTGGTAGGAGCCACGCAACACGGCGCTCGTGCCGAGCGCGACGTTGTCGTGCCAGCCGAATTGCTTGAGCCGGTGCAGCAGGTAGCCGCTGACCAGCACCTCCTCGTAGATGCCGTTCTGCGCGGCGGACAGCAACAGCACCGGGATGCGCCACCAGTGCGGGCCGAGCGTCGTCGGGATCACGACCAGGTTGGCGCCGGCGGCGTGCGCGCCGACGTAAAGCGCGAGCCCCGCGCCACCGACGCAGGCCGCGAGCAACGCGCCGACACCCGCGTCGAGGCCGACCCTCGAGCGGTCGACGCCGATCGTCCGCAGCGATTCTTTCGACCGGTACAGCAAATAAATCACGAGCGCGACGGGCACGAGCCCGGTCGCGATGCCGAACAGTTGGAACGCGAGGTCGAGCCACGGCCGGTCAGGCGCGACCGAGACGTTGAGCGCCGTCGCCTGATGCGACAGCGGCTTCCGCACGACGGTGAGGTCTCTGATCAGGTACAACAGCGCGCTCACGCCGCTCGCGCCCAAGCTGATCGCGAAGACGATCCAGACCTCGATGACCAACGTCCGGCGCCAGCCTGCTGAGACCATTCCGGGCCGCGAGACGCCGGCCTGCCGGGCCCGCTCGGCCGCTGGAGCGGACGCGAGCGTGGCGGCCGCGGGGTCGGCGCCGTCGCGGCGCAAGAAGCTCACCCGGCCATGATGGCAAGGTTCGCTGAGATCGTCCCGAGTAGGTTGTCTCCACCGCGCGCACGGCTCACAGAATGCGGACCGCAGGCTCAGCCGCGCCGGCCCGGTTTGCGAGCCTCGATCAAGATTCGCTCAGCGTGACAGACGAAACGCCCGTCGCGTTCGATGCGATCGTGCAAAGACCTTAGCTGGCTCCGATAGCGCACGACGCTGAAATCCGGGACGGTCCAGATCACCTTTCGCAAGAAGTGGACGACCGCGCCGATGTCGTTGAAGGTCACGCGCAACGACTCGTGCCGCAGATCCGCGACCTCCAGACCGGCCGCGGCCGCGGCGGCCGCCACCTGGCCCGGTCTCTGCGTTTCGCGGACCGATTGCGGACCAATGATCGACTCGGTCAGCTCCCGGTTGGTGCCCGCGCCGATTTGCTGCGAGAAGTAGATTCCGCCGGGCCGCAACACCCGCGCGATCTCGTCCCACCGCGTGATCACCGGATGCCGGCTGACGACCAGGTCGAACGACTCCTCCGCGAACGGCAGGTTGGCGTCGTCGGCGGCCTCGATCACGGTGGCCCCCAACGGCTCGAGGTTGCGCCGGGCTATCTCGAGGTTGGGCGGCCACGACTCAGTCGCCAGCAGCAGCGCCGGCGGGCGCGAGACCCTGGCGAGCACCTCGCCGCCACCGGTCTGCACGTCGAGCGCCGCGGACGCCGACGCCATGCGCTCGCTCATCAGCCGCAAGTAGCCCCATGACGGACGCTCCTCGGTTGCCCGGCCCTCGAACCACGAGAAGTCCCACCCTGCGATCGGCACGCTTTCGCCTTCGGCAAGCAAGGCCTCGAACCGCTCCGACGACGTCACCCGGCGACCCTGCCACGCCGTGCCTCGACACGCGAAACCGTTATCGGACTCACCCGGCCGCGATCGTGTCAATCCGCCACGGCCCGCCCGTCGCGGTCGCACGTAGCGTCACGATCCACGCGCGTTCGCCTCGCCCGGCCTCGTGCTCGACGACGCCGTCCGCGCGCACGAGGTCGTAGCCGGGCAGGGTGTCGGTCACCTTGAGCGAGGCGCTCGTCGTGGTCTGCGACATGACGACCACCTCGGTCAGCCGCAGCTCCAACCCTCGAGCGTGCTCACCGGCGCTGACGAGCTCGTCGACGGTGTGCTCATCGGCTGCCAGAGCCGGAGAGGTCGCCACGTAGACCCCGGCCAGCGTGGCGGGATCGGCGTCGTCGAACGCCTGATCGCGAAGCCGGTCGAGCGCGGTCATCACCTGCGCCCACGTCTGATCGCCGCGAACCTCGGGCGGCCTCGCAGCGGCCGAACTCGCAGCGGCCGAACTCGCAGCGGCCGAACTCGCAGCGGCCGGGCTCGAGGCTGCCGGGCTCGAGGCTGCGGGGCTCGGCGTGCTGGAATTCGCCGCGTGCGGCGCGGGCTCCACACTCGCGGCGGCTGGACGCTCCCTCGACGCCCAGCCGACCCCGACCAGCACCGCGGCCGCCAGCAAGGCGAGCGCGACAAGCGACAGGGTCACGACGCGTGCCGGCCCCGGCCGCCGATCACCCCGCGGCCGGAGGCGGCGCCGCCCGAGAAGCCGTTGCCCAGCACGACGTGGCCGATGCCGGCCCGCCCTCGCCGCCGGCCCGTCGACGGCTTGCGTCGCGAGGGGCCGCGCACGCGCTTCATGGGTGGGTTCGCTCGCGACCGGCGCCACGGCGGCGAGCAACCGCACCGCCTCGGGGGCGCAGGAGGCGTGCAGCGCCCGCGCGAACGCGGCCGCGTCGGGACGGGCTCTCGGATCGGGGTCGAGACACGACTCGATGGCCACGACCAGCGCGCTCGGCGCGGAGGGGGCGAGCGGACCGAGCGGCGGCGCGACATCGCGCCCGGCCATGTAGGGCGCGACACCCGCCAGCGCGGCGTAACACACGGCCGCCAGCCCGTGCACATCGGACGCGGGCGTGGGCCGCCCGCCAGCCACGACCACGGGATCGGCAAAGCCCGGTGTCGCCCCCGTGACCGCGGCCGTCTCTCCCACGAGCCGCGCGACTCCCAGATCAGCCAGCAGCGGTTTGCCGGTGGCGTCGAAAACGATGTTGCCGGGCGTGACGTCGCCGTGGGTGAGGCCGCGGCCATGGACGTCGGACAGCGCCTGTGCGAGCGGCGCCCCGACCGTGATCACCTCGCCGGCCGACAGCCGGCCACGGGAGCGCAGCAGCGCCGCCAGACTGCCACCCTCGGCGTAGTCGAGCACCAGCACCGGCCCGGCGACGGTCGGCACGACCGAGCGCAGCCGCACGACGTGTTCGTGCCGCACGCTCGCCAGCAGCGCCGCCTCACGACGCAGCCGCGACGCCGGGGCCTCATCCGCCGCGCTCGCCGTGCTCGCCGTGCTGCCCGCCGGCTGCTCACCGCGCAGGCGTTTGAGCGCGACGAGATCACCGGTCGCTCGCTCACGGGCACGCCACACCTCCCCCGAGCCGCCAAAGCCCAGAAGCTGCTCAACGTCGTAGCCGGGAAGGGAAAAGCGCTCCATGCCCGCTATTCGACACGATTGCGGCCAGGCCCCGCGTTCGTCGTCCACAGCCGTGGGCGAGCGGCGTCAGCGCTCGCCGGCGAGCGCCTTCTCGTGGGAGGGCGCGGCTGCGTCAGCACGCGCGAGGCGGCTCGGCCACCAGATGCGGCGTCCGATGTCGTAGGCGGCGGCTGGAACGACGACCGATCTGATCACGAACGTGTCGAGCAGGACGCCGAACGCCACCCCCGATCCGATCTCGACCAGCGTCACGAGCGGCAGCACGGCCAACACGCTGAACGTCGCCGCAAGCACGACCCCGGCCGAGCTGATGACGCCGCCGGTGACCGCGACCCCTTTGCGAATCGCGTCTCTCGTCGGCATGCGCAGCGATTCTTCCCGCACGCGCGACATCAAGAAGATGTTGTAGTCGATGCCGAGCGCGACCAAGAAAATAAACAAATACAACGGCGACGACGCGTCGGCGTCCTTGAAGCCGAAGATATGCCGCCAAGCGAACGAGCTTGCGCCGAGCGCGGCGAAGAACGACACGACGACCGACACGATCAGCAGCAACGGGGCGACAAAAGCCCGCAACAGCAGCACCAAAATGGCGAGCACCACGACGAGCACGATCGGTATGACGAGCACGTTGTCGGCAGACGACGCCTGCTGGGTGTCGTACGTGACCGCGGTGACGCCGCCGACGAGCGCGTTCGCGCCCGGCACAGCATGCGTCACCCGCCGCAGCTCAAGCATGGTGTTCTTGGCCGCAGCGGTGTCGGCGGCCTCTTTCAGGCTGGCGTCGATCTCGACCTTGCCTGCGGCGGTGAATGTCGACACGCTCGCGACCCCGGGCACGCCACGCACCGCGTTTGTCACAGCGTCGGCGGCACTTTCGTCGGCCACGATCACGACTGGGGACGCGGCGTCGCCACCGAAATGATTCGCGACGACGCTCTCGCCCTTGATGGAATCGGGCTTGCCGACGAACTGGTCTTTGTCGGAGAGGCCGTGCGCGCGCAGGCCGACAATGCCGGCGCAGAAGACGCCTAAGACCACGACGCCCGTCACCCAGATCACGCGCGGACGACGCCCCACGCCCCGCGCGACCCGGGCCCACGGCCCGCTCTCTTCGCGGGTCGGTGTGCCGAAGCGAGGCACGAACGGCCAAAAAACCTTACGCGGCACGGCCACGAGCAAGGCCGGCAGCAATGTCGTCATCGCGGCGAGCGCGCACAAGATGCCGACGGCGCCGACCGGACCGAGGCCTCGAGTGGACTCCAATTCGCATACCAACAAGCACAGGAGGCTGAGCACGACGGTGGTGGAGGACGCGATGATCGCGGGCCCGGCGCGGTGAAGCGCGAACGCCATGGCCTCGTGCTTGTCTTCGTGTCTGTGCAGCTCTTCTCGATAGCGAGCCACCAGCAGCAGCGCATAATCGGTGCCCGCGCCGAAAACCAGCACGAGCAAGATGCCCGCGCTGAGGCCGTTGACGGTCATGCCGGCCCTCGCGAGCCCGTAGACGACCGCTTGCGCGAGCTCGAGCGCCGCCGCCGCCCCGATCACCGGGATGAGCCACAGCACAGGGCTGCGATACGTGCACAGCAAGACGAAGACGACGACGAGAACCGTCGCGTACAAGAGCTTTCCGTCGATGTCGCTGAAGACGTCGTTGCTGTCGGACTGCACGCCGGCCGGCCCGGTCAGGTGCACCGCCAGCCCGCCATCGGCGTGCAGCTGCGCGCGGACCGCCTTGACGGTGTCGATGAATTCCATAGAGTCGGCCGCGTACACCGGCACGACGAACGTCGCGGCCTGCCCGTCGTCGGAGTAGACGACCGGCGTGACGTCGCCCCTCACCCCCGAAACATTGGACGCCGCCGCGCGCTGCGCCTCGATCGCCGACTTGTCGGACGCCGTCAGCCCTGCGGGCCGCTCGTAGACGGCGACCGCGTCGAGCACGTCGGCGTTCGGGAAATTCTTCTGGACGTCGAGCACCTTGGTCGATTCGGCCGACTTCGGCAGGTACGAGCCGGCGTCGTTGTTCTCGACGCTCGTCAGCTTGCCGGCCAGCGGCACCGCGATGACGAAGATGACGAACCACAAGGCGATGACCGCCCACTTGGTGCGGCGGCCGGTCGAGAGCCGTGCGGCGCGTGCCCCAATACCCATGACGCTCACCCTAAGCGGGCCCTGGCGAGGCAGGTCGAGCGGATTTCCCACGCGCCGTATCGTTGAACGCGTGAGCATTCTTGCGTTCGAGCACCCCGGCTTGATGGCCTACGACGACGCGTGGACGCTGCAACGCGAGGTGCACGCGCGGCGCGTGGCCGACGAGATCCCCGACACCTGCCTGCTGCTTGAGCACCCGCCCGTCTTCACCGCCGGCCGGCGCACCCAAGACTTCGAGCGGCCGATCGATGGCACACCCGTGGTCGAGACCGACCGCGGCGGGCGCATCACGTGGCACGGGCCCGGCCAGCTCGTCGGCTACCCGATCGTGAAACTGCCCATGCCGGTCGACGCCGTCGGTCATGTGCGCCGCATCGAACAGGCGCTGATCGCCGTTTGCGCCGATCTCGATGTCGAGGCGATCCAGATCGCCGGCCGCTCCGGCGTGT
>Ga0164242_10008754_pt1 | contig 10968 bp, 9 predicted proteins | sample OricomgcompostMG_FD_108783 | JGI IMG/M metagenome (GOLD analysis project Ga0164242, IMG submission 108783) | Miracle-Growth compost microbial communities from Emeryville, California, USA - Original compost - Miracle growth compost (MG) ...
CGCGTCCTCGCCCGCGACCAGCAGGGCCGCCCGCAGCCCCGCGAGGTTCCACGCCTTCGACGGCGACACGAGCGCGAGCGCGCGCTCGCCGCCCGGGACCGTCAGGACCGACGTGAACCCCGGGACGCCGTCGCCGGGGCGGCCGCTCAGGGGTGCGTGGATCTCGTCCGAGACGACCCGCACCCCGTGCCGGTCCGCCAGCGCGCACAGACGCTCGAGCTCGTCGGCCGTGTGGGCGGTGCCCGTCGGGTTGTGCGGGTTCGCGAGCAGGTACACGGCCGCCCGACCGTCCGACCTCGCCTGCGCGAACGCCCGGTCCAGGGTCCCGCCGTCGGCGAGGTCCAGCCGAGCCTCCGCCGTCAGCGGCGCGTCGAGCGTGCGGCGCAGCGCGCCCGGCACGAACTGGTAGAACGGCGGGTACACCGGCGGGCTCACCACGACGACGTCGCCCGGCTCCGTCAGCACGCCCAGCGCGTGCACGATGCCGTTCATGACGTCGGCGACCGTCATCGTGCGCGCCGGGTCGACGTCCCAGCCCCACCTGTCCGCCGCGTACGACGCCCACGCCTCCGCGTACCGGGAGCCGTGGTCGTAGCCCGTGTCGCCGTCACGCAGCGCCCGCGACACCGCGTCCACGATGCCGGGCGCGAGGACGACGTCCATCTCCGCCACCCACAGCGGCAGGACGTCCGGCGCGTACTCGCGCCACTTCACGCTCGTGCGCGAGCGCAGCTGGTCGAGGGTGAGGGTGTTGAGCGGGTCGGTGGCCGTCCGGGGCGTCGTCGTCACACGACGAGGCTAGCGAGACGCACGCCGGGCGCGCCCTGTGAGGGGCGCGCCCGGCGGAGGTGATGCTGCGTCCGGCCTACCGCGTCAGACCGCCTGTGCCGGGACCGGGCGGACGACGTCGCGCCAGACCTCCGGTGCGAGCGCCCGGGGCTCGTCCCCGTCCACGGCAGCCCAGGCGCGGCACTGCGTGATCGTGGTCTCGAGCAGGCGGCGCAGACGGGCGTCCACGTCGGGCGTCGCGGACTCCGCGATCGCGAGGACCGCCGACCCGACGATGCTCGGCGCGGCGTCGCGGACGAACCGGGCCGGCTTCGCGATCGAGCCGCGGCAGAACTCCTCCGCCCAGGCCGTCGTCGCCGGCACCTCCGCGAGCGCCGACTGCGACGCCAAAGACCGCGTGCCCGGCTGGCGGGCGTCGAGGTCGTCCAGGATCCGCTCGCACGCGATGATCGCGACGGCGAGCGTCCGCTGCCGGTACTCCGGTGCGTCGGGCAGCGCGGCCACGGCGGCGTCGAGCGCGATCTGGATGTCCCAGTGCGCGTCGTCGCTGTTCACGCCGATGACCGACGGGATCAGCGGCGCGAGCTGGGGCCGGCCGGCGTCGGAGGTCAGGTCGTTCACCGCACGCGCCAGCATCGCGAGGAGCGGATGCGTGCAGGCGGGGTGGTCGGACCACTTCTCACCCGCCAGGTACGACGCCAGCTCCATGAAGCAGGCGCCCTTGCGCGGGTTGCGGTGCTTGCCACGTCCCAGCATCGGCAGGACGTCGTACGCGGTAGCCATGAGGGCCACCCCCTCGGGTCGGTCAGCACGGTTCAGGAGCCAACACCCGGCGCGTCGGGGCGCCGGTGGTTCCAGTGTCGCGCGCGTCACACGCCCCCGCAACGGTGGCGCCGAGGTCGGTTCAGAGCCAGTCCGTCTCGTCCCAGTGCTCGAGCACGAGCTTGACCGTCTCCTGCGGGCGCTCGAGCGGCGCGAGCCGGAAGACCGCGTCCAGGACGTCGCTGCGCGCGCGCGGCATCGAGCCCGCGACGAACGCGGCGTCGTCGGCCGTGAACGTGTCGTCGTCGCCCCCGGCGACGACGAGCGTGGGTGCACCGACCCGGGCCAGGACGTCGCTCAGGTCCTCGGGGTGGAGGAGCGTGTTGCGCACGCTGCGGGTCATCGCGGCGCGGTCGGCGCCGAGGAACGCGCGGCTCACGAGGATCGCGGCCTCGACGTCCATCCGGCGCGAGCGCTCGCCGAGCAGCTCGGTCATCGCGGCCTCGGTGACCGGCGCCAGCGGGCCGAGCAGCCGGTACGGGACGAGCAGCGACGCCGACAGGTGCCGCCACGCCGCCGGGAGCCGGTACGGGGACGAGCTGAAGGTCGTGAGCGAGCGGACCCGTTCGCCGTAGGTCGCCGCGAATGCCAGCCCCACGCGACCGCCCCACGCCACGCCCACCCAGTCGACGACGGGGAGCCCGAGCGCGTCCAGGACGTCGAGCGCGGCGGCGGCGCAGTCGTGGATCCCGAAGCGCCGCGGCGGGCACGTGCTTCGGCCGTGGCCCGGCGCGTCGACCATGACGAGCGTCCGGCGCTCGGAGAGGTCGTCCTCGACCCGGCACCACGACGACGAGTCGACGAGCAGGCTGTGCCACAACAGCGCCGGCGGGCCGCTCCCGACGACGCGCACGGCGAGGTCGCCGACACAGGTCGCCACCCGTGTGGTCGTGTCCCGTCGCGCGTCCGTCACGTCCTGCACTCCGAATGTCCGGGGCCCTTCGGGCGCCGCGCCCCTGCGCACGGGTCCGCCTATGCAGAGGGGAGCGGTCCCACGATCGAACGTGACGCGGCTTCGAGGCGTTTCACCCGCCCGCCCGTTCCGCGCGTCCGCGGCCTGCAAACCCTCGTGAGGTAGCGCTTCTCGCCTGAGGTAGCGCGGAGTCCGCGCTACCTCAGGCGAGAAGCGCTACTTCGCGGCGTCAGCACCCCTCGCCAGCCGCGCGAACGCAGAGCGGCCACGACCCGCGCGACGAGGCGGTCCGGGTCGCGCAGGTCCTCGATCGTCACCCGGACGAGCAACCAGCCGGCCTCGACGAGCGCGTCGTGGCGTCGCTTCTCGTCGAGAAGCACCTGCCTCGGGTCGCCGTACAGGCCCGAGTACTTCTCGAGCCCGTCCACCTCGATACCGACCTTGAGCTCCGGCCACCCGAGGTCCACCCAGTAGCGCCCGGACAGCGTGCGCTGCTCGATGGCGAGCTGCGGCGTCGGCAGCCCGGCGTCGACGACGACCCACCGGGTGGCGCTCTCGATCGGGGACTCCGACCGCGGGTCCGCTGCGGCGATGACCTGGCGCGCACGGCGCACGCCACGTCCGCCCGCCGCGTCCCGCAGGATCGCCTCGACGAGGTCACGGTTCGCGCCGAGTCGGAGCCCGGCGTCGGCGATCACCAGCCCTGCGTCCGGCGGGCAGGTCCGCGCACAGTCGACGATCGTCCGTTCGAGGCTGGTCACCGGGATCTCGAGCCCGGTGACGGCGTCGGCCCACGACGTCAGCTGCCCTCGCGGCAGATCGCTCCAGTGGCGCGTCGTCGATCCAGCGGGAGCGCGGTCGACGTGCGGGTTCCGCAGGTGGGTCAGATGGACCCGACCCGAGAGGCGCCACGTCCACAGCCCCCACAGCAGCGCGGCGGTGTCGTGGCTGAACCAGAACTCGGCGCGCAGCTTCTCCAGCGCCGCCCGGACGCCGAGCAAGACCTCCTCCTTCCGGCGACGAGCCGGGCCGACGGCCGTCACAGGAGCTGCGTAGACGCCCGACCTCACCCGGAGCAACGACCCGTCGGCCAAGGACCGGTCCTGCTCGGCTCGGCGTTCCGGGTCGAACCGGCGGACGTCGGGCAGCGACGGCTTCTCGAGAGGAACGCCCTGGCCTCGACGAGCGGTCGCGACGACGGGGGCCGGGACGCCGTCGAGCAGGGGTGACGGCGACGGCGCCGTGACAGGCGTAGGCATGACGTCATGCTCGGTCCCGTCTCACTCCGAGGACCCCTCGCGCGTCGGCGCCTGTGGACAGCGCGCGTCATCCACAGACGCGGCGTCGGCCGCCGCCGCGACGCGCCGCACGGCCGCACCGGCCGAGCCGTCCCCGCGAGGTAGCGGTTCTCGCCCGAGGTAGCGCGGAGTCCGCGCTACCTCGGGCGAGAAGCGCTACCTCGCGGAATCAGAGCCAGTCCTTGCGCTTGAAGCGCGTGTAGAGCGCCAGCGCCACCACGACGATCGCCGCGACGCTCAACGCGAATCCCCACGGCCGCCCGAAGCCGGGGTACGGGACGTTCTGCCCGAAGTAGCCGGTGATCGCGGTGGGGACCGCGATGATCGCCGCCCACGCGGTGAGCTGCTTCATGACCTGGTTCATGCGGTTGTCGGCGAGCGCCATCGTCGTCTCGTGGACCGTCGCGACGAGGTCCCGGAGCGAGTCGCTCCACTCGGACGCGCGGAGCACGTGGTCGTAGAGGTCCTCGAAGTAGGGGACGAGCTCGGTGCTGTCGTCGGGCTCGATCGCCCGCCGGGTCACCGTGTTGACGACCTCCCGCATCGGGAGGACGACCCGCCGCACGCGGGCGAGGTTCTTGCGGGTCCGGAACGTCTGCTCCTGGACCTGCCGCCCGTTCTGGGGCCTCTCGTCGAACAGCGCGTCCTCGAGCGCGTCGACCTCGTCGTCGATGCCCTGCAGGGTCTCGAAGTACTGGTCGACCAGCACGTCGAGCAGCCCGTGCGTGAGGGCCCGCGGCCCGTACCGCAGCAGCTCGGCGTTCGCGTCCCAGCGCTGCACGACGGGCTCGATGTCGAACCCGTCGTCGAGCCGCACGGTCACGAACGCGTGCTTGGTCGCGAAGACGGAGACCCGGGTCAGCGCGACCGAGCCGTCGCGGTCGCGGCGCAGCGCGTCGGTGGTGAGGAACGTGTGCGTCGGGTAGCGCACGGCCTTGGGCCGTTCGTTCCGTCCGCGGGCGTCCTCGACGGCGTGGGGGTCGAGACGGAGCTCCTCGGCGAGGCTGGCGAGGATGTCGTCGTCGGGCGCGCAGACGTCGGCCCACACGAGGCAGTCGCCGGCGTCGACGTAGTCGGAGATCTGGTCGAAGGGGAAGTCCTCGGCGAGGACGGTGCCGTCGCGCCAGGCGCGGGTCCGGACGGCGCTCGTGGTCATGCCCGTAGTCTGCCGCGACGGCCTCGAGGGGCCGAGCCGCACCGCCGTGGGCATCCCGGGCCACGCACCGCCGTCGGCCCCGGGGCACACTCGAGGGATGGACGAGGCAGGGGTGCGCGGGCGGCTCGACGAGCTCCGGCGGGAGGCCGCGCGCCGGCTCGCGGCGCTCGAGGACCAGCTCGACGACATCGCGGTCGCCCGCCGGGACGCGAACTCCGACGACGAGCACGACCCCGAGGGCTCGACGCTCGCGTTCGACCGGGCCCAGGCCGCGGTGCTCGCGGCGGACGCGCGCCGTCAGCTCGACGAGGTCGACGCGGCGACGGCCCGGCTCGACGACGGCACGTACGGGCGGTGCGAGCGCTGCGGGCGCCCCATCCCGGACGCCCGGCTCGCGGCCCGCCCGACGGCGCGCCTGTGCGTGGACTGCCAGGCCGCCGTCGAGCGGGGGTGAGGCCCGGTCAGTGGTGGGCGCGCGACGGGACGCCGGCGACGAGCCCGCCGTCGACCACGAACTCGGAGCCGGTGGAGTAGCTGGACTCGTCCGACGCGAGGAACACGACGAGCTGCGAGACCTCCTCGGGCTTGGCGGCGCGGCCGAGCGGGATCATGAGGTCGTCGGGGTTGAGGGACGCGGTCATGGGCGTCTCGATGAACCCGGGGTGGATGGAGTTGACGCGGACGCCGCGCGGCCCGAGGTCGAGCGCGACGGACTTCGTGAGCCCGCGGACGCCGAACTTCGAGGCGACGTACCCGTGCAGGCCGGGGCTGCCGCGCAGCCCCTCGACCGACGAGATGTTGATGATCGACCCGGAGCCGGCCTTCGCCATGATCCCGGACACGGCGTGGATCCCGAGGAACGTCCCGGTGAGGTTGATGTCGATGATCTTCCGCCACATCGCCGGCGTGAACTCGGTGATGGCGGCGCCGTTCGCGATGCCGGCGTTGTTGACGAGCACGTCGACGGTGCCGAACGCCTCGACGGTCGCGGCGACGGCGGCCGCCCAGTCGTCCTCGCTCGTGACGTCGAGGTGCACGTAGCGGGCGTCGTCGCCCAGCTCCGCGGCGAGCGCGGCGCCCTTCGCGTCGTCGAGGTCGGCGATCACGACCTTCGCGCCCTCGGCGACGAGCGCCTTGGCGTGCGTGGTGCCCATGCCTCCGGTGCCGCCGGTGACGATGGCGACCTTGTCCTGAACTCGGCCCATGGTGGGGCTCCTCTCGTGAGACACCTCGTGGGTGTCGGTGGTCCCGTGGTTCGCGGGTGGTCTCAGGGGGTGGGCGCGTCCTGCGGGGGCGTCGTCCACCAGGCGGGCAGCGCGGCGCGCGCGACCCGCGGGAAGAAGTCGGGGTCGCGGGGCGCGGGCGACGCGAGCCAGGTCTCGAGCGCGCCGACCGACCCGAGCGCGACGTACCGCGCGTACGCGCGCACCTCGCGCGCCTCTGCCGGCCCGACGGCGCCGCTCGCCTCCGCGGGTCCGCCCACCTGCCCCGCGGGTCGCCCGGGGTCGGGGTGGCCGGTCGCGCCGGGGGCGACACCGGGCGCCGTCGGGCGGAGCGCCGCCGGTGGCCGCAGCCACGGGTGCCCGGTCAGGAAGGTCTCGAGGGTGCGCGTGAAGTGGTCGGCGAGCAGCGTGGACAGGGGCGCCCCGAGCGTCGCGCCGACGGCGGTCGCGTCGTCGTGCGGGTCGGCCGCCGGCAGGTCGTCGCTCGCGCGGACGAGGGCGCGCTCGTAGATCGCGGCGTGCCGCTCGACGTGGCTCGCGACCGCGCGGGCGACCCGGTCGACGAGCTCGAGCGGGTCGGGCGTCGCGCCCGAGGCGGACGTGCGGGAGCCGGCGGCCTCGGGGTCCAGGAGCGCGGCACGGATCTGGTCGAGCTCGTCGGCGAGGACGGCGACCAGGAGGGCCGCGGGGCTCGTGGCGTGGTCGTAGAACGTGACGCGGTTGATCCCAGCGCGCCGTGCGACCTCGACGACGGACAGCTCCGACACGTCCTCCTGCGCGGCGAGCTCGAGGATCGCGGCGCGGAGGGCCGCGCGCGTGCGGACGGTTCGACGGTCCACGACACCACCTCCCTGACGACGCTTCGAGCGTAAGCCTTCAGAGCGAGCTTAGGCAACACCTGTCGCCTACTCTCGGAACGTTTCGTCTCATGGTTCGGGACTGTTGTCCGAGGCGTGGACCTGCTGTTACGCTCGCTCCTCGTACCAACCGGTACCCGCCTCCACTTCTCAGGAGAGACCCCGTGCTCCAGCGCCTGTTCACCGCGCGCCGCGACGTCGACTTCCGACGCGTCGCCAGCGCGCTGTGTCGCTGAACAGGTAGCGCTCTCCGCGAGCACCCCGCCGCCGGCGCCGACGCCGGCTGCACCGAGCGCCCCCCGCTCACCCCGGCCCCGCCCCACCCCCGATGCCGCGTACCCCACGCGGCCGTCGTCGTGCGGCGTGCCGGCACCCGTGCAGCACCCCGCACCTCCGCGTGCGTGCGCCCGCACACCCCGCAGCAGCACGACTCCGTCACCACAGACAAGGAACCCCTGTGTCCACGTCCTCCCCCGCCACGCGGCCCGACGCCGCCGTGGCACCCGACGTCCCCCAGCGCAAGCGCGGCCTGCGCTGGCCCTCGTTCAGCGTCCAGATCATCGCGGGCCTCGTGCTCGGCCTCCTCCTCGGGTGGGTCGCCCGCGCCATGGGCGAGGTCGGCCCGGCGGGTCACGAGACGCCGAACTGGCTGACCACGACCCTCGGCACCATCGGCTCCGACTTCGTGACCCTGCTCAAGGCCGTCGTCCCGCCGCTCGTCTTCCTCGCGATCGTCGTCTCGATCGCCAACCTCAAGGGCGTCGCCAACGCGGCCCGCCTCGCCTGGAAGACGCTGCTGTGGTTTGCGATCACCTCGCTGGTCGCCGTGGCCATCGGCATCGGGATGGGGCTGATCTTCCAGCCCGGCAAGCACACGTCGCTCGACATCTCCCAGGGCGCGGCCCCCAGCCACACCGGCACGTGGATCGACTTCCTGACCGGCCTCATCCCGGGCAACTTCCTCGGCCTCGGCGCCTCGACGGACATCACCGACGGCGCGGCCGAGACGAACGTGAGCTTCAACGTCCTGCAGATCGTCGTCATCGCGATCGTCGTCGGGATCGCCGCGTACAAGTCCGGCACGAAGGCCGACCCGTTCATCACGTTCAGCCGCTCGGCGCTCGCGATCGTCCAGAAGGTGCTGTGGTGGATCATCCGCCTCGCGCCGCTCGGCACGCTCGGCCTCATCGGCAACGCCGTCGCCTCCTACGGCTGGGACCTGCTGTCCCCGCTCGCGCGCTTCGCGATCGCGATCTACGTGGGCCTCGCGCTCGTGCTGTTCGTCGTCTACCCGGTGATCCTGCGCAGCAACGGGCTCAAGGTCTCGAGGTACTTCCGCGGCGCCTGGCCCGCGATCCAGCTCGCGTTCGTGTCGCGGTCCTCGATCGGCACGCTGCCCGTCACCGAGCGCGTGACCGAGCGCAACCTCGGCGTGCCGCGCGAGTACGCGTCGTTCGCCGTGCCGCTCGGCGCCACCACGAAGATGGACGGCTGCGCCTCGATCTACCCGGCGGTCGCCGCGATCTTCATCGCACAGCTCTTCGGCATCCACCTGTCGATCACGGACTACATCCTCATCGCGTTCGTCTCCGTGGTCGGGTCCGCCGCGACCGCGGGCCTCACCGGCGCGCTCGTCATGCTGACGCTCACCGTCTCGACGCTGGGCCTCCCGCTCGCGGGCGTCGGGCTGCTCCTCGCGATCGACCCGATCCTCGACATGGGCCGCACCGCGACCAACGTCGCCGGCCAGGTCCTCGTCCCGGTCGTCGTCGCGAAGCGCGAGGGCATCCTCGACACCGCGCAGTACGACGCCGCGACGGCCGAGGACCTGTTCACCGACGACGACGCCGACGCGCCCGTCGCGGAGGCTCCGGCCGCCGAGGCGCCCGCCACCGTGGCGAAGGCGGCCGAGGACGAGGGCGAGCTGGTGGGCTCGGCGCGCTGACGTCGTCGGGCATCCCCCGCACCACACGCCGAGGGCGACGCGACCTGGTCGCGTCGCCCTCGCGCGTTCCCGGCCCGGTCCGTCAGGGACGCGTGGCGCGGCCCAGATAAGTGAGCGGGCCGGCGTCGGGCACGTCGATGACGTGGAACCCGAGCGCGTCGTAGAACGGACGCGCGCCGGTGTTGGCCGTGACCATCCCGACGTGGACGGCGTCCGCACCCGCGTCGGCGGCGGCCGCGGCGAAGGTCTCGAGCAACCGCCGGCCGAGGCCCTGGCCCTGGAACCCCGGCAGCAGGTCGATGTGGAGGTGCGCCGGGTAGGGCGTGACCTCCGGCACGAGCAGGCGCTCCGGGTGCTCGTGGAGGTAGTGCATGACGTCGTCGGGGGTGGCGTCGTCGGTGAGCACCGGCGGGGCCGGCGGGTACCGGCCGTCGAGCGCCGGGATCCACTCGTCGCGATAGCGCTCCACGAACCGGGGCGTGTCCGCCGTCCCCACGACGTAGCCCACGACCCGGGTGCCGTCGTCGACGACGAACGCCAGGTCCGGCTCGAGCGTCGCGTACGGGAGGGCGAACAGGTCGCCCATCAGCCGGTCGGACGCGTACTGGCCGCGGGCGTCCCCGCCCGCGTCGGCCGTGCGGACGCACACGTCGTAGAGGTCGTCGGCGTCGGACGGGCGGTAGGGGCGCAGAGTCACGCGCGCCTGCGGCGGCGCGGGGGTCGGAGCGGCGGTGGTCACTCGGCGAGCCTGTCATGGGAGCGCTCCCACGACAAGGGGTTCGCCGACGGTGACGTTGCGTTCGCCGAGGGTGACGTCCGGTTCGCCGAAGGTGACGTCCGGTTCGCCGAGGGTGACGTTGTGCGCGGTGGTCGGGTTCGCGGGCGGGTGCGGTGAGCTGTGGTCGACGGCGGAGCGTCACCCTCGGTGAACCCAGCGTCACCGTCGGTGAACCCAGCGTCACCCTCGGCGAAGCCAGCGTCACCCTCGGCGAAGCCAGCGTCACCCTCGGCGAAGCCAGCGTCACCGTCGGCGAAGCCAGCGTCACCGTCGGCGGACTCTTGGCAGGCGGGCGCCTCTGGAGGTGACGTCACCGCGAAGGGGTGGGGCGGGAGGGGTGCGCGCGGTCGTGGTCGGGTGGGCGGGAGGCCGCGAGGGACGAGCGGCCGGATGGAAGACCGCGCGCACCCCTCCCGCCCCTCCCGCCCGAGCCCGTCACCCTCGGCGAACCGAACGTCACCGTCGGCGGACGATCAGCTCGCGAAGCGCTCCGAGCGCTCCGTGACGACGCCGGCTCCCCGGCCGCCGTTCGCGTCGGCGTCCCAGCGGTACACCTCGGTTCCGGTGAGGAACACCTGCTCGGCGCGGCTGTTCACGTCGAGCGGGTCGCCCGACCACACCACGACGTCGCCGTCGAGCCCGGGCGCGAGCGCACCCACGCGCTCGTCGAGCCGCAGGAACGAGGCCGGGTTCACGGTCAGCGCCTGCAGCGCCACGTCCCGGTCGAGCCCCTCCTTGACCGCGAGCGACGCCTGGTGGACGAGGAAGTTGATCGGCACGACGGGGTGGTCGGTCGTGATGGCGACGCGGACGCCGGCGCGGGCGAGGCGCCCGAGGTTCGCGATCGCGCGCTGCCGCAGCTCGACCTTGGAGCGGCTCGTGAACATCGGGCCGAAGATCACGGGCACGTCGCGCTCCGCGAGCACGTCCGCGAGCTCGGCACCCTCGGTGCCGTGGTTGATCACGAGCCGGTACCCGAACTCGTCGGCGAGGCGCAGGGCCGTCGCGATGTCGTCGGCACGGTGGGTGTGCTGGTCCCAGGCGAGCTCGCCCTGCAGGACACGGACGAGCGTCTCCTTGCCCAGGTCGCGGTCGAACGGCTCGCCCTTCTGCTCGGCGGCGTCGCGCTTGGCGGCGTAGTTCTGCGCGTCGACGAACGCCTTGCGGATCACGGCGGCGACGCCGAG
>Ga0164242_10008755_pt1 | contig 10968 bp, 9 predicted proteins | sample OricomgcompostMG_FD_108783 | JGI IMG/M metagenome (GOLD analysis project Ga0164242, IMG submission 108783) | Miracle-Growth compost microbial communities from Emeryville, California, USA - Original compost - Miracle growth compost (MG) ...
CGAGGTCGAGCCGCAGGCCGCCGACGAGCCCCTGTGGGCGCCGTACGAGCCGGTCGCCGCTGCCGACGCCGCGGGCGAGGAGCTGCCGGCCGCGGACAGCCCGTTCGCGCAGCCCGCGCTCGCCGAGCCCGCGCTCGCCGAGCTCGAGACCGCAGAGCCCGTCGTCGCCGAGCTGGCCGTCGCCGAGCCCGTCGTTGCAGAGCCCGTCGTCGATGAGCCCCTCGTCGCGGAGCCCGCGGCCGCCGAGCACGACGCGCCCGCGCCCTACGCCCAGCCCGCCGCGGAGGCCGCACCGGTCGCCGCGGCGGCCGAGCCGACCTCGTTCACGGGGTACAGCGGCTACGCCGGCTGGACCGGCCGGGCCGCGCGCGCCTTCGGTGGCGCACCGCTCACGGGCAACGAGTTCGAGCGCACGCTCGACGAGGCACGCGCCTGGCACACGGGTGCGATCCCGGTCGTGCACCGCGGCGCCGAGGCGCGTGCCGCCGAGGCCGCGTCGGCCTCGGTGCCGGTCGTCCCCGCGCCCGTGCAGCCCGAGGACCACGCCGCGTTCGCGCCCGTCGTCGCCGAGCCGGCGTACGACGGCCACGTCGCCCCCGAGCAGCCGGAGCCCGGCTACGACGCGCCGGCTGCGTCGGAGCCCGTCGAGCCGGCCGCCGACGAGGCGGGCACCGCGTGGCCCGTCGCGAGCTGGGAGACGCCGTCCTGGCAGGCACCCGCGTGGGCGCAGCCCGCGCCCGAGGCCGCGCGCGACGAGCTTGTCGACGCCGAGCCGGTCGCGGACCTGGCGCCGGTCGCCGAGCCCGTCACCGACGCGCCGTTCGTCGTCCCCGCGCTCGAGGACGAGCCCGCGCAGGCGCCCGTCACCGCGTGGGACGCGCCGGCGTGGCCGTCGGCGCAGACCGCGCAGGCGGATGTCGACTCGCCGACGCAGCTGTTCTCGCCGATCGACGTCGAGGCCGCCGGGGCACCCGCCGACCAGCTCGCGCCCGACCAGCTCGCGCCCGACCAGCTCGCGCCCGACCAGCTCGCGCCCGAGCCGTTCGCGCCCGCCGAGCCTGCCGCAGCCGCGGAGCCGTTCGCCGCCGCCGAGCCGTTCGCGCCGGCCGGTCCGTTCGCGTCCGCCGAGCCGGCCGCCGCCGTCCCGGCGTGGGCGCCGAGCGCACCGGCCGCCGCACCCCAGCCGGACGTGGCGTTCCACGAGCTCGTCGCGCCGGCCGCCGAGGAGTCGGGCAAGAAGAAGCGTCGTGGCCTGTTCGGCCGCCGCAAGGAGGAGAAGGCGGAGGCCGCCCCGGCCTACACGCCCACGCCTCCGGCGCCGGAGGCGTCGCTCCCGGTGCGCACGTCCGCGTGGACGTCCGAGCCTGCCGCCGAGGCGGCGACGCCGGCGGCGTGGCCCGCGGCCGGGTGGCAGTCGCCGCAGGCCGCTCCCGCGCCCCTCGCGCCCGCACCCGCGCCCGCGCCCGTCGCGTCGCCCGCGCCGGCGCCGTTCGCCGCCGCGCCCGCGCCCGCCCCGCAGCCGGCCGCCCCCGCGCCGGCCGCGGCCGGCTGGACGCCCCCGGAGTGGACGGGCGGCCCCGCGGGCCAGCCGGCGATCTCCACCGTCCCGCACCCGTCGATGCCGCCGTCGGAGGCGCCGCGCATCGGCGCGCTCGACGACGAGGTCGCCGCGATGCTCGCGCTCCGCTCCGACATCCAGGAGCAGGCGCTCGCGGAGCTGAGCCAGCTCTCGACGTACCGCCCGAGCGCGGTGCGCCCCTCCGAGCGGCTCACGAAGCGCGTGCCCACGGCCGTCCCGGCGGCGGCTCCCGAGCCGGAGGAGCAGGGCGCGGCGGCACCGCGTGACGCCGAGCAGCTCCGTTCGCGGCTGTCGAGCTTCCAGTCCGGTTCCGCCCGTGGCCGCCGCGCCGCGGGTGACGCCCCGCAGGAGGGTCAGCCGTCGTGACCACCAGAACCGTCAGCACCGTCGTCGAGGCCCTCGCGACGACCCCAACCGCAGCGGACCCGCGCTGCACCAGCAAGGAGGAAGTGTGACCGCGCTCAGCACCGAGGCAGCCAATTTCGGCTGGCTCCTGGACAACTTCGTCCGGACCGTGCCCGGCACTCGACACACCCTCGTGGTGTCGGCGGACGGTCTTCTCATGGCGATGTCGGAGCAGCTCGACCGCACCAGCGGCGACCAGCTCGCGGCCATCGTCTCCGGCATGTCGAGCCTGACTCGCGGTGCCGCCCGACAGCTCCGCGCGGGGGAGGTGCGGCAGTCGATCACGGAGATGGACAACCTGTTCCTCTTCCTGATGAGCGTCTCGAACGGCTCCGTGCTCGCCGTCGTGGCGGAGTCGAGCTGCGACGTCGGCCTCATCGGCTACGAGATGGCGATGCTCGTCTCGCGCACCGAGGCGACGCTGACCCCGCAGCTCATCTCCGAGATGCGCGGCCAGCTCCCGGTCGACGGCTCGACGCGGGCCCCGGTGGCCTGAGCCGACAGATGAGCGAGCACATCGAGTACGAGGCCCGCACGGTCCGGCCGTACGCCGTGACCGGGGGCCGCGTGCGCTCCGCCCGCAGCGACCTGCCGCTGGAGGCACTGGTCGAGGCGCTGCCGAGCGCCGTCACGAGCACGGGTCTGACGCCGGAGAAGCGCGCGATCCTGCAGCACGCCGCGCACACCTACATCTCGGTCGCAGAGCTCTCCGCCCTGCTCCACCTGCCGCTCGGAGTCATCCGGATCCTCGTGTCCGACATGGCCGACCAGCAGTTCGTGCGCGTGCACACCTCACAGCCGGTCGAGGTCAACACCGGCGAGTCCCCCGCCCTGTCCCTGAGCGTGCTGGAGAGTGTTCTCAATGGCATTTCCGCCCTCTGACGCCGCGGTGGCCGCTCCTGCCGGCACCGCCCCGTCCGTCGCCCCCACCGTCGTCAAGATCGTCGTCGCCGGCGGGTTCGCCGTCGGCAAGACGACCTTCATCGGCTCCATCTCGGACATCGAGCCGCTCAACACCGAGGCCGCGATGACCGAGCACTCCGTCGGCGTCGACGACGCCGGTGGCGTGTCGGACCGGAAGACCACCACCACGGTCGCCATGGACTTCGGCCGCATCGCGCTGCCGGGCCAGCTGTGGCTGTACCTGTTCGGCACGCCGGGCCAGGACCGCTTCCTGTTCATGTGGGACGACCTGGTCCGCGGCGCGATCGGCGCCGTCGTGCTGGTCGACACCGACCGGCTCGACCAGTGCTTCCCGGCGGTCGACTACTTCGAGAGCCGCGGCATCCCGTTCGTCGTGGGCGTCAACTGCTTCGACGGCGTCGCCAAGCACCAGCTCGACGACGTCCGCGAGGCCCTGGCGATCCCCGCGCACGTGCCGGTGCTCTACACGGACGCGCGCTCGCGTGCGGCCACCAAGCAGGCGCTGATCTCGCTCGTGCAGCTCGCGATGGAGCGTCTGCGCAACCGCTGACCCCAGCTCGACGACGACGCCGGCCGGTCCCTCCTGTGTGCGGAGGGCCGGCCGCCGTCGTCCCCGGGTGGATCATGGAGCCATGACGTCCGACCGCGCGCCCGCGCCGGGGCCGGCTCCGTCTGACGTCCCGCCGCGTGTGCCGACGCCACGTCTCGCGCTCGACGACACGCAGGAGATCCCGGTCGTCCGCGACCTGCCGGACGACGTCGGGCGGCCCTGGCCCGCGGCGCCGCCGTCCCGGACCCCGGCGGGCCCGGCCGGCACGGCCCGCGTCTACGCCGACGGCACCGCGCTGTCCCGCTATCTCGCCGGCGCGCCCGCGCGGGAGGAGTGGCTGGCGTGGACGCGGGAGCACGAGGCGGAGCTCGTGACGACGCCGCTCGGGCTGACCGAGCTGCGCCGCATCGCGCAGCCCCGTGGCGTCGAGGCGCACGGTACGGCGCACGACGTGGCGGCGCGCATCGAGGTCGCGCGGTTCTCCGACCAGACGCTGCGCAAGGCGACGTCCGTCACGAGCGTCCTGCCGCCGTTCCTGGCGCTGCACCTCGGCGCGGCGCTCGCGCACCCGGACGTCACCGCCGTCGCGACGTACGACGTCCACCTCGCGCGGGTCGCGGTGCTGCACGGGCTCGCCGTCGTCACGCCCGGCTGGCCCGAGCGATGGTGGGAGCGGGACCCGACGCCCTGGGGGTGACGGCGCCGCCCACCTCGGCGACGGCACCTCCGCCGACGGGGCGCCAGGCGGAGGGCGCGGGATTCGAACCCGCGGAGGCTTGCGCCTCACTCGCTTTCAAGGCGAGCGCCTTAGGCCGCTCAGCCAGCCCTCCAACGCCGCAGGCGGCGCGGCGACGAGTCTCCCACAGGCCCCGGGTCCCGGACCGTCCGGTCAGGCGGCGGACGCGACGCGCGCCGCAGCGGTCCGGACCGCCTCGGCGAGCGCCGTCGCGCGGGGGCACGCAGCATGCGTGAGCGTCCGACCGTACGCTCGGACCGTGCCTCGTCGTCGTGTGCTCCTGCCCGCCCGGGCGCAGGACGGTGCGATCCGCGCGGGGTTCGAGCGGTTGCGCGACGAGCTGGGCGTGCCGGAGGACTTCCCCGCCGCGGTGCGGGCCGAGGCCGCCGCGGCGGCCGGTGCGGCGAGCGGCGGACCGGTTCGCCAGGGCGGGGTCGGCGAGGCGCCCGACGCTGCCGCGGCCGCCGCCGCGCGGGTCGACGCGACCGACGTCCCGTTCGTGACGATCGACCCCGCGACCTCGACCGACCTCGACCAGGCGCTGCACCTCGAGCGCCGCGGCTCGGGCTACCGGGTGCGGTACGCGATCGCCGACGTCGCCGCGTGGGTCGGGGCGGGCGGCCGGGTCGACGAGGAGGCGCGCCGGCGGGTCGTCACGCTGTACGCGCCGGACGAGCGGACGCCGCTGCACCCGCCCGTGCTGACCGACGGTGCGGCGAGCCTCCTGCCCGACGGCGACCGGCCGGCGCTGCTGTGGACGATCGACCTCGACGAGCACGGCGAGCCGGAGTCCACGCGCGTCGAGCGCGCGACCGTGCGCAGCCGGGCGAAGCTCGCGTACGACGAGGTGCAGCGGGCGCTGGACGCCGGGACGGCGGACGACGTGCTCGTGCTGCTGCGCGAGGTCGGCACGCTGCGCCAGGCCGCGGAGCGGGCACGCGGCGGGATCACGCTGCCGATGCCCGAGCAGGTCGTCGAGCGCACCGACGGGCGCTGGGTGCTGGCGAGCCGCAGGACGCTGCCCGTCGAGGAGTGGAACGCGCAGATCTCGCTGCTCACCGGCATGCGGGCCGCGGCGACCATGCTCGAGGGCAAGGTCGGGATCCTGCGGACCCTGCCGCAGGCGGACCCGCGGGACGTCGCGCGGCTGCACCGGTCGGCCGCGGCGCTCGGGGTGCCGTGGGACGGCCCGGACGCCGACGTGATCCGCGGGCTCGACGCCTCGGTGCCCGCACAGGCGGCGCTGCTCACCGAGGCGACGACGCTCCTGCGCGGCGCGGCCTACGTGGCGTTCGACGGGCACGTGCCCGCGTACGTCGAGCATGCCGCGATCGCCGCGCCGTACGCGCACGCGACCGCGCCGCTGCGCCGGCTGGTCGACCGGTTCGTCGGCGAGGCGTGCGTCGCGCTGTGCGCGGGCCGGGACGTGCCCGACTGGGTGCGGGCGGCGCTGCCGTCGGTGCCCGCGCTGATGGCCGCCGGCGACCGGCGCGCGTCCGAGTACGAGCGTGGCTGCCTCGACCTCGTCGAGGCGGTGCTGCTGGCCGGGCGCGAGGGCGAGACGTTCGACGGCATGGTGGTCGACGCGCGCGAGGGCCGCGGGGTGGTGCAGCTGCACGACCCGGTGGTGCGCGCCCGCATCGACGGCGAGGGCCTGCCGCTCGGTGCCGCGGTGCGCGTGCGGCTCGTCGAGGCGTCACCGGCCGAGCGTTCGGTCCGCTTCGAGCTCGCTTCGCCCCCGGTCGCGGCGGCGGTCGCCGGGAGCCCGCCCGGGGCCGCCCCCGCGTGATGCGGGACGCGCGGCCCGGGGATCTGTGCCGCGGGGGACGCGTGACGGGGGACGCGTACCGCGCGGCGCGGCGACGTGTGGCGCGGGGAAGCGCGGCGCCGGCCGGTGACGATGGGTCGACCGCCGCCGCGCTGCGGTCGTCACCCGACGGCCGCGCCCCCGCCCTGGGCCGGGATGTCGGCCTTGCCGGCCCGGATGAGCAGCCACGTCACGAAGATCCCGAGCGCGAGGATGATCGCGCCGCCCACGTACGCGACGTGGAAGCCCGCGAGCTGCGCGGTGATGCCCGTCGCCGGGTCTTGGGCATCCGCGCCGCCGTGGATGAGGTCGGTCAGCTTGTTGGCGGTCGCGGTCAGGGCGAACGTGTTGAGCAGCGCCAGGCCGAGCGAGCCGCCGACCTGCTGCGACGTGTTGAGCAGCGCGGACGCGACGCCGGCGTCGTGCCCCTGCACGCCGATCAGCGCGGTGCTCGCCGCCGGGATGAACACCATGCTCAGGCCGACGCTCATCACGACGAGCGCCGGGAACACGGTCGTCCAGTACGGCGACGTCTCCGTCGTGCGCGTCAGCAGCAGCATTCCCACGACGGCCAGCGTCAGGCCGACGAGCAGCAGCGGCCGTGGGCCGAGCTGCGGCAGCCACCGCGCGACGAGGCCCGCCATCAGGATGATCCCCACGCTGAACGGGAGGAACGCGAAGCCGGCCCTGATCGGCGAGTAGCCGAGCACGCCCTGGAAGTAGAACGTCATGAACAGGAACATGCCGAACAGGCCGGCGCCGACGAGCAAGAAGAGCAGGTACGACCCGCCGCGGTTGCGGTCGAGCACGACGCGCATCGGCAGCAGCGGGTTCGCGACGCGCGTCTCCAGCAGCACGAAAGCGACGAGGCACACGGCGGCGAACGCGAGCAGGCCGAGCACCACCGGGTCGGTCCAGCCGACCGCGTGCGGCAGGCCGTCCGCGCCGGTCTTCTGCTTCGCGGCCTCGGTGAACCCGTACACCAGCGCGACGAGCCCGACGCTCGACAGGAGCGCGCCCGGGATGTCGAACCGCCGGTCGCCGCCGGCGCGCGACTCGCGCAGGATCGGCACGGCGAAGAAGAACGTCACGATCGCGATCGGCAGGTTGACCCACAGGCACCACCGCCAGCTGAGGTACTCGGTGAGCACACCGCCGGCGAGCAGGCCGATCGCCGAGCCGCCGCCGGAGATCGCGCCGAACACCCCGAACGCCTTGGCGCGCTCGTGCGCCTCGGTGAACGTGACCGTGATGATCGCCAGCGCGGCCGGCGCGAGCAGCGCCCCGAACGCACCCTGCAGGGCGCGCGCGCCGAACAGCATGCCGGGGTTCTGCGCCGCACCGCCCAGCGCGGAGGCGAGCGCGAACCCGAGCAGGCCGATCAGCAGGGTGCGCTTGCGGCCCACGTAGTCGGCGATGCGGCCGCCCAGCAGCAGCAGGCCGCCGAACGCGAGCGTGTACGCCGTGACGATCCACTGCCGGTCGTTGTCGGCGATGCCGAGCGCGGTCGACGCGTGCGGCAGCGCGATGTTCATGATCGACGCGTCGAGGATGATCATCAGCTGCGTCACGGCGATGACGGCGAGGACCCGCCAGCGGTGCGGGTCGAGGGCGGGCGGCGCGGTCGCCGCGGAAGATGCAAGGACGGGCTCGGACACGGCGATCTCCTGGGTGCTCAGGGACGGGGTGCGGCGTCATCGCCGGGATCGAGGTGCTTCGTCACGCTATCCGCGGCCACTGACACGGCCGCCCGCGGCCACCACGCAGGTCGGGTGCCGCCCGGGTCAGCACACGCGACCAGCGGCGACGGGGTCAAGGCGTTTGCGCCCACGGCGAGACCGCGGAGGGGGAGACCACCCAGGGCGCCCGCGCGGACCCGGGCCGGACGTCCTGCGCCGTGCCCCGCCGCCCCGCCATGATGAGCGGGTGCCGACCGTCCCGCGCGTGCCCGACGACGACGAGCTCGCACTCATCCGCCGCTCGGGCGCGGCGCTGCGCGTCGGCCGGCTGAGCCTCGCGGCGGGCACCGGCTCGTACCGCGTCAAGGCGTCGATGGCCCGGCTGGCCCGCGCGCTCGGCGTCGACCGTCACGAGGCGCACGTGACGCTCACCGAGATCACCGCCACGAGCCACCGCGGCCACAGCTTCCGCACCGAGGTCACGGAGGTCCGCAACGTCGGCATCAACGCCGACCGGCTCGCGCGCATCGAGCGGTTCGTCACGCGCTTCGAGCGTGACCACGACCGCACCGGCCGCGAGGTACCCGTCGAGGACGTCGAGGCCGGCCTCGACGAGCTCGCCGCGACACCGCCGCTGTACGGCGCGCTGCTCAACTCGCTGTGGTCCGGCATCGCCTGCGCCGCGTTCGCGTTCCTCAACAACGGCGGACCGGTCGAGCTCCTCGGCGTCTTCATCGGCGCGATGCTCGGCCAGGCGGTGCGCCGGGCGCTGCTCCACCGCGGGTACAACCAGTTCGGCGTGACGATGCTCGCCGCTGCGGCGGCCGCCTTCACGTACCTCGGGTTCGTCGAGACGCTGCACGCGATCGGCGCGACGACGACCCGTCACGAGGCGGGCTACGTCTCGGCGGTGCTGTTCCTCATCCCCGGCTTCGCGCTCGTCACGGGTGCCCTCGACCTGGCCCGCCTCGACTTCTCGGCCGGCCTCGCCCGGCTGACGTACGCGCTGATGATCCTGACGTCCGCCGCGCTCGCGCTGTGGGGCGTCTCGGCGGTGGTCGGCCTCGAGCCCGGGACGCTGCGGCCGCTCGACGTGCCGTGGGTCGTGCTGCTGCTGCTGCGGTTCGTCGCGAGCTTCTTCGGGGTCCTCGGCTTCGCGCTGATGTTCAACAGCCCGTGGCGCATGGCGATCGGCGCGGCGAGCGTCGGCATGGTCGCCAACGTCGTGCGGCTCGAGCTGGTCGACGCCGGCGTCGCGGTGCAGGCGTCGGCGGCGATCGCCGCGCTGCTCGTGGGCCTCGTCGGCACGTACGCCGGGCCGCGCCTCGACGTCCCGCGCGTGACGATCTCCGTGCCGGCCGTCGTCATCATGGTGCCCGGCGTCACCGCGTACCGGGCCGTCTTCGCGCTGTCCGAGGGCGAGACGGGCGCCGCGCTCGTCTACGGCGTGCAGGCGGCGCTGGTCGTCGTCGCCCTCGCGATCGGGCTCGCCGTGGCCCGGATGCTCACCGACCCGCAGTGGGGGTTCGAGCGCTGATCGACCGCTTTGGAGCCCGGGCCCGGCCCAGGTACCCTGGGGCCCACCTGGAGACGTCGCATAGCCAGGTCTAGTGCGCGACCCTGCTAAGGTCGTGAAGGCGCAAGCCTTCCGTGGGTTCAAATCCCACCGTCTCCGCTTCACGAGGGGCCCGGTCGATCGCGACCGGGCCCCTCGTCGTGCGGTCCCCGCGCGGGGCACGATGGGTGCATGGACGACGACGTCACCGCCCGGATCGCCGCGATCGAGCAGGACGAGCGCGAGCTCGTCTTCACCAGCTTCACCCACGACGACGCGTGGCAGCTCGGCTGCCTGCTGATGGAGCTCGCCACCGAGCGCGACCTGCCCGTCGCGATCGCCGTGCGCCGCGGCGGCCAGCGGCTGTTCCACGCGGCGCGCGAGGGCACGACGCCCGACAACGACACGTGGATCGACCGCAAGACGCGCGTCGTCGAGCGGTTCGGCGCGTCGTCGCTGCTCGTCGGCCTGCGCGCGCGGGCGGCGGGCACCACGTTCGGCGCGCAGCACGAGCTCCCGCTCCAGGAGTACGCCGCGCACGGCGGGGCGTTCCCGATCCGGGTCGCGTCCGTGGGGATCGTCGGGGTCGTCGTCGTGACGGGGCTGCCGCAGCTCGAGGACCACGCGCTGGTCGTCGAGGGGGTGCGCGCGTTCCTCGCGTGACGCCTGGGGCCGGACGGCGGTGGATCGGCGCCCTTCAGGAAGTCGCGGGGCAGTCCGCGGAGCGCGGTAGCCGCGCGACGGTCTTCGAGAAGAACCCGTACGTCCCGCCGGTGTCGAGATGGACCTTGCGGGTCAGGCCCCAGGTGGTGGCCTCGACGTCCACGCCTTCGATCGCCGTCGACGAGCCCGGACCTGCGGCGTACTCCCCGCACACCTCGAGGTGCACCAGCACCTGAGCCTCCTCGCCGGGCTGCAGGGTGATGGACGCGGTGGGCGACCCGAACTCGGCGTACGCCCTGACGATCGTCGCGAAGCTCACCTCCTGGCGCAGCGCGATGTCGAGGCCGTCGCCGCGGAGCGTCACGGGCGCGCGTCCGTCGTTGCGCACGACCGTCCAGTACGAGCCGTCGCCCGTGTCGAGCCACCAGACGTGTCCCGTGGACTCACCGGTGACGCTGCCCGCCTCGCGGACCGCGGCCTCGTCCGTGCCGGTCAGCGATCCCGAGTCGAGGTGCGGCCGCAGCCCGACGAGCAGCCAACCGGCGAGCGCCGCGAGCAGGACGACGACCATCCCGCCGACGAGCCGGCGAGCGACGTGCCGACGGCGCAGCGGCGTCGCGACCGCGGCCTCGGCGCTCAGGTGCTCGGTCGTCGCCATCCTGCTGCTCCCTCGCCAGGCACGTGCCCGCACGATAGCGCCGGCCCACGTCCCGCGCGGGGCGTTCCGGAGGCGACCTGTCCGCGGGCAGGCCTTCGGGCTGGTGGAACAACCGCGCTCGCCGGCTGCGTTGTCGACCGTGTGACCGCTGAGCCCGTACCCACCGAGCTGACCTTCGGCCTCGACACCTTCGGCGACGTGACCGCCGGCCCCGACGGCACCCGCCTGCCGGCGCACCAGGTGATCCGCGACGTCGTCGAGCAGGCCGTCGTCGCGGACCGGGTCGGCATCGACCACTTCAGCGTCGGCGAGCACCACCGCGACGACTTCGCCGTCGCCGCGCCCGAGGTCGTGCTCGCGGCGATCGCGTCCCGCACCGAGCGGATCACGCTGGGCTCGGCCGTCACGGTGC